>Ga0180217_1004047_pt1 | contig 11879 bp, 1 predicted proteins | sample eDN3rd37CBELigOP_FD_128521 | JGI IMG/M metagenome (GOLD analysis project Ga0180217, IMG submission 128521) | Enriched Organic Plus compost microbial communities from Emeryville, California, USA - eDNA 3rd pass 37_C BE-Lig OP (version 2) (version 2) ... | reverse complement strand
ATGAAGATGAAGATGAAGATGAAGATGAAGATGAAGATGAAGATGAAGATGAAGATGAAGATGAAGATGAAGATGAAGATGAAGATGAAGATGAAGATGAAGATGAAGATGAAGATGAAGATAGAATCTTCCTTCCCGGTTTAGACGCATTTGGTAATGCAGAGGATTATGGTTTCGATGAGGATCTTGAGGAGGAGGACTCTGATGATTTCGAGGAAGACTACTCCGATGATCTGGAATCCCAGCGCTTTACATCAGGCCGTCACTCCCTTAAACCAGCTCACCGCAGCGATAAATTCAGTACAAAGCTATCGGCTACGAACGACAGACATTATATGACGGAGCGACCTAGCAGCGCCCCGCCTGGCCCTTCGTCGCACACTCCGACATCGAATCCTTCTTCATCATCTGTACCTTCGACATCGTCTTCACCAAGCCTGTCTCTCGTCACTCCCCAGCCCCGCCGAACGCTCTCTCGTATACCCCAAGGCGTTGCCTCCCCGTTTGTACCCCTAGATGAGCATGCTAAGGAATGGGAGTGTCCTCAATGCACATTGATGAATCCTCCTGACCTTGTAATATGCAGTGCCTGCTCTGCTAACCGACCACTTCCCCAAGATGCGTTCGAGACTGGCTTAAAGGAACTGTTATCAAGTGGTTTCATGTCCGCGGACGAGCTGCTTGGTGCACAGGATGGCACGTCCGAGGACCCAAGTTCTCCGCTTCATTCTTCGCTTCACGATCCCTCATCAGGCTCGACGGACACACAAAGCCATGTCGATCCAGTGAGTCTGGCTCTTGTGGATGAGAATCATTTCAAAGCGCAAACTCCTGGAACGGGTCGAATTGCCCAGTCTCCCTTGCATGGAGCCGCTGTAAGTGGATCAGCTGTTTCGCCATCATTCGGTGCAGCAGCAGCTGACCTTAATGCTTACCTAGGGTTCTTGTCGCCCCAGGCGCGAGCGGCAATCGCTACTCGTATTGAGGCGAACGGGAACTTGGAAGCCCTGTCATCAGACATCTTAGCTCAGACTATCCAACTGAGCAAATCATCCGCTGTTATGACTTCCAACAACGAGGCTGGAATGCCTCTTTCGGTCTCGGCTTCAGATTCTAAAACACCCCCGGACTCTGCCATGACTGCAATTCCGCAAATGGAGCTATCACCGAGTTCTGTTGATGCGAATGAAGCCCCAAGCACGGCTGTCACTGCTGCGAAGCCGAGCGAGCAGCCACTGTCACTTGTTCGTCGCTGGTTACACTCATTAAATTTCAGCGCAATCACAACTATCGGCGGCACATCAGATAACTTGAGTTCCTTAGGAGCCACGCCCAGGCTGTTACGCACTGCCCAAGCGCTTGTAACGGCCAAACGCTGGAAGTCGCTTCTTGTTGAGTTCCCTCCGCTAGTTTGTAGTGCACCATCATGGGATCCTTTCGGACAGCAAGAATACGAAAGAATAACAAGGCCAAGCGAGAGTCCATTCGTTTACATGTGTTGCAGCCGGCCGAGCGACTTCTATTGTGGGGATCAGGAAGAAATGAAAGCATGGAGCGAAATTCCAATGCTTAATGTTGAGATCGACCTCGCCGGTGACCTAAGCAAGGACTGGATCACAACGCGACTGGGAGGATCCCACCACTCCTTGGAAGACTTTTACATTTTCCAAGAGTGCTGCAACGAGGTAAGTGTTCGGACTTATAGATCGCGACGTGCTGCTGAAGTTGCGGGACTGATCAGGCAACCGCTTGCCCTTATAGAAGAGAAGGTCCGCAAGCGTGCGGAGGATCCAACCTCGAATGACCTCGGCAGCATTTCTCAGCCCCTTGAGCGGTTCCTTATCTTGCTCAGAGCGTATATAGGATCGCCAGGTGGACTTGCTCATCTCGCGTCAACGAACGTGTCGCCAGCCTTGGTGCGCAAGCTCATCGAGGACGACCCGTGGGTTTTCGATACCGCACTCCGAATCGCGTTCAGAATCTTTGACTATGTCATTGAACAGTGTAGCGAGTCTGAGTCGCACATTCTTCCACCCAAGGTGGGCGAGCCACTTCCCCCATCGCAAGCCCTGACTGAAGGGGATTTGGAGTTGCTACGCGCAAGACATGAGTTCGCAGAGCGGGCCTTCTCGCTTCTTGCATTACCTCCAGCGCATAACCAATGTGATGTCTGTTACGCATGCAAGCACAACGCTGAGCAGAAAGTTGTTGCCCCCGACGACATGGCACATAGCGAAGCGCCCGTGAGTGTTAACCCAGATTTTACGCGATTGTATGGTCTGGAGTGTGCATCATACAATCGTTCTGCCCCAGTGATCTCCGCTGATGGCGCGTTTGATGCTTCATATCATTCAAAAATTGAGGCATCTCGCCTGCTCAGTGGGCAACGGCGTGCGTCTGAAGTCCAATCTCTGCTCTATGCAATGCAATCCTTCCAGAAGATTCACCAGACGCAGATGCTATACACGCTTAGTATGGCGCGGCAGGCCCTCAACAGGCTCGAATCTGCGCACCCACACGGATACTGCACAATGTATCTCCCACACCCTTCGCCAGCGCCGGTTCTTTGGCCAGGGCTTGGCGAGACTTCGTTCCAGAGACTTCTTCAGTGCGGTGGATTGAACGAAGGTTTTTTCACTCGCTATCAGGCAATAACGGGTATCATGGGTACGGCTGGATTAACCGCAGTCACTCTGACAGCCCACAAAGCTCACAAGAGCACATCATTCCACAGTGACGAGCTCGTGAGCCCGGGAATTCGACGCAAGCGTGAGGTTTCTATGGAGTCGGAGTCATCTCCAGATGCGCGCAAGCGTGTCTTACATTGCCAAAGGCGTTCGGCCCCGGCTGACCGAGCCCGCGCTATCATCGCTGCAGAGAAGGCGATCAGCCTGATTGAAATGCTTCTTCAACATGATCCAGGCGCAGTCGTGAACTTTGTTGCTATCCCTCGCGCCGAGATCGTGGCTAAGCATGAAAACGATGAAGAGAATGACTCTCGCATGGGAGCCGCATCGAAACTCGGAAAGGCACAGCTCAGACTAGTGAACCGGCTGGATACCCTATTCCGCCTGCTTGTGCTACCCGATGTATATAATACGCCACGTATGTTCGACAAGCTTGAAAAGAGCATCCACAATCTCTTCACTGCTATCATACCGCCTATTCGCTCCGATGCTGTTCGTGTAGATGCGGTCGGAAACGCGTACGTGAAAAGGAACTCCGCGTCGGCCGTTGGAATTGTCCTTCCCTGCCCACCTGCCGGAGTGTGGCTCGGAGACGAGAATGTGGATCCCCTCGAGGAGCTTAAGAAATATCCCCCGCGTCCGACGCACCAACAGCAACTATTCTATCCGAATACTGTACTAATCCCCTCTCTGTCACCAGTGGTTCTCAAGGAATTGTTTACATGCATCAATATTCGTGGGCTATCAAGCAAAGTGTCGCAGTCACTTGTACGGTTCATTCTTGTTCTTGCGACGCTGCCTTCCGCACCGCCTGCCATGGTTGCTGCATTGGTTGGCCAACAGCGAAGACTGGCTGTCAGGCGCTTGCACTTGATCATCAACAACTCTGAACCGGTTGTTGACAAGCGAAGGGTCTACGGCCCGAGTCTGATGTTCCGCCCTGGCCAGCTGAAGCTGCCGCAGTATCCAGAGCCTGTAGATGTGTATCTTCCTCGAAAAACGCTTGAAATGCTGCATCCCCAGGATGACGAGCAAACAAATCCACGAAGAGAGCACGTCGCTGTTCATATTTGTACAACCCGGGCATCCACTCATTACACTCAAGCCGGTTTGTTACCTCCAGCACCTGCAACGCTTGGCCCATATGCTCACTTCATTTCAAGGGTCTTGAACGTCCCTAATCGTACCTCATTAATCTTCTTCGGCACCAAGGCCTTCTTAGATATCTGTGTTGCGACCCAGAGAAGTCTTGGGATGCTGCATCATCAAACGGGTATGCGTCCACATGGCTCATACGGCCCCGCCAATTCCTCGAAGGTTGCAGAGAAGTTCTCACTCGCGACGCTCGCATCAAGAATATTTGCACCCAGATTCGCGCTCGTTCGGCTATTCTCATGGCCTGAGAGCAGTTTGCAAGTGGAGGGTAGCCCCAGTCTAGCACATGCATCGTATCGTATTGCATTCGAAAAACTGGCAGCTGGTCTTTCCCCGCTAGGCCGTCTATGGACTCGCGATTGCGCTGAGTTGATCACAGGTGCCTCTACTCCTGAAACGGAGCTCCAGCTTGGCGAGCATGAATCCCCGCTCGAGAACAAATTTGAGATCTTTGCGCGCTATGTTAAAATCCTTCGTCATCTCGGTCTGGTCGGAGCAAGTGGCGAGTTGGAAACGCTCAGTAACGCTGCGTTCCGAACACGTGTCCGTGCAGTTGGCTTAGAACTGAGAACCCAGGAATTCACGGACGCGTTATCAGGTCTTCCTTGCCTATGCATTCCCGATGATGTGGAGAACGACTCCGAGAATGAACTTGGTATCCCGATTGAAGACCGTACCCCAGTACCTTTGGAAGCTGTGATTTCTGTGCGGCGTATGCTGGGTCTGCGCTTCGATGAGGATCTAGTTACGACGCTCATCCGTGATCGATATCGCTTCATGCTTATGGGTGGTTATCTCGGTCTAACACGAGTGTTTGCTGAGCTCGACGAAGCTCTTGTTACATTGCAGCCCACAGCGCTCAGCCGGCTTCGGGCGCTGCGAACAGCAAATGCCAAGCGTGAGCAAATCCTTCGCGAACACCTTCAGCAATCAGGTTCGTCCTCCTCGACGCAGAATGGGTCGATGGCTTCTCCAGGTCCAGTCAATCTGAACCTCCTTGACCAAGCACTACGAACCGCATCGGCCACATCACCTAATACGGCAAATGCGGCGGCCACCTCACCAGCTGCAGTAAGTGGGCGGATGGCGGCCTCGCAACCCAACCATCCTGCATCTCAAACATCTCAAATCCAACCATCTGGCGCCCCTGGTGTGGCTCGAGGAAACGAGGAACCGGAGCTTGACACACTTGGTGGAATGACAGGACAATTGCGGTGCCTGCCACTTGTTGAGGCTTTCTTCGAGGTGTTTGCGCCTAACCTTCCCCCCTCGCGTCGCAGCGGTCTCAGTCGTCTGAGCAAAGTTGGAATCTATCCTACAGCAGGCACGACAGCATCATTGAAAACCGTGAGTACCGATACGAACGTCGGCTCTGCTGTCCGTTCCACGGACTCTACTGCACTTAAGAACGATGTTATTGATCTCGATATTCTTCGTGCCTCTCCCGATGACGAAGGCAGTCGCAAGATGCTGGAGTCGGGACTGGTGCAGGATACTTCTACAGCCCGTGTCTCAGCATCTTTCATGGCAACGACATTCCGTCGCGCGATGAGCACGCTGTTGGAACACGAACTGGCATATGCAAACCAAACACTTAGATTGGGATCGAGCAACGACAGACTATTTGAGCAATTCGTTGAACGTCACCATCGTGTCCTCTCTTCCATTTGCCGAGCCTCGCCGCGTCTCATTCGCCCTCCGGCAAGTGTTAAGGGCGAGCTGAGTTTGACTGGTCCGGGAGCAGGCCCGTTGGTGAGCTTAGTGTGGCACCCACGCAAGCTTCTCGACTTTGATCTCCGTCGCAATTACTTCTATCAAATTCTGAGTAAGGCCCACCAATCCCGATCCTCGACGCGTCGAATCAATCTCCGATTGCGTCGTGCAAGTGTTTTTGAAGACTGTCGAAGTCAGTTTGAACGATTGTCACCGCAAGAACTGCGCAACAAGCTCAACATCACTTTCATTGGAGAGTATGGTGTGGATGCCGGTGGCGTCACACGTGAGTTCTTCTACCTCGTTTCGCGGCATATTTTCGACCCCAACTATGCACTGTTCGTGCCAGACCCCAGCACCAAGAGTGTGTATCTGCCGAATCAGATGAGTGGATTGAATCCGGATCATCTAAAATATTTCAAGTTCATTGGTCGCTTTGTTGGAAAGGCATTGTATGAGCAAGAGAATCTTGATTGTTACTTCGCACGCGGATTCTACAAGCACATCTTGGGTGTCCCATTAACTTTTGCGGATCTGCAGAACGTCAATCCATCCTTGTATCGCTCTCTGAAGTGGATGCTCGAGAACTCCATCGAGAATATTCTCTTCTTCACGTTCGAAGCGAGCATTGAGTCTTTCGGCCAAACAATCACCAAGGAACTTGTCCCGAACGGTGCCTCCATCCCTGTTACTGACGACAACAAGCACGAGTACGTCTACCTCCTCACGGAGTTTGTGCTCTCGCGTTCGATCTCGGAACAGCTGAACGCATTCTTGGAGGGTTTCCACGAGATCATCCCGCATGAGCTCGTGTCCATCTTCACGCCAGAGGAGCTAGAGCTGTTGCTGTGCGGTATGCCTGTGATTGATGTGGTGGATTTCAAAGCCAGTTTCGAGTACCACAACTTTGGCCCCAATCCGCTTACTCATCAACAGATCGTATGGTTCTGGCAGGTCGTCGCCGAGCTGGATGCCGAAGACCTCGCTCGGTTGGTCTTGTTCATCACAGGTACGAGTAAAGTGCCTGTAGGTGGATTCCGAGCCGCTGGCAAGGTACTGCAGATTATCGCGGTGGAAGGTGTGGATCGGTTGCCAAGTGCGCACACGTGCTTCTACCAGCTTGACCTTCCATCCTATACCTCCCTGGAGACGATGCGTGAGAAGCTGTTGATCGCGCTTCGCGAGGGCAGTGAAGGTTTCGGAATGGCCTAAGACATGAACTGAGGTTGTCGCTGCTAGATTCCAATCCCAAGTAACCATTTATCCAGCATGCAACTATATACTATGTACAGTGTTTGCATTCCCCCATCCTCGTCATGCGTTCTTCTCGCTTTCGAATGATTGGCAGCTTTGTTAGAATCAAGTTATTATGCATACAGAAAGTTTACTCTTAAGTTAGTTATATCTGCTCCCACGTGACGCATCCAATCTCGCATTCGCTCATACTCGACCGATGCGATTGGCAGCTCAGTCGCTTCAGCCCCACCCAAGTACCCAAGTGTACCCAACCGCAGCTTGTGACCATGGTCACGTGGTCTTGCCCCCTGTCTGGCAGGTGTGGCCGAGGGTCGGGCAGAGCCGGGCAGGGGGTGATGAAATACTCCCAGGGTCCGAAAAATGGGGGGGAAAGCAAGCTGAATTGAGGGGTATTTGGAAGGCCTAAAATGGGGTTATATGCACGCATACTGGGTTAAAACCAAGCAAGCTAGATGCGATCAAGTTTATACTATCACCTACTCATGATAGTTAACTCGCATAGTCCCGTACACCTTCCGTATTTCACTTCTTATACTCAACGAGAAATGCCTCAAAATTACTCAAATCGTCATCGGATTCTCATTCTGCGACATTTTTCGTGATATATTCACGAGTGCTGGGGCCTGCGAGGGAATTCAAACGATGCGCAGGCGACTTGGGTGTTGAATGATACTTGTTTCATGACCACGCACCCACCCTGCGTGCTGGTTTATTTTGCCCAAACACAATTTTTGGGACAAATCTCGCATGGAGTTACATTCTGAAAGTCGCGGATTTTGGGTATTTCGCGGGGAATCCGACTGCGAGGCACTTGGATAATCTCACACCATGGTGTATTCTAACCCCTACGAACTTTCGCCACACTCTAGAACTCTCCGGATGGATCGTATCGCCAAGATTGTCAAGCCTACGCGCTTGGGTAATGGTATGTCTAGGCTGTTTCAGACCTGCTTGCGACTCGGATCTCGCATGGATGCGTCATAAGCTCATCTCAGAGCTGAGGCTATCTCGCAGCATCTACACTTGATCTTGTATAATCTCGAGAAAATCGCGTCACGGCCCGTCGTTCTATGGCTAACACGCGATACGAACCCCACTCCACCGATCACTCTCCTCTCTAGTTGCCCGAGCTGTTGTTGGGCGCTCTGTGGCAGCACTTTCCACCGTGGCTCCTCAGAATGCCTCCGCATCTGCCACCGTGGTCGCTCGTGATGTTCAGCTCGCAGCACGCAGCATGACCACTCTTGCTACATCTGTTACTCCTGTGGCTGATGCAAAGCGTGAGATGAACACCGCGGCAGCTCCCGCTGCTGCGGCTGCTGCAGCTCAGGGCGCTTCGGTTGAGCAGGCCGCTCGTGCTCTTTGGACCCCTGAGAATATCCGCCTTTCCTGCCGAAACGCTTTCAAGACCTTGAACACTCGCTACCCCACCTTGTCCTCGATGGAGATCCTCCTCCCTGAAGGCGACAAGTTCGTCGATGCTGAGTGGATTCTTTCCAGCGATATGCAGGAGACTCACGGTCTTACCGCAGCACAGTCCTCTACTCCCCTGGTTGAGGACCCTGTTGCTACCAAGGCCCTGAAGTCCAAGAAGGCTGAGATCATCTCCCCTGTTACCAAGGCGAACGTCCACCCTGACCTCGAAGAAGTCAACACCTTTGCCACTGGCGTTGTTGTTCCCATTGTTGCTTTCGACGAGGTTAAGGTCGTCCTTCGATTCCTCTCGCGATCGGACACTACCCTCCCCCAGAGCTCCATCGATGAGCTTGCTGACCTCGCAACTGGTATCGTCTCTGCTGGTCTCTACGGTGCCACGCCTGCTCAGCAGTTCCTCCAGTTCCGCCAGTACCACAAGGAGGTGCCCCTTGAATTGCAGCGTGAGGTTTACCAGATTATCGCGCAGAACGGTCTCTACCCTCCCCAGCGTGTCTATGCTGAGGTTGACTGGTTCTTCCGCATGGGCCTCGCTCCTGTTTACTTCAACCGCTTCGGTGCTAAGGTCATTGCTAACCACATCCAGGTGTACATCGCATCTCGCGACTCCTCCGTTGCGGCTGGTAATCCTCAAGATATCTGGTTGGCCATCGAGAACAACGTCAACCTCATGGGCGGTCTGCAGCCTGAGCAGTCTCTCCATATGATCCCCAACGAGACTCGCAAGATCGTTGCTGTTGAGCGTAACATCATTCGCCGCATCCGCAAGATCCCCAACACCAAGTCGTACTCGTTGGAGATGTGCATGTCTCAACACCCTCTCGCGCCCACCTCGGAGAAGAAGATGTGCCTCTACATCCTCCAAACTCACGACTTCGTCAACCCTAACAAGATCGGTGATGAGACTGAGAACAACATCTACGAGGTTGCCTCCACTGCTTTCCTCAAGGAGAAGAGCAAGCTCATCCGGGATCGCTACCAAGAGATCATCAATACTGCAAAGGATCACCTTGGTCCCGTCGCTCGTGTCTATCCTGTCTACCGCGATGGCACCATTCCTCTCATGTTCACCTTCCGCTACCGTGACTATGATGATCCCACTACTAACTACCTCTTGCACTTGACTCAGCTCCTGCAGCAGCACAAGCTCCAGCCCACTCGCAAGTTCATTGAGACCTTCGCTAACAACTTCATCGTCTTCTCACTTTACCTCCCCGGTGACACTCCTCAGTCCGCTATCAACGCGCTCTTGAAGGAGTTCTCTCTGCTCCACCTCGTCCCTCAGAATGAGACGCTTACTCCCAAGTTCCTGGATGGCTCGCTTGCTGCTGAAGAGTATGCTTACCTCTCGGCAACCTCTCGCCTCTTGTTCTACGTGATCTCGCAGCGCCCCGATGAGTACAACGTGTTATTGAACGCCTTCAAGAACGACCCCGTTAACCTCGGTCGTCTCCGCAACCTCTACCGCGCTCTTCGCAAGGAAGCTGTTTCCCAGGGCCGTATCATGCGCACCATGCTTACTTATCCCAACCTCATTCAGCGCATCTACAAGGACTTCGAGGACCGTGTTCTCAGCGATAAGGAGCTTCCTCGCAACACCGAGCTCGAGACCGATATCAACCAGAGCGTCAAGTTCTCCATGGATCACCAGATTCTCATGGCCCTCTTGAACTTCAACCGTCATGTTCTCAAGACCAACTTCTTCCGTCAGCAGAAGTCCTCGATCTCCTTCCGTCTCTCGCCTCAGTTCTTCGCAGATATGGATCTCCCTCAGCTCCCCTATGGTGTCTTCTTCGTCATGGGTGCTGAGTTCCAGGGTTTCCACATCCGCTTCGCTGATGTCGCTCGTGGTGGTATCCGCCTGATTCGCTCGCGTGATGACTACACCTACAACAACAACCTCGCTTCGCTCTTCAACGAGAACTACAACCTCGCCTACACTCAGAACCTTAAGAACAAGGATATTCCTGAGTTCGGTTCTAAGGGTACCATTCTGTTGAACGCGGACTGCCAGAAGGTTGACAAGACCGCTTTCCAGAAGTACATCGCTGGTATCGTTGACCTCCTCGTCCTCCGTAAGGATCCTAATGATGAGAATTACATCGCTGACCGATACGGCAAGGAGGAGATCCTCTTCTTGGGTCCCGACGAATATACCGCTGGCTTCATGGAGTGGGCTGCGCTCTATGCTCGCAAGCGTGGCTACGCTTACTGGCGTGCCTTCACCACCGGTAAGCCTCCTAGCCTCGGTGGTATTCCTCACGACACCTTCGGTATGACCACCACCTCCGTCCACCGCTACGCCCTTGGCTGCATTGAGCGCCTTGGTTGGGACGAGTCTAAGGTTACTAAGGTCCAGACCGGTGGTCCAGATGGTGACCTTGGTTCCAACGAAATCCTTGTCTCCAAGGATAAGACCGTTGCTGTCATCGATGGCTCTGGTGTCGCCTACGATCCTGATGGCTTGAACCGTGAGGAGCTCATCCGCCTTGCTAAGAAGCGCATTATGATCGAGAACTTCGATACCACCAAGCTTGGCCCTGGTGGCTTCCTTGTTAAGGTCAGCGACTCCAACGTCACCCTTCCCAACGGTGAGAAGGTTGAGTCTGGTCTCCAGTTCCGCAACGAGTTCCACCTCCACCCACTCTGCCGTGCTGATATGTTCGTCCCATGCGGTGGTCGCCCCGAGTCCATCAACGCTAACAACGTTCACCAGCTCTTGGACAAGAATGGTCAGCCCAAGTTCAAGGTCATTGTCGAGGGTGCTAACCTCTTCGTTACTCAGGATGCTCGTATGCGCCTTGAGGAGGCTGGTATCATCTTGTACAAGGATGCCTCTGCCAACAAGGGTGGTGTAACTTCCTCTTCCCTCGAGGTCCTCGCTGCGCTTTCCCTCCCCGATGCTGTCTTCGCTCAGAACATGACCGTCGTCAATGGCGAGATCCCCGAGTTCTACAAGAAGTACGTCGCGGAGATCAAGGAGCGCATTGCCAACGACGCATACCTTGAGTTCGACTGCATCTGGCGTGAGCACGAGCGCACCGGTACTCCTCGTTGCATGTTGACCAACGCGCTCTCCACCAAGATCAACGAGCTTAACCATTACGTCAATGCCTCCAACCTTTGGGAGAACAAGGTTCTTCGCCAGATCATCCTCCGCGAGGCCCTTCCCAAGCGCCTCCAGGAGCTCGTTGGTCTCGAGACCCTCGTCCAGAACGCGCCCGAGTCTTACCTCCGCGCCATCTTCTGCGCTTATATCTCGTCCCGCTACATCTACAAGTACGGTGTTGATGCTAACGAGTTCGCTTTCTTCGAGTTCATGCAGCCCTACCTCAAGCAGGCTGTTGCAATTGAATACGGTGTTAAGAACTAAGCAATTGGTTATCCTATGCCGTTCCGGACTGCCTTCGCATAGTCGGCGGAGGCTTTCTCATGCGTCAATCCCTTCCCGTTGCTTTCGTTCTTTGAGCGCAGTTATTCTACCACAGTAACCATTCATTGGCTCTTTGGAGGACCATGCTTTGAGTTAGTTAGCTTTAGTAGTATATCTATCTCTTTAGTTCATATTGCTCTTCTAGTCCACCGTTACCTCATTCCGTTTCCCCCCCCCCCCCCCCCTCCCCCCGCTTTTTT
>Ga0180217_1004045_pt1 | contig 11883 bp, 10 predicted proteins | sample eDN3rd37CBELigOP_FD_128521 | JGI IMG/M metagenome (GOLD analysis project Ga0180217, IMG submission 128521) | Enriched Organic Plus compost microbial communities from Emeryville, California, USA - eDNA 3rd pass 37_C BE-Lig OP (version 2) (version 2) ... | reverse complement strand
TGCATTGCGGTCATTGGTGCCAGCATTAGAGCAAAGCGCGTAGTATTTATTCAAGTGCTCTATTATGTTATCGGTACGGGATTGTTTTTACTGCTACAGCAGCCATTAGTCGAACTGTCGCTGTCCTTAGGACAAGCAGCACCTATGAATATTGAGCTAGCGATTGCCTACAGCTTGTTCCAGCTATTGACTGGAATGGTCTGTATACTCTTCGTACCTTTGTTACTTCGTATTACCCAGTCCTTAATACAAACACATCAACCTTCAGCAGAGGTTATGTTTGGGGCTCAATATTTAGATAAACGTTTCCTTGCAACGCCAAGCATGGCACTTGAGCAAGCGCAAAATGAAACATTACGTATGGGGAATATAGCAAGGGAAACATTAATGCACGCTTCACAATACTTTTTTGAGCAGGACAGTCGTTCTGCTAATCTAGCCTTGAAAAAAGAAGCACTGGTCAATGAGCTTAATCGCTTGATTACAGATTATATGGTAGCTATTCATCAGCATGATCTAACAGCAGGCGAATCTGAGAAATTAACTGGACTGCTGCATGTCGTTAACGATATTGAACGTATTGGTGACCACGCTGAAAACATCGTCGAGTTAGCAGAGTATAGTGCGCGTAATCGCGTTCAATTATCAGAAGTGGCTATTAGCCAGCTGCATGAAATGATCGATGCTGCAGATTGGATAATTGGACGTACGCTATATGCACTAGAGCATAATGACCGCTCAGCTGCTGCAGATGTGCGTGGACGAGAGGCTGATCTTGACCGGATGGAGCACGAGTTCCGTGTGGGACATTTTACAAGATTGAATGAAAATCTTTGCAAAGGCAATGCGGGGGCAATATTTCTGGATATGTTAAGCAATTTAGAGCGTATCGGAGATCATAGCAAGAACATAGCTGAATATATTCTAAAGTAAAATACCTCGAGATGGACTCGAGGTATTTTATATATTCAATCCACCATTAAATTTTGATTACGCCTGGCTTTCTCGCATAATGGTACGCCAAAGCTCTTGAAGCTGCTGCAGCTTAATCAACATATCATTAGATAGCTGCTCACAAGCGTCCAATTGCTGCATATCGCCATTCCTTAATTGCACCAGCAGCGCTTCAGCCTCGGCATAAGCGTGATCTAACGTAATGCTGTAATTAGCCTTATCAAGCGAAACGGCATGCATGGTATTGCTTGGAAGCAAAGCATCATCCGCTTCGACGGCACCAATATAATTACCTTCCAGCTGCAAATGTGTATTCTGCGTAATTGGTGTAGCGGCAGCTGTCGCCGTTGCTTCGCCATACTGTGCTCCGCTGCTTTCCGCATGTTCTTTTGTAGTGGAAGCAGAAGCTTCCTGCTCAGCCTCAAGCGCTGCAACTTGCGCAGCTTTACGTTCTGCTGCTAGCCTTGCTTCCTCCTGTTGCTGCTTTTCACGAGCAAGTTTTTCTTTCCGATTTTGCTCGAATACGGACCAAGTCTCAATTAAACCGCTGCCGGTTTTTAATAAAAGCTTTTGCTTCGTAGCATCAGAGATTGATTTATCCTTGAATAGCTTCGCAATTTTTTTAACATCACTTACTGGCAGCTCATCACGAGCAGCAGTTAACGCTAACGAATCACGAAACTCTATAGGTAGATCCTTAAGTGGCATAAGCTGATCCTCAGTCAAGCAATCCTTACGAATTTGTGTGCCACTGACGATTAGCTTTTTTACTGCGCTGCCGAATTTGAGTAGCTCTAATTTGTTTTTTATGTAGCTTTCTGGTTTACCTAGCTTGCTTGATAGCAGCTTAATTGAGCTGCGAAAGCCGTCTTCATTCATAAGCTTATGAAATGCTTCTGCTTCTTCAATTGGTGAGAAATCCTCACGAGTAAGGTTTTCGGCAATTTGTTCAAAGTATATGTCCATCTCATCGGTAGCATCCGATACGATACAAGGAATGGACTCAAGTCCGATCATTTGAGAAGCCTTGTAGCGCCGATTGCCATAAATAATTTTATACCGACCATCCCCGGTGTCTCTAACTTTAATCGGCGATAGTAAACCGATTTCCTTAATACTGTTAGCAAGCTCTTCTAATGCGTCCTGACTAAATTGATATCGCGGCTGATCCTTATCCTCGTCGATAAGAGACAGCTTAATTAACGTAATGTCCATTCCAGGGCTCCCTTCTCCACTTATCTACTCTCTATTGTACCATGCCTATTCCATATTAGCCGAGCGTTAACTACTTGCACGGAGCATCATATTCTGATAGCTTGTAGAGAGTAATAGAACAAGTGGAGGCATACGATCATGGCATTGGAGATAGAGCGGAAATATTTATTAACGATTCCTTATCAGCAGCTCATTGAGCAGGGGATCATTACAGTTAAGTCGGAGCAAAGAATTGAACAAACGTATATTGCAATGGACAAGGATCAAGAGCTGCGGGTTCGCCGCATTCTAGATTTGTCGTCTAATGATTATGAATATACTCATACCTTCAAAAACGGTGTGGGCTTAGCACGAGAAGAAGTCGAATACAATATTACGAAGGTTATTTACGACCAGGTCGTTGAAGCATTTGGCTTTGTGCCTCTAACTAAAAACAGAATTACCGCAATGTTCGGTGAGTTGCTCGTCGAAATTGATGTGTATGATCAGGTTGATTTTGTTGTCGTAGAAGTAGAATTCGGCTCAATGGAGGAAGCAGACTCCTTCGTACCGCCTAGCTGGTTTGGAGAGGAAATAAGCTTTAATAAGAAATACAGCAACAAAGCGGTATGGAAGCAGCTGCAGACTGAGAAACAATAGATGTAAGAGGTGAGATATCCATGGTATCGTTTGGAATGATTGGAACGAACTTTATTAGTGATCGATTTATTGCCGCGGGCTCTATGCTTAATAATTTTGAGGTTACCGCTATTTGCTCTCGTTCGATGGAGACTGCAAATTCATTTGCGGACAAGCATAACATACCTCATCGCTTTACACAGGCAGAAGAAATGCTTGATAGTGGGCTAGTGAATGCACTGTACATTGCATCACCGACCAATTTGCATGCTCATTATGCGAAGCTTGCATTAGAGAGAGGCATTCACGTGCTTTGCGAAAAGCCAGTAACGTCGAATAGTCGAGAGCTGAGCGAGCTAATAGAGCTTGCACGCTCAAAGGGTATACTATTTATGGAGGCAATGAAATCAACGACCCTACCTGCCTTTAGACAAGCGGTGGAGCACTTGGAGGAAATCGGAACAGTACGTCGGTATTTTGCAAGCTTCTGTCAATACTCGTCGCGCTATGATGCTTACAAGCAAGGGACGGTGCTGAACGCATTTAAGCCGGAGTTTTCCAATGGTGCACTTATGGATATTGGGGTTTATTGCATCTATCCTGCTGTTGTGCTGTTTGGTAAGCCGAAAAAGATTGTCGCATCGGCCTACATGCTAGAATCAGGTGTTGATGGACAAGGCAGCATCATCTTATCGTATGATGGCTTTGATGCAGTTATCCAGTATTCTAAAATTAGCAGCTCGTACTTGCCGTTTGAGATTCAAGGTGAAGCGGGAGCACTTGTGCTTAACCGAGTAAGTGACCCAGATGAAATAACATTGAAGCTTCGCTCTGGAGAAACACGTGATTTATCTCAGCCTACAGTTGAACATGACATGTACTACGAGGTTGAACATTTTATATCACTCATTGAGCAGCAGAAGACAGAATCTCCGATTAACTCATTCGAGAACTCATCAATTACGATGGAAATTATGGATGAGGTACGTAAGCAAATTGGTCTTGTATATCCAGCAGATCTAGAGAAATAGTCATTTCCTTCATGTTTAAATAACGTAATAATAGTAAGAGGATGCTCTATGCAAAGCGGTCTATTGATCCGCGACGTAGAGCATCCTCTTGTTCGTTATTTACGGTCTAACTAGTCTTTAGATGCGGTATATGGCAAAAGGCTCGCCATGTTTAAACTCTGAGCTTATAGCATCAAGTTCCTTAAGCACCTCTGCATTAAGCTTTAGATCGAGTGCCTTCATATTTTCCTCAAGCTGAGCAGGCTTAGTAGCGCCGACAATAACACTGCTTACAACTGGCTGGTGAAGCAGCCAAGCAATGGAAAGAACATTGGCCGTCGTGTTAAGCTCTTGGGCCAGTCGATGAACCTGCTTGCTAAGCGTTAACGTTTTTTCTTGCAGAAAACGGTTGAAGTTCGGATCTGTGTCTGCTCTCGAGCCTTCCGGTACTCCTTGTGCATATTTGCCGGTTAGAATGCCCCCAGCAAGAGGGAAATATGGAATAATACCTATTCCTTGATCTAAGCATAGTGGAATCAGCTCGCGCTCTGGTGTTCGATCTGCGAGTGAGTAGCTTGTCTGATGCGAGATATAGGAGCTAATACCGAGCTCTTTACTTATACTAAGTGCCTTCATCAGCTCCCATGCATAGTAGTTGGAGCAGCCGATATACCTTACCTTCCCAGCTTGAATAAAGTGCTCTAAGCATCGTAGTGTTTCCTCCAAGGGGGTGTCAGGGTCGAAGGTATGTATTTGGAACAAGTCAACATAGTCGGTTTGCAGTCGCTTCAAGCTAGCATCAAGCTGCTGAGTAAGATGTCTGCGTGAAGAGCCACGGTCATATACGCCGCTACCAGTTGGCAAGCCAGCCTTCGTCGTCAGCACAACCTGCTCGCGTCTACCCTTTAGCGCCTCGCCAATTATAGTCTCTGATTGAGTACCAGCATATATATTAGCAGTATCAATAAAGGTAACGCCGCGCTCCAGTGCGGCATCGATAATAGAAATAGAGGCTTCCCGGTCAGCTCGTTTACCGAATGCATTGGTGCCAAGTCCGATTGCTGACAGCTTTAAGCCACTGTTGCCTAAACGGTGATATTGCATATGTATCATCCTCCTATGTCGCGTGTGTGCAAAATTATTACTACCTACTCTATTATGACATTCCGGGATCGAAGTTGAAAAGCTCGTTTCAAAAAGGTTATAATTTCTTAATTGAACGATAGGAGGGTAACACATGTTATTTGTAAGCAACGAACAGAATCATGACCCAGCGGTTAACCTAGCCTTAGAGGAATACATATTTAGACAGCTTCCAGAAAACAATTATTTGTTATTTTATATTAATGAGCCTTCAATTATTATCGGTAAAAATCAAAATACGCTAGAGGAAATTAATGCAGAGTATGTGAAGGAGAACGGTATTCACATCGTACGTAGAATGAGCGGTGGTGGGGCGGTCTATCACGATCTTGGCAATCTGAACTTTAGCTTTATTATGAAGGATGATGGCTCTTCCTTCCATAACTTTAAGAAATTTACGGAGCCTGTAGTTGCTGCCTTGAAGCAACTAGGTGTAGATGCAGAGCTTAGCGGCCGTAATGATATACAGGTTGGAGAGCGCAAAATTTCTGGTAATGCACAATTCCATTCACGTGGCAAAATTATTAGCCACGGCACACTTCTATTTCAGTCTGAGATGGATAAGGTTGCGAGTGCATTAAAAGTTAACGCGGAAAAATACGTATCCAAATCAACGAAGTCGGTTCGCAGCCGTGTAGCAAATATTAGTGAATTTTTAAAGGAACCAATGACGATTGAACAGTTTAGATTGACTATTCTTCATTCTATCTTTGCAGGCAGCGAGCAGATCCCTACATATGAGCTGACAGAGGAAGACTGGAAGAAGGTGCACCAGCTAGCCGATGAACGTTACCGCAGCTGGGAATGGAACTATGGTCGTTCACCGGAGTTTAATATGCAGCAACGTAAACGGATAGAAGGCGCAGGAACGTTCGATGTTCGACTAAATGTACAGGATGGCATCATTAAGGATGCTGCAATATTCGGGGACTTCTTTGGTCGTGGTGATCGTAATGAGGTCGCAGAAAAGCTTGTCGGCGTCCGTTATACAGAAGAGGCGCTTCGTGAAGTTTCTCAAGGAATTGACCTTACCTATTATTTCGGACCCATTACATTAGAGGATTGGATGAACCTATTATTTTAATAAAGCAGCATAATCTTATCTGAGCTAAGGCTTATAAATGAGAGCTGACCGGTGAAATCACTGGTTCAGCTCCTTTTTTTATTACAAAAATAAATATTCGAGCTATTACATCAGGTTTATACAAAATTTAACACACCATGCTATAATGACTACTATATATAGGACTTTAGGAGGAATGAGCTTGCTTAGAAGCCTGCAATCACGTTTAATTTTGACTTTATCGATCATTTTATTAGCTAGTGGAATCGGAATGAGCTATTACACGTATTCTACCTCTCAACGCGTTGTTATTGAATCGATCGGAAAGCAGGCTCAGACTATTGCGAATGCAGCTGCTGAGTTGGTTGATCCTAGGCAATATGAAGAGCTTAAAGAAACGATGCAAATGAATGACTACTATAATGACCTGCAGCAGCAGCTGTATCAGCTAAAGCAGAGCAATGGCTTAAAATATTTATATACGATGAGCGTTGCTGAGGATGGAAGCGTTTATTATGTCGTAGATGGCAGCGCTTTAGATCAAAATAGTGATGACTATTCTGCGCTCGGTGAGGTAGAGCAAGAGCTTGATGAGCTAGTCCAGCTTGCATTCTCTAGTAAGCAATCTCAGCTAGGGGTTCTTGATTATGCTGAAGCGTACGGCGCTACCATATCGGCTTATACTCCAATCCTTAATGACGCAGGAGAGATGGTTGGTGTGATCGGTGCTGATTTTGATGCTACAGATATTTATGAGCATCTTGCTTCTAATCGTATAACGACGATTGTTATTATTGCAGCGACATTAATATTGTCCATTATACTTGTTTATGCCCTAACGAGATGGATGCTTGGTCCATTAAGAGCATTACTTAAAACAATGAAGCTAGTACAGGCGGGAGACTTAACTGTACAGCTATCAGACAAGGGCAGTGACGAAATTGCGGCGTTGAGTGGAGCTTTTTCAGCCTTAACGTCCGAGCTTAGATCAACCTTAGTAAAATTGTCCGCTAGTCAAACGGTGATTAAGCAGTCGATAACAACACTGTCTAGCAATATCGTATCAGCAGACCGCTTAGGAGAGCGGCTATCACAGCATATCGAGCTGGCAGATAAACAGTTCAGTATACAGCATCAAGCTCAAGGTGAGACGACGCAAGCGATGCGAGAGACGGCTTCTGGCATGACACATGTTACCGAGACAGCTGAGCGAATGCTGTCAGCAGCAAGTCACGCAACAGCATTATCTGTATCCGGTAATGAGTCTATGGCTGAGCTTCAAGAGCAAATGGGAGAAATTCAGCAGTCCTCTAAAAAAGTGATGGAGGATTTGTTAGCACTGCAAAATCTATCACAGGACATACAGGATATCGTTAATCTGATAAAGCAAATTGCAGCACAGACGAGTATGCTTGCACTCAATGCATCGATAGAAGCTGCACGCGCGGGTGAACAAGGAAGAGGCTTTAGTGTGGTTGCCCAGGAGGTACGGAAGCTAGCGGATCAATCCGATCAGGCAGCTACGCAGGTAGAGCAATTAATTGAGCACATGCTCTCTCTATCAACAGGAGCGAACGAAGCTTCGAGATTAAGCATTGAAGAAGTTGATACCGGAGTAACGGCTGTTTCGGCTGCAGGTGAGATCTTTAATCGGATTGGCAATGAGATAAACTCGGTTCAGCAGCAGGCAAGCCAGCTTTCAGCTACTTCTCTTCAGATCAACACAAGCATACATCATCTAGATAAGCTAACGGAGGACGCAGCTTTGCTTTCTGATGAAGCGATGCATGCAACGAAAGAGGTTAAGAAAAACATTATGGTGCAGTACGATTCTGTACAACAAATGAAGGAAATGGCTGAACTGCTTAGTGAGCAGTCAGCTGAGCTCGAAGGTCTACTGTCTCGCTTTAAGTTAAGCTAGGCTTGATTACGATACAGCTAGGACTAAAAGATGTGTTCTTTTCCTTGCGATGCTATAATAGAGAGGGTATTTACTGATCATACTAACAGCGAAAGTATTGATCTGATTCAAAAGGAGATGTACATATGTCAACAAATTGGAAAGCACAGCTGCAAAAATATGCAAAGCTAATTGTGCAGGTAGGAGTTAATGTTCAAAAGGGACAGCCAGTGTTTTTAACAGGGGCTGTAGATCAGGCAGAGCTTGTTCGTTTAATTGCCGAGGAGGCGTATGCAGCGGGGGCAAGCAATGTTCATGTTGATTGGATTGATGATAAATTATCTCGACTTAAATATACGAATGCAGCAGAAGAAGTATTTAGTTATTTTCCAGACTGGGAAGCAGAAAAACGTAATGAGTTCGTTAATAATAACGGAGCGTTTATTTCTCTTGTATCGTCAAGCCCGGATCTATTGAAAGGCATCGACTCTAACCGTATCTCGGCATTCCAGAAGGCTTCTGGTACGAAGCTAGTAGATTTCAGACGTGCTATTCAGTCCGACAAGGTAAGCTGGACGGTTGTTGCAGCAGCAGGAGCGGACTGGGCTAAGAAGGTATTTCCTGATGCTTCGGAGGAAGAAGCAGTGGCCAAGCTATGGGATGCGATCTATAAAGCCGTTCGTCTAGATGCTGAAGATCCAATCGAAGCTTGGAAGCAGCATAACATTACGCTTCATGAGAAAGCAGTTGCGCTTAATAATTACCGCTTTAAGAAGCTTCATTATCGTGCGCCAGGAACGGATTTGTTCATCGAGCTTGATGATAAGCATGTGTGGGTATCGGCAGGCAGTGAAAATGAGCAAGGCCATATCTTCATGGCAAATATGCCGACTGAGGAAGTATTTACAGTTCCATATCGTGATGGAACGAGTGGCTATGTTTCTAGTACGAAGCCGCTTAGCTACGGTGGTAATGTCATTGATGAATTTAAGATCACATTTGAGAACGGTCGTATTGTAAAATACGAGGCGAAGCAAGGTGAAGAGTTCTTAGCAAAGCTAGTAGAAATCGATGAAGGCTCTCACTACTTAGGCGAGGTTGCACTTGTGCCGCATCGTTCACCAATCTCACAATCAGGTGTTCTGTTCTTCAACACATTGTTTGATGAAAATGCTTCTAATCATCTTGCGATTGGTAGCGGATATGCCTTTAACATCGAAGGTGGTAAAACAATGAGCCCTGAGGAGCTTGCTGCTCATGGCGTAAACGAAAGTATTACGCACAATGACTTTATGATCGGTTCAGCCGAGATGGACATTGATGGAATTCAAGCGGACGGCACGGTTGTTCCTGTATTCCGTAATGGCGAGTGGGCGTTTTAAGTCAATGAAATAACAAAGATAATCGCTAACTTTGGGGGACGATATGACAACTGTCATATCGTCTTCCTTACGTTTATGACTTATAAATTTAGGGCTGTTTAGGATAAAATAAAGATATTACTTCGTTGTAGCAACTTCGCTTTGCTGCTGCGAACGTTAAGGAGAGAACCTTTATGAACGATCCTAGGCAGACACAACTTCGAAAAGAAATGAAAAAGTATGAAAAAACGACGTTAGCACTAAGCATTCGTCAATTATGTAATACATTAATACCGCTTGTTGGACTTTGGGTGGCAGCATACTACAGTTTATCCATCTCTTACTGGTTAACCTTACCTTTAGCACTTGCTGCAGGTATGTTTGTTGTCCGGACTTTTATTATTTTCCACGACTGCTGTCACGGGTCATTCTTTACTAATAAGAAAGCGAACGATATCGTTGGCATCATTACAGGAACAATTACACATGTACCTTATTTACAATGGAAAAATGAGCATTCGATTCATCACGCTACGAGCAGCAATCTTGATAAGCGAGGCGTTGGTGATCTTTGGATTATGACAGTACAGGAATATGCGGAAGCTTCAAGCTTCGGAAAGCTTTGCTACCGTTTATATCGAAATCCATTTGTCATGTTTGTGTTAGGACCATTCGCTGTATTCTTAGTGCAGTATCGTTTTAATCGTAAAGGTGCTCGCCGTAAGGAACGCCTGAATACGTATCTAATGAATGTTCTCATTGTTGCAATGTATGCGATTCTTATCCTGCTTGTAGGCTGGGAAGCTGTGCTTTTGATCCAGTTGCCATCCTTCTATATAGCAGGTGCGCTTGGCATATGGCTGTTCTATGTACAGCATCAATTCGAGGAATCTTACTTTGAGCATGATGAGCAGTGGAGCTATGTTCATGCAGCAGTAGAAGGCAGCTCGTACTACCGCCTTCCTAAGCCACTACAATGGTTAACGGGCAATATCGGCTTTCACCATGTGCATCATCTAAGCCCTAAGGTGCCTAACTATTACTTGGAACAGGCTCATGTTGAAACCCCGCCGTTGCATAAGGCAACAACGATTGGTATAAAAGAAAGCTTCTTGTCCCTAAAGGTTGCACTTTGGGATGAACAAACAAAGCGTTTTGTTAGCTTTAAGGAAGCGAAGAAACATGCAATAAAGAAGCAACGAATCCCAGCTTAAAAAGCATGACGTAACGTTAGAATGCCCTGATACCGCTAGGCGGCATCAGGGCATTTTAGAATACGATGGTCGTGTGAAAGCTGGCTATCTAAAAGAATAGATAAGTCAAATGTTCAAGGACTTATGGTACACTTAAATAAAACGATTCACATGCAAGGAGCGTTGCAATGGACAAGTGGTATCAAACGTTTCATAAGGGAACAGGCTTATCACCATATATTTGGCTAGTGTTTTGCATATTGCCCTTTTACTTTATATTCGGTTTATCTTCAACCGTCGAGGTTGTATCGGGGACAATTTTAATCATTGCATTCTTTGTGTTCTATTTGCTGGCCTTTTTATCTAAAGGCTGGCCGATCTATGTATGGACGAGTGCACAGCTCATTATTTCTATGATCATGACGGTCGTGTTCAGCTACGTTTATTTTTCCATCTTCCTCGCATTTTTTATTGGAAATATTAAAAATAAAGCTGGATTTTATACGCTGTACATTATACATCTCATTACAACGTTTGTAACGGTGAACTATGGTCTAGCTACACAGAAGCAAATCTTCTTTACGCAGTTTCCGTTTATTCTTATTTGTCTAGTCGTTGTCATATTGCTACCGTTTAACACCTATAATCAGAAGAAGCACGATCAGCTAGAGGGAGAGCTAGAGCATGCGAACAAGCGTATTGCGGAGCTGGTCAAGCTAGAGGAAAGACAGCGGATCTCTCGGGATTTGCATGATACCGTAGGTCAGAAGCTGTCACTAATTGGGCTTAAAAGTGATCTAGCAGGTAAGCTGTTGCATAAGGATTTGGATAAAGCCGAGAGGGAAATTAAAGATATTAGGCAAACGGCGCGCACGGCACTGAAGGAGGTTCGCGATCTCGTTACTAAAATGAGAGGGACCAGCTTGGAGGATGAAGTACACAATGTTCGCCAAATGCTAGCTGCAGCGCAGATCGAATTGGAGCTCGAGGGTGATCCCAAGCTGCATTCCACTGCATTGCTAGCAGAAAACGTACTGTGCATGTGCATGAAGGAAGCCGTCACTAATATTGTTAAGCATAGCAAGGCCACTCGCTGCCGTATTGCTATTATTGTAAGTGCGGATGAAGTTAGCCTGTTAATCGAGGATAACGGAATTGGCCTGAATGAAGCGAAGGATAGAACAAGTGGCAATGGGCTCCGTGGAATGAAGGAGCGGTTAGAATTTGTAAATGGCACACTCAAGATAACTGGTGCTGAGGGTACAAGCTTGAAAATTTCTGTACCCCATGCGGTTCGCCAGCCGATGAAGGAGTCGATAACATGATTAATATAGTTATAGCAGAGGATCAGCGTATGCTGCTCGGTGCCCTAGCATCATTAATTGATCTAGAAGACGATATGCAGGTCGTCGGGAAAGCATCGAAT
>Ga0180217_1004043_pt1 | contig 11885 bp, 11 predicted proteins | sample eDN3rd37CBELigOP_FD_128521 | JGI IMG/M metagenome (GOLD analysis project Ga0180217, IMG submission 128521) | Enriched Organic Plus compost microbial communities from Emeryville, California, USA - eDNA 3rd pass 37_C BE-Lig OP (version 2) (version 2) ... | reverse complement strand
GCCTCGATGTGCTTCACCGTGCCGATTCGGCCGGCCAGCACCAGTTCCCGCGCAGCATGGATCTGGGCGACGTTGCGGTAGCTGAGGTTGACCATCGCCACCACGCCCATCCTTTCGGCGGCTTCAGCCATCTCCAGCGCGTCGGCATAGTTCGTCGCGAGCGGCTTTTCACACATGATGTGCTTGCCAGCGGCGAGACACGCCATGGTGGTTGCATAGTGAGCAGCGTCGGGCGTCACGTTGCTGACGGCTTCGAACTCGCCCCAGGCCAGCGCCTCTTCAATGCTTCTGAAGCTGCGGCCGATGCCATGGGCTTCACAGAAGGTTGCCAGCCGAACCGGATCGGTATCCACCGCCCCCACGAGATGAACGCCGGGAAGCGACGCAAAGCGGACGGCGTGCTGGTTCGCCATCTTGCCGGTGCCTAGTATGAGCAGGCGCATGATGAGGATCTCTCCTACTTGTAGCCTTCTTCGCCGGGCTTATGCAGCTTCGGTCCGCGTTCAACGATCGGCTCAATGGCCTGATCGACCGGCACGTTTGGCGCCTTGTGAATGCTGGTCAGCGCAGGACCTGAAGGCTTTGCCCAGCGGACGGCATTCCGCAGCACCAGTCCGACATTGCTGTCGTGATAGGTCGGATAGGTCTCATGGCCGGGCCGGAAATAGAAGATGTTGCCAGCACCCCGGCGATAGGTGAGACCGGAACGGAAAACTTCACCACCCTGGAACCATGAGATGAAGACAGTCTCGAGAGGTTCCGGCACGGAGAAGGGCTCGCCATACATCTCCTCATACTCGAGCTCGAAATACTCCGGCAGGCCGGCTGCAATCGGGTGACGCGGATTGACGACCCAAAGCCGCTCGCGCTCGCCCGCCTCACGCCATCTGAGGGCGCATGGTGTGCCCATAAGGCGCTTGAAGATCTTGGAGAAGTGCGCGGAATGCAGGAGAATGAGGCCCATGCCTTCCCATACACGGGCAGCAATGCGCTCCACGATCTCATCGTCCACGGCACGGTGTGCCTTGTGGCCCCACCAGACCAGCACGTCTGTACGCGCCAGAACCTCTTCCGTCAGGCCATGTTCCGGGTCCTGAAGCACGACAGTGGAGACATCGATATCGCCATCGGCAGCAATTGCCTCAGCGATCGTGGTATGCATTCCCTGAGGATAGATCGAGCGGACGGTTTCGTTTTCCTGCTCGTGTATGTTCTCACCCCAGACCAAGGCTCTGATGTTCATCGAACGGGCTCTTTCTAAATGCCTGGTTACGACAGCATATGCGCTCTTCTTCTCAAAATTCCTTAATGGCGGCGTTTGACCTGAAAATGGCGCGATCTTTCGCGAATTTCGCAAAACTGCCCCACGCTTTTAGGGATGCGTATCAGCATGTTTGGACGGATTGACTCCCGTTCGGAGAGTCTAACCGCTCAATCCCTTCGTTTCTGCGCATCCCTGACGAACGCGCCGACCGGCCATGGACGCAGCCGCTCTGCAACTGAAAGTCTAAGGCGTTGAATCTGGTTCCGCCAGGCGACAATAGCGCAAGCTTTTCAGCCAGCACTGATGCAGAAATGTATCAGTTGAAGGCCTTACCCCGCGCGGGCGATGCCCGTTGCGGCGTCTGCGGCAGGACGTTCGTGCTTCACCGTGCCTTCCGTCAGAATGCGCAGGACTTCGATAGCTTCCGTGCCGTTGGTCCGCGGTTCGGCCCGCGTGTTGATGCAGTCAATATAATGCTGCAGCTCGCGCGTCAGCGGCATGGCTTCCTGAACCTTCACATAGGTCGGTTCTTCCGCCGTGAAGGCCCACTGGCCGCTGTCCCGCCATACAGCATGCCGGTAGACGGCAAGCTTGCGCTCCCACGGCTCGGCATCATCGAACACCGCCATTGCCTTGTTGCCGACAACGGTCAGGCGCCGCTCACGATAAGGATTGAGGCGTGACGTGAAGAGGTGGCTGCGGACACCGTTGGCAAAACGCATGTGGACATGCGCAAAATCGCTGAGGTTGTCGAGCAGAGCCGCACCCTCGCCGCGCACTTCAACCGGAGCTTCTCCGGTGATTGCGAGGATCATGGAGAGGTCGTGCGGGGCAAGGTCCCAGAGTGCGTCGCTCTCGGTGTGGAACTTGCCGAGTCCCAGGCGGTGCGAGTGGATGTACTTCACCTCACCCAGCTCGCCCTCGTCGATCAGCTGCTTCAGCTTCTCGAAGGCGGGGTGGAATCGCAGCACGTGCCCGACCATGAAGATGCGCCCTGCTTCGCGGGCAGCACCCACCGCCCGTTCGGCATCCTTGACGGTGAGCGCGATCGGCTTTTCCACCAGCACGTCCTTGCCGGCGCGAACGGCGCGAATGGCAAGTTCTGCATGGAACTGGGGTGGAAGCGCTATGACGAGGGCGTCAATATCGGGATCGTCGAACAGATCGTCGGGATCGATCGCGCGGCAGCCCTGCTCGATGGCAAAGCCCTCGGCACGCGGTCTGTTGGCATCCGAAACGGCACTCAGTGCACCCAGCGATTTGAGTGTCCGAATATGGTTGGAACCCCAATACCCGCACCCAAGGACAGCAATCCGCGGCTTCATTCGATCATCGCACTTCACAATTTCCGCGAGACATATGCCTGCTCGCGATCCAACTCAAGCCCGTGCAGGGATAAAGTTTTGTAATGGCGCTTATCGTCGGCCATGGCGGAATGCCTCCATTCTGTCCCCCTGCCCCAGACATCTGGCTATTCTGGCGAGGCCGAAAACGTGAACCCGCGGGTGCAGGAAGATGCCATTTACGAACTGTTATCCGTGTTTTCCATTCGACCAATCGAAAGCTTTCGATAACCAAGTGTCTGTGCGAAACACGTGAAGAATAGGTTGTAGTTGTGGGGACCACAGTGACAATTAAATTCGGACTCGGAGTCATCGCTGCGGGCGCAATGCTAGCTGCCGCAACTCCTTCTCAGGCACAAAGCTTCTATTCCGGCGACTGGAGCCTGACGGTCGGAGCGGCCGGAATGATGGTGCCCGAATACGAGGGCAACGACACGTATCGCTTTGTCGTGCAGCCGCTTGTCTCCTTCGGGCGCCAGGGCGCGCAGCAGCGCTTCACGTCGCGCAATGACAACATTTCGATCGGTCTCGTCGACACCGGTGACTTCCGTGCCGGCCCGACCGGCAAGCTGGTCTTCGGACGCGACGGCGACGATTCACCCGACCTCATCGGTCTGAACCCCGTCCGCTTCGGCGTCGAGATCGGTGCTTTCGCGGAAGTCCACCCGACCGACTGGGTGCGCGTTCGCGGTGAGGTTCGCCGTGGCATCCGCGCCCATGACGGCGTGGTCGCCGACATTGCGGTCGATGCCTTCACTGATCTGACACCCGAAGTGCAGGTTTCGGCCGGTCCGCGCCTCACCTGGGCCAATGACCACTATTTCGATGCCTACTACGGCGTCTCCGCAGCCGAGGCGGCTGCTTCCGGCCTCGCACCCTACAATCCTGGCAGCGGCGTGAAGTCTGTCGGCATCGGCGGCGCGATCAAGTGGAATGTCACCGACAACGTCCAGACGAGCGTATTCGCCGAATACAGCCGCCTCACCGGCCCGGCCGGCGATTCGACGCTGGTGCGCGAGCGCGGCAGCAAGAACCAGTTCCTGTTCGGCCTGTCAGCGACTTACCGCTTCGACTTCTCGCTGTAGAGCGAAGCAACTCGGCAAGGAGAGCTGTGGAGCGGTTCCGCCCTGTCAGGCGGAGCCGCTCTTTTCATCTGGGCCCAGGCGCGTCCATATCTGCCGGATGCACGCGCTCCTCGCCTCCATCTCTCTGTCAGCCCGCGGCAATGGCGGGAGAACGGGGAGCGTTTTTCCTCCGGCTGTGGAGGGTTGTCGGACCATGTGTGGGGCTGTGAAAAACTCGCCGGAATTGCGAATTATCGTGCTTGACAGTGTGCGAGCGTCGCCCTTATATCCGCGCAACCTCACGGTTCTGCTTCGCGGAGCCGCCCGGGGCGGAGTAGCTCAGTTGGTTAGAGCAGCGGAATCATAATCCGCGTGTCGGGGGTTCAAGTCCCTCCTCCGCTACCAAATTCTCCCTTAAGTAATTGTTTTTAAAGCAAAATATGCTCGGACTGTTTTGCCACAGCTGACCCCATCATCCGATTTGAGGATCGCCAAGCGTGATGGCAATGCGGCGCTCGTTGGCTTCGTCAATGAAGCGATCAGTCCTCCTCGACAAAGATCTGCTCGCGCGATTGCCGCACCATCGGCAGCACGATGATGACGAGCAGCGCGGCCGCCACTATCAGCAGGCCAGCACTGATCGGACGCGTGAGGAACACGCTGGCATCGCCGCCTGTTATCAGCATTGTACGGCGTAATTGATGTTCAAAGAGCGGTCCCAGGACGAAGCCTAGGATGAACGGCGCCCATTCAAGATCGAACTTGGTCAGGGCGTAGGCCAGGAGCCCCGCAAACATCGTCATGTAGACATTGAACGGAGCGTTGGAGACACTGTAAACGCCGATGCAGCATAATCCGATGATGATCGGGTAAAGCAACCGATAGGGCACCTGCAGCAGCTTCACCCAGATGCCGATCAACGGCAGGTTCAGGACCAGAAGCATAGCGTTGCCGATCCACATGGATGCGATCAAACCCCAAAACAGGGCAGGATCGCGTGAAATGACATTCGGGCCCGGCGTAATGCCATGAATGGTCAGGGCTCCAATCATCAATGCCATGATGGGGCTTGCCGGCAGACCGAGCGACAACATGGGAATGAAGGAGGTCTGGGCGGCGGCGTTGTTGGCAGATTCCGGCGCCGCTACGCCCTCGATCGCGCCATGGCCGAATTCGGCCGAGTTGGGCGAGACCTTTTTCTCAATATTGTAGCTGACAAAGGCGGACAGAAGCGCCCCTCCACCCGGGAGAATACCCAGGAACCCGCCAATGGCGGTACCGCGCAGGATGGGTCCGGCAATCCTGCGCCAGTCGTCGCGCGTGGGCATCAGGCTGGTGATCTTGCCGACGAGGGGACGGCTGCTTGTACCGCTCTCCAGATTGCGCAGGATTTCCGCAAAGCCGAAAATTCCAACCGCAAGCGCCACGAAATCAATACCGTCCATCAGGGGGAGCATCCCGAAGGTGAAACGCTGCTGGCTCGAATAGATGTCCACACCGGTGAGCCCGAGAAGCAGCCCACAGCAGATCATGCCGATCGCCTTGATGACCGAGCCGGAAGCAAGCGCGATCGAAGAAACAAGGCCGACGACCATCAACGCGCAATATTCCGCAGGCCCGAAGCTGAGCGCAACGGCGGTGAGCGGGACGGCCACCACGGCAATGAGCATTGTCGTAACCGTACCGGCAAAGAACGAGCCGATGGCGGCGACCGCCAGCGCTGGCCCTGCCCTGCCCCTCCGGGCCATTTGATAACCGTCGATCATGGTTACAGTGGAAGAGGCCTCGCCGGGAAGGTTGACCAGGATCGCCGTGGTCGAGCCGCCATATTGCGCACCGTAGAAAATGCCGGACAGCATGATGAGCGAGGTCACGGGCGACATGCCGAAGGTTAGCGGCAGGAGCATGGAAATCGTCGCCAGCGGTCCGATTCCAGGCAGGATGCCGATGACCGTGCCCAGTAACACGCCGAGGAAACAGAAGGCGAGGTTCATCGGCAGCGACGCGACCGAAAAACCAAGCATCAGGTGGTCGAGCATTTCCATAGCCGTCTATCCGTTCAACCAGGTACCGAAGACAGGGATGGAAAGGCGCACCCCATAGATAAATACCCCGACACAGAGTACCGCGACGGCCAGCGCAAGCATCAACGCTTCGCGAGGCCGGGTTTCAGGACTGGCAAGCGCGCAGGCGAAGGTGACGGTGGCAACGGCTGGGGCAAAACCGATCTGGCGAATGAAGGCGCCAAAGAAGACGACAGCGGCCGTGATCGTGAAAATGCCGCGCCATGCAATCGTGCCTTCCAGCCGCACACGCGAATTTGCGAATAGGCCGCGCCCTACCAGAAAGATGCCGAGGACGGCCAGGATCGTGCATAAAATCAAGGGGAAATAGGCCGGCCCCATGCTCGTAATCGTACCAAAGGGCAGCGTTTTCATTGCGGTGCCGCCATAGATGGCCGCAACCGCGATAAACGTTGCGCCTGCGCCTATATCCTTGGAATTGATGATCATCCTGCCTCCCGCAATCTTCCACCATGGCCCGTAAGGGCCAGCCTCCCTGATCTGTTTACGCCGCCGTCCATTTTCAGTATGGACGGCGGCGGCCTTGCGCTTGGCGAGCTGCTTTGCCTTTCGGTCAGGGCTTGAGCATGGCGTTGTAGAATTCCGACAGTTCTCTTGCGAGCCGCGCATTGCCCTCGGCGCCGAGATTCAGTGCCTCATTCTTGAAAGCCTGCATCTGTTTAACGTAGGATTCGGCCTTCACGCCCTCATCAATGACCTGTTCAAGACAGGTGGCGATTTCAGGCTGCAACCCCTTCGGCGCTATGAAGATAGTATGGGAAATGAGCGGCTGCGCCTTCGATCCCTGCTCGGACAACGTACCGACGTCAGGCGCATATGGGACGCGCCGATCGATGATCGAGGTGATGAGCTTCATCTTGCCGGCTTCGATCTGCTCCACATGAAGCGTGCCCTGCGTGGTCGCATCGACATGGCCGCCAAGCGCGCTGGTGAGCGCCTCCGCCGCGCCTGCGCCAGGGATCGCCACAAGCTCAACGTCAAATTCCTCGGCAAGCTGCTTGACAAGAATCTCCTGGTTGATGCCAGCTACCGCTACCGTCGCACGGCCCTTCTCGCGGGCAAGTTGCACCAGGCCCTGAAGATCGTCGAACGGCGCGTCGGACAGCGCTACAAGTCCGAGCCAGGTCTGCATGCCCGAGCCAAGATAGTCGAAGTCGGACCAACTATAGCCGACTTCGCTGATCGCTGGATTGATGGCGATGGCATCGGTGCCGGTAGCGCCGATGATATACCCGTCCGCTGGCTGGGTCTTCAGCCATGCGGCGGCGTTCGCGCCGCCGGCCCCTGGGCGATTCTCGACCACTATCGTCCAGCCCTGCTGCTGCTCGATGGCCGTTGACAGCGCTCGGGCGATGGTGTCGGTCCCGCCGCCCGCGCCGAAGCTCACTACCATGGTAATCGGCTTTGAAGGAAATTCGGCGGGGCATTCCGCCGCCAGCGGCGATGTTGTCGACAGGAGCGTAGCCCAAAGGGCCGCGCTCAGCATGCCTAGCGTTGTTCGTATCATGTAGTCCTCCCACGTCGAAAAGATCTTGCATCCTGTGCGGCGTTCCTCCCCGCTACATTAGCAACTCCCCTCCTTCTGACGGCTTTATACTGCCCAAATTTCGTGGTCCGAAAATAGGGTGCGATGAACAATCAGGGCTAGTCCCACTCCACGCCGAAATGATCCACTACATCGCGGATATGGAACGGGGTAAGCAAGCGCGGATTGGCGCCCGCAACAATAGGGCGAGACGGGCGGTCTCCTCCAGCTCCGGTAGTCTATGGTCAGTGCACGCAGCTTTGCGTCAGCGCCAGCCGTTCGTCCGAAATATTCATTGCCATACCCCCTTCCGCGGCGCAGTCGCGGCGCCGCCTGTATGCCTGGTAATCCAGAGAGAAGTTTCGGCGATGCGATAAATGCCGTAACGGAAGAGAAAGAACGTTGGTTTCATTGTAAGAAATTGTTTTCCAAACGCTCTGGAATATCGGCGGACGTGCTGATGATTCTGTCCGTGCGGTTCCTTGATCATGAAGGGTTCTGCGGGAGGAGATAACTTGTCAGCAAAGCACGCGCCACTCATCGACTCGCACCTTCATGTCTGGACGCGCAACATGCCGCTCACGGCCACTGCCTGGCATACGCCGCCGACAAACGCCCCGGCAGAAGACAGCATAAGGACGCTTGACGAACATGGCGTAGTTCTGGCCGTCATTGCCGCCGCGAGCATCCATGGAGACTATTACGACTATGTCTGCCGCACCCTGCGCGCTCACCGACGTTTCAGGGCGACCGCCGTCCTGCGGCCCACGACGGACTTTTTCCAGATGGAACGCATGCGCGAGGAAGGCTTTGTCGGTGTCCGCCTCATGTTCTCGCTCAGCGACGAGGTGCCGGATATCACGTCACCGGAATACAAGGTCTTCTTCCGCCGTGTTGCCGATCTTGGCTGGCATGTGCATCTGGTCGACAAGCCGGATCGCATTGCCGCCTCCATCGCGGCGGTCGAACGGTCAGGACCGCGTCTGGTAATAGACCATATGGGGCACTTGCAAACCCCCGAAGGTCGGAACCATGAAGGCTTCAAGGCGATACTGGCTGCGATCGAACGCGGCAGGACCTGGGCGAAGATCTCTGGGCGATTCCGTTTCATCCCCCCGGAGTCGGCAGACCAGTACGCACAGGACTTGCTCCGGGCCGGCGGCGGTGACCGAATTCTTTGGGGCAGCGACTGGCCCTTCGCGGCGTATGAAGGGCAGGTAACCTACAAGAGCGTGCTGGACGACTACTATCACCTGGTTCCGGACATCGCGATGCGGCGCAAGATAGACGAAACCGGTCTGCGCTTCTATTTTGGATAAGCGTCAGTTCTCATCGACCTTCCTGCGCGCGGATATGTGCTACCAATGCGGCAAGCCGCCGGTCGCGCCAGCGGGTTCGTGCCGGTATCTCATTCAGAGGGAGCGCTTGCCGGCGTTCCTCGGACACTCTACGGATATGATCGGCAGACCAGCTGCGCGGCTGGGTGCGTGAAAGCGCGATCGCATGATAAAGCGGCGCAAGGCGCTCGTCATAATCCATGAATGCCCAGCGAAGACCAAGTCCAAATGGGCTACTGTCGCGTCGATATCCTGAATGCTTGCGTAACCTTCCTCGTAGAGCGCCCACGCCTCGTTGAGCAGGCCCCCCTGCAGGCGGTTTGGAGCCGTCAATCTCCCGCTTTACTTCCACCGGTACTTTGCCAATGGCGGCCAGCGCGCGCCGGACCGTCGGTACGACATCTGGCGCAGTTCATGGCGCCGAAACTGGCGGAAATGATCAAGTTGCCTTACCGCGAATTTCAAGCGCCGAAATTCCGCACTCAGTCGCTCCCGTGGAAGACCATTCGGGCTATTCTGCAAAGCAAAGTCTCATGAATGTCGAGGAGGAAAATGGTGGGGATCGTCCGCAGGGATTTCAGTGTCAAGACAGTGGACGGCGTGACCATCGCCATCCGCAGCGTGCACCTCGAAGATGGCGGCGTCCAGCCGAAGGTGCCGATGATCCTCATGCACGGAACGCGCATTCCGGGTATCAGCGAGTTCGACCTGCCGGTGCCGAACGGCTCCCTAGCCGAAGATCTCGCGCGCAAGGGACATGTCTGCTACATCCTTGACGCCCGAGGCTTCGGCAAGTCCGATCGTCCGCCGGAAATGGACCAGCCCCGCACCCAGGGCAAACCAATCGTTCGCTCCCTGGAGATCAGCCGTGACATCGACGCGGCGGTCAACGCATTGCGAGCAGAGACCGGCGCCAGAAAGGTCGGTATCTTCGGCTGGGGCACGGGCGGCACGTTGGGCATCATCTATGCCGCCTTGTGGCCGGAGAAGATCGAGAACATCATCCTATACAATACGCTTTACGGCGGCGGTGGCGATCATCCTGAAATCGGGCGGAATTCGTTCTGGGACGATCCAGAGCGGCCAGGATACTTCAACCAGAAGAAATACGGTAATTACTACTACAACAAGGTGGATATGCTGCGGAAAGGTTGGGACAATCAGATACCTATCGAGAACAAGGACGAGTGGCGGGATCCCGCCATCCTGGCTGCATTCGAGCAGGCACTGATTGAGGGAGACCCCACCACGCTGGAGCGCGATCCTCTGTCCTACAGGAGCCCTAACGGGATGCTGGAGGACAGCTACTATATGGGGCTCGGGCACAAGCTGGTGCATGGCAGCCAAGTCTACTGCCGCGTGATGGTGATTAATCCTGAATATGATTTGTGGTGCCGCGACGAGGACGTGGAAGCTATGCGCAGAGACATGGTTCACGTTCCCGAGTTTCACGTCTACGCTCCCCGCAATACCACGCATTACGTGTTGCTTGACCGGCCGGAGCGCGGCCGCACGGCGCTTCTGCGGGAGATGGATGATTTTCTTGCCCGGTCGAGTGGCTGGAACTGATCTCGGCCCTCGCGGATCGGATCATCGAAACGCCGATAGAGAAATGGTCGCAACATGCCCACATGGTTCATACAGGATGCTCTACCGGTTTCGGCCGTGAGCATGCGAAAGCCGTGCTGAAACGCGGCTGGAACGCCGCAGTCACGGCGCGCGACCCGGCGGCCATCGCAGATATTGTGGCGGATCATCCGGAAAGGGCGCTATCCGCGGCGCTGGACGTGACCGACAAGAGCCAGATTAGCAGCGGTGAACGCAGGTTCGGAAGAATCGACGTGCTCGTCAACAATGTCGGCTACGGCTATCGCTCCGCTTTGGAAGAAAGCGATGAGGAGGAAATCCACCGCCTCGTCGATACCAATGTGTTCGGACTCATCGAAGTGACGCGTGCCATACTGCCCTTGATGCGGCGAAGCGCAGTGGACACATCGTCAATATCTCTTCCGTTGCCGGGCGGGTGGCCAATCCCGGCTCTTCCCTCTACGCAGCCTCCAAATTCGCGGTTAACGGGCTTTCGAAAGGTCTTGCCCAGGAGGTGCGGCCGCTCGGGATCAGGGTCACGATTGTCGAGCCGTCCGCGTTCCGCACCGATTTTGCCGGCCGTTCAATCCACGACACGTCGCGGCCGATGGAGGACTATGCCGCGACCGCCGGTAAGCAGCGCGCCAAGGCAAGCAGGCAGGCGATCCTGAGCGCGCAGCCGATGCAATCATCGAAGCGGTTGAACAGAAAAAGTCGCCCCTGCATCTGCTGCTGGGCGCAAACGCGGTCGAGCGTGTCCGGGCCGAGCTTGAGGAGCGGGCGGCAGAGCTGGCGGCATGGGAAGACCTTTCTCGGGGCGCGGATTTTCCTGAACATACACTCAACGACAGCGAGAGCGGCTAGACTAAGAAATCCCCAAACCGCATCGTGGGGCGCGTTCTTCACACTGCGCTCGGCCAGTTCCTCCTCAGCCGGCAGGTCCCGCACGGGGAGCGACGTGTGGCATGTCGGCGGGCGGCTAGAGCCAGTCAGGTTTCTATCCACGCTCCCGCACGGGGAGCGACGTTACAATCCGCTGCATGCGCCTATGGTCTTCGACGTTTCTATCCACGCTCCCGCACGGGGAGCGACCAGGCTGCGAAGCTCCCATCCCCATAGCGCGTTGTTTCTATCCACGCTCCCGCACGGGGAGCGACCCACGTCCTTTCCGAAGCTGTTCAATAGCTTGAGGTTTCTATCCACGCTCCCGCACGGGGAGCGACGGCGCGCGAGGCCATCGGGCTATCGATCTCTTTGGTTTCTATCCACGCTCCCGCACGGGGAGCGACGAGAGCGCAGGACTGATCGCAGCGGTGAACGGAGTTTCTATCCACGCTCCCGCACGGGGAGCGACGGAAGTGACCGCCGAAGAGGCGATGGACGGCATTGTTTCTTTCCACGCTCCCGCACGGGGAGCGACGTTTCCGATGCTGGTGGATCTGGCCGAAACGGACTTGTTTCTATCCACGCTCCCGCACGGGGAGCGACGTCTTCGCCGTTGTCTCCATCGAGGTCGGCTAGTTGTTTCTATCCACGCTCCCGCACGGGGGGGTAATCCTCCCCGCGAATAAGGGGCTTCAAAAGTAGAATTTTCTCGGCAAGATGCTCGAGGAGATTTTGATGAAGAAGAGCCGATTTAGCGAAGCCCAGATCATGGCCGTGTTGCGCCAGGCTGAAGGTG
>Ga0180217_1004042_pt1 | contig 11885 bp, 11 predicted proteins | sample eDN3rd37CBELigOP_FD_128521 | JGI IMG/M metagenome (GOLD analysis project Ga0180217, IMG submission 128521) | Enriched Organic Plus compost microbial communities from Emeryville, California, USA - eDNA 3rd pass 37_C BE-Lig OP (version 2) (version 2) ... | reverse complement strand
TCCTCACCTCCGGTGATCAACGCATGGACCCGTGGCGTCGCGCGTGCCAGCGCCCGGGCATCGAGCACCGCGCCGGGATCCTCGATCATGGGGACGAGCGCGGTCGTGTCGCGGCCGACCTCGCGTTCGACCGCGGCCAGCGCCGCCGCGATCTCCTGAAGTGTCTTCGGTTCCCGGACCTTGGGGACGAAAAGACCGAAGGCGCCGGCGCGGCAGGCGGCTTCGGCGTCGGCCTGGGAGAGGGCAGGCTCGGCATTGATGCGCACGAACACGCTGGCCCCATTGCGGCCGACGGCGGCCACCGCGTCAGCAAGTCCCGCTCGCGCCGCCGGTTTCTCCGATGGCGCCACCGCATCCTCCAGATCGAGGATAATGGCGTCGGCGCCGCGCTCATGGGCCTTGGCCACAAAGCGTTCGGAGTTTGCGGGTACGTAAAGCAGGGATCGGATCAAAGGGCGTCTCCTTGGGGATCGCGGCATGCAGGCCATAATCCTGCGCGTTGCGCAAATGCGCCTTGAATTTTGGCTATACAATGCCATGAATGCCGCAACAAATTGAAGCGTTGCCGTCGCTTCGATCATCGGACAACACGAGGGAGCAGGCATTGAACGAACCTTCCATGCAGGACTGGCTCGGACGGACCCGTCGCGAGAGCGACGAACTGGCGCTTGGTGCGGTGCGGCGCCTGGCGGCGCTGCTCGATCAGGACCCCTCCGCCTATGAGCGCGGCAGCATCGTTCCCGAAAGTTGGTATGCCATTCTGTTTGGGCCGACCGCTCGCCAAAGCGAGATTGGGCCTGATGGCCACCCGAAGACCGGAGACGACTTCCTACCGCCGCTGCACAACAAGCGGCGGATGTTCGCCGGCCGTCGTGTCGCCTTCAAGCAGCCGCTGACTGTCGGCGACACGGTCACGCGGGTTTCGACCGTGGCCAAGGTCGAACCCAAGACCGGCCGGTCGGGATCGTTCACGCTGCTCACCGTCGTGCATGAAATGAGCGCCGGCGGAAACGTCGCTATCGTCGAGGAGCAGGATCTCGTCTATCGCCAGATGGTTGCGGGGGAGCAGAAACAGGCCACGCGTCCGGCTGCGACCCCGGAGCCCAAGGGCGACTGGTCGGTGCCGTGGACGCCCGACACGGTAGAGCTGTTCCGCTATTCGGCGCTGACATTCAACGCTCACCGCATCCACTACGACCTGCCCTATGCGCGCGAGCAGGAGGGTTATCCCGCATTGGTCATCAATGGCGGATTGACGGCGCTGATGCTGATCGAGGCGGCGCGGCCGCATTTGCCGGGGGCCATCATATCCTACGATGCCCGTGCGATGCAGCCGCTGTTCATCGGAGATGCCGTGGCCCTCAACGGTCGGCTCAGCGATGACACGGCCGAGCTTTGGGCTGGTGGCCCCTCCGGTGCCACGCATTATCGCGTCGGCGTCAAGGTCAAGAGCGGCTGACATGGCTGGTGGTCCGCTGGATGGCATTCGCGTCGTCGATCTCACGACCGTCGTCGTCGGCCCAACGGCAACGCTGTTCCTGGCCGACTACGGTGCCGAGATCATCAAGGTCGAGGCGCCGGGCGGCGATCTTTTGCGCACGCTGGGCGGACGCTCCAAGAGCGGTCAGCTCTCCGGCAAGTTCACGCATTTCAACCGTAACAAGCGGTCGATCGTCCTGGACCTCAAGCAAGAGCAGGCGCAGGCGGCTTTGCACAAGCTGCTCGCCACAGCCGATGTCTTTATCGCCAACATCCGTCCGGCGGCGCTGGAGCGGCTCGGGCTCGGCCCCGACAGCCTGCGCAAGGCTCATCCCAAGCTGATCGTCTGCAATCTGATGGGCTTCGGGCGCGCCGGTCGCTATCGCGATCGCCCCGCCTACGATTCCATCATTCAGGGCATGTCGGGCATCACGGCCTGCAACGCGCGCATCTTCGGTGAGCCGAAGTTCGTGCCGATGGTGATGATGGATCACACGGTCGGTCTGATTGCGACGCAATGCATCCTGGCTGCGCTGTTCAATCGTCAGAAGACAGGCGAGGGGCAGGCGATCGAGGTGCCGATGTTCGAGAATGCGGCCTCGTTCGTGCTGATCGAGCACCTGAGCGACATGAGCTTCGAGCCGCCGCTCGGCGACTGGGGCGACCGTCGCGTGCTGGATCCGCTGGCCCAGCCGATCGCCACCAAGGACGGTCACATCTGCGTCTCGGCCAACACCGATGCGCAGGCCTTCGCGCTGTTCGCGGCCATCGGCCGTCCGGAGTTGAAGGACGATCCGCGATTCAATTCGGTGAAAGCCCGCTATGCCAACGTGCGCGATTATTTCTCCATCCGCGCCGAGGGACTGAAGCAGAAGACCAGCGCCGAATGGATGGAGATCCTTGAGGCTGCGGACGTGCCGGCCGGTCCGGCTCATACGATCGAATCCTTGCTGGACGATGAGCATCTCGCGGATGTCGGTTTCTTTCGCCGCATCGACCATCCGGTGGAGGGGCCGAAGATCGAACTGAACAATCCCAATCGGTTTTCGGCCGGATTGCGCGAGGACCAGACGCCGGCGCCCTCCCTCGGGCAAGACAGCGTGGCGATATTGTCCGAACTCGGTTACGGTCAGGGCGAGATCGACGCGATGATCGGGGCGGGTGCGACGGCGGACGGCCGGATTTGAGTGGGCTCCGCCCGCCGTCATGGCCGGTCATCGACAGTCCCAAGACTCGAGAAGCAAGACTCGGGAAACAGGACTCGGGAAACGAGAGATGGGAAAGACGTTGTGATGACAGGTTGGCGCGGCGGTATGCTCGGATTGTCATTGGTTGGATTCGTGGTGCAGGGCGCGCATGCTCAGACCAAGCCGCAGCAGCAGTCTCTTGACAGAAACCTCGAGATCGCGGGGTTCGTCATGCGGGAGGCGAACACGCCGCAGCGCATGGCGCGGCTGAAAACCATTCCATCGCATCGTTTCGTATCGCGGACCCGCGACGGCCAGCGTTATTATCTTTACGCTGACCCGACCGACTGCCGCTGCGTTTTCGTTGGCGGCCAGAAGGCGTTCGATACCTTCAAGGCAATGACGGCGCCGGATACGCCGCCACCTGGCTATCGCGTGCCGGTTGATGTCGCGCCGCCCTCGGGCGTCAATCCCATGCGCGACATCGTCAACGACATGCGTGACGACCTGGACTCGATGGACCCCGACGACATTTTCCATCCGGGCTTCTGATTTTTCAGCATGTGGCGCGCCCTTGGCTTTGTCAGCGCTTCGTTGCGCGTGCGCGGGGTGGGTGGCCTTCAGGCCATCCGATCATGTCCGTTCATCGCGGCGGCATGGCTCCTGATGCTGGCCTGAACGTCACGCTGTCCGCCGGTCCAATGGCATGGCGCCGTCGCGCGAACCCCGTTAAGCTCATGGCGACGATGCGATGGTGGAGGCGGTCATGATGACGATCCGCACTGCGCCAATGGCATCGGATGGTTGGCACAGCATTTGCTGTGGCCGCAATGCGCATAATGCGCGGACAGCGGACAATGGTGACGTGAATTGATGTCTTGCATCGGTGGCTTGAAGCGGTGACTTGCGTGACGCGTTTCCGTTCAGGCCATCCACCGCGGTCTGATCGCTCAACACTTTGAAGGGTTCGAGTATGAAAAAGATCTTCGCCAGCCTTTCGATTTTGGCCTCTCTTCTGGTTGGAACGGTTGCCGCCTTCGCTTATCCCGACAGGCCCGTGCGGCTCGTCGTGCCGTTCCCGGCGGGCGGTGTGACCGATCTTGCGGCGCGGCTGGTGGGGCAGTCCCTTTCCATCAAATGGGGGCAGCCGGTGGTGATCGAAAACCGGCCGGGGGCGGGCGGCCTTCTCGGCGTTGAACAGGTGCTGAAGTCGGAGCCCGACGGCTACACGATCCTCATGAGCACCAACGGCGAACTGGTGATCCACCCGGCGGCCTCCGCGAAACCGCGCTTTGACCCGCTTTCCGATCTGATCCCGATCACCATGGCGACCATCACGTCCTATGCCTGGGTGGCCAACAATGGATCGGGCATCAAGTCGCTGAAGGAGATGGTCGATCAGGCGAAGGCCAAGCCCGAGCATCTGTCGTATCCGACCGCGGGTATCGGCAGCACGATGCACATGGCCGCTGAGCAGTTCAATGCCGCCGCCGGCGTGAAGATGCTGCACGTGCCGTACAAGGGCGGCGCGCCGGCGGCGTCCGCCCTGACCTCCGGTCAGGTGGCGGTGGGGCTGGTGCCGTTGTCGTCTCTCAAGCCGGTCAAGGACTCCGGGCAGGTCACGCTTCTGGCGGTCACCTCCGCCAAACGCATCGCGATGCTTCCGGATGTACCGACGGTCGATGAAACCGGGGTGTTGAAATCGTTCGAGGCGGCGATCTGGACGGCGCTGCTGGCGCCGAAGGGCACGCCGAAGGACATCGTTGCCAAGATTCAGGCCGATGCCCTGGAGGCTTTGAAGGACCCGACGCTGTTGGAGCGGCTTGCGGCTGTCGGGACCGATGTGAGCCCGGTGGCCGGCGAGGCGCTGCGGTCGCGCATCGCCGGGGAGATCAAGCAGGTGTCGGAGGTTGCCAAGAGCGCGGGTGTCGTCCTGCCTTGAGGCAAAGCCGCTTCGTGCTTGTCCTGGACTTGCTCTAACGGAAACGTCCCGGCGCTCTATCGTATCGTTTGCGCATCGGATGATGATCCGAAAACCGCTTCACGCTTTTCGATCCGATGCTCCAAACAACAAAAACCCCGCCGGAGGCGGGGTTTTTCGTGAAAAGCCGGAGGGCTCGGGCTCGGATCAGGCCGGGATCCGAGCCTCGTCTTCGTTCGGCTCGCGCAGCACATAGCCACGGCCCCAGACGGTCTCGATGTAATTCTTGCCGTTGGAGGCGTTGGCCAGCTTTTTACGCAGCTTGCAGATGAAGACGTCGATGATCTTCAGTTCCGGCTCGTCCATACCGCCGTAGAGATGGTTGAGGAACATCTCCTTGGTCAGGGTCGTGCCCTTTCGCAGGGAGAGCAGCTCCAGCATCTGGTATTCCTTGCCGGTCAGATGCACCCGGGCGCCCCCCACCTCGACGGTTTTCTGGTCGAGATTGACGGTCAGGTCGCCGGTGTTGATGACCGACTGGGCATGGCCCTTCGAGCGACGGACGATGGCATGGATCCGCGCGACCAGTTCGTCTTTGTGGAAAGGCTTGGTCATATAATCGTCGGCGCCGAAGCCCAGGCCCTTCACCTTGTCCTCGATGCCGGCGAGGCCGGACAGGATCAGGATCGGAGTTTTGACCTTCGAGACCCGCAAGGACCGCAGAACCTCATAACCGGACATGTCCGGCAGGTTGAGATCCAGCAGGATCAGGTCGTAATCGTAGAGTTTGCCGAGATCGACACCCTCTTCGCCGAGGTCCGTCGTATAGACATTAAAGCTCTCGGACTTGAGCATGAGCTCAATCGATTGCGCGGTGGCGCTATCGTCCTCGATCAGCAGAACGCGCATGCCAGTCCCCTCTTTCGCCGCAGCAGGCTTGACCTCAGCGCGGCGCGCCGTTGCGGCCGTTCATGAAAACTCCCTGGGACAAACTGATTCGACACTAACCGCAGCATGGTTAACAAACCGTGATTCCCCGCGACAAGCACAACCTGGTCGATTTCACTCGAATCGACATAAGATGTTGCGTCCGAGTGGTTTTTTCGCCACGTCCGCGTTCAAGTTCCACTTTAACAGCCGGCGTTAACCGACTCTCACGATTCATTCGCCCAACGCGGGCGCGTGAACCTTGCCTTAATCCCAAGGACCATGACGCAATGTTTAACGACGCGGGTAAACAGGGAGTTAAGAGGCCATCCGACAACCTGTATTCTAGGGTTTAAGCGATGAAAGCGCTGGCGGAGCAGATTAACGAACTGGACGGCGCGCAGGTTTATGGCCGCGTGGCCGGGGTTCGCGGCCTGATGGTCGAGGTGGCAGGTCCGGTGCAGACGATGTCCGTCGGCGCCCGTGTGGTGATCGACGCCCCAGGCCGGTCCATCCCTTGCGAGGTCGTGGGCTTTTCGGGAAGCAACGCGCTTCTGCTGCCGTTCGGTCAGCTCGATGGTGTGCGGCGCGGCTGTAAGGCGGTCGCATCGGCTTCGGCAGGTGCGGTCCGGCCCTCGCAAGGCTGGCTTGGCCGTGTCGTCAATGCGATGGGCGAACCGATCGACGGCAAGGGGCCGTTGCCGCCAGGGCCTTCGCCTTATCCATTCCGGGCCGACCCGCCGCCGGCGCATGCGCGACAGCGTGTCGGGCCGGCGCTGGATCTGGGTGTGCGCGCGCTCAACACGTTCCTGACATGCTGCCAGGGGCAGCGGTTGGGTATTTTCGCTGGCTCCGGCGTCGGAAAATCGGTCCTCCTGTCCATGCTGGCGCGCAATACCGCGGCCGAAGTGGCTGTTATCGGCCTGATCGGCGAGCGTGGGCGCGAGGTGCAGGAGTTTTTGCAGGACGATCTGGGAGAGGGGGGGCTGGCCCGCTCGGTGGTGGTGGTCGCGACCTCCGACGAGCCTGCGCTGATGCGTCGCCAGGCCGCCTATCTGTCAATGGCCATCGCCGAAAGCTTCCGGGACGACGACCGGCAGGTGCTTCTGATGATGGATTCCGTGACCCGTTTTGCCATCGCGCAGCGCGAGATTGGCCTGTCCGCGGGCGAGCCGCCGACCGCCAAGGGTTATACGCCGACGGTGTTCGCCGAGTTGCCGCGACTTCTGGAGCGGGCCGGTCCGGGCATCGGGGCGGGCTGCATCACTGGCATCTTCACGGTTCTGGTGGATGGAGACGACCACAACGAGCCGGTGGCAGACGCGGTGCGCTCGATCCTGGACGGTCACATCGTCATGGAGCGGTCGATTGCCGAGCGCGGCCGCTATCCGGCGATCAATGTGCTGAAATCGGTATCGCGGACGATGCCGAAGTCCTGCGATCCTGACTATCTGCCGGTGATCACCCAGGCGCGGCAGGCGATGGCGGCCTATGCCGACATGGAGGAATTGATCCGGCTCGGTGCCTATCGGCCCGGCTCCAGTCCCGAAGTGGACCGGGCCATTCGGCTCAACCCGGCGCTGGAGGCTTTTCTCAAGCAGGGCAAGGAGGAGGCCACGCCGCTCGCGGAGGGCTATCGCCGACTGTATGATATTTTGGCAACAGAGCCGGCCGGCGTGGAAACCGAATAATAACGTTATCGCGCCACATTGTCCCGGAGCGCGGCCGGTGGGGCGCGACCGGCTGGTTCGAGCCGGGCGATCCCGCGGTCTCCGGGAGTAAGTGTAAATGAAGTCACGCGAAACGCTGATCCGCCTCAAACGGTTCCAGGTCGATGAAAAGCGCCGGAAGGTCGCGCAGATCGAAGGCATGATCGCCGAATTCGACCGCATGGCCCTTGATCTCGAGCGGGAGATCAAGACCGAGCAGGAGCGGGCCGGAATCCACGATCCGGGGCATTATGCCTATCCGACATATGCCAAAGCGGCGATTCAGCGCCGTGAAAATCTTCAGCGGTCGTCCGATGAACTGCGGACGCAACTCGACGATGCCAAGGCTTCCCTTGGAGAGGCGTTCGAGGAGCTGAAAAAGGTCGAATTGCTCGACGAGCGCGATCAGGCGCGAGGCCGGGCGGCGGAAGCCGCCATGGAGCAGGCCGAGCTCGATGCCATCGGGATGATGCGCTCGCGCGCTGCGTCATTCTAGCGACCATCCGGTCATGATGGAATCAAAGCCGGCCTTCAGGCCTTTGTTTTGTCGCGTTTCTTCAGGCCAACTGGAAAGCCGTTTTGCACTTTCCTTGAATTGTTCTCGCCGAGCGGAACAGCCGGGCGCAAAAAAAGCGCGCCCGAAGGCGCGCGTAAGGTTCTGGAGGAAGGAACTCTAAAACTCAGCGGATGGTGCGCGTATCTGAACTCGACCAGATCACCTGCGCGCCGGTCTTCAAAACCGGCGCACGCGCTTCGAGCTGCGTGCTCATGTCGGGCAGCGTGGGTCGCGCCGCAATGCCTCCGGCGACGACGACGATGCCAGCGATCAAGGACACCACCACGATCTTGAGGTGGGTGGTCCGGTCGGCGGTGCGCATCGAGTGATTGTTCATGGCAATCTCCGCTCTCAATCATTCGTCGACGGGGGGTGACCAGGAGTTCAAAACAAGGGTTCAAATTTTGAAGTCTTGCCCGACGATTTGCTTTCGAACCGGCACACGTCGAACGGCCTCTTCCGCGCGGTGAGCGAAAGGATCAGCGCTTCCCGTTTCGATTGCGTCCTAACAACGTAGGAGGGCCGGGATCGGTTCCAAGGCCGATTCACGGTTCCTTGATCAGCCCGGCGGAGACCGATGCCTCCCCATCTCCATCCGAGGGGAAGAATTATCTCCTTGAGCTATAAGTGATCTTCACTTCTGGCGCCCGTCAGACGCTTCCAACCGTTTTCAGACGCGCCCTCGGATGGACCTCAGATTGCGACATCACGCTCGTTTGGGCCCTGAAGCGTTCGACGATCCCCCGAACGAACGGCCGTGCAGCCGGTGAGGTGATCAGCACCGGGGCCTCACCCTGACGGGCCGCCTCCTCGAAACGCTCGCGGACGAGGGTGATGAACTCCGATAGCCGGGATGGCTGCATGGCGAGGCTGCGGTCGTCGCCCTGGCCGACGATCGATTCCGCGAAAGCCTGCTCCCATTTCGGCGACAGCGTGATCAGCGGCAGATAGCCGGCTGGGCTCGTGTGCTGGGCGCAGATCTGGCGGGCGAGGCGGACCCGGACATGCTCGGTGATCATAGCCGGGTTGCGGCTGAACGGCAGCGCGTCGGCGATGCCCTCCAGGATCGTTGACAGGTCGCGGATCGAAACCCGCTCGGTCAGCAGCGTCTGCAACACCCGCTGGATGCCGGACGCGCTGATCTGCGCCGGCATGATGTCCCTGAGAAGCTCCGATTGCTCCTTGGGCAGCTCCTTCAGGAGCTTGTGGACCTCGCCGTAAGAGAGAAGCTCGGCGACGTTGGATTTCAAAAGCTCGGTCAGGTGGGTCGAGAGCACCGTGGCGGCATCCACCACGGTGTAGCCCTTGATCGCGGCATCTTCCTTCTGGCCGATATCGATCCATGTCGCCGGCAGGCCGAATGTGGGCTCCGTGGTGTGGATGCCGGGGAGTTTGACCTGTCCGCCCGCCGGATCCATCACCATGAACTGGCCCGGCCAGATCCGGCCCGATCCGGCTTCGACCTCCTTGATCTTGATCACATAGGTGTTGGCCTCGAGCTGCACGTTGTCGAGGATGCGCACTGCGGGCATCACGAAGCCCATCTCGATCGCCAGAGACCGGCGCAACGCCTTGATCTGTTCAGTCAGTCGGTCGGAGCCTTCGGAGGAACCGACCAGTGGCAGAAGCGCATAGCCCAGCTCGATCTTGAGATCGTCGATCTTGAGGGCCGCGGAAATCGGCTCCTCGGCTTCGGCCGCCGTCGCGGTCTCGAGTTGCTGCGCCTCTTCGGCCTCGGTTTCGGCGGCGGCGAGGTACTTTTTGTCGAGGAGATAGGCGAGGGTGCATGCGCCGCCGCCCAGAACCAGGAACGGCAGCATCGGGATGCCGGGCAGGAGCGACATGACGAGCATGACGCCGCCCGACATGCCCAGCGCCTTGGGATAGCCGGACAATTGGCGGACCAGCGCCTTGTCGGCGGCGCCGGTCACGCCGGCCTTGGTGACGAGAAGGCCGGCGGCGGTCGAGACGATGAGAGCCGGAATCTGGGTGACGAGACCGTCGCCGACGGTCAGGAGCGTATAGGTGCGGGCGGCCTCGGCGAACGGCATATCCTGCTGCATGATGCCGATGATCATGCCGCCGATGACGTTGATGCCGACGACCAGAAGGCCGGCGATGGCGTCGCCGCGGACAAATTTGGAGGCGCCGTCCATCGCGCCGAAGAAGCCGTTTTCATCCTCCAGGTTCTTCCGGCGGGTGCGCGCTTCCTTTTCGTCGATCAGGCCGGCGGAGAGATCGGCGTCGATCGCCATCTGCTTGCCGGGCATGGCGTCGAGGTTGAAGCGTGCCGCGACCTCGGCGATGCGGCCCGAGCCCTTGGTGATGACGACGAAGTTCACGATCACCAGGATCGCGAACACGATCACGCCGATCACGAAATTGCCGCCCATGACGAAATTGCCGAACGCTTCGATGACGTGGCCGGCCGCGTCGGTGCCCTCGTGACCGTGCGACAGAATGAGCCGCGTCGAGGCCAGGTTCAGGGCCAGGCGCAGCATGGTCGAGATCAGCAGGACCGTCGGAAAGGCGGAGAATTCGAGCGGCGTCTGGATGAACAGCGCCGTCATCAGGATCAGCACCGACAGGATGATCGAGATCGCCAGCGCGACGTCGAGCAGCACGGCGGGCAGCGGCAGGATCAGGACCACGAGAATGGTCAGGACGCCGACGGCGAGGGCCAGATCGCCGCGACGGAGAAGGCCGCCCAATTCCCCGATAAACCGTCTGCCGTTGGAGATGGCGCCGGGAGCGCCCGGGCTGGTCGCCGATGGGTCGGTGGCCGTGATGTCGGTCATGTGGGCTGTGAAATCCTGCGGCGGTGGGCATCCGGCGAGAAGGCGAACGCAATCAACCGCCCGGAACCGAAGCGGTCCGGACGCAGGTGAGCCACGCGATCACAGGAAAATCTCCCCCTAGGCAGAATTTGCCCGGTGCATGGTTAGCAGAAGGTTAACGTCCGGTTGGGTGACCTGCGGCAAAACGGCAACGCGGGTTCAGTGGCCAAGCTTTTGGGTCGATTTACGGGCGTTCCGGCGTGCCCTGTCGGGTGTCCGGGGGCGGAATCACCGGCATGGACCCCGTCGCAGGGGGTTTGAGGCGGATATCCGGACCGATATCTGGGGGACAGATCACCCCGTCGCTGGGGGCGAGCTGTTCGGTGAGCGTCTTATCCTGCTCGCCACGGTTTTTCCCCGCCGATCGACCGGCATCGCTTTCCAGATGCTCCGATGGCAGGCACTTCTGGCGGTCCACCGTGTCGCCGCCCTGCTGGCCGAAGGCGACCGAAATCACCATGAGGCTGGCCAAGCCGGTAAGGACCAAGGTGAAAGAACGCCTCATGACCGGAACAACAGGTCTGGAGCCTGCACGTTCCCGGGCGGGCCATGCCGCTATCGCTCAGTCGGTTCTTTTGGTGAAACGGATCAGGGAGAAATGCCCCAGAGGGGGCATCGGACAGCGCTCGACGACGTTAAAGCCGGCCCGCTCGGCCCAATCTCCCAACCGATCCCATGGAAACTCGGGACGCCAGCCCAGCCGCCGGGCAATCGGCGCGAAGCCCTGCTCGAAGCTGCGCCGCAGGCCCGCTTCGGCTCCGATATGGTTGACCAGGACGATTTCGCCGCCCGGTTTGAGCACCCGCGCCAGTTCGTCGAGCGTGGCCTCCGGGTCCGGAACGGTCGTGATCACGTATTGAGCGAGCACGGCGTCGAAAATCGCGTCGGGAAACGCCAGTTGCTGGGCGTCCATGACGATGAGGCCCTCGACATAGCAGAGACGACGCTCGGCCACGCGCTCCTGCGCCTTGCGCAGCATCGGCTCGGAATAGTCCACGCCGATAACGCGCGTTGAGCCGGAATAGTCCGGCAGCGAGATGCCGGTGCCGACGCCGACGTCGAGGATCAGGCCGCCGTTGATCTCGGCAGCTGCGATCGAGGAATGACGACCTTTGCGAAAGATCCGCCCGAAGATCAGATCGTAAACGGGTGCCCATCGCGCATAGGCGCTGGCCACGCTTCGGGTATCGATGCCGTCCGCCATCCTGTTAAGGGTTGTCCTGCCCGTTTTGCCGTTCATTCTGATGGATATGTGACTTAACCGTCGCG
>Ga0180217_1004035_pt1 | contig 11909 bp, 3 predicted proteins | sample eDN3rd37CBELigOP_FD_128521 | JGI IMG/M metagenome (GOLD analysis project Ga0180217, IMG submission 128521) | Enriched Organic Plus compost microbial communities from Emeryville, California, USA - eDNA 3rd pass 37_C BE-Lig OP (version 2) (version 2) ... | reverse complement strand
TGTGTGTGGCTCCGACCCGCTTCTATGTCCACGACAGGGTTTTCGATCCCTTCGTTTCGCGCTTCCAGGAGATCACGGAAAAGCTCAAGGTCGGCAACGGTATGGAGCAGGACACGCAGATGGGACCGCTCGCTGCCAGCCGTCGCGTCAGCGCCATGGAGACATTCGTTTCCGATGCCGTGCAGCGCGGTGCGAAAGTCGTGACCGGTGGAAGCCGCATTGGCAATCAGGGGAACTTCTTTGCGCCGACGATCCTGACCGGCGTTCCGGATGATGCGCTGATCATGAATGAGGAACCCTTCGGCCCGATTGCGCCGATCGTGCGCTTCTCTGACCGTGAAGATGTGATCCGGCGCGCCAACAGCCTGCCATTCGGCCTCGCCGCCTATGTTTTCACGAAGTCGCTGAACACGGCGAACGTGGTGGTGGAGGGACTGGAATCCGGTATGGTATCGCTGAATGGCGCGCCGCTGAACTCACCGGAAACTCCCTTCGGCGGGGTGAAGGACAGCGGCTACGGCAGCGAGGGCGGCACGGAAGGTCTCGATGCCTATCTGACGACAAAGTTCTTCGCGCAGGTGGTGTGACTGGCTGCATCGCTGCTCGAGCCCGGCAATCCGGACCTCCTCAAGCGGCATTCAGACCAGGAAACGAACCCAGAGCCGCCTGATGGGCTGGTTGCCCTCGCTCTGCGAGGATGAGTGCTGCTTCCACGCGGTTGCGGACGTGCAGCTTCCGGAAGAGGTTGGTGACATGGTATTTCACCGTCTTCTCGCAGACGCCGAGCCGCTCGCCGATCTCCCTGTTCCCGAGGCCGGTTGACACCATCTGCAGGATGCGTTGTTCCTGCGGTGTCAGCGCAGCGAGAGGATCGGGCCGCGCAGCCTTGCCAAGGGCCGTGAGCAGGTTGAAGCTGAGGTTGGGCGACATGAAGGTCTCGCCCGAAGCGACACTCTTCACCGCACCGATGAGTTCCGTGGCATTGACGCCCTTGAGCACATAGCCCGCCGCTCCAGCATCCACGGCGCGCATCACGTCGCTGGTTTCCCCGGATACGGTCAGCATCAGAATCCGGGGCGCGTGATCCAGCACGGAGATTGCTGCGGCCGCTCCAATCCCGTCTCCGCCCGGAAGGGAAATGTCGAGCAGTATCACATCCGGCTGGTGTTCTTTCGCCAGCCCTATCGCCTCGCTCGCCGAGCTTCCCTCCGCGACCACATCGATCGCTTCATCCAGCTCGATTGCCTGGACCACGCCCGACCTGAACAGCGGATGGTCGTCCACGACAACCACTCTGATCCGCTCACTCATGGTTCTTCCCCCTGTCCAAGATTGACTGTCATTTCAATGGTTGTTCCTGCCGCCGTCCGATTCATGGTGAAGGTGCCGCCGAGGCTTTCAACCCGCTCGCGAAGGCCGGTGAGGCCAAGCCCGCCGCCCCCTGACCGCTCAGCCGAACCTGAGCCGCCATCGCGCACCCGCAGCAAGAGAGAGCGCCCATCCATACGGCATTCCACCGCCTGGCCTTTCCCGCCCGCATGGCGGAACGCATTGTTCAGCCCCTCCTGCACGAACCGGTAGGCGCAGATGCGCAATGCCGGCGAGACATGGCCTCCGAAGTCGTCACAGGTCATTGCCACGGACGTGCCGGTGCGCCTTTCATGGGCTTGGGCTGCAAAGCGGATCGTCTCGCAGAGCGTCAGTCCCTGGATCTCCGGGATCATCAGCCCATGCGCGATGGTGCGCATGTTCTGCAGAGCCTCTTTGAGAACACTCTCAAGCGACCGGAGAATGCCCTCCCGCTTCTCGCGGTCAGCGGCGCGCCGGATCTGTTCCAGCTTGAGCGCTGCCAGTCCTACCAGCTGCGCCGGCCCGTCGTGGAGCTCTGCGCCGACGTTGCGCAGATAGGCTTCGTTCATCTCGGCAAGGCGGGAGGAGGCGCGCTGCACCTTGGTGCGCAGCTTCCGGTTCTGCTCGGAAACGCGTTCGATTTCCTTTAGGCGGTTACGCAGGGCCAGCTGGTGTTCGGCGAGCAGCCTGCCGCTTTGCCACACGATGACAAGAAGGGCCATGGCGATCAGCAGTGTAGCCGCGATCATGACCATCCAGGTCTGCATTCTGAGCCACAGCAGCTTCTGGTCCAGGGGACCGGTACGCTCGTGGACCTCGACCACGGCGATGATCCGGCCGGACAGGTGCTCGCGCAGGGGCACGTAGATTTCCAGAAAACTCGTATCCCAGCCGCGCGCGATGTGCTCACCTGCAGACAGGTCAGTGTAATGGGCCGCCACGTCCCCCTCGAACGCGGTAATGGCTCCTTCCGGCGTTCGAAACCTCCCGCCGATAATCTGACTGGTGGTCGAATAGGCAATCGATCCGTCGGGTAGCCAGATATCGACATGGACAAAGCGGGAAGCAATCGGCCCATCCTTCAGCGCTGCGTCCAGCCGCAAGATGCCTTCTGGCCTGAGCTCATTCAATTGGGCGAGATCCTGAACCAGCGGCGAGATGAGGCTGTCGAGGAAGAGCGCAGAGCTTGTTGCCGTGCTGTCAACAGTGGCGCGCGAAACAATGCCGGAAATGACGATGCCGCCGAAGGTCATCGCTGCCAGCATCACGATCCCGCCGGCAAGTGCAAACTGTGACGGCTGGCTCATTCGTCTGAAGCCGTCCGTCCACCGGCTCTTCGGCTCTGTGAATGCAATAACCCCCATCGTCTCCATATCCCGACATTGCCCCAGCAAACATTACCAGCCTTAACAGATGCGTGAACGTCCGATGGTCCGATGAAACACCAGACCAAAGTCCAGGGTGCGTCCAAGGCTAGCGGACTGGGCTCGTTGCCCTTTGAGGGAAGCAATTCGTCGGACCATCCGAAGTAGGCTCCCAGGGGTGGACACGCGCATCATCTGTCCCAAAGCGCGAAGGCCGGATTGTCGCCTGTGACAGGAAGCATCGCGCCAGATCTGTTTAAGCAAGGGGGACGAAAATCATGGTAAACATCGTCAAACACGATCTGGAATTCATTCTGAAACAGATCAAGATTGCGGAAAGGCACGCGGCGGGCGAAGATCTGGCGACGCTCGTCGCGGAGGCGGGTGGCTTCGACACTACGTCGCCCGCCTCGCCCCAGGCACATCTGTTGCCCTACGGCCTGCGCACGGTAGACGGCAGTTACAATAACCTGCTGCCAGGCCGCACCGAGTGGGGTGCTGCCGACTACGAATTCACCTATCTGACGGAGCAAAGCTACGTTCAGGGCACTGGCCGCATGCCGCCGTATGCGACGAACAATAACTACGGCGCCGCTGGAGACGTCGTTGATGCCGATCCGCGCCTGATCTCGAACCTGATCGTTGACCAGACGCTGAACAATCCGGCCGCAATCATGGCGGCGCTTGAACATGCCGGCGTGACCGGGACTGCACAGGCCGAAGCTGTAGCCGAAATCCGCGCGGCTTACCAGGTCCTCAAGGACCTACCTACGAACTCGCAAAGCTATGCAGGCGCAAAAGCCGCTCTCGACAATCTTCTTGAGAACTACGGTATCGAGATGGATGGTCCGACGATCCTGCTGCCGAACGTGGCGCCCGATATCGGTGACTCCGCGTCCTACAACTCGGTCTTCACGCTGTTCGGCCAGTTCTTCGATCATGGCCTTGACCTGGTCGCAAAGGGCGGCAACGGCACGATCTACATTCCGCTCTCGCCAGATGACCCGCTCTACAAGGAGGGCAGCCACACCAATTTCATGGTGCTGACCCGTGCGAGCACCGGCGACGATGCGCGCAACACGACGACACCATGGGTCGACCAGAATCAGACCTACAGCTCGCACGCATCGAAGCAGGTCTTCATGCGTCAGTACATGGTGGGACCAGACGGCAAGCCGGTCGATACCGGATATCTGCTGGGGCACGACAAGCACAAGATGGCGACCTGGAGCGACGTGAAGGCTCAGGCCCGGGAGCTGCTCGGCATCGAACTCTCGGATACGGACGTTACCAATGTCCCGCTGATCGCGGCCGACGAGTACGGCAACTTTATCCCGGGCCAGAACGGTTATCCGCAGCTCGTGGTCGGTCTGGGTGGAGACGGCATTTTTGGTACCGCCGACGATGTCCTCGTCGAGGGTAACCCTCTCAGCCCGGTGAGCCCGGCGGCAGTTGGTGCCTTCCGCACGGGGCATGCCTTCATCGACGACATCGCGCATAACGCGGTGCCCGGGCCCGTGCCTGATGAAGACAACGAGGCCGGCAATGACATTCCCATCGATAGCATGGGTAACAATCTTGCCTATGACGACGAGCTTCTCGACGCTCACTATGTGACCGGCGACGGCCGCGGCAACGAGAACATCGGCCTGACCGCGATCCACCACGTCTTCCACAGCGAGCACAACCGCATGGTGGACGAGACGAAGCGGGTGGCGATCGAAGCCGCGAAGGATGGTGACCTCAAGTTCCTTAACGAATGGCTGCTGGTGAAGGTGACCGAGCTCCCGGCCAACCTCAACACGCTGGTCTGGGATGGCTCGCGCCTGTTCCAGGCAGCACGCTTTGTCACCGAGATGGAGTACCAGCACCTCGTTTTCGAGGAATTCGCCCGCAAGATGCAGCCGGACGTCGACGCCTTCCTGTTCGAACCCGATCCGGACATCAACCCTGCAATCTTCGCCGAGTTCGCGAACGTGGTGTACCGCTTCGGTCATTCGATGCTGAACGAGAACGTCGACCGTCAGTACGCCGACGGCGAACGTGATGACATGGCGTTGTTCGACGCGTTCCTCAATCCGGTGGCCTATGACAACAATGGCGCACTGACGCACAACGAGGCAGCCGGTGCGATCATTCGCGGCATGAGCGGGCAGCTCGGCAACGAAATCGACGAATTCGTCACCAGCACGCTGCGCAATCAGCTGCTCGGCATCCCGCTTGATCTTGCGACCATCAACATTGCCCGCGGTCGCGACACCGGAATGCCGACACTGAACGAGGCACGTGCCCAGTTCCAGGAAATGGCCTTCGGCGACACCCAGCTCGCACCCTACACGAGCTGGATCGATTTCGCGGTCAACCTCAAGAACCCGGCGTCGATCGTCAACTTCATCGCGGCTTATGGCACGCATGCGTTGATCCAGGCCGAAACCACAATCGACGGCAAGCGTGCGGCCGCGATGGCGCTCGTGTTCGGGCAGCCGGAGCAGGTCTGGGATGAGGAACTAGAAGACTTCCGCACCATCAATCCGCCTGCAGCAGAAGACAGGCTGGCTTTCCTCAATGGCACGGGCCAATATGCTTCGAATCTCGGTGGTCTGAACAATGTCGATCTCTGGATCGGTGGCCTCGCCGAGAAGAAGATGGACTTCGGCGGCATGCTGGGCTCCACCTTCTCGTTCATCTTTGAAATGCAGATGGAACGGCTGCAGGACGCCGACCGCTTCTACTACCTGTCCCGCGTCCAGGGTCTGAACCTGATCTCGGAGCTGGAAGGCAACTCGCTCGCCAAGATGATCCAGCGCAACACCGATATCGGCGAAACCGGTACGGCTATACCGGGCGACATCTTCTCGACGCCCGACCGCGTGCTCTATGTCGACCCTGAAAAGCAGATGGTAATGACGGGGCTCGAGGATCCGGAGCACGAGAATGCCTTCCTGCAGGCACTCTCGCCGATGGTCATCCGTCAGGACCGTGATGGCGACGGCAAGTATGACTACCTCCGCTACGACGGTGTGGAGCATGTCGTCATCCAGGGCACCGATGGAGATGATCACATCATCGCCGGCGAAGGTGACGACACGGTCTGGGGCGGCGACGGCAACGACCGCATCGAGGCCGGCTACGGCGTCGACCACATCCATGGCGGCAAAGGTCACGACATCATCACCAATGCCGGCACCGATATCGGCCAGATGGACTTCCTGCATGGCGAGGAAGGCAATGACGTCATCCACGGCGGCAGCGGCCTTGCGCTGATCTTCGGCAACCAGGGCAGCGACTTCCTGATCGCGGGTCCGGACGGTAAGCAGGTCTGGGGCGGTATCGACAACGACTTTATCATGGGCGGCGACGGCATGGACTTCCTGCTGGGCGAAGCCGGTGATGACTGGATTGAAGGTGGTGATCGCTTTGACACTCTTGCGGGTGAAAACTCCGAACTGATGTTCAACTCGACCATCAAGGGCAATGACGTTCTCAACGGCCAGGGCGGCGATACCGACTACGACGCCGAGGCCGGCGACGACATCATGTTCCAGGGGACCGGCATCCAGCGCAACAACGGTATGTCCGGCTTCGACTGGGCGATCCACAAGGATGATCCGAACGGTGCAAATTCGGACCTCGGCATCCCCATCTTCGCCAATCAGGAAGCCTTCATCCTGCGCGACCGCTTCGACCTGGTTGAAGGTCTGTCGGGATGGAAGCATGACGACATCCTGACCGGACGTGTCGTTCCAGTAAACACACGAGTGGAGGCAACCGGCACGGCAGCAATTCCGGCACCGGGCATGCCGCTCTACGCCTACTCGAACGCACTCCTCAAGGAGAACGTGCAGCTCATCGACGGGCTCGACGAGATCACCGCGCATCTTACGGCCTACATTGAGGTTGGCCGGGATGGCGTGCCCGTGGAAGTGCTCTTCGAAACGGCCGATGCGTCCGACATCCTGCTCGGCGGTGGCGGCAGCGACCGCATCAAGGGTCTTGCCGGCAATGACATCATCGATGGCGACAAGTGGCTGAACGTTCGCATCCGGATCACGACTGATGACGGTATCTTCACCACTGACGGAATGGCCAGGCAGATCTTCCGCGAGGAAGATATGGTCAATGGCTTCACCATTGAGGGGGCGGTTCCGCAGTTCGGGGGCAAGACCCTGGATGTGCTGATGCTGCAGGGAGTGTTCAACCCGGGGCAGCTTTCCATCGTGCGTGAGATCATTGACGGCAACAAGCCGGGCGACATCGATACTGCCGTCTACACCGACGTTCGCGTGAACTACGACTTCGGCGTAAACAAGGACGACAGCCTCTATGTCGAACACGCCCCGCCTGCCTCGGATGAAACCGACCCGCTGACCGACAACATCGAAGGCGTGACGGAACGCCCTGTTCTCGACGGCCGCGACACGGTGCGCAATATCGAACGGCTGGAATTCACTGACCTGACGATGAATGTCATCAACGGCACCGGCGCCAATGAAACGCTGAACGGGGATCAGGCTGGAACTGGCGGCCTCATCCACGATGTGCTGATGGGCTTTGATGGCAACGACATCCTGAACGGTCTGACCGGCGATGACGTTCTGATCGGCGGCAAGGGCGATGACACACTTCGCGGCGGCTCGGGCGACGACATCTACATCTTCGGTATCAACGACGGCAACGACCGCATTGAGGACTCGTCCGGCAACGATCGTATCAAGATCGCAACGAATGGCGCGAGCCTCAGCGAACTGAACTTTGCGCGGAACAATAGTGGACACCTTATCATCCGGGTCAATGGCAACGAGATAAGAGTCAATGATCACTTCAACGACCCCAGCAGATCGATCGAGACGGTCAGTTTCGACGGCGGCGACTTCATGGGCTACCAGCTCTATCTGGCCGACGATGAAGGGGATGAGGTCTTCCGCGGAAGCTTCGCTCTGAGCAATGCGATCGCGACCGAAGAGGACGGGGTTCTGACGCTCCGCGCGGAGGCAGACGTCAGCACCATTCTTGCAGATCTGAGCGGAAGCCAGGCGACAACGCTGATCGGTGGCAATGCCGATGACATGCTCTTCGGCAACGGCGGCAGCGACATCCTGAATGGAGGCGCCGGTGCGGACCTGCTGGTCGGCGGAAGCGGCAGCGATACCTACATCATTGATGATTACGGCGACACGGTGGTCGAGTTGGAGAATGAGGGCAATGCCGACGAAATTCTCGCCGGTATCGACAGCTACAGCCTTGATGCCAACGTCGAGAGACTGACCTACACGGGTGCGGGCGACTTTACCGGTGCCGGCAATGAGCTCGACAACCGCATCACCGGCGGCGCCGGAAATGACAGCCTCTACGGTTTGGATGGCAATGACAGGCTGGACGGCGGCGAGAGTGACGACTACCTCGACGGCGGCTCGGGTGACGACGACCTGCGCGGCGGCTCGGGCGACGACTATCTTGACGGCGGCGATGGCAACGACAGTCTGAACGGCGGTGACGGTGACGACATTATCCGTGGCGGCGCTGGTAACGATGCGATCAACGTCGGCGGCGGCTTCAACACCATCGTCTATGACGCACCGAACTTCGGAGATGATACCGTCGCCAGCTTCGACGCCAATCCTAGCGGTGGCCAGGACTATATTGACCTTCGTGGCCTGGGTATCAACGACGGAAACTTTGACCAACGGGTCATCATCGGAGCCGAAGGCAGCAATACCAAGATTACCATCCTGGGTCCGAGCGGAGCGCCCGACGATATTCTCGGCACAATCACCCTGACTGGCATTAACAGCAGCGCAATCACCTGGTCTGACTTCATCCTTGAAGGAGACTCGACCATCAACGGCACCAATGGCGCCGAAACGCTGAACGGCACCTCCGCCAGCGATCTGATCCGGGGCCTCGGCGGAGATGATGTGATCAACGGCCTGGCCGGGGATGACATCATCGATGGCGGTGCGGGCGACGATGACATCTTCGGTGGCAGCGGCGACGACACCATTCACTGGCTGGCTGATACTGGCGGTTGGGATGTGATCGACGGTGGTTCCGAAGGCATCAAAGGTGATACTCTCGTCATCACCGGCAACGACAGCTACGAGGTATTCCGCTTCCGTCCGGCAGAAGACGCGCAGGATGCCGTACCGGGACTGGTTCTTCGCGGGGCGGCTACCGAAATCGTCGTCACCCGTGCCGTGGTGACGGGCGGCGTGGAAGGCCCGGAAGAGGTGATCGCCGAACTGACGGAAATCGAGGAAGTGATCGTCAACGGCATCAATGCAGCGGGCTCGGGCACGGCAGTTGGTGACCGGTTCGAGTTCATCGGCGACTTTGCTGAAAGCGGCGAGGAAACCAGCCTGCGGTTCAATACGCTGACGGTGAACGGCTCCGGGGGCAACGATACGCTCGACATCTCTGGTCTGGCTTCTGCACATCGGGTGGTGTTCCGGCCGAACGGTGGCCACGACACGATTGTCGGCGCTCTGCGCGCTCAGGATGTCATCGTATTGCCGCCAAACACCACGAAGGCGGATTACGACCTCGTGCAGAACCTCGACGGCACGATGACACTCGTTGGCCCCGACTATTCGGTCACGTTTACGAGTCAGACCGGCCAGCCCAACATCGCCGTTGACGATGGCCAGGGTGGTTTCGCGCCTCCGGCAGATGCTCCAGCGGCTCCTCCACCAGCCACAACGCCAGAGCCCGTTACGGAGGGTGATGAGAACACCACCGTTGATGAGAATGAGGAAAATCCGGCCGACCAGGATGAAACTCCAGGCAATACGGACACAGGCCCGAACGAAGATCCGCAGGAAGAAACCCAGGGCCCGACCGATCAGGGCTCCAACCCGGGCGGGAACCAGAATCAGGGTAGCGGTGCCACGGCGCCCGTTTACGGAACCACCGGGGACAATCAGCTCACCGGCACGAGTGGCCGCGATGTGATCTTCGGTGACGCAGGTGACGATACAATTGCCGGCGGCGATGAAGACGACATGCTCTACGGTGGCACAGGCGATGACGTCCTGTTCGGCGATGGCGGCAACGACGTGCTCAATGGCGGTGCAGGTAACGATGAAGTCTATGGCGGTGCCGGAAATGATGAATTCGTTGCAGGGGTGAACGACGGCAACGACACCTACTACGGCGGCGACGGCATCGACACCCTCCGCATGAATTCTGTTACCGCGGACATCATTGCCGATCTCGGTACAGGTCAGGGCGGCTGGGGTGCTGTCCAGAGTGCACAGACCGGTTACGATACGATACACGGCATCGAGAACATCATCACCGGTGCAGGCAATGACATCATCACTGCAAGTTCGGCAGTGAACGTTATGGACGGAGGATGGGGAAATGATACCTTCCGCTTCCTCTCGGAAGGAGATGCCCACGGCGATACAATCATCGGCTTCCAGCCCGGCGACCGGATCGACCTGAGCAACATCGATGCCGATGCTCTGGCCGGTGGCAACCAGACCTTCTCTCTGGTCTCCGATGCATTCAGCGGCGCAAGGGGCGAGTTGCTCGTCACCTATGAAAACCGCGAAGACGGACAGTACACGGTCGTACAGGGCAACACGACTGGCGGTTCTGAGGCTGACTTCAAGATCTCGCTCAAGGGATCGCACAACCTCACCGAGAGTGACTTCAACCTCTAGCAAAATGAGGGCCGGGGGCGCGCGATGCGCGCTCCCGGGCTTCCCAAACACTGGGATTGGGGGAGTGCGTCATGCGTCAACGAGACAAGAAATCCACATCGGGCAACAGAAGCGCGGAGAAGCTCACCAAGGGCTTCAAGTCCATCGCCGTCTTTCTGTTCGTCATGTCAGGCATCATCAACATTCTGGCGCTGACCGGCGCCTTCTACATGCTCCAGGTCTATGACCGTGCACTGACCAGTGCGAGCATGCCCACCCTGCTGGCCATCTCGCTGCTGGCCGTGGGGCTCTATTTCTTCCAGGGTCTGTTCGACATGCTGCGTTCGCAGATTCTGGTTCGCGTGGGCGCCCGGCTCGACAGACAGGTCGCACCGCTCGCCCATCAGGTGGCAGTCGACATGCCCCGCTTCGGCTTCTCGACTGCCGAGGCGCTGGAGCGTGGCCGCGATGTCGATACGGTACGCGGCTTCCTCGGTGGCCAGGGACCCATCGCGCTGTTCGACCTGCCGTGGATGCCCGTCTTCATCATCTTCGTCTATTTCCTGCATCCACTGCTCGGCGCACTGGCGCTCGGCGGCGCTGTGGTCCTGACCCTGCTCACCATCGCCACGGAACTGATGACGCGCAATCTCCAGAGTTCGACCCATGCCGCCGTGGTGACGCGCAACGCGATCGCGGACTCCAACGCCCGCAATGCGGAGGTACTCAAGGCCATGGGCTTTGCGGGACGCGCCGTCGCCCGCTTCAACCGCGCCAATGAGGAACACCTGCTCCTGCAGACGCGGGCCAATGACGTGACCGGCACCTTCGGCGCCATCTCGCGTGTACTGCGCATGATCCTGCAGTCTGCGGTGCTTGGTCTCGGCGCCTATCTGACCATTCAGGGACAGCTTTCGCCCGGTGCAATCATCGCGGCCTCCGTTGCCTCGGCACGGGCGCTTGCCCCGATCGATCTCGCCATCGGCAACTGGAAGGGCGTGGTGGCCGCGCGGTCAGCCTTTGGCCGGCTCAAGGAAACGGTAGCGGTGCTGGAATCCATGAAGCAGCCGCTCGAACTGCCCGCGCCAACCCGGTCGCTGAAGGTGGAAGGCATCACCGTGGCAGCTCCCGGCTCTGGCCGCGTCCTGCTTAGCGATGTCACCTTCGAACTGAAGGCAGGCGAAGCGCTCGGCATCATCGGCTCCAGCGGAGGCGGCAAAACCACGCTCGCCCGCGCCCTGACGGGCGTCTGGCCGACCCTGCGCGGCAGCGTCCGGCTCGATGAGGCGGAACTGTCCCAGTGGAGCGACGCGAAGCTTGGCTCCTATATCGGATTCCTGCCGCAGGAAGTGGGCCTTCTGGACGGCACCGTCGAGGAAAACATCGCGCGGCTCGAGGAGTCGCCCGATCCACATGCCGTTGTCAAGGCGGCCGCCGCCGCAGGTGTGCACCAGATGATCGTGCGCATGCCGGAGGGCTACAAGACGGAGCTTGGCCCGCAGGGCGCGGCGCTCTCGGGGGGGCAGCGCCAGCGCATCGGGCTCGCCCGGGC
>Ga0180217_1004033_pt1 | contig 11914 bp, 14 predicted proteins | sample eDN3rd37CBELigOP_FD_128521 | JGI IMG/M metagenome (GOLD analysis project Ga0180217, IMG submission 128521) | Enriched Organic Plus compost microbial communities from Emeryville, California, USA - eDNA 3rd pass 37_C BE-Lig OP (version 2) (version 2) ... | reverse complement strand
GACGGACCAATTATCTGCGGCTCCTGGGGGCCGATCAGCGCGAGCTTTACGAACAGGCGGAGGCCGAGGAGCCGGGTTTCGCCTTCGTCGTGCGGCAGATGAACATCAACTTCCGCAAACCCGCAAGGATGGACGACGTCCTGGAGATCGTCACCGAATGCGCGCAGGTGAAGGGCGCGTCCGTGACCATGGCGCAGCGGGTGATGCGCGGCGATGAACTTCTGCTCGACGCCAGCGTGCAGGTCGCCTTCGTGCGCGACGGCCGCGCGCGGCCCATTCCAAAGCCGTTGCGCGTTCTGATGAAGGCCGATCACGACGCGCTGGGCGACGGGTAACGGCGTTCAGGCTCCGATCGTCGCGCGATCCCGCGATGTGAGCGATCCGACCCGAAAACCGGCCTCCGCTTTTGGGAAACGCGCCCGGCCAGTCGACGCGGCGGGAATCGTCATGTAAATCCATTTAACATGGCATGGTCTCGCAACGGCGACGGAAAAGGCGACGGCGACAAGGCGCGCGGCTACCACCACGGCAACCTGAAGGAGGCGCTGGTCCGCGCGGCGCTCGAACTGATCGCCAGCAAGGGGCCGGCCGGCTTCACCTTCGCCGAGGCGGCGCGCTGGGCCGGCGTCAGCCCGGCCGCGCCCTACCGGCATTTCCGCGACCGCGAGGATTTGCTGGCGGATGTCGCCCGGCGCGGTTTCGATCTCTTCGAGCAGGAATTGTCGCGGGCCTGGAACGACGGCAAGCCCGAGCCGACGACGGCGTTCGACCGTGTCGGCAAGGCCTATCTCGCCTTTGCCAGAAACCAGCCGGCGTATTATTCGGCGATGTTCGAGGCGGGCATTCCCGCCGAGGCCAATGCCGAACTCAAGGCGGCGGGCGACCGCGCCTTCAATGTGCTGCGGCGGGCGACCGAAAACTTCGTCGCGACGATGCCGGCGTCGAAGCGTCCGCCGGTGACGATGATGGCGCTGCACATCTGGGCACTGGCGCACGGCATCGCGTCGCTGTTCGGGCGCGGCGATTCCGCGCGCCGTCCGCTGCCGATGCCGCCGGAGGAATTGCTGGAGGCGGGCGTGCTGCTCTATCTGCGGGGCCTCGGCATTCCGGGCGACGACGCGGCTTGATCTGGCCTTATCGCGAGTGGCAATGCCGATCGAACATTCCGCCACCCAACGACGAAGCGCTTTACAGCGTCCGGCTCAGCGCCAGGGGCTGGTGACCCGCGTTGGTCGGCGTCGCGGCGCGGCCCGTCGCGCCGTAGCCGCTCGGCGTCGCCTTGCGCGCCATCTCGTCGGAGACGCCGCGCATCAGGCTTTCCGATACGGCGTGAGCGGTGGCGAGCACGGTCAGGTTCATTTGCAGATGGGCGTTGAACGCGCCGTGACGTTGGCGCAGTTCGTCGAGCAGGGCGGGCGCGGCCTGCTTGAGGAACGGCTGGCTCGCCTTCAGCCGCATCGTGTCGCTGATGTAGAGCCGCGACAGTTCGGTCTTGTCCGCTTCCAGAAGCGACGCATCGCGCAGCTTGCCGGCGCGCACGCGGCGCGTTTCCTCTTCCAGAATGCCGAGCAGCGACCCCATGGTCTCGATCATATGGGCGGCGAGGGCTTCGGCCTCGCCGATGCTGGCGATCGGCGGATGGACGGCGGCGGCGGTCATGATGGGATCTCCTGCTGGGCCAGCAAGGCGCGTTCGACATGGTCGGCGATGCCGATGCCGCCGGCCTTGGCGACGGTGCGGGCGTATTCGTCGATCAGGAACGAGCGCCATGGGCCGGCGGCAGCGCCGCCGTTGAACGGACCCTTGCCGACGTCGCCGAACATCTGCTCGAACATGGTGTTGAGGAACACTGCCTCGAACTCCTCCGCGTTGTCGCGGGCACTGCTCGAGGCGAGCGCGCGGTTCGGATCGGCGGCCAGCGCGGATTGCGCGGCGGGCGCGAGCGGGACGGGGGCGAGCGCGCTCATCACATCACCTCGATGTCGGCCTGGATGGCGCCGGCGGATTTGATCGCCTGAAGGATCGCGATCAGGTCGCGCGGGCCGATGCCGAGCGCGTTCAACCCGTCCACCAATTCCTGGAGCGAGACGCCCTCGCGCACCATGGCGAGCTTGCGGCCGTCCTCCTGCACGCTCACCTGGGTGCGCGGCACGACGACCGTGTCGCCGCCGGCGAACGGATTGGGCTGGCTCACCTGAGGCGTTTCCGAAATCGTCACGGTGAGATTGCCTTGCGCCACCGCGACCGTGGAGACGCGCACGTCGCGGCCCATGACGATGATGCCCGAGCGCTCGTCGATGACGATCTTGGCCGGCATGTCCGGTTCGATCTGAAGCTGCTCGATCTCGGTCAGCAAGGCCACGACGTTGCCTGAAAAGCGCTCCGGCACGCTGATCTGCACCGTCGAGGAATCCAGCGGTTCAGCGATGGCGGCGCCGGTGAAATCGTTGATCGCGGCGGCGATGCGCTTGGCGGTGGTGAAGTCGGGATTGCGCAGCGCCAGCCGGACCTGGTTCAGCCGGTTCAGCGCGAAGTCGATCTCGCGCTCGATGATCGCGCCGTTGGAGATGCGGCCGACGGTCGGAACGCCGCGGGTGATCTTGGCGGCATCGCCCTCGGCCTGGAATCCGGCGATGGCGAGCGAGCCCTGGGCGACGGCATAGACATTGCCGTCGGCGCCGAGCAGTGGCGTGACCAGGAGCGTGCCGCCGTTGAGGCTCTTGGCGTCGCCGAGCGCGGAGACCGTGACGTCGATCCGGCTGCCCTGGGTTCCGAAGGCTGGCAAATTGGCCGTCACCATCACGGCGGCGACATTGCCGGTGCGCAGCGTCTGGCCGCGGATGTTGACGCCGAGACGCTCCAGCATGGCTTGCAGCGATTGGCGGGTGAACGGGATGTTGTTGAGCGTGTCGCCGGTGCCGTTGAGGCCGACCACCAGGCCGTAGCCGATGAGCTGGTTCTGGCGCACGCCCTCGATATTGGCGAGGTCCTTGATGCGCGAGGTGGCGCCGCCGCTTCCGGCTCCGCCGCTGCTGACGCTAAGGCTGGGACGGTATCCGGACGGTGCGTCGGCGGCGAGCGCTCCCGCGCCAAGAATCGACAGCGCCGCGAAGGCGGTCAGCGTGCGCGTCCAAAGTTTCGGCCAAGGGTTTGGCATCGTGCATTCTCCCCGCCCGGACCATCTCCCCATGGTTCGGACAGGGGATGCATAGCGAATAGTGTGCCAGCCATCATCTCGTTGATATCATTTGATTTATTTTGATTTCAGTCGGTCCTCTCCGGTCGTTTTTTGCCTGGGCCGGCAGGATTTGCCGCCCCGGTTTACCGACCGTTAACCATACGGATGGGACGGTCATCCCGCCCATGCGCATCCTCGCACCCACCGCCACCGCTTCCCTCGCGCCGACAGCGGCCCCGCGCCGCGCCGCCTCGGGCGGCTTTTCGCTTGAGCCGGCCGACAGTCCCAAAACGGCCGGTGGCACCGCCGCGCTCCGTACCGTGGCCGGCATCGACGCTCTGCTGGCTTTGCAAGGGGCGGAGGACCCGACCGAGCGCCGCCGGCGGGTGGCGCGCCGGGGAACCATCGCCCTCGACGCGCTGGACGAGCTGAAAATGGCGCTGTTGGCGGATGGCCCGGCGCCGGCGATCCTGAACCGGCTCAAGGCGGCGTCGGCCGGGTTTGGCGAGAGCTCCGGCGACCCCCGGCTGGACGGGGTGATGGCGGAGATCGAACTGCGGGTGGCGGTCGAAATCGCCAAGATGAGCCGCGGCTAAACCCTCATACAACCATCCCAATCCAGCGTTTTTGCGCCATTTTTGAACTGCCTTCAATCGGTGCTTGTCCGGCCCGGGTGGCGGCTTTATAAGCTCGCCCCGCGAGCGCGGGAGGCTCGTGTGCGTTGCGTGGGGTGGTCGGATGAAGACCAAGAACGGGGCAACTGCAAAGAAGCGGGGAGCGGCGGCCAAGAGCCGGCCGGCCCCGAAGGCAAAGGTCAAGGCCAAGACGCGGCCCAAGGTCCGCACGGCGAGCAAGAATGTCCGCTCAGCCGTGAAGTCGGGTTCGTCGAACACGAGCGGCCGGGCAGCCAAGTCCGGAACCGCCCATAGGAATGGAATGACCGTGAAGACAGGCGTCAAGTTGCCGGCTGGAAAGAGCGACTATCGCCCCTCGGACAACGAGCCGTTCATGAACGAGCGGCAGCGCGAATACTTTCGCGCCAAGCTCCTCCAGTGGCGCGAAGATATCCTGAAGGAAGCCAAGGAAACGCTCCAGCATCTTCAGGATGAAAACCAGAACCACCCCGATCTCGCCGACCGGGCCTCGTCGGAAACGGACCGCGCCATCGAGCTGCGGGCCCGCGACCGGCAGCGTAAGCTGATCGCCAAGATCGATGCCGCGATCGCGCGCATCGACGACGGGTCCTATGGCTATTGCGAGGAGACCGGCGACCCGATTTCGCTGAAGCGGCTCGAGGCTCGTCCGATCGCGACGCTTTCGATCGAGGCGCAGGAGCGTCATGAGCGTCGCGAGCGCGTCTATCGCGACGACTGATCGAAGGCGGGCTGTTTTCAGTCCGAGGGCTATAGCCGCCTAAATGGGCGCGGCGGCGTTGGGGGAGGGCGTGAGCCGCTCGAGCTGCTGCTTGACGGCGTCATAGCAATCGCAACTCCGCGCCTTCAGGCCGCCGGCATCCAGAATCTCGATAAAGCCCCGGCGGCAGCGCACCAGCCCGGATGCCACCAGCCCGCGGAGCACCAGATTGACGGTGGTGCGTCGCGCGCCGAGCATCTGCGCGAGCGATTCCTGGATGATCGGAATCGTCGGATGTCCGATGCGGTCGCGCGCCTGCAACAGCCAGCGGGCCAGACGCGCATCGACGCCATGCACCACCGAGCACATCGCCACCTGCTGGGCTTGCACGAGCAGGACCTCCTGGGCGCGGGCGGCCATGGCCCGGATGCCGGCGTTCTCGTCGGCCAGCCGTTGCATCTGGACGCTGGGAATCCTCAGGGCCGTCCCGGACACCTGGACCACCGCGCGACCGAATGCCGGCTGAATGCCGAACGCCACGGCCGCGCCGATCATGCCCTCGCGGCCGATCCCCGCCGTTTCCACGATGTCGCCGTCGCTGTTGGCGGCGAACAGCGAAACCATCCCGCTCAGCGGGAAATGGATGTGCGCGATGGTGTCCTCGCTCTCGTGCAGCACCGTGTGCGCCACCAGCGGCACCTCCTTGAAGTGAGGTGACAGCCGCGCGAAATCCGATGCGTCGAGCGTGGACAGCAAGCCGTTGCGCGAAGAAATCGTGCTTTGAAACGTTGGTTGAAAAATATTCATTCTGGTCCTCCGTCCTCGGAACCATCCCGATGCGGAAACAACAGTTTCGAACAACTATCCGTTCCCAAAAATGTTCTTCATCCGACGTTCCATTCATCTTGCATTCATCGGTGAATATATGTTCATCGACTTGAATATACTGGCCAAATGAAAAGCGGCCTCCGGCGGGGAGAGCCGGAGGCCGCTGGCCACTCCGCATGGGCCCATGCGGAGTGTGGGAGCTCGGATGGCCGGCGCCTGGCGAGCCGTTCTTAGAAGGGCAGGAGAATGTCGAGCACCTGTTGCCCGTAGCGCGGTTGCTGGACGTCGGTGATCTGGCCGCGTCCGCCGTAGGCGATGCGCGCCTGGGCGATCTTCGTGGATGCGATGGTGTTGTCGCTTTCGATGTCCTCGGGCCGCACGATGCCGGCGACGATCAACTCGCGGATCTCGAAATTGACGCGCACCTCCTGCTTGCCTTCGACGACGAGGTTGCCGTTCGGCAGCACCTGGGTCACGACGGCGGCGATGTTGGTCAGCATGGCCTCGGAGCGGTTCACCGATCCGCGGCCCTGGCTGTGCGCATTGGAGTCGGCGGTGAACAGCCGCGTCGGCAGCGCGTGGTTGAGGATCGGCAGCTTCTGTTTGCCGAAGAAATTGTCGACGCCGGAATCCTCGCCATTGGTGCGGCTGCGCTGGGTCTGGTTGTCGATAACGGCGCGGTCGTTGAGATTGACCTTGACCGTCAGGATGTCGCCGACGATGGCGGCGCGCTGATCCTTGAAGAAGGCGCGCGAACCGTTGCGCCACAGCGAGTTCGGACTGTAGGAGGCCGGCAGCGCGGCGGGCATCGGCATCTGCACCGGTTTGTAGCCGGGCTGTGAGGTCGGGTTCTCGATCGACGAGAGCGCCGGCTGTTCGCCGATATTGGCGATGCGGTCGAAGGTGGAGCATCCGCCGAGCAGCGTGCCGCCGATGACGAGAGCGATCAGAGAGGAAAACGTGCGGGTCATGGTCGAAGCGCTCACTGGCTGACGGGATGAGACGGATGGGGCATAGCGGGATGGGGCATGGCGGCGGCGAGCGTGCGCGGCCGGTTCGGCGTCACGGCCACCCGGCCGGGTCCGATGATCCGGGCTTGCACCGTGCGGTTGGATTGAACGTTGAGCACGCTGATCGTGTCGCCGGCGCCGCCGCCCTCGTTGGCGCGGCCGCGAACCGTGAGCGTGATGCCGGGCACCTCGTAGTGGATCGTCACGGTCTCGTTGCGGCGCACGATTTCCGGATGAACGAGATCGGTGGCGCGCACCACCTCGCCGGCGCGCAAGGGACGGCGCACCGCCATGCCGACCACCTGATCGAGTTGAAGGCTGCCGGCCGACAATTCCGAACGCGGCCGCCGTTCCAGTGAGACGTCGCCGGCGCGCACCACGTCGCCGCGATCCATGCGTCGCAGCAGAACGGCCGTTTCCATCGTCTCGGTCACGCTGCCCGTGAAGCGCAGCGGCAGGCGCCGTGCGATCGCGCTGCCCGGCAGTTCGAAGGCGACGCTGAAGCGGCCGGAGCGCGGATCGACGCGCAGGCGCGTGACGGCGAGTTCGGCGGTGGCGTCCGGTTCGACGTGAAGCGTGCGCATCTCGCGGTCGAGCGTGACCTTGAGGCTGTCGGCGGCGCCCAGTCCGCGCTGGCCGGCGAGCACGCTCGCGATGCGCGCCTCGATGTCGGCGATGCCGATCGAGCGGCTCGGCCGCGTGACGATCACCTCGGAGAGGCCGTTCGTTTCCACCTGGGTCACGCCGTGGCGGTTGAGCGTGTCGAGCACCGTCTGCACCGCCACCGTGCCGGTATGTCCGAGATCGGGCGCGCGAAAGACGGCGATGTTGGCGGCGGGGCCGGGATTGTCGACCAGATCGCCGATGCGAACCAGATCGCCGGAGAGGGTGACAAGCTCGTTGAGCTGCGGTCGGGGTTCGTCAGCGTGGACGACATGGGACAGCGCGGCGAGGCCGACGGCGGCGAGGGCGGTGCGGATCATGATGCCAAGGATCATGGCTTGCCTCATCGCATCATGCCGGAGGTGGAGGTCAGCATCTGATCGGCGGCCGAGATGACCTTCGCGTTCATCTCGTAGGCGCGCTGCGCGGCGATCAGATCGGAAATCTCCGTGACCGCCTCGACATTGGCCTGTTCGAGATTGCCCTGCTGAAGATTGCCGAGCGCCTCGGAGCCGGGATTGCCAAGTTGCGGTGGGCCGGAGGCGGGCGTCTCCAGATAGAGGTTGTCGCCGATGGCTTGCAGGCCCGCCTTGTTGACGAAGTTCGCAAGCTCGATCTGTCCGACGGCCGTCGATGCGCTCTGGCCGGCGGGTGTGACCGACACCTGGCCCTGAACGTTGACGGTGAAGCCGGTGGCGTTCTGCGGCACGGTGATCGCGGGGTCGAGCAGATAGCCCTGCGCCGTCACCAGCCGGCCCTCGGCGTCGAGTTGGAACGAGCCGTCGCGGGTGTAGGCGGTGCGGCCGTCGGGTAGCTGGATGCGGAAGAAGCCCTCGCCGCGAATGGCGACATCATATTCCTTGTTGGTCGGCAGGAGATTGCCCTGGCTCATGACGCGCGGCGTGCCGACCGCCTTGACGCCGGCGCCGAGTTCGATGCCGGCGGGAAGGATCGTGCCCTGGTCCGAGGTCTGGGTGCCGACGCGGCGCACGTGCTCGTAGAGCAGGTCCTGGAATTCGGCGCGCTGGCGCTTGTAGCCGGTCGTGCGCATGTTGGCGATGTTGTTGGAGATGACCTGGACGTTCAGCTCCTGGGCCATCATGCCTGTCGCTGCGGTGTGAAGCGCGCGCATGGATCGTCTCCCTTTAAGCCGGCACTTCGGCGAGCTTCTGGATCGCGCCGCGGCGCAGCTCGCTGTGTTTGCTGAGGATGTCGGCCACGCTGGTGTAGGCGCGGGTCAGTTCCATCATCCGGGTCATCTCGACGACCGGCCGCACGTTCGACTTCTCGATCGTGCCCTGCACGATGCGCGAGTTCGGCGTCGGCTGGGGCAGGATGTCGGCCGGTGCCGCGAAGCTGCTGGTGCCGTCCTTGACCAGGCTCTGCGGCGTCTCGAAGCGCACCAGCCGCAGCCGGCCGCGCTCGCCGTCGCTGTCGGATTGCGCGCCCTCGCGAACCCGGACCACGCCGTTCGGGTTGATCTCGATGCCCTTGTCGTCGGCGTTGAAGACGATGGGGCCGGCTTCGCCCAGGACGCGGTGGCCGGCGCTGGTGACGAGTTCACCGGCGGCGTTGAGTTGCAGCGCGCCGTTGCGGGTATAGCGCTCGCCCTTCGGGGTTTCGATGACGAGGAAGGCGTCGCCGTCGATGGAGACGTCGAGCGGGTTGCGCGTGACATCGCGCGGCCCCTGGCTCAAGTCCATCCAGCTCGCGCGGTCATGGACGAAGCTCAGCCGCGCATCCGGACCGCTGAAGCGGTCGGCCCGTGCGCGGGGCATGATATGTTCGGAAAACACCGCGCCATCGGCCTTGTAGCCGTTGGTGTTCATGTTGGCGATGTTGTTGGCCACGATGTCGAGCTCGCGCCGGAGCGCGCTCTGTCTCGACAGGCCGATCAGCAACGTGTTGGCCATGGTGCTCCCCATCTGAGATGGACGGCAGGCCTCTCCCAAGGCCGGTCGTCCCCGCTGGCCGGTGCTCTCCCAAGCGCCCGGCTTCGCACCATCGGTCTTGCAGAGGGCGTGCCAGAGACGAAAATTGTTTCAGTTCAATTATTTAACTCGATTTTTCGGCCTCTCTTGGAGGGCAAGAAGCGCCGTTTGCCGGGTCCAACCCGGCAAAACTTGCCGCCGCAAGGGCGCTTGGAAAGGTTCTGTTAACCATTCGGGCCCTAGCGTGGTTGTGAGCGGTGCGGGGGGCACGCGTCCGCGGTCCATGTTTGGTGTTGCCGTCGCCGAAGGCTCCACGCATCCAGGCGGTAAGCTGGATTTTCCGAACGTCGGATTGGATGGATGGCGAAGGCAAAGGCCGCTTCGGCCGAAGCGATCGATGACGAGGAGACCGAGGCCGGCGCGCGCAAGCCGGCCCGCCGCGTGATGGGCCTGCCGCTTAATGGGGTGGCCGTGGCGCTGGGCGCTCTGCTCGTGGTCGGCGGAGGCGTCGGCGGCTATGTGGCCTGGACCGCGCCGGGCGAGCCGAAAGAAGCCGTCCAGGAGTCTGAAAAGCCGGTGCCGCCGCCGGTGTTCGTCGATCTGCCTGATATCCTGGTCAATCTGTCCGCGACCGGTGGCGAGCGTCCGCAATATCTGCGGCTGAAGATCGTCCTCGAACTGCCGACGCAGGACATGATCCAGCAGGTCCAGCCCGTCATGCCACGCGTCATCGACGCCTTCCAGACGTTTCTGCGCGAGTTGCGGCCGACCGATCTCGAAGGCTCGGCCGGGCTCTACCGCATGCGCGAGGAGCTGACGCGTCGCGTCAACATCGCCGTGGCCCCGAGCCGCATCAACGCCGTTCTGTTCAAGGAGATCGTCGTCCAGTGACGACGTGACGCCCGATGGCCACGGACCAGATCGATCAGGACGCGTTGACGGCGGAATGGGGCGCCGCGCTCGATGACGCGGGCGAGGTCGAGGTCGCCGACCCAAGCGAGCAGATGGCCAGCCAATGGGCGGCCATGGTCGAGGAATCGTCGAAGTTCGGCGAGACGTCGCGTGGCGGCACCGAACGCGTCCTGTCGCAGGAGGAGATCGACAGCCTGCTCGGCTTCAGCATCGCCGACGTTTCTCTGAGCGACAATTCCGGCATTCGCGCGATCATCGACTCGGCGATGGTCTGCTACGAGCGTCTGCCGATGCTGGAGATCGTCTTCGACCGGCTGGTCCGGCTGATGACGACGAGCCTTCGCAACTTCACATCCGACAACGTGGAGGTCTCGCTCGACCGCATCACATCGGTGCGGTTCGGCGACTATCTCAATTCGATACCGCTGCCCGCCATCCTCAGTGTCTTCAAGGCGGAGGAGTGGGACAATTTCGGTCTCGTCACCGTCAATTCCAGCCTGATCTACTCGATCATCGACGTTCTGCTGGGCGGTCGCCGTGGCGCGACGGCGGTTCGGATCGAGGGGCGGCCCTACACGACGATCGAATCCAATCTCGTCAAGCGCATGATCGAGGTCGTGCTCGCGGACGCAGAGCAAGCCTTCAAGCCACTCTCGCCGGTCAAGTTCAACATCGACCGGATGGAGAGCAATCCGCGCTTCGCCGCCATCTCGCGGCCCGCGAACGCGGCGATCCTGGTGCGGCTGCGCATCGACATGGAGGATCGCGGCGGCGAGATCGAGCTGCTCTTGCCTTATGCGACCATCGAGCCGATCCGTGGTGTCCTGCTCCAGATGTTCATGGGCGAGAAATTCGGCCGTGATCCGATCTGGGAGGGGCATCTGGCGACCGAGATCGGTCAGGCGGAAATCGCAGTTGATGCGGTGCTTTACGAAGCGAAACTGCCGCTGCGTCGGATGATGGATCTCAAGGTCGGCGACACCTTGATGCTGGATATCAAGCCTGACGCCGCCGTCGCCGTGCGCTGCGGCGATGTCATGCTGAGCGAGGGACGCATGGGCCGGGTCGGCGACCGCATCGCGGTCCGCGTCGGCAAGCCCTTGCGGCGCTCGCGCACCACGATGGCCATGTTCGAACAGTCCGACGGAACCAAAAAGCGGATGGATGTGCCGTGAACCTGCTCCCGCTGACCATTGAGGCCCTCGTGGCCGTTCTTTTGCTGCTGACGATCCTCTATTGCGTGCGCTTGAATGCCCAGCTTCAGCGGTTGAAGGCGGATGAAAGCATGATGAAGGCCACCATCGCCGAGCTGCTCGCGGCCACCGAGAGCGCCGAGCGCGCCATTGCTGGACTGAAAATGACGGTGCGCGAAACCGAGCAATTGCTGGCGGACCGCCTGGTTGCCGCCGAACGCTTTTCGGCCGCCATCGGCGAGCAGCTCGAGGAAGGCGTCGATCTGCTCGACCGCGTGACGCGGATCGCCGGCGTTCGCAGGCCGGAGCCCAAGATTCAAAAGATTCAGGAGAGGGAGGCGCCCGATCCGACCGCGATCGCGGCGGCCGCGCAAGCCTTCGCGGAGCGCACCCGCGCGCGCGGACGGAACAGGGCCGCCTGAGCGTCATGACACGGCTCCTCACCAGCTATCGCCTTCTGCCGATCGTGCTGCTGGCGGCTGGAGCCTTGTTCGTTCTCAAATCCACCGGCATCATTCTCGAGGGCGGCTATACGCTGGGCGAGCGGATGGCCCTGCGCGAAACACAGACCATGACGGTGACCATTCCGGCCTCGCCGGCGAGGACCCTGCCGTCGTCCTCGCAGCCGCTGAAGATCGCCGGCGCCGAACCGGACCGCTCCTGGATGCAGGAGATTTTCAATTATCCGGATCGCTCGGCCCCCGACCGCTCGGCCAAAGCGCAGACCTCCCACGCGCCGCGCTCCGAGCGTCCTGCGCCGGAGGTCCAGGCGTTGCCGGCGCTTGAGCCGATCGTGACCGGCTCGATCGGCGGCGGTGCCGCCAAGGAGAAGGCCGGTTCGACGGG
>Ga0180217_1004024_pt1 | contig 11943 bp, 13 predicted proteins | sample eDN3rd37CBELigOP_FD_128521 | JGI IMG/M metagenome (GOLD analysis project Ga0180217, IMG submission 128521) | Enriched Organic Plus compost microbial communities from Emeryville, California, USA - eDNA 3rd pass 37_C BE-Lig OP (version 2) (version 2) ... | reverse complement strand
GCGAAGGCGAGGCGCAGCTCGCCTGAGGCCGTCGACCTCCTCATGGCGCCATCCCCGGTTTCGGCCTCAGCCCGAAACCGGGGACCCTGACTCCCGATCGGCCAGGGAATGGCGCAGGCCGAGCCCGACCGTGGGCCCGCGGCGCGCCAGGTGAGGAAAACGAGCGATTGGCTTCGGCTCGGCGCCGGTTCTAGTATGACAGGCGTCAACTTTTCGAGCCTGATCCCAGAGCATGTCCGAAGCCGCCGTCCTTCCTCCCGGCAAGCGCGAACTGACCAAGGTCGCCAACCGCCAGGCCATATTGGACGCGGCGCGGGAGGTGTTCGGTGAGCTGGGCTACGAAACCGCCACGGTGCGCGACATCATCCGGCGCACCGGCCTCGCAGCCGGGACCTTCTACAACTACTTCCGATCCAAGGACGAAGTGTACCTGGCGCTGGCGAGCGAAGGCGCGCGCCAGTTCGCGCCGCTGCTCAAGGCCCAGCGCGCCCAGTCCGCCAATTGGGAGGAGTTCGTCCAGGCCGCCATCGAGGCCTACTACCTCTTCCTGGCCGACGCCCATAAGTCGTGGCTGAACCAGCGGCCGCCGGGCGAGACCCAGCCCCACGTCCATGGCGAGACGCCGGAGATGGCGGCCGTCTTCAACGAGGTGCGTGACGCCATCCTCGAGGAGATCGCCCGCGGGGGGGCGCCCGCCGCCGATCCCGACTATCTGGCCGCCGCCTGCATCGCCATCGCGCGCGAGGTCGGCGAGAAGATGCTGGCCCGGCGCCCCATCGACGTGAAAGGCGCCACCGCCTTCGCCGTGGCCATGATCCAGGGCGGGCTCAAGGGCCTGCCCCAGGCGGAGGCCTAGTCGTCTTGTCGGAGGCCCAGCGGGTTCTGGCCCAGGCGGTGCTCTCCCTGCCTGCGCCCCTGCTGCGGCTGATGTCGGGCGGGGCGGCGGTCTACAAGGGCGGGCGCACCCTCGATCCCCGCTTCCAGTTCATGGCCGCCCAGGCCGCGCGCCTGCCCGCCATGCACGCCATGACGCCCGAGGAGGCCCGCAGGACCAGCGCCGAGGCCGCGAAGATCTATGGCGGACGGCTGGAGGCTGGCGTCGCCGCCGAGAGCCTGTCCCTGCCGACCGATGGCGGCTCGGTTCCGGCGCGGCTCTATCGCCCGGTGGACCAGGATCCGGCGACGCCGGTCATCGTCTTCGCCCATTTCGGCGGCGGGGTGATCGGCGATCTGGAGACCAGCCACGCCTTCTGCGGCGTGCTGGCCAAGGTCGCGCGGACTGCGGTCGTCTCGGTCGACTATCGGCTTGCCCCCGAACATCGATTCCCCGTGGGGATGCAGGACGTGCTCACCGCCTACCGGCATGTGCGGGGCCAGGCCGGACGGTTCGGCGGGCCGGACGGCCGGGCCATGATCGCCGGCGATTCCATGGGCGGGAACTTCGCCGCGGTGATCTGCCAGGAGCTTCGCCGCGCCGGCGAGCCTCAGCCGGACCTGCAGCTGCTCATCTATCCCTGCGTGGACGTGGCGAGCGAAACGCCGTCCATGACCACCTACGCCGACGCCTTCCCCCTGTCGCGCGCCATGATGGAATGGTTCGTCGGCCACTATATCGGTCCGGGCGCCGATCCGGCCGATCCGCGCCTCTCGCCCATCCGCGAACCGGACCTTGCCGGCCTGGCGCCGGCCGTGGTCGTGACCGCCGGCTTCGACCCGTTGGTCGATCAGGGGGAGGCCTACGCAAAGCGGCTCAAGGCCGCCGGCGTGCCGGTCATATATCGTTGCTATGACAGCCTGGCGCACGGGTTCACCGCCTTCACCGGGGTCGTGCCGGCGGCGGACATAGCCTGTCGCGAAATCGCGGGCCTGGTCCGCGAAGGCTTGGAGGGACGTCTTGCGCGCACTGCTGGTTGAGGAACTCGCACCCGAATACGGGGGCTGCGCCCTCAAGGAGATCGAGACCCCCGCCCCCGGCCCCGGCGAGGTCCAGGTCAGGGTGCGCGCCGCGGCGGTGAACTTTCCCGACCTGCTGCAGACCCGGGGCGAATACCAGCACAAGCCACCCCTGCCCTTCATCCCGGGCCTGGAGATCTCCGGCGAGGTGAGCGCGCTTGGCGAAGGCGTCGAAGGATTCCAGATCGGCGACCCGGTCGTCGGCGGCGCGCGGATCGGCGGCTTTTCCGAATATGCCGTCACCCCGGCCGCGGCCCTGCGCCGCAAGCCCGAGGGCCTCTCCTTCAGCCAGGCGGCCGGCTACGCCACGGCCTATCTCACCGCCTATGTCTCGCTGGTCCGACGCGCGGCCGTCGAGCCCGGCGAATGGGTCCTGGTGCATGGCGCGGCCGGCGGCGTGGGCCTCGCCGCCGTCGATCTCGCCAAGCATCTCGGCTGCAAGGTGATCGCCGCCTCCGCCTCCGACGAAAAGCTGGCCGTGGTCCAGGCCGAGTACCAGCCCGACGCCATCGTCAACGTCACCGGCGGCTTCCGCGAGCGGGTGAAGGAGATCACCGGCGGCCGCGGCGCGGACGTGATCTACGACCCCGTCGGCGGCGACGTCTTCGACGAGAGCATCCGCTGCATCGCCTTCGACGGACGGATCCTGTCGGTGGGCTTCGCCTCGGGCCGCCAACCGGTGCTGCCGGTCAATATCGCCCTCATCAAGGGCTTCTCGGTCATGGGGGTCCGGGCCGGCGAGTACGGCCGCCAGTTCCCCGAAAAGGGCCGCGAGAACACCGCCGCCATCTGGGGCATGGCCGGCCAGATGAAGCCGCGCGTCGATCGCGAATACCCGCTGGCCGACTGGCGCGCCGCCTTCGACTCCCTCGCCGACCGCAAGGTGATCGGCAAGACCATCGTTCGGCCCGATCTTTGACCTATATGAGAGCCCATGACCGTTGAGCACGAACACGAACTGGAAGGCCTGAAGGCGGCCGGCCGCCTGGTGGCCCGCACGCTCGAGGCCATGGGCAAGGCCCTGGAGCCTGGGATCACCACGCGAGAGCTCGACCAGATCGGGCGCAGCATGCTGGAGCTGGAAGGCGCCCGCTCGGCGCCCGAGCTGACCTACAACTTCCCCGGCGCGACCTGCATCTCCGTCGGCCCCGATTGCGCCCACGGCATTCCGGACGACCGGCCCATCGAGGCCGGCGCCCTGGTCAATATCGACGTCTCGGCCGAGCTGAACGGCTATTTCGGCGACACCGGCGCCAGCTTCGCCGTGCCGCCGGTCAAGCCGCGGATCGAGCGCCTGTGCCGCGACGGCCGCCGCGCCATGTGGGCCGGCATCCGCGCCGTGCGGCCCGGCGGCAAGCTCAACGAGATCGGCCGCGCCATCCAGACCTTCGCCGACAAGAACGGCTACTCCCTGGTCACCAACCTCGCCAGCCACGGCGTCGGCCGCTCGTTGCACGACGAGCCCGGCGAAATCCCCACCTGGTGGGAACCGGAGGAGCGCCGCCGCATCCACGAGGGCCTGGTCTTCACCATCGAGCCCTTCCTGTCCCTCGGCGCCGACTGGGTCGAGGAGGGCGACGACGGCTGGACCCTGACCCCGCCCGGCCACGAGCCGACGGTGCAGTACGAACACACCCTCGTCGCCACCAAGCGCGGGCCGGTGATCCTGACCCTGGCGTAGCGCACGCCCTCTTCCTCCCCTGCGTAGCGGGGGAGGAAAACTTGACCTCGGTTATCCCCTCTCCCCTCAGGGGAGAGGCCGGGTGAGGCGAACAGCCTCGACGCTTCACCTCACCTCTCCGGTGGAAGAGAATCCCCAAACCGTCCCGAGGTGGTTGACAGACCCGCCCCGCCCCTTTAGGAACCGCCGCTCATTTTCGACCCGGAGCTAATCTCGTGAAGCGGACTTTCCAACCGTCCCGACTGGTGCGCGCTCGCCGTCACGGTTTCCGCGCGCGCATGGCGACCAAGAACGGCGCCAAGATCGTGGCCCGCCGTCGCGCCAAGGGCCGCAAGCGCCTGACCGCCTAAGACGCCTGACGTCTTCAAGGTGATGGTGTCGGCGTGACCGGCGCCCTTCCGACCCTCGAACGTCTCAAAAAGCGTTCGGAATTCCTCGCCGCCGCGCGGGCGCCATCGTGCGCCAAGGGCGCGGTGGTGCTGCAGGCCCGTGATCGGGCCGACGATTCTCCTGCGATCCGCGTCGGTTTCACCGCCACCCGCAAGATCGGCGGCGCGGTGGTGCGCAACCGCGCCAAGCGACGCCTGCGGGCCGCAGCGCAGGCGCTTTTGCCGCAGCTCGGCCGCCCCGGTCATGACTATGTGTTGATCGCCAGGAACGGCGCGCCGACGCGCGCCTGGTCCCGTTTGCTTGACGATGTGAAAACCGCGCTGATAAGCCTCGCGGCCGAAAGCGACAGCCCGCCGCGCGCTCCGCCGCGCAGTCCTCCTCCCTCCGCCTGAACGCGCGTCCCCAATGCAAGAGAACAACAACCGCAACACGATCATCTTTGTGATCAGCGCGGTTCTGATCCTGATCGCCTACCAGTTCTTCGTGCTCGATCCGGCCGCGAAGAAACGGAACGCCGAGGCCGCCCGTCAGAAGGCCGCGGCGGTGGAGACCCAGGCCGCCGCCCCGAAGGGCGGGGTCGCGCCTCAGGGCGCGCCGGGCACGGTCGTCGTGCCGCGCCAGCAGGCGGCTGCGGCCAGCCCGCGCGTGCCGGTGGCCACCCCCGCCCTCTCCGGCTCGGTCTCGCTGCGCGGGGCGCGGATCGACGATCTCTTCCTGAAGAACTACCGCACGACGGTCGAGAAGAACTCGCCGCCGGTGGAGCTGCTGCGGCCGGAGGGCGCCAAGTTCGCCTATTTCGCCGAGTTCGGCTGGACCGGCGCCAACCTGCCGGGCCTGCCCACCGCCGACACCGTCTGGCAGGTGGTCGAAGGATCGACCCTCGCCCCCGGACAGCCGCTCACCCTGCGCACCACCAACGGCCAGGGCCTGACCTTCACCCGCAAGATCGAGGTCGACGACCGCTACATGTTCACGGTGACCGACACCGTGGCAAATCTGGGCGCGGCTTCCGTGACCGTCGCCCCCTACGCCTCGGTGCAGCGCCAGGGCGTTCCCGCCGATCTCGGCCGCAACCACATCGTCCACGAGGGCGCCATCGGCTGGCTCGGCGGCGAGCTGCGCCAAGTGAAGTACGCCAAATGGCTGAAGGAGGGGGGGCCCTCCCTCTCCTCCACCGGCGGCTGGACCGGCATCACCGACAAGTACTGGCTGACGGCCCTCGTCCCCGACCAGAAGGAGCAGGTCCAGGCCCAGTACCGCGTCACCCGCTCGGGCCCGACCGAGATCTTCGAGGCCAATTACGTCGGCCCCTCGCACGTCATTCCGCCCGGCCGTCAGATCACCGAGACGACCCGCCTCTTCGCCGGCGCCAAGACCGCCCCGCTCCTCAAGGAGTACGAGACCAAGCTCGGCGTGCCGCACCTGGACATGGCCGTGGACTGGGGGAACTTCTGGTTCATCACCCGGCCGATGTTCGCCTTCCTGGACTTCATCTTCCGTCAGGTCGGCAATTTCGGCATCGCCATCCTGCTGCTCACCGTGGCGGTGAAGCTGATCTTCTTCCCGCTGGCGAACAAGAGCTACGAGTCGCTGACCAAGATGAAGAAGGTGCAGCCGCAGGTCGAAGCGCTGCGCGCCAAGTTCAAGGAAGACCCCGCCAAGCAGCAGCAGGAGCTGATGGCCCTCTATCAGCGGGAGAAGATCAATCCGCTGACGGGGTGCCTGCCCATGCTGGTGCAGATTCCGGTCTTCTACGGCCTCTACAAGGTGCTGACCGTCACCATCGAAATGCGGCACGCGCCGTTCTTCGGCTGGATCCAGGACCTCTCGGCCAAGGACCCGCTGACCATCTGGAACCTCTTCGGCCTGCTGCCCTACAACCCGGCGACCGTTCCGGTGGTCGGTCCGATCCTGAACTCGGACCTGCTCCACCTCGGCCCGCTGGCCCTGCTCTACGGCGTGACCATGTTCCTATCCACGGCCATGAACCCGCCGCAGCCCGACCCGGTGCAGCAGAAGATATTCCAGTTCATGCCGGTGATGTTCACCTTCATCATGGCGCCCTTCGCCGTGGGCCTGCTGATCTACTGGACCTGGTCGAACGTCCTGACCATCATCCAGCAGTACATCATCATGCGGCGGTTCAAGGTCGATAACCCCATCGACCAGATCATCGCCAAGCTGACCGGCAAGCCCAAGGAAGTCGGGTGAGCGAGGACGCGCTCTTTTCCGACGAGGAGCTCGAGGCTGCGCGAATCCTGTTCGCGCGGCAGGCCAGCTTCCTCATGGGCGCGGTCTCGATCGACGGCTTGCCGGAACCGAACCTGCCGGAAGTCGCCTTCGCCGGCCGCTCCAATGTCGGCAAGTCGTCCCTGATCAACGCCCTCGTCGGCCACAAGCACCTGGCGCGCGCCTCCAACGAGCCTGGCCGCACCCGCGAGCTGAACTTCTTCGTGCTCGACGACCGCCTGCGGCTGGTGGACCTGCCCGGCTACGGCTGGGCGCGCGCCTCGAAGACCGAGGTGAAGCGCTTCCAGAACCTCGGCCGCGACTTCCTGCGCGGCCGCGCCAACCTCAAGCGCGCCTATCTGCTGATCGACGCGCGCCACGGCCTCAAGGCGGTGGACGAGGAGCCGATGGCCGCCTTCGACCGCGCGGCCGTCTCCTATCAGGTGATCCTGACCAAGGCCGACAAGCTCAAGCCCGCCGAGGTGGAAGCCATCCGCTCGCGCACCGAGGCGGCCATCGCCAAGCGGCCCGCGGCCTTCCCGCGCGTGCTCGCCACCTCCTCCGAGAAGGGCCTGGGCATCCCCGAGCTGCGCGCCGAGATCATGCAGGCCTGCGAGATATCCCCGTCCTGACGTCGCACTGGCGGGGGGCTGCGACGCCGCCCTGCAATTGCATGGAGGCGCCGGCTACGTGAACGAGTATCCTATCGCCCGGCTCTGGCGCGATGCGCGGGTGCAGCGGACCTACGGCGGCGCCGGCGAGATCATGAAGGAAGTCGTCGGCCGCACAATTTGAGCGGGGCCGTGCGTCGTTCGGCCGACTGTTGCGTTCAAGCTTTGCCTAAACAGGAGGTCGCATGAGCGTCGCCGTCGAGCCGCCCCTTGGCTCCAAGACCAATCCCGCAGCTCCCAGAGCGGCGAACCGCCTCCTGGCCGCCATCGCGCCAGCCGATTTCGAGCGGGTCGAGAAGCACCTGGAATTCATTCCGCTTGAACGGGGCCAGGTCCTCTTCGAGCCGGGAGAAGACGTGGTTGTCACCCACTTCCCGGCCTATCGCACCATGATCTCCATGCTGATCGTCACCCGCGATGGTCATGAGATCGAGGCCGCGACCGTCGGGCGCGAAGGCGCCGTCGGCGGCATCGTCAGCGCCGGCGCCAAACCCGCCTTCGGCCGCGCCGTCGTGCAGATCGCCGGCTCGGCCTTCGTCATTCCGACCGCGGTGCTGGAGGAGGCCAAATGCGCCTCGCCCAGCTTCGGCGAGCTCTTCTCGCGCTACGCCGACACCCTCATCGCCCAGATGATGCAGTCGGTGGCCTGCAACGCCCTGCACTCGGTGGAGGAGCGCTGCTGCCGCTGGCTGCTGGCCGCGCACGACCGGGCCGGGAAACAGATCATCCAGCTCACCCAGGAGAGCCTCGCCGAGATGCTGGGCGTCCAGCGGACCACGGTGACCGCCGTCATCCAGAACCTGGAGGCCAAGGGCGTGGTGCGGCGCGAGCGCGGGCGGATCGAGATCGCCGACCGCGAAGGCCTCGAGCGCCTGGCCTGCGAATGCTACCGCGCGGTGGAGGACCACTTCTCGACCATGCTGCCGGAAGTGGCCCTCTAGGCTTTCCGCCTCAGGGGCGCTTCACGACCTCGCCGCCCTTCATCACGAAGACCGGCCGCTCCAGCACGGTGACGTCGGAAAGCGGATCGCCGGCGACCCCGACCAGGTCGCCATAGGCGCCGACCGCGACGCGGCCGACGTCCTTGGCCTGTCCCAGGGCCTCGGCGGCGTTGACCGTCGCCGCCTGGATGGCCTGCAGCGGCGTCGCGCCATAGCGCACCATGACGGCGAACTGCCTGGCGTTGTCGCCGTGCGGATAGACCCCGGCGTCGGTGGAATAGATCTGCTTCACGCCCGCCTTCAGGCTCTTCCGGAAGTTCTGCCGCTGGATTTCGCCGATGTCGCGGTCCTTCTGGAGGTTCTCCTCCAGCACCCCGTTCTTCTTGCCCTCGGCCTGGGTGTAGTCGGTGTTGTAGATGTCGAAGCCGAAATAGGTCCCGTGCTGGACCGCCAGGCGGATGCCCTCGTCGTCCACCAGGCTGGCGTGCTCGATGGTGTCGATCCCGGCCAGGATCGCGGCCTTGATCCCCGGAGCGCCATGGGCATGGGCGGCGACCTTCATGCCGGCCATATGGGCCTCGTCGGCGACGACCTTCATCTCTTCCACGGTCATCTGCTGGGCGCCTGGAGCATCACCCCGGGAGAAGACCCCGCCGGTGGCGCAGATCTTGATCACCTGGGCGCCGTACTTGCGCAGGGTGCGGACCGAGCGGCGCGCCTCGTCGGGGCTGTCGGCGTTGTAGGGCGCCTTCTGGTCCATGGACGGCGGAAAGAAGGTCTCGTCGCAATGGCCGCCCGTGGCTCCGAAGGAATAGGCGGCGCTCACGATCCTGGGCCCAGGGATGAAGCCGTTGTCGATCGCCTCGCGCAGGCCGACGTCGCCATAGAAGGCCGAGCCGACATTGCGCACCGTCGTGAACCCCGCCTCCAGCGTGTCCTTGGCGTGGCGCGTGCCGATCGCCGTCCAGTAGGCGTCGGAGAACTGGTAGCCGGTATAGCCGCCATAGAGCGGCGATGAGGTCAGATGGACGTGCATGTCGATCAGGCCGGGAAGCAGGGTGACGCCGGCCAGGTCCACCTGCTGCGCGCCGGCCGGGACCGCATCGCCCTGCCGTCCGACCGAGACGATGCGGCCATCGGTGATGACGACCAGCGGCCGGTCGATCAGCTTGCCGCTCGTCACGTCGAGCAGCCGGTCGGCGGTGACGGCGACGGTTGCGGCCTGCGCGCTGGCGGCCAGGGAAGACGCCGCCAGGGCGGCGGCGAGCAGTTCGAAACGCAATGGAATTTCCCCCAACAAAGCTGAGCGCGACGCTACCTAGCTGCGTGCGTCGCGTCGAGGCGGTGACAGGGGCTTTCGCGTCCGCTATCGGAGCGCCCAACAAGGGTGCGACACCCCACAGGCGGGGGCCGGTCACGGCGTCCCTCGCGCCCGTCTCCAGGAGGTTTGACGCCTTGACCGACGACGCCGAAGAACAGGGCTGGGCCACCGCCAAGACCCTCGCCGAGGCCCTGCCCTACATCCAGATCTACGACCGCGAGGTCGTGGTGATCAAATACGGCGGCCACGCCATGGGCGAGGAGAGCGTCGCGCGCCTGTTCGCCGCCGACTCCGTCCTGCTGAAGATGCTCGGCGTGCATCCCGTGGTCGTCCACGGCGGCGGACCGCAGATCTCGCGCATGCTGGACAAGGCGGGCGTGAAGTCGACCTTCATCGACGGCCTGCGCGTCACCGACGAGGCCACCATGGAGGTGGCCGAAATGGTCCTGTCGGGCGCCATCAACAAGGAAATCGCCAACTGGATCACCCTGGCGGGCGCGGAAGCCGACGTGCGCGGCGTCGGCCTCTCGGGCAAGGACGCGCGGCTGATCACGGTCGAAAAGGCCGTCCGCACCAAGAAGGACCCTGACAGCCAGATCGAGCAGGTGGTCGATCTCGGCTATGTGGGCGAGCCCACCGCCATCGATCCCAAGCTGATCGAGGCGCTCATCTACGCCGACCAGGACTACATCCCGGTGGTCGCGCCCATCGGCGTCTCGGAAGAGGGCGAGACCTACAACATCAACGCCGACACCGTGGCCGGCGCCCTGGCCGGCGCCCTGAACGCCAAGCGCATGCTGCTACTGACCGATGTCCGCGGCGTGCTGGACGCCAAGGGCGAGCTGATCCGCCAGATGACCATCGCCGAGGCGCGCGAGGCCATCGCCTCGGGCGTGGCCACCGGCGGCATGATCCCCAAGCTGGAGACCGCCATCGCCGCGGTGGAGGCCGGGGTCGAAGCCGTGGTCATCATGGACGGCCGCCGCCCCCACGCCATGCTGACCGAGCTCTTCACTGAGCATGGGTCGGGAACGCTCATCAGCGCATGAGCACCGACCTCTCGCACATCGACACCTGGCTCTTCGACCTGGACAACACCCTCTATCCCGAGGAGTCCGGGTTCATGCGCGAGGTGGAGGGCCGGATGACCGATTTCGTGGTCAAGGTCACCGGCCTGCCGCGAGAGGACGCCTACCGGCTGCAGAAGACCTATCTGGCCGAGCATGGCCTGACCCTGAAGGGCCTGATGCTGCATCACGGCGTGGACCCGGCCGACTTCCACGCCCTCTTCCATGATCTCTCGCTCGAGGTCCTGGCCCGGGACGCCGATCTCCTGGAGGCGCTGAGCCGCCTGCCCGGCCGCCGGCTCATCTTCACCAACGCCGACGACAAGCACGCCGAGCGGGTGCTGAGCCACCTTGGCCTGCGCGAGCTGTTCGACGACGTCTTCCACATCGGCTCGTTCGGCTATGCGCCCAAGCCCGACCCGCTCGGCTTCCAGCGCATGATCGACGCCCATGGGCTGGATCCGGCCGCCACCTCGTTCTTCGAGGACTCCGAGGCGAACCTGAAGCCCGCCGCCGACCTTGGCATGACCACCGTGCTGGTGGGCGGCCGCGCCCTCTCCTCGACGGCGCCCTACGTCAAACATAGAACCGCGAAGCTTGCGCCGTTCCTGAAGTCGGCGCGCCTGAAGGAAGTGATCTGATGCCCGCCGACCACAACGACCTGAAGTCCGTCATCGAGGCCGCCTGGGAGGCCCGCGACAGCGTGAACACCTCCACTCAGGGCCAGGTGCGCGAGGCGGTGGAGGAAACCCTGGCCCAGCTCGATTCCGGCGCCCTGCGCGTGGCCAGCCGCGGCGACGACGGGGTCTGGACCACCCATCAGTGGGCCAAGCAGGCGATCCTTCTCTCTTTCCGGCTCAGCGCCAACCAGCTGATCGACGCCGACGCCCCGCACCCCTACTGGGACAAGATCCCGCTGAAGTTCACCGGCTGGGACGCCGCGCGCTTCGAAGCCGCCGGCTTCCGCGCCGTGCCCGGCTGCATCGTTCGCCGCGGCGCCTACATCGCCAAGAACGTCATCATGACCCCCTCCTTCGTGAACATCGGCGCCTATGTCGACGAGGGGACCATGGTCGACACCTGGGCGACGGTCGGTTCCTGCGCCCAGATCGGCAAGAACGTGCATCTCTCCGGCGGCGCGGGTATCGGCGGCGTGCTGGAGCCCCTGCAGGCCAACCCCACCATCATCGAGGACAACTGCTTCATCGGCGCCCGCTCGGAAGTCGCCGAGGGCGTGATCGTCCGCGAGGGCAGCGTGCTTTCCATGGGCACCTTCATCACCTCGACGACGCGCATCGTGGACCGCAAGACCGGCGAGGTCTTCCAGGGCGAGGTGCCGCCCTATTCGGTGATCATGCCCGGCTCGATGCCGAGCCCGTTCGGCGAGGGTCTGCCCTCGATCTACTGCGCCGTGATCGTCAAGCGCGTGGACGAGCGCACCCGCGCCAAGACCTCGATCAACGACCTCCTGCGCGACTGACGGTCGGCGAACTGATTCGCTAAGCCGCTGTTCGACCACGTGATTCGCCGGCTCCGACCCGCTCGGAGCCGGCTTTTCTCGTTTTGGGCCAAGACTGGACGGAAAGCCGGCGCGCCAAGTCCGGGCCACGCGCTGTTATCCACAGGAAACCGGCAATCGAATCAGGAGATCGACGCGTTAACCATAGCATTCGCTTCTCGCGAGACTAGG
>Ga0180217_1004020_pt1 | contig 11954 bp, 7 predicted proteins | sample eDN3rd37CBELigOP_FD_128521 | JGI IMG/M metagenome (GOLD analysis project Ga0180217, IMG submission 128521) | Enriched Organic Plus compost microbial communities from Emeryville, California, USA - eDNA 3rd pass 37_C BE-Lig OP (version 2) (version 2) ... | reverse complement strand
TTAAGACAGCCGATTACTTGATCGACTTAGGGCCTGAGGGCGGTAAGCACGGTGGAACGCTCGTTGCTGCAGGCTCTCCTGAGCAGGTTGTGAAGGTGAGCGGCTCCTATACAGGTAAGTATTTAGCACCTATTCTAGCGCGTGATACAGAGCGGACCCAAAAGCTTCACGCCGTTGAAGTGAAATGATTGTATTGGTTCAAAATGTAATAGAGAAGGCGATGACTGGAAATGCTAAGAAATAGCAGCTCATCGCCTGGCTCGTTGCTGATAGGGTGGAAATGTGAACAAAGTGTGACGAAATAACCAACATTTACTATTAATGCTTGCAACTTGTCAGTATTCCATATAGGATATATAAATAATAGGATACGTGTGATTAAAGGGAGGTCTCTTCATGTTTCTAGCACAAGTAGCAGAAGAAACAAGCAAGATCGATCCATTCGATTGGTTCATGCTTGCTTTCACAGTTATCATTGCAATTGGATTGTTTCGCTTGCTTAAAGCAAAGCCAAAAAAGAATGTCTTCGCAATCGGCTTTGCCTCTGTATCACTAGCGGTTTTTCTATTTATTGATTATGTAATGATCACAAAAGTATGGCTTGCCTAAACGTACATAAAAAAGAGTTCCACCGATCAAACGGTGGAACTCTTTTTTTTTGTTAAGGGTTATTCAACGTCGAATAAGTATTCATTAGTACCACGTGAGCCAAGGCCCCAGCTTCAAGTCCATCTTTCAGACGAAGCATAAGCTTTGGAATTCAAATAAGCGTCCAGTGTTACTTAGTTGTTCAAAAAGTCACCTTTCAGCACCGAGAAGGTTGGATAAAGCCGGAGACTGAGGAGCGCAGCGTACGTAGTTGGTACGTGAGCACCAGAAGACCCGTCTGAATTCAAGATTCGATGTGAATATACACTCAGTTTGACTTCGTGATCAAAGGTGGCTTTTAGAACTTTCCACTAAACCCACCACATTTCACCTAGTGGCTCACGGATTAGCACCTGCTGCAAATTCTGTACCGCTTTGGAGAAGCCTTCTTCTACAGACATAAGGCCGTCCTCATGCTCGATGCTGACAACGTAGTCGTAGCCAACAAGGCGAAGCTCACTAATGATATCTGCCCATGTTTTTAGGTCATGACCAAAGCCAACGCTGCGGAACTGCCAAGCACGATCAAGCATTTGTGTATAGCTTTGCATATCAGTGATCCCGTGCATATTTACGTTAACCGGATCAATCGTTGTATCTTTAGCATGGAAGTGATGGATTGCGCCAGCACGACCTAGAATACGGATAGCTTGCACTGGATCAATACCTTGCCACCACATATGACTTGGGTCAAGGTTAGCGCCGATCGCTTCACCTGTTGCCTCACGTAGACGGAGCATCGTTGCAGGACTGTGAACGGAGAAGCCGCCGTGCAGCTCAAGACCGATTTTCACACCAGCATCTGTTGCAACCTTATTAATATCGGACCAGTAAGGGATGACTTTTTGTTCCCACTGCCATTTTAGAATATCTTGATAGTCATTTGGCCATGGTGCAACTGGCCAGTTAGGATATTTCGCATCTTCATGATCACCAGGGCAACCAGAGAATGTATTCACAACTGGAACCTCTAGGCGATTAGCAAGCTCGATCGTTTTACGAATTACGGAATCGTCAGCTTGAGCAAGCGCTTTCTGAGGGTGCAGTGGATTAGAGTGGCAGCTAAGCGCACTAATGATAAGACCGCGAGATTCAACAGCCTGCTTGAATGCTTTCAGCTTACCAGCATCAGCAAGTAGTTCATCCGGATCGCAGTGTGCATTGCCTGGATAACCGCCTGTACCGATCTCAACAGCTTCCAATCCTTTCTCTGCAATGTAATCAAGTGCTTCCTCAAATGGCTTTTGTGCAAATAGAACAGCAAATACGCCTAGTTTCATAAGTAATAACCTCCTATGGATTGGTTAATAATGGTGATGAGTTGATTTCTGACTCTACTACTATAATGCCCTTAACGATCTGGAACTTCAAGACAAAGAACAAAATCGCATAATTATTAGACAAAACTGCAATAATGCACGGATGGCAGGAATGTCTTGTAGAATATATTGCTCAGCTTTGTTACACTATTAACTAGAAAATTGATAGCTAGTCAAATAGCATAACGTAGCTATAAACGAGTGAGAGGAATCTTAAAATGACTTTAACAAGATCAGATATTGAGCTTTTAGCACCAGCAGGTGACTGGGAATGTATGCGTGCTGCCGTTGCTAATGGTGCGGATGCCATATTTTTCGGCGTTGAAAAATTTAACGCACGAGCAAGAGCGAATAACTTTAGAAGTGAAGAGCTGCCTGAAATCATGGCGTTCCTTCATACGTATGGTGTGAAGGGCTTTTTGACGTTTAATATTTTAGTTTTTGAGGACGAGCTGAGAGATGCTCAAACTTTAATAGAAATGTGTATCGATGCAGGTGTCGATGCTGTCATTGTTCAGGACCTAGGATTAGTTAAGCTAATCCGCGAGCTTTCGCCGGATTTCCCGATTCACGGCTCTACGCAAATGACGATTACTTCTCCAGAAGCGGTTGAGTTTACGAAGCCATTTGATATGGAGCGCGTCGTACTTGGTCGTGAAAACAATTTGAAGCAAATTAAAACGATTGGCGATCAAGCGAAGCTGCCGATGGAAGTGTTTGTGCACGGTGCTTTGTGTGTGTCTTATTCTGGGCAATGCTTAACCTCAGAAATGTGGGGCGGTCGCTCTGCCAATCGTGGTGAATGCGCACAAGCGTGCCGTTTGCCGTATGATTTGATCGTAGATGGTGAGAAAAAGCCGATGGGAGACGTGGCTTACCTCCTTTCTCCGAAGGATCTGGCAGCAATTGAGCTTGTTCCAGAGCTGATCGAAGCCGGTGTTACCTCCTTTAAAATCGAGGGTCGACTAAAAAGCCCGGAATATGTAGCTAACGTTGTAAGCAAATATCGCAAAGCCATTGATAAATATTTCGATGGAGATCGTTCAAAACCTTCCAAGGAAGAAATTCGTGAGCTGCAGCAAAGCTTCTCACGAGGCTTCACGCATGGATTCCTAGAAGGAACAAACAATAAGCAGCTTGTCGACGGTACATTCCCGAAGAGCCGCGGCGTATACCTTGGTAAAGTCGAACGTATTATGCGTGATGCGGTAACGGTTCGTCTGGAAGCTCCATTGAAACGAGGCGACGGTATTGTGTTCGATGCGGGTGACCCAACGAAGAAGGAAGAAGGCGGACGCGTCTACGATATTAGACGTCAGGGTGTGAAGCTAGAGAATGAAGCGGCAGAAGGACTTGTCATTGAGCTTGTTCCTGGCCGTAATGATATAGATTTACGTAAGGTGCATGTTGGTGATCGGATCTGGAAGACGAATGACCCTGCACTAGACCGTGCCCTTCGTGCGTCCTATGAAACAGAAAAGCCCTACCGTGTATTCCCGCTTCATGTACAAGTTACTGGTGAGGCTGGCAAGCCGCTGCATACGGTATGGACAGATGTCGAGAAGCAAATTAGCGTGACCGTTGAATCTGAGCTATTGCTCGAGGAAGCGTTGAAGCGTCCGATGGATGCTGAGCTGCTATCTGAGCAGCTTGGACGATTAGGTGGAACGATTTATCAGCTGGATCAGCTGGAGGTAGCCTTGAAGGGTGAGCTTATACTGCCGATTCGTGAGCTGAATCGTCTGCGCAGAGAAGCTGTCGAGCAGCTGGCAGGCGAGAGACCGAAGCCGCCAGTTTATACAAAGCGTCAAGTCGATGCAATGGATGATGCTTTCGATAATGTGAAGCAGCTGAAGCCATTAAGCAGTGGCCGTGATGCTAAACTATCTGTACTATGTCGCACACTAGAGCAGGTCGAAGGTGCCATTAAGGCAGATGCCGATTATATCATTGCTGACTTTGAATTTATTAAGCAGTTCCCAGCTGCCATTGAGCTAGCTCGTACTGCAGGTAAGCGTATTGCGCTCGCAACACCACGGATTCATATGCCGAATGAAAATGGTTACCATGCCAACATTCTTAAGCTGAAGCCGGATGCGGTGCTTGTTCGCAATACAGGAGCGCTTTATTACTATATGCGTGCGAAAGCACAAAACCCAGATGCGCCATTCCCGCGTTTAATTGGCGATTTCTCATTAAATATTGCTAACCACAAGGCAGTTCAGCTGTTTTTAGATAGTGGACTTGATACGGTGACGCCTTCCTATGACTTGAACATTCAGCAAATGGTTGATTTGCTTGAGCGTGCTGATACGAGCAACATCGAGGTCGTTATCCATCAGCATTTGCCGATGTTCCATACAGAGCATTGTGTGTACTGTACATTTTTAAGTGAAGGTACCGACTATACAAACTGTGGCAGACCTTGCGAATCTCATCGAGCATCCTTGCAGGATCGTATCGGAATGAGTCATCCCGTTCGCGTGGATGAGGGCTGCCGTAATACGGTATACAACGCGATTGAGCAATCGGGTGCGGAGTACCTTAAAAACTTTATAGAGCTCGGTGTATCACAATACCGTGTAGAATTTCTAGAAGAAAGCGCGGAGAAGGTGCAAGAGGTACTGAAGCTTTACCGTCAAGCGCTTGATGGCAGCATTAGTGGTACGCAAGTATGGCGCAGCCTCAAGGCAACAAACCAGCTTGGTGTCACACGTGGTCAACTAGTAAATTAATGCATTGAATCAACGTAGAAGGAGGTCAAGTCGATCGCATGGCTTGGCCTTTTTTAGAGGTTATTCAAAAAACGCAACTGCAAACGATATGCGCGGGCTGTAATCGTACTTTTTGAATAGACACTTTTAAGTGATAAGGCGGGAGGAAAAACGTGGATACAGGATGGTATGCAAATTGGCAGCATGTATTCAAGCTTGATCCAGATAAAGAAATTAGTGACGAGGCTTTAGATCAGCTATGTATGTCAGGCACAGATGCAATCATCATCGGCGGTTCAAGTGGTGTAACCTTTGACAATACCGTTGATTTGCTAGCGAGAGTACGTCGCTATAGTGTCGATTGTGCATTAGAGGTATCGACGATGGATGGAGCGGTGCCTGGCTTTGACGGCTACTTTGTTCCATTTGTATTAAATACGAAGCAGGCTGACTGGCTGATGCTGAAGCAGCTTGAAGGGCTTCAGGAGTATGGACATTTTATACCGTGGGAGATGACGACCGCTTCAGGCTATATCGTTCTAAATGAACAGAGCACTGCCGCTAAGGTGTCCGGCGCAGAAGCGAATCTATCGGAGCAAGAGATTCTGCCGTATCTATGGATGGCGGATCGTTTACTCAGACTGCCTGTCGTATATCTTGAATATAGCGGAACGTTTGGTGATATGAATGTGCTGGCCCGAGCAGCAAGCGAGCTAGAGCAAGCGCATCTTATCTATGGCGGCGGTATCGACAACGCCGAGAAAGCAGCACAGGCTGCAGCCCATGCACACACCGTCGTGGTGGGTAATGTCGTTTATGATAATTTGAAAGCAGCACTAGCAACCGTCGAAGCGGTTAAGTCAGTAAAAGTAAGTAAGCAGTAAAGGAGTGAGGGTGATGTTTAATTACATTAATATTGATGATGCGGTGGCCAAGCTTAATGCACCTCAGCGTGAGGCTGTACAGACAACGGATGGCCCTTTGCTAATTATGGCGGGTGCAGGCAGTGGTAAGACGAGAGTACTTACACACCGCATCGCCTATCTTATAGAGAAAAAACGTGTGGCGCCGTGGAGTATATTAGCGATAACCTTTACGAACAAGGCCGCACGTGAAATGCAGGAGCGGGTTAGCTCGCTTGTTGGTCCATCTGGACGCGATATATGGGTATCTACGTTTCACTCGATGTGTGTTCGCATTCTTCGTAAGGATATTGATCGCATTGGATTTAGCTCTAATTTTTCTATTTTAGATTCTGCCGATCAGCTGTCCGTCATTCGTGGCTGTATGAAGGACGAAAACATCGATGTGAAAAAGTTTGAACCGAAGGCCGTTCAAGCAGCGATCAGCTCAGCGAAAAACGAATTGATCAGCCCTGAACGTTATGAAGAGAAGGTAGGAGACTACTTCCAAGGCATCGTAGCGAAAATTTATAAGATGTATCAGAAGCGTCTAAAAAATAATAACTCGCTTGATTTCGATGATCTTATTATGATGACGATTCGCCTGTTTAAAGAAGTTCCAGAGGCATTGAACTTCTATCAGAACAAGTTCCGTTATATTCACGTCGATGAGTATCAGGATACGAACCGTGCGCAATATATGCTAGTTCGCATGCTAGCTGATGCACATCACAATATTTGTGTTGTAGGGGATAGCGATCAGTCGATCTATCGCTGGCGTGGTGCAGATATTAGCAACATTCTGAACTTTGAGGATGATTATCCTGAGGCGAAGACGATTCTGCTGGAGCAAAACTATCGTTCGACCTCAACCATATTGAATGCCGCGAATGCTGTCATCTCTAACAACACGGGTAGAAAATCGAAAAAGCTGTGGACGGATCAAGGCGAAGGCAATAAGATCTATGTCTATTACGGAGACAGCGAGCGAGACGAAGGCTATTTTGTTACGGGCGTCATTCAGAAAAACCGGACGAATCAACATAAATATCGCGATCATGCGATTCTATACCGTACGAATGCTCAATCTCGTATTATTGAGGAAACGTTAATTAAATCAGACATCCCTTATCAAATCGTAGGCGGCATTAAGTTCTATGATCGTAAAGAGATTAAGGATGTTCTAGCTTACTTGCGATTGATCTCGAACCCGGACGATGATATTAGCCTGCAGCGTATTATTAATGTGCCTAAACGCGGCATCGGGGATACAACGATTGCTAAGCTTGCACAGGCAGCAACGGCACAGGGTGTGTCGATGTATCGTATTCTGTTCCAGCTAGATATGGTCGATGTGAAGGGCAAGACGAGAGATCAGCTGCAAAGCTTTGGTCATATGATTAGCAGTCTGCACAGTCAAGTGGATGAGCTAACAGTAACGGAGCTTACTGAAAAAGTACTGGAAATGTCCGAGTATAAGCTTGAGCTGCAGCGCGAACAAACGCTCGAGTCGCAATCACGCATTGAGAACATCGAGGAGTTTCTATCGGTAACGCAGGATTTTGAACAACGCAATGAAGATCGCACATTGGTTGCCTTCTTAACAGATCTAGCGTTGATCGCAGATATTGACTCGATGAATGACGATAAGGAAGATGTCGATGCTTCCGATGCCGTTGTGCTCATGACGATGCATAGTGCGAAGGGTCTCGAGTTTCCGATCGTATTTATCGTTGGGATGGAGGAGTCGATCTTCCCTCACTCTCGTGCATTTACGGATGATGAGGAGCTGGAGGAGGAGCGTCGTCTTGCCTATGTTGGTATTACGCGCGCCGAGAAGCAGCTATATTTAACCTCTGCAAAAATGCGGACGTTATTTGGCCGTACGTCAGTCAATATGCCTTCGCGCTTCCTGAAGGAGATCCCTAGTGAATTGCTAGAAAGTAATCAAGCTGATGTGGTCGATGGCAGCTTCCCTCGTGGCTTTGGCGGCTTAGGCTCTGGCCGACCGAATAGCTTCGGCACAAGATCCGATAGCAATCAGGCTGGCTTTGGCTATGGCAGCAGAGTTAATCAAGGAGGGTATAGCAGCAGAGGCTCAGCAGGACAAGGCTATCCGACGAGACCGAGCGCAGGTACAGCTCGTCCTACGGTTACTGTAACCTCCGGCCTCGATGCTGCGAGGAAGAATGCCCATACTCAGGATAATGGATCGGTAAGCTATGCAGCGGGCGATAAAGTTGCGCATGGCAAATGGGGAGAAGGTACTGTCATTGCTGTTCGAGGCAAAGACAACGACATGGAGCTGCAAATTGCTTTCCCTGCACCAGTAGGAATTAAAAAGCTATTAGCAAGCTTTGCCCCGATAAAAAAGGTATAATAGAGTAAGTAAACGGTGAAATCGTGAGTGATCATGTTTCACCGTTTATAATATGGTAATGCTGTAAAGTAGAATCGGTTGAAGATGGAGGAATGTTGATGTTGACAAATCAGGATCAGCAGAGAATGGAACAGCTTATAGCTGAGTTGAATGAGCACAATTATCGTTATTACACACTGGACACGCCAGAGATCTCAGATGCGGAATATGATAGGCTGTACGATGAGCTTGTCAGTTTGGAGACTACACTTGGTGTCGTGCTGCCGAGTTCCCCAACGCAGCGTGTCGGTCATACGATATTGTCTGGCTTTGAGCAGCATAGACATCTTGCGCGGCTATGGAGTTTGGATAAAGCACAAAACCTGGAGCAGCTATATGCTTGGGAAGCGAGATTGAAGCGGGCCATCTCAGATTATAATGCTAAAAATCCATCTACACCTCTGCCAGATCCGACCTATGTTATGGAGCTGAAATTCGACGGGCTCACGCTGAATTTAACGTATGAGCGGGGGCAGCTTATTCAGGCGGCTACTCGTGGAAACGGCACAGTTGGAGAATCGATTCTAGCACAAGTGAAAACGATTAATTCGATTCCACTATCCATTGACTATACCGATGGTGTCATCGAAGTACAGGGCGAAGGCATTATGACGTTATCTAGCCTCGCTCGCTATAATGAAACGGCAGAAGAGCCGTTGAAAAATGCGCGCAATGCAGCGGCTGGTGCCCTTCGTAATTTAAATCCCGCGGTTACAGCAAGTCGCAAGCTGGACGCCTTTATATACAATGTTGGCTATGCAGAATGGGATACGTTTGATAACCATAAGCAGCTGCAGCAGTTTTTGAAGGATAATCGCTTCAAGGTTAACCCATACATTATCTATGCAGACGATTTGAAGCAGTTCGAAGATGAGCTTATTGCTTTAGCGGAGCGTAGAAATGAGCTCGATTTTCTTATTGATGGAGCTGTCATTAAAGTTCAGGATATGCGGACACGTGAAGCGCTTGGCTACACGGATAAGTTTCCTCGCTGGGCAGTTGCCTTTAAGTTCGAGGCAGAGGAAGCAGAAACAACGCTGCTATCTGTTTCATGGGAAGTAGGGCGCACAGGGAAGATTACACCGGTTGCAAAGGTCGAAGCTGTTGAACTGGCTGGTGTCACCGTACAAAACTGCACACTTAACAATATGGGCGATATCGAACGGAAAAATTTGAAGTTTGCGCTTGGAACGTTAGTTGCGATTCGTCGATCGAATGATGTTATTCCAGAAATACTGGGAAAGGTCGATGAGGAGCTAGGAGAGGAAATTGTATTCCCAGATAAATGTCCATCATGTGGCTCTGAGCTCGAGCAGCGCGGTGCGCATTTGTTCTGTAACAACAAACTAGGCTGTGAACCGCAAATGATTGGTCGAATTACTCATTTTGCTGCACGTGATGCGATGGACATCGAATCGTTCAGCATTATGACGGCTGAGCAGTTATATCGTGAGTGTGGTGTAAAGGACCCGGCAGATCTATATAAGCTAACATTTGATGATTTAATTAAGCTAGAGCGATTCGGCCAGAAGAAGGCACAAAAGCTGCTGGATGCGATTGAGCATTCAAAAACGCGGGAGCTTTCCTCGTTCTTATTCGCCTTAGGTATTCCTAACACAGGAAAAACTACTGCAAAAACTTTGGCTGATCACTACAATAGCCTAGATGCAGTCATGCAGGCTACGACGGATGAGCTCGTGCAGCTTCAGGATATTGGACTTATCGTTGCTGAAAGTATCGTAAGCTTCTTTAATGATCCTGACGTGCAGCAAAGCATTGCGGCGATGCTGGAAGCGGGCGTTGCTCCTCAGACTGAGCAGATAGCGACAGTTGCATCGGAAGATCATCCGTTATTCGGGAAGACAATCGTTATCACAGGAACACTGCCAACGCTTGGCCGTGACGAGCTATCGAAAATGCTAGAGGCTTGCGGAGCGAAGGTGACAGGCAGCGTCTCGAAGAAGACTGATCTTGTCATCGCTGGTGAGAAAGCGGGAAGTAAGCTGACTAAAGCGCAGCAGCTTGGCATTACGATTATTGAAGATGAAGCTCAGGTGCTTCAGATGATCGAAGGCTAGAAGATTGACTTCGATGACTAGATGCTAGATTGGTCATACGAAAAGTAAGCTCAAATGTATTAGATACTAATTAAATGTCTTTAGAGTTAAATATCGTTTTAATTAAGCTTTGTTGCGAGAGCATACAAGAAGCCTGTTGATACCTTCAACAGGCTTCTTGTTGTAATGGCTACCTAATTGTTTTGTTTCTCTATCTGACAGCTAGATCATAATCTTTTATGCTATGAGGGCGTGATCGCCCTACTTGTTGTTGTTCAGTCGATATTTTCCACATTTGTCATTAGGGGTGCTTGATATCGTCTAGCCGGATCCTTGTTGTGATTGATGGCAATTTGTGAATTACTGTTCATATTTTATTCACGGATCGTTGCCAATTGTTGTGATTTTAATCACGCTTAGCATTAAATGCGCAGAGGTATACTTTATACAGATGATAATGAAAGGAAGCGTGATTATGTTAAGTGAACAAACGATTAAGGTTATAAAATCTACAGTGCCCGTACTAGAGGTACATGGTACGGCCATAACGAAACGGTTCTATCAGATGCTATTTTCTAATCATCCAGAATTACTGAATGTTTTTAATCATATAAACCAAAAACAAGGTAGACAGCCTGCAGCATTGGCTAATGCGGTGTACGCTGCAGCAGCCAACATCGATAATCTCGGACAAATTCTTCCTGTCGTTAAGCAAATCGCACATAAGCATAGAAGCCTTGGCATCACAGCTGATCAATATCCGATTGTAGGCGAAAACCTACTTGCAGCGATTAAGGATGTACTGGGAGATGCGGCGACAGATGAAATTATTCAAGCATGGGCAGAAGCATACGGTGTGATAGCCCAAGTATTTATCGATGTGGAAGCAGAGATGTATAAAGAAGCAGAACAGCAACCAGGGGGCTGGAAAGGCTTTAGATCGTTTATTGTCAAGCGTAAAGAAGCGGAAAGTGATGTGATTACGTCATTTTATCTGTATCCCGAGGATGGTCAGCCCATTGCAGACTTCACTCCAGGTCAATATATAACGGTGAAGGTGAAAATTCCAGGCGAGGAGTATACACATCTGCGTCAATATAGTCTGTCAGATAAACCAGGGCAAAGCCATTACAGAATTAGTGTTAAGCGTGAGGATGACGGCGAACAAAAACCTGGAGGTAAGGTATCTCAGTATCTGCACAATAGCATCAATGAAGGCGACACAATAGAGCTTTCTGCGCCTGCAGGAGATTTCACATTAGATCTCAACGATCATCGCCCAGTTGTATTAATAAGCGGCGGGGTAGGTCTTACACCAATGGTAAGTATGCTGAACACCATTGTTGAGACAACACCGGAAAGATCAGTTACCTTTATTCATGCTGCCCGCAATAGTGAGGTTCATGCGATGAAGAAAGCGATCAGCGAGCTAGCAGAGGATAAGTCTCAAGTGAAGGTATATTGGTGCTATAGTGAGCCTACAGCGGAGGATGTGCGTAATAAAAGTTTTGACAAGGAAGGCTTTATTACTGCAGATTGGTTGCAGGAAATTACTCCTGGCACTGATGCAGTATACTACTTCTGCGGCCCAGTACCATTTATGAAGGAAGTAAATTCGGCCTTGCGAGCACTACAAGTACCAGCTGACCAAGTACACTATGAATTCTTTGGTCCAGCAGGCAGCATGGAGTAGGACGATTGTTTTGTCGACTGCTCTCTTAATAAGCGATTGACCGTTTCACGTCTTAAGCCGATGAATTGACCGATTTCTTCTTGCGTCAATAGCTCGCGAATGTCCGTGATGCCGATATATCGTTCGAACCAAGCTTGAAGCTTTACCAGTCGGTTTAGTGGTGTTACTTCTGTTAGGTGATCGATTCGTTGCTGCATGGAGC
>Ga0180217_1004004_pt1 | contig 11986 bp, 8 predicted proteins | sample eDN3rd37CBELigOP_FD_128521 | JGI IMG/M metagenome (GOLD analysis project Ga0180217, IMG submission 128521) | Enriched Organic Plus compost microbial communities from Emeryville, California, USA - eDNA 3rd pass 37_C BE-Lig OP (version 2) (version 2) ... | reverse complement strand
GATGTGATCTACGGCCATGCGGGCAAGGACCGGCTCTACGCCCAGGGCGGCGATGACGTTCTCTATGGCGGCGACGGCAACGATCACCTCGACGGCGGCACCGGCGCCGACACCATGTATGGCGGCGCCGGCAGCGACGTCTACAAGGTCGACAACATCGGCGACGTGGTCAGCGAGGAGACCGACGGACCGGACGACGGCGCCATCGACTATGTCCAGAGCACGGTCAGCTTCACCCTCGGCGCCTTCATCGAGCGCCTCGAGCTGCTCGGCACGGCGGCGATCAACGGCATCGGCAACGAACTCGACAACACCATCAAGGGCAACAGCGCCGACAACCTGCTCTCCGGCCTCGACGGCTCGGACATCCTCACCGGCGGCGACGGCAACGACACCCTGATCGGCGGGGCGGGCAAGGACTATCTCACCGGCGGGGCCGGCGCCGACACCTTCGTGCTCGGCGCGCCCGATCCGGCCGACTACGACAAGATCTACGACTTTGCCGCCGAGGACCGGCTCGGCATCCATGCGGCCGATTTCGGCCTGAGCGAGGGGGCGGGGCTGCTCAACGGCCAGCTCGATCCGGCCTATTTCGTGATCGGCAGCGCGGCGAATGCGTCCGGGCACGGGCAGTTCGTCTACAATCCGTCGAGCGCCAGCCTGTACTGGGATCCGGACGGCACCGGCCCGGCCGCGCGCATTGCGGTGGCCACCTTCAGCGCCGGCGCCAGCGTCACCGCGAGCCAGTTCACGATCCTGAGCAGCACCCTGCCAGGCGGGGACAACGAGGCGCCCACCGTCACATCCCCTCTGGCTGACGCGGCCACGGACGAGGATGTGGTCTACAGCTATGACGCCTCGACCCACTTTGCCGATCCGGACGGCGATGCGCTGACCTACAGCGTCAGCGGCCCGGCCTGGCTGAGCGTCGATCCGGTGACTGGTGTGATCACCGGCACGCCCGGCAACGACGATGTCGGCACCCATGCCGTCACCGTCACGGCGGCGGACGCGGCCGGAGCGAGCACCTCCACCACCTACCAGCTGACCGTCAACAACACCAACGACGCGCCCGTGGTGACCACCGCGATCGCGGACCACACCACGGTCGAGGCGGCCGCCTACAGCTATGACGCGGCGCAGCACTTCACGGATGCCGACCTCATCCATGGCGACAGCCTGACCTACAGCGCCGCGGGCCTGCCGGCCTGGCTCAGCATCGACCCGGCCACCGGCCTGCTCTCCGGCATGCCCGGGACAGGTAATGCCGGCACCCATACCATCACTGTCACAGCTACGGACGCGGCGGGTGCAAGCACCTCCGCCACCTACCAGCTCACTGTCGCCGATCAGCTTCCGACCTCCGGAACGGTAACCGTCAGCACCGGCATTATCGATACGATGCTGCAGCAGGCGAGCCCGACGGCAGCCTTCGGCAATGCTGCGACAATCGGTGTCGACACGGGAGGCAATTCCGAGGTGCAGGTGCTGCTCTCCTTCGCGGACCTCTTCGGCAATGGCCCCAATCAGATCCCCCTCGGCGTGGTCATAACCTCGGCAACGCTGATGCTGCGGACGACCAACAGCTCGAACCAGGGCGGATCGTTGCACCGCATGTTGGTCGACTGGGACGAGAATGCCACATGGGCCTCGATGGGCGATGGCATTCAAATCAATGGCACCGAGGCCGTGGCGACCGCTGATGTGACAACCGGGCCAGTGACAACGGGCAGCCGCAGCTTTGACGTCACCTACAGCGTCCAAGCTTGGGCAAGCGGTGCGGCGAATTATGGTTGGGTGATCCGAGCCAATGGGACTGACGGCTGGGACTTCTCCTCATCCGAGGGGATGGCGACCCCCGTGCTGACCGTCACCTACACGACCGAAGGCACACCCCCGCCGCCGCCGATGCCAATCGCCGCGATCCAGAATGCGACCGGGCCAGAAGGGCCGGGCGCGACGATGGCTTTCACCATTTCCTTGAATCAGGCCGCAGGCCCGGACGGTGTCACCGTCTTCTACGAAACGCTCGCCGGCACAGCGGGCGCCGGTGATTTTGTTGGTGTGACGAATGGTTCGATAACATTCGCACCGGGCGAAATCAGCAAGACCATCGAGATCGCCCTCATCGACGACTCGCTCAAGGAGGGCACAGAGACATTCAGTGTCCGGCTGACCTCGGCAACCAATGCATCGGTGAGCAGCACCAATGGGACGGCCATCGGCACGATCCTCGACGACGAGGGCGCGCCGGCTCCTCCCCCGCTTCAGCCCTCGGTCGTGAAGATCACGGATACGACGACGGCCGAGTTCAGAAACGTGGATCAGGCGGGATACGGCATCGGTGATCCCTCGGGGCTGGCCTATGTGCCGGGCCTGCAGAAGCTCTTCATCGCCGATTCCGAACATGACGAGAGCCCATACTTCAGCCGCACGAATCTCTTCTCGATCGCAGCCGATGGCACGGTCGAGGGGTATGACCTGTCGAGTTTCTCCGTCGAGCCAACAGGTCTCGCTTATAACCCCAAGCACGGGTTGCTCTACATCACGGACGATGACGCCAGGAAGGTCTTCTGGGTCGATCCCGCGAACCCCTCCGTGAAGCTCGGGGAATTCAGCACCGTCCCGTACGGGGACGATGCCGAGGATCCCAAGTTCGATCCGGTATCGGGCAACATGTTCTTGCTCGATGGCGAGGCGCGCATGCTCTACGAGTTGACGGATCAAGGGCAGCTCATCCGCACCCTATCCCTGCCGTCCGTACTGAGCGATGCGGAAGCGCTTGCCTATGACTCCGAGCACGACGTGTTCTTCATCGGTAACGGTTCCTCTTCCAAGATCTGGCAGATGGACCGCAACGGCAACATCCTGGCGACGATCGACATCCTCGGCAACTATCGCAACCCCGCGACCGGATCAAACGCGATCAAGGGGCTGGAACTGGCGCCGAGCAGCAATCCGAACGACGGAGACACGATGAGCCTCTATGTGGCCGATTACGGCTCGGACCAGCAGAACGATGGACGTCTCATCGAGATCAATCTCGGTGCCGGCTGGATGATCGTCTGAAGACGTTTGCATCGACGGCAGGCTCCCCCTCGGCGCCTGCCGTCGATGGACGCTGGCGCAGTCCTGATGCCTGCGAGGCCAGGGCTTCGTCACGTAGTCTATTGGAATTGCCTCAGCATGAATGGAGAGTCGACCTCCGTAGATATCAGCCGAACTGGTTAGCGAACGGTCCGTGACCATTCCTCAAAGGTAGCCCCTTCGAAATAGCCACGAGCGTCACACGCTGCGGCCACAATGCAGGGCCGTAATGGATCCGTGTTGTGCGAAGCCCGCGCGGGGCAGCAGACCTTCCACTTCGTAATGACTAGGTGGGCAGAGAAGCAGCCTTGCTGCAACCGGTACGTGACGATCAAGGGATTCCTATGGCTGTTCAGGAGACTGAGCGCTCTGGAAGCGAACATCGCAGAAGGCTTGCTCCATTTGCCCTCGGCGGCACGAGATGGTGGAGCGCCGTTGGAGTGCTGACCCTTGGGGTCGCTTCGGCGTATCTCCTGCCAGGCTTCACAGATGGCGGGCATGCAATAGACGCTCGTCCCATCGCCAGCGATGACCCGAGTAATGAAACAGCATCACCGGCATCCTTTCTCTCGTTGGTGAACACGTGGCACAGCTTGCCTCTGCTCGCATCACGGGACCCCACAAGCGCCTCTGTCGATGACGCTGTCAACGTTCTCGCACTTCAGGCCGCCTTCGAGCGGGAGCGGGAGCGTGCCAATGCTGCGGAGTTGCAGATGGCGGCTCTCCAGGAACAACTCGTCGTGCTGCGAGAAAAGCAGGAGGAGGTGACCGTTCTTCGCGAGCAGATCGCTGATTTGAAGGCGAAAACTCCGCCATTGACCGAGGTTCGGAGTGAAGCTGTCGAGGAGAAGGAACGGGCAGACGATGCGCTGCTTGGGGCGGCCCTGATTGCGGCTCAGGAAGCGGCAGAGAACGAAAGGAAGAAGGCCAGTGCCGCGCTTGAGCAGTTGAAGATCGTGCAGGGACAGCTTGCTGCGCTCATGCAAGAGAGTGAGAAGTCCACGGGCCAACAGCAGCCGGGCCGTGATCAGGTTATTCCGGCCCCGTCTCCCGATCATCGCACGGAACAGCCTCCGGTAGGCCCAACCGCCCAGCCCCCCTGTCTTCGGAAACATCTACGCCTCCAACAGGAACGCGAGGGAACGATGCGGACCGAAACATCCCATCGAAGAAGAATGAATCCGAAGCAAACGGCACGACGGGACAAGACCCTCTCCGACCTAGAACGAAAGCACAGGCGAAGCTAGACGAAGGAGCGTCGGCATCGACTCGAAGCCAGTTGCGTCGACCCAGGCTGGAAACCCGGAAGCGGTTGAAGGTGGGGAAGGGGACGCGAGGCCAAAGCGACCGTATCGCTGAGAGAGCTTCGCCTAGAGTACCTCAACGGCAAAGATTGCTTGCGCAGGATGATCATCATGTGGGCAAGCCTCATGCACTTAGCCTACCAAGCGCCTTGCTGCCCGACAGCAGACTTTGGTGAACTCTCATCGGATCAGACGCCATGCTTCGGGGATCACTCGTTTCGCTCATCGCCATCGCATTGCTGGTGACACCGCCTGCCTTCGCCAAGGGTGGAAATGGAGGAGGTCACGGAGGTGGTAATGCCGGCGGCGGAAAAGATGGAGGGGGCGGCCGGGGCCATGGGAATGGCGGTGGTCAAGGTCAGGGAAACAGCGGCGGAAACGGCAATAGAGGCGACAGCGGAAATCGCGGAGGAGGTGGCGGCCACGGCAAAGAGGACAACGGCAGCGGCAGTCAGAGTCATGGGCGGGGTGGAAATGGCGGAACTGGTCATCAAGGCGACACGAATGCCGGCAGCAGCGGCAAGGGCGGTGGGAGCGCCAAGGGCAATGGGAGCGGCCGAGCCGGCGTCAGTGGTTCAGCACGAGGCGGGGTAGGTGCTGCCTCCGGTGGCAGTCCCAAAGGATCGGGGAAAACGACAGTTTCACCACCCGCATCCACAACGAACACGATCACAGGCAATACGAGTGTGAAGGCCTCCAGCCCTGCAGTTTCTCAAACACGTGCGATGCCAGTGTCCGCGTTGGCTGCTGTCCGCGCGGGCGGAACCGGATTGAATCTGCCATCCTCACTGATCCCTCTCATTGGACCATCACGGTCAGGACGACCGGGTTCCGCAGAACCGCTCATCGCGCGGGCGGGTATATCGGGCCAGATCGTTCAGGTGTGTCGCGCGGCGATCGCGACGGCGGCGCTTCCGTTCGGCGCAATCCGTGTCGACACAGTGAGTGCCGGTCGGGCCGTTCGGATGCCGGATGGAGGGCTCACGGCGCCAATCGAGGCGAGAATCGTATATGCACGGGCCAGCGCACGTCAAATCCGCCAGTCTCGCGTTGCGTGCCGGATGAATGCCGCCGGAACCGTTGTGGCCCTACGCTGATGATAGGCGAGCAGGGGCTCGAGTTCGCGAAGCAGATGCGGGCTTGCTCGCCAGCCCGCGATACTTGTCAGGGAATGCCACAACAAGACTGGCTGTCGAAGATTCCAGGGCTCATTCCTGTGTGCATCGCCTCCGCCGATGGTCAGCAGGCGATCCGCGCACCTGTCATGTGAACAGACGTGAGGGGCTTAACGGACCGGCCGTTCACCGCACATGTCAGGCGAGCCTCGGACCGGCACGAAGGGCCCTTCGGCGGACCGGCTCTGGGGCCTACGGCAAATTGGACGGTCACCTCGTCCGGAGTGGACTGAAGGAATCCTTCCACAGACGTTAGCCATGTTTCGGCGACGACGTCTTCCATGGCACGTGCGTCGCTGCGGGCCTGCTCGACACAGGCCATTGCGGCTTCATCGGGCCGAAGCGGCTCTAAGGGAGCAGGCTGCGTGATCGCTGCTGTCGTCTCGACATCAGGTTTGCGATCGGCTTTCGATGGGGAAGGTTGTGGATCCTCCGGGTCGTCAGAAAACCCGCTGATCACCAGAAGCGCCAGAACACCGAAAGAAGCGGTCCGGAGCGGCATGCGTTTCAGCTTCTCAAGTGCCGGAGTTCGGCTGAAGAGGATGGACCTGTACGCATAGGCAAAGCCGGCAATGAGGCTCAGCAGGAGGATTACTCGAAGCATAATCAACCGTGCCCGGAGATGGTGTGAAAATGACCGGATTTCGTTGGGACGCGCGAGCCTGTCTCACGACCTTCCTTGTCACGAGCGGCATGTTAATTCTAGCGTCTTTGCGGTTTACGGTACGTTAATGTGGTGCTCGCAGGCGCTCGATCGGCTCCAGGTAAACTGTCGCCCGCCACAAGATGCAAGGGTGGTAGCGCACGGCTGGGGTTGGCCCGGCCAGCGCGACACCGACCTCGCCGTAACCCTCGATGGGCACAGCGTGGCAAGCGAGGCAGTCTTCGGATCAACCGATGAAGCCGCAAGCTCCTACGACTGGCAGTTTGAGCGGGCATGCTCAAGACCGCTGAACAGTTTTGCGTTCGGTAGTGGAGCGAACACGTTCCTCTGTCGCTTCAAGGTACTGCGGGTCGAGAATGGGTCACTGCACGAGTGTCGCTGCTTGAGACTACCAGATGGCTGAGTTTGACCCCAAGCGGAGTATTGTCCGCCTCTCAGCTGGCCCAGTGTCGTAGCTCACCTCTCTCGCGTCCCGGCATAATCAATCAGCTGTATCGGATTGCCGGGCCAGGAGGTTGCGCTCGACACTCTGGAGATGAGTGCGCATTGCAGCTGCTGCGCCGTTCATGTCACGATTTTCGATGGCCGTGATAATCACCTCATGCTCTTCGAAGCTGTGATGAGTGGGGCTTGGCTTGATGGGATTCAAGCGGAGCCGGCCCCAGGTGACGGCCCGGCGCAGGGAGTTGAGCATGTCGAACATCCCGAGCAGCGGGGTGTTTTGCGTTGCTTCGGCGATGGTTCGATGCAGGCGCGTGTCCCAGTTTTCGTATTGCCGCCATGTTGCAGCGTCGCGGGTGCGCGCCTGACACAGCCTGAGCTCGGCAAGATGCATGGGAGTTGCGGTTAGGGCGGCTGCCCTGGCGATCTCGGGCTCGATGATCAATCGGGCCCGCATCAGCTCAGCCGGATTGGTCCGCTTGGCCAGGGTTGCGATGTCCGAGAGGGAGTCCGTCGGGCGATTGCCGATGAAGGTGCCCTTGCCGACATGGCGCCAGATCTGCCCCTCCGCCTCAAGCGTTCCAAGCGCCTTTCTCAGCTCCGTACGGGTCACGCCAAGAGCCAAAGCCAGGTCCCGCTCCGGCGGCAGGCGACCGTCCTCGGGCAGTTCTGCCTGCGCGAGAAAGGCCCGAAGTTGCGTGACAACGCTACGATTGGGTCCTGGCTCACTCAACATATGCATCATATGATCCAACCAATCCTCAATTGGTTGGATCTATTATCTAAACAGAAATCACAGTCAATCAGAAAAGTGCTTGACACTCTTCCGCCCAATTGCAACCAATAACGCATTGGTCGCAAATGGTGCGACCGGCAAAAGAGCGGGACAACCGCCTGAAACCTCGGGAGAGAAACATGTTCAAGGGCTTGTTGTGCTTAAAGACCAGTGCAGCGGCAATCGCCGTTGGTGTGGCGATGATGGCGTCCGGCGTAGCGGAAGCTGCGAAGGTTCGCGTTGCATTCGGTGACATCGCCAGTGTCGAGTCCCTCCATCTGCTCGCCGCTTTCGAGCGGGCCAAGGAGAAGGGCGTCGACATCGAGGTCACCTATCTGAAGTCCGAGGATATCGCTGCCCAGGCTGTGGTCGGCGGCCAGGCCGATATCGGCGTTGGCGGACCTTACGCGCTGGTTCAGAAGGTCAAGGCGCCCATTCGTATGTTCATGCAGCTTTCGACGCTGCAGTTCTATCCGGCCGTCAATGGAGAGTTCTACAAGACCTGGAAGGATCTCGACGGACAGGAGGTTGCCGTCCACTCGCGCGGTTCCGGAACCGAGGCCATCATGAAGCTGATGGAGCAGCGCCAGGGCATCAAGTTCTCCAAGATCAGCTATATTCCAGGCGCGGAGGTGCGTACGGGCGCCCTGCTTCAGGGCAACGTGAAGGCGACCATCATCGACTCGTCCGGCCGCCGTCTGCTTGAAGCCCAGGCCCCCGGCAAGTTCATCATTCTTCCTCTCGAAGGCGTGAATGCGACGGACGAGGCGCTGTTCGCCAACACGAATTTCCTTGAGAAGAATGCGGAGGATGTCGACAAGATTGTCGAGGCCATCCTCACCACCTGGCGCGAAGTGACGGCCAATCCCGGTGTCGTTGCCGAGTGGCGCGCCAAATACAAGCTGCTCCCTGACCTGCCTGAGGGACAGGTGAACGAGATCGGCCCATACTTCGAGGAATTGGCCAAGGGCAAAGCGTTCCCGCTCAATGGCGGTGGTGCTGCCGCGGCGAAGGACGACTTCGCATTCTACACCTTGGCCGGTCAGATCACGGGCGATCCCGCGAGCCTGAAGGTTGAGGATTTCTGGGATACCCGTCCGCTGGACCGCGTGCTCGCCAAAATCGGCACCATGTGAGGTGCCGGCATGATGGCATCCTCTCAAGTGAACTCTCAAGTGAACGGCCCCGCGCGGGCCGTCCATTTGCCGCCGGCGGACCGCGGCCTGAGCATTGGTCAGCTGTTTGCCAGCCACCCCATCATTGCAAGGACCGTCTCTCTCGGCCTGTTCTTTATCGCCTGGGAAATCGCCGGGCGCGTGCCGATCAGCTACGCGTTTCCGACATTCCTGGACACGCTCTATGCCTTGGTGACGATGCTGCTCGATGGCAGCCTCATCATGGCATATGGGTCGACCCTTCAGCCGCTGATCATCGGCATTGCCATCTCCGGAGTGGTCGGCGTGGGACTCGGCATCGTGATGGGGCTGTCACGCAAGGCCGAGTGGCTTGTGGCACCCCTGTTCATCGTCCTGCAATCGGCTCCGATGGCGGCGCTCATTCCGCTGATCACCTTTGTGTACGGCATCGGGTTGGCGGCCAAGACCCTCGCGGTGATCATGCTTGCTCTGCCCGTAATCGTCCTCAACGGCTACAAGGCGGTCCGCAATGCGAATCCGTCTCTGGTCGCCATGTGTCGCTCGTTCCAGGGCACGAGACTGCAGCAGATCACCAAGATCATCATCCCTGACGCCAGCCCCGTGATCTTTGCCGGGCTTCGCCTTGGTCTCGCGGCCGGTTTCATCGGTGTCATCCTGGCAGAACTCCTGATCACGCCCACCGGGATCGGCGATCTCATCACCTATCACCGCTCGGTGGCCAATTACGCAGAGATGTACGCCGCTGTCGTCTCCATCATCCTGGTCTCAACCCTGACACTCGCAGCGCTGGAGGCCTTTGAAATCCGGGTGCTGCGCCCCGAAAAGAAGAGAGGCTGACATGACTGTACCTGCTGCTTCCATGAATGCCATGCCTCGCACCGAAGGCGACATCGCCGTCGAGGTTCGAAGTATCTGCAAGAACTACGCGGAAGTCGAAGCCCTGCGCCTGATCGATCTCGACTTTCCCCGCGGCAAGCTCACGACGCTGCTGGGCCCCTCCGGATGCGGAAAGACGACCCTGCTCAAGATCATCGCGGGCCTCATCGAACCGACCTCGGGAGAGGTGCGTGTCAATGGCAAGATCATCACGGGTCCGGGACCGGAGCGTGCCTTCGTGTTCCAGGATTTCGCCCTCATGCCGTGGGCGACGGTCATGCGCAACGTGGCCTTCGGGCTCGAGCTGAAGGGCATGGGCAAGGCCGAGCGCCAGTCCATCGCGCGCCACTACATTGCGGAAGTCGGATTGACCGGGTTCGAGGACAAATATCCCCACGAACTCTCCGGAGGCATGCGCCAGCGCGTGGGCCTGGCTCGCGCCTTCGCCGTCAATGCGGAAGTGCTGCTTCTCGATGAGCCGTTCTCGGCAGTGGACGAGCAGAACCGCCGCAAGTTCCAGGAGGATCTGCTGCAATTGGTGGAGAAGGAACGCAAGACGTTCATCTTCGTCACGCACAGCATCGAGGAGGCGGTCTACGTCTCGGATCGGATCGTGCTTCTGTCCCGCCGCCCGAGCCGCGTTGCGCAGATCATCGAGCCGAAGATCGATCGCACGGCTTCCCCCGATGCCATCCGCCGTGACCAGGGCTATCTCGATACCGTCGAGGAGATCTGGCAGGGCCTCAAGCATTACGTGGATTGAGGAGGCTGCCATGACAATCTATGGCTATCGGGTGCCTATGATGGCATCTCTCCTGGTCTGGTGCCTGGTCTGGGAACTTGTGGGCCAGTCCGGCCTGATGTTCCTGGTGCCGCCGCTCTCAAACGTGCTGCTGGCCGGCATCGCCATGGTGCAGACAGGCACATGGCAGTCGGCAGCCTTGATCACGCTGCACAGCTTCGTCATCGGCATGGCGCTCGCGGTCGTGGTCGGCATCACTCTCGGCGTGCTGATGGGCCGGTTCAAGGCGGTGGACGAGCTGTTCAGCATCTGGGTCAACATCTTCGTCAGCGCGCCGCTTTCGGCCCTGGTGCCGGTGCTGATGATCCTCTTCGGAATGGGCGAGACGACAGTGGTCGTCACGGTATTCCTCTTCGCGGTCTGGATCATCGTGCTTGATACGCGAGCCGGCATTCAGCATGTGCCGAACTCGCTGATAGAGATGGGGCGCTGCTATGGCGCCTCTCCCTTCGCTCTTTACGGGAAAATCGTTCTCCTTGCCGCACTGCCGGAGATCCTCGCAGGGATCCGACTTGGCCTTGTGCGCGGCGTAAAGGGTGTTGTGATCGGCCAGCTTCTGGTGGCGATCATTGGTTATGGCGAACTGTTTGAGCTTTATTCACGCAGCTTCGACATGGAGAACTTCTGGGCCTTGACGATCATCCTCTTCGCCGCGGCGATGCTGATGTCGGCAGCCATTGAACACATTGAGAAAAAAGTCGACTATTACGCAGGAGTAAGATGATGAATGCGCCTCTCGCCATGACCGGTTACGTCGTTCAGCCGGCCCCCGTCGCGACCTTGCCCGTCCAGGGCAGCGACAAGCTGTTCCCGGTCCACCGCATCTATTGCGTTGGCCGCAATTACGCCGAGCACGCGATCGAGATGGGGCACGATCCGTCCAAGGAGCCGCCGTTCTTCTTCCAGAAAAACCCCGACAACATCGTCACCGACGGCAAGTTTCCTTACCCGAGCCAGACCTCGGACGTGCACCACGAGATCGAAATGGTCGTGGCCCTCGCCAAGGGTGGCGACAACATTCCGGTGGAGAAGGCTCTCGATCACGTCTTCGGCTATGGCGTCGGTCTCGACATGACCCGCCGCGATCTCCAGGGCGAAGCCAAGAAGCTGGGGCGTCCCTGGGAAGTCGGTAAGGCCTTCGAGGCGTCCGCTCCCTGCGGCCCGCTCGTGCCAGCAAGCGAGATCGGCCATCCGAATTCGGGCGAGGTCACGCTGAAGGTGAACGGCGAGCTGCGTCAAAAGGGCGACCTCAACCAGCTGATCTGGAAGGTGCCCGAGATGATTTCGTATCTCTCCGGTCTGTTCACCCTGCAGCCGGGCGACATCATCATGACCGGGACGCCGGCCGGCGTTGGCGCGGTCGTGCGCGGCGATGTACTCGAAGGCTATGTCGAGGGTGTCGGCAAGATCGAAGTCGTGGTCGTCTGATCCGCGATGCCCGCTTTGTCATAAGAAGGCGGGCAGGGGGCATTAACAGCACCGCAGCGCATCGGCATGTGCTGCGGTGTAAAATTTACGGCGGGACAACCGCCGATGTCTAACATGACAGGAGCCACACGTGGCGAAGATCAAGGTTGCCAATCCGGTCGTCGAACTCGACGGCGACGAGATGACCCGCATCATTTGGCAGTACATCAAAGACAAGCTGATCCATCCTTATCTGGACATCGATCTCAAGTATTACGACCTCGGCATCGAGAACCGT
>Ga0180217_1004000_pt1 | contig 11991 bp, 5 predicted proteins | sample eDN3rd37CBELigOP_FD_128521 | JGI IMG/M metagenome (GOLD analysis project Ga0180217, IMG submission 128521) | Enriched Organic Plus compost microbial communities from Emeryville, California, USA - eDNA 3rd pass 37_C BE-Lig OP (version 2) (version 2) ... | reverse complement strand
TCGCATGTGGACGGCCGCGTGTTCGAGATGAGCCCGGAGCGTTCGATCGAGATCCAGGGACTGCTCGACTCCGACATCCAGATGCAGCTTGACGAATGCGTGAAGCTACCGGCGACGCACAAGGAAATCGAGAAGGCGATGGAGCTTTCCATCCGCTGGGCCGAGCGGTGCAAGGTTGCCTTTTGCGATCAGCCGGGCAAGGCGATGTTCGGCATCGTGCAGGGTGGCGATAACGTGAACCTGCGTCTGCGCTCTGCAGAAGCACTCAAGGCGCTCGATCTCAAGGGATACGCGGTGGGTGGTCTTGCCGTGGGCGAGCCCCAGCATGTGATGCTCGAAATGCTCGAAGCCACGTGCCCGGTTCTGCCGGAAAACAAGCCGCGCTATCTGATGGGCGTTGGCACGCCGGATGACATCCTGAAGAGCGTTGCGCGTGGCATTGACATGTTCGACTGCGTGATGCCGACACGGGCAGGGCGGCACGGTCTCGCCTTCACCCGTTTTGGCAAGATCAACCTGAAGAACGCCCGCCACGCTGACGATCACCGCCCATTGGACGAAGAGAGCGATTGCCCGGCAACCCGCGACTACAGCCGCGCCTATCTGCACCATCTGGTGAAGTCGAACGAGCTCCTCGGCGCCATGCTGCTGACGTGGAACAATCTCGCCTATTACCAGAGCCTGATGCAGGACATCCGCACCTCGATCGAGGCCGGACGCTTCGCCGACCGTTCCGCTGAAATCCAGGAAGGCTGGGCAAGGGGCGACATTCCCGCACTCTGAGCGGCTCTGCCGTCTCATACTTCGGCCTGCCGCGTAACCGTACATGATGACCATGTACGGATGCGCTTTTCTTATTATAGTCTGACCTGCAAAATGTGACACTGAGTGGCAGCACCACCGCTTTCGTCCGGTGTGCGTGGCTCGAGGTGGTCCGGAGCAGTCATGGCCGAAGACATTCTTGATCTGCTGATCATTGGGGGTGGGATCAACGGGTGCGGCATTGCCCGGGATGCTGCCGGGCGCGGTTATTCGGTCATGCTTGCCGAGATGGGCGACCTCGCCAGCGGTACGTCTTCGGCCTCCACGAAACTCGTTCACGGCGGCCTGCGCTATCTCAAGCAATCCGAGTTCCGCCTGGTGCGGGAAGCACTGCGTGAACGTGAGGTGTTGTGGCGCAACGCGCCTCACATCATCCGGCCTGGCCGCTTCATACTGCCAGTGATCAACGGCCTGAGCAGCGCCTGGCTGATCCGTCTCGGCCTGCTCCTCTATGATACGCTTGGTGGGCTCAGCACGCTTGGCCGTACGCGTGCGCTCGATCTGCGCACCGATCCGGCGGGAAAGCCGCTGAAGAGCTATCTGCGCAAGGGCTTCGAATATTCCGACTGCATCGTTGACGATGCGCGGCTGGTCGTCCTCAACGCCATGGATGCCAAGCAGCGCGGGGCGAAAATCCGCCCCTGGACAAAGGTATGCCGTGCCAGGGCTGAGGGTGACCACTGGCTGGTGACGCTGCAGGGCAGAGAGAATGGCCGGCGCGAATTCGTCCGTGCCCGCATGATCGTCAACGCAGCGGGTCCGTGGGTAGACACGGTGCTTTCGAGCCTCGGGAGCCAGCCCAGCCAGCATCATCTGCGACTGGTCAAGGGAAGCCACATCGTCATTCCCCGCAAGTTTGATGACCCACGCGCGTTCATCTTCCAGAACCGCGATGAGCGCATCATCTTCGCCATTCCCTATGAGAACGACTACACGCTGATCGGGACGACCGACGAGGATTTTGCCGGCGACCCCGGCAGCGTGGCGATCAGTAAGGCTGAAATTTGCTACCTGTGTGAGGCCGCGAGCGCCTATTTTGCAGAGCCCGTGAAGCCGGAAGACGTGGTCTGGACCTATGCCGGTGTTCGTCCGCTTTATGATGATGGGGCCAAGCGCGCGCAGGATGCGACGCGCGACTATGTGCTGAAGCTCGACCGCCACGGAACGCTGCCCGTGCTGAACATCTTTGGCGGCAAGATCACGACCTATCGCAGGCTGGCCGAAACAGCGCTTGGGATGATCGCCAGCGAAATCGGCAATTCGGCGGGCAGCTGGACGGCGGATGCACCGTTGCCCGGCGGCGACTTCCCGGCGGTAGAGTTCGATCAGCAGGTGATGACGCTGCTGCGCCGCTATCCATTCCTGGACAGGCGACACGCGAGGCGGCTGGTTAGGCTCTACGGGACGCTCGCCTCCGACATCCTCGGAACGGCATCTGGCATTGCTGATCTTGGCCGTCATTTCGGCGCCGATCTCTATGAGTGTGAACTCCGTTATCTGGGAGCTCAGGAATGGGCGAAGACGGGCGTCGACGTGCTGTGGAGGCGAACCAAGCTCGGCCTGCATCTTTCCATGGCTGAGCGGCGCGAGGTCGCAAGGTTCATGCGGGGGCACTACGGCACCCCGCCAGACAGGAAAACGGAAAGTCTGCAGCGGCAGCGTTCGGAGCAGAATGCTGTTCTGCAGCAGTAGGATTGCAAGACGGAACCAGCGCATGGAGCGAGAATGACGAAACTTGTCATGGCTATCGACCAGGGGACCACCTCCACCCGATCGATCATCTTCGATGGCACCATGCGTGTGGTGGGGCTCGGCCAGCAGGAATTTCCGCAGCATTACCCGCAATCCGGATGGGTCGAGCACGACCCGGAAGACATCTGGAAATCGACCGTTTCCACTATGCGTGCGGCGATGGCGAGCGCCGGTGTGGCCGCGAGCGACCTCGCGGCCATTGGTGTCGCCAATCAACGCGAAACAATCGTCATCTGGGACCGGGAGGATGGCAGGCCGATCCATCGGGCGATCGTCTGGCAGGACCGAAGAACCGCCGACATGTGCGAGCGGCTGCGCGGTGAGGGGCTGGAGCCGCTCTTTTCCGAGCGCACCGGTCTCCTGCTTGATCCGTATTTCTCCGGCACGAAGATCGCGTGGATCCTCGATCACGTGGACGGCGCACGCCGTCGGGCCGAGGCGGGGAAGTTGCTCGCGGGCACCATCGACACTTTTCTCATCTGGCGGCTGACGGACGGCAAGGTTCACGCGACGGACGCCACCAACGCTGCGCGCACGCTCCTCTATGACATTGCCCAAAACCATTGGGATGAAGAGCTGGCGACGATCCTCAACATACCGCTGCAGATGATGCCGCGCGTGCTGGACAGTGCCGACGACTTTGGCGTCACGAGCCGCTCGCTCTTTGGCGCGGAGATACCAATACGCGGCGTTGCAGGTGACCAGCAGGCGGCAACGGTGGGGCAAGCCTGCTTTACACCAGGCATGATGAAATGCACCTATGGTACTGGCGCGTTTGCGGTTTTGAATACCGGAAGCACACTCGTTCGATCGCAGGATCGTTTGCTTTCCACCATCGCCTATCGTCTGAATGGTGAGACCACATACGCGCTTGAAGGCTCGATCTTCATCGCAGGTGCGGCGGTGCAGTGGCTGCGCGATGGGCTGAGGATCCTGTCCAAATCAGCAGAGTCGGGCAAGCTTGCGGGAAAAGCCGATGAGACACAGCATGTCTATCTCGTGCCCGCTTTCGTCGGTCTGGGTGCGCCGCACTGGGATGCCGAGGCACGAGGCGCGATCTTTGGCCTCGTCCGCAACACCGGTCCAGCGGAGATCGCGCGCGCTGCGCTCGAATCCGTCGCCTACCAGACCCATGATCTGGTCACAGCCATGCATAGGGATTGCGCCGGGCAGATCTTATCTGCAACACCACAGACTGTTCTGCGTGTCGATGGTGGCATGGTTGCCAGTGACTGGACGATGCAATGCATCGCCGACATTCTGGCGCGACCGGTCGACCGGCCAACCGTGCTCGAAACAACCGCCCTTGGCGCCGCGTGGCTCGCCGGCTCCTATATGGGCGTGTGGCCTGTGCGCGAGGAATTTGCGCGTAGCTGGGCATTGGAGCGACGGTTCATACCAGAGATGGATGAGGAGCTTCGCACGCGGAAGATCGCCGGCTGGCATGACGCCGTGCGCCGGACGCTGACGAGCTGAGCTTCTCAAACAGCTATTCAAACGAAAAGGGCGGGGTTGAACCCGCCCTTCTGTCATCTGGTTTTTACAAGCCTTACCGGAGGCGGCCGCTGGCGTGCGCCAGCATCGTGTAGACCTTGCCGGTATCGGAGGCGAGATAGGTCTGAGAGATGCTGTGGTCCTTGTCCTCACGGTTCACGTCATTCAGCAGGCGCTCGAAGTCACGGCAGAACTGGTCGACGGCTCCTCGGAAGGAGGCATCCAGGCGATACTTCTGCTGGATGCTGTCGAAAGTCTGCTGGCCCTTGAGCGTGTAGAGCCTGCGGGTGAACACGTTGCGCTCGCCCCGGCGGTAGCGGTCCCAGAGTTCAGCTGCCGCGTCTGCATCGATCGAGCGTGCGATCTCCTGCGAGAGCGAGTTCAGGGCGTCGCCGATGCGGGGCTCGGCCCGGGGTGCTGCCGGTCTCGGGACGGAGAGCGGCGCGGGAACCACTTCGTCCTGCGATGCGCTGCGCAGCAGGTCGCGGATCCAGCCGCCATTCTGCGGCTGGGCGCCTGCGGATGGCGACGGCGTCTCGACCGAGCGGGTCGGACGGATCGCGGGACGCTCCATTACCTTGGTGGCAGGTGCGATGGGAGCGGCGCTTGCGCGGGGCATGACCGGAATGTGGGTTGGCTCCGGAGCGGTCTCCTGCAGACGGCCGGTCTTGGCCACGATGCTGGAGAGCTCCTTCAGCGCGCTGATCTGCTCGGTGATGGCGCGGCGCATCGCCGTGGTGGACTGCTTTGCCTCTTCGGGAAGCTCGACAATGCCGCGCTTGACGTCAGCCCGTGTCTTCTCAAGCTCCTCGCGGACCACAGAGGCGGTGCGGCGAATTTCCTCCGTCGCGCCGGCAAAGCGGGTGGTGGCGTTCTCGAGAACTTCCTCGATTGCGTTGCGCAGCGTCTCGGCCGACTTGCGCGAACGCAGCTCCGTGCGCTCGACCATGCCGTCGAGAAGACCGTCGAAGGATTTGATGACCTTTTCGATCTGCTCCGACTTCTGCAGCAGTCCATCGGCAAGTGCCTGGAGGGCCTCCTGGCGTCCTTCGATGTTGGAAACCATGCCCTGCTGTGCCTTGTCGAGCAGCTGGGAGGCGCTCTCCAGGATACGGCTGTGGTTCTCGAACCGGCTTGCGATACCTGCCAGCGCGGTAAGGGTGCGCTCCGAGAAGTCCGTAAGGCGGCCGGAGTTGGCATTGATCAGATCGGCAGAGTTCGAGAAGGTCTCGGCGGCCTTCTGGGCATTCTCGGCGAAGTTGATGGCCGTGCCTGACAGCTTCTCGTCCACCTCGACCATGTTGCGGGTGACCGACTGGACCATGTCGCTGAGCTTGCCGCTGGAGAAGCTGAGGTTCTCAAGCAGCGACTCGACATCGCCCGTGATGCTGGCGCGGGCACGCTCCACGGCATGCAGCGTGTCGGCCGTGCGATCTGAAAGCGCCGTGATGAGCATCGTATTCTGCTGCTGCAGACGCTCGGCACTGCGCTCGGTAACCTCTTCGATCGCCTGCTTGAACTCGGCGCCGCCAGCTTCGAAACGCTCGACCAGCGGACGGGCGGTTTCGTCGAGGATGCGCGAGATCTCCAGGCTGCGGTTTGCCAGAACCGTGTTGAGGTCGTGGGTGCGCTCCTCCAGGGTGCGAACAGCTTCGCCCGTACGGCTCGAGATGTGCTCGTTGACCGCCATGAAGGTCTGGCTGATCGTATCGGCAGCGGAGATGAGGTTGGTCTGGCTGCGGGCGAGCTGTTCGCTGACCAGGTTTGCAGCCTGCTCTGCGCTGACCTTCAGCTGCTCCTCCGTCTCGCCAAGGCCTTCCTTGATCAGCGCCGTCGTACGGCTCAGCGTTTCGCCGAGGTGTTTCTCGGCCTCGAAGGTTGCATGAACCAGTGCGCTCGATGCGGCACCCGCCGTCGTGCGGACGCGGTCCTCAAGCTGCGAGAAGCGCTCGAAGGAGGCTTCTGCCTGGGCGTCGAGCTCGCTCGTGGTGAGGCGGGCGCGCTCGATGATGCGATGATCCATCTCGTTGAATGCGCGCTCGAAGTCCTGAACCTGCGAGGTGAGGAGGTTAGCCGTTTCGTGGGTGCGTGCGCGGATGCCCAGATCCACATTGGTGAAGACCTGTGCGATTGCCTCGCTGCGGTTCTCGATGGCTTCGGCAGCCTGGGCAACGCGTTCGACGATGCGCTGATCAATGTCATTGAAGTGCTGGCCGAACTCGTCGGTGCGCTCGGCAACACGCATCGCGGCCGCATTGAGCACCTGATCCAGTTCGCCGACCTTCTCGCTGAGCTTGACGGATGACGCGTCGACGGAGGCAGCGAAGCGCTGGTCGACCAGATTGACCATCCGGGCAGCTTCTTCGCCGAGCGTGCTGGTTGCCTCGACCATCTTGTCACGCAGCGCGCCGGCAGCGGCGACAGCGCTGTTCTCCAGCGTTTGGCGGACGCGGTCGACGCCGAGCGCCAGTGCGCCGTCCAGGGTGCGGGTGCGCTCTTCGATGGTGCCGATCTGATCGGCGAAGGTGGCATTGACCTGGTCGATCTCGCTGCGGATGGTCTCGGCAAGGCGAGCCTTTTCCGCTTCAAGACGCGCGATGTCCTGGTCGATGGCCGCGCGCAGCTCCACACCGGCGCTGCCAAGGCGTTCAGCTTCTTCCATGATGCGGTTTTCGACGGCAGCGCGCATTTCACCGAAGCGATTGAGGCCGGAGTCGATCTCCTGCGAGAGCCTGCGCTGCGTCTCGCCGAAGGCATTGAGCTGCTCGTTGACAGAGCCTTCGACGCGGGAGTGAACGGCGGCGAACTTCTCCAGATCCTGTTCGAGGCGGGCACCGATGCGGATATGACCTTCCTCGATGGCGCGAACGAAGTCTTCGGCCTTGTTGTCAAGCAGGGTTCCGGTTGCGGCAACCAGCTTGGCGAGATCATGGCCGATGACGTCCTTGCCGGCCTCAATGACGTGGCTGAACTGCTCCTGACCCTTCTCGAAGGTTGCTGCAACATCGCGGGCACGGGCCGCGAGCGATTCATTGATGCTCTGGGCGCGGGCTTCAAGCGCGCTGTCGAGCCTCTGCATGCCAGTGTCGAGCGCTTCGGCGCGGGCGCTGAGGCCTTCCAGTAGAGCGCTGCCACGCGCGGTGAGGCGCGTGTCGATCTCGCCAATCTGGGAGTCGATCTGCGTGGTGAGATTGTCGGTCGCCTGGCCAAGCGAGGTGATAAGGGTGGCGCTGCGTGACGTGAAGACATCGTCCAGGACCCGGGTCGCATCGTCCACATGCGTGGTAAGTGCGCTGATGCGGGTGTCCATGATGTCGGCGACGACAGAGCCGGCGGTTGCCAGGCTGTCGGAGAGCTGCTCCGTACGCTCCTGCAGCAGGCGCGAGGATGCTTCTGTCGTGCTCTCGACGCGCTGGACGAAGTTGTCGGCGTTGGTGGTGATCGCCTGGAGACGTTCGTCAATGAGGCGCGTGACGGCATGGCCCGACACGGCAATGCCCTTCGCCATGTGTTCCGCACGCTCCTGCAGGGCACGGGTCACGGCTTCCGCCGTGTCACCCAGGCGGCTTGCCATCTGTGTGGTCTGCGCGCTCATCGTGGCGATGCGCTCGTCAAACTGAGATGTAACCAGCTGGCCGGAAGACGCAAAGCGTTCGGCAATGGCCTCTGTACGCTCATCAAGCGCAGCGGCAAGCGTCTGGGCTGTGGCCGAGACGCGGTCGAGGATCCCCTCGGACTGCTCATTGAGCGAGGACAGGCCCTTTTCGAGGGCGCTGACGACACCCGAACCGGTGGAGGACAGGCGCTGCGTAATTGCGCTGGTCCGCTCGTCCAGCGCGGCGGTGAGGGACTCTGCGGTGGAAGAGACGCGGTCGATAATGCTGTCCGAGCGCTCGGTGAGCGAGGACAGGCCCTTCTCCAGCGCGCTGACAACGCCCGAACCAGTGCTTGAAAGCCGCTGCTCGACCTCCTGCGTGTGGTGGTCAAGCGCGGAGGTGAGCTCGGTGGTCGTCGCGGCGACGCGGCTGACGAAGCCTTCAGTACGCTCGTCGAGCGAGGCGAGACCCGTTTCGAGGGCACGAACCACACCCTTGCCGGAGGTGGACAGGCGATCTTCAACGGCCTGTGTATGCTGGTCGAGGGCAGAGGTCAGTTCATTGGTGGTGGCAGCGACGCGGCTGACAAAGCCTTCGGTGCGCTCGTCAAGCGAGGCAAGGCCGGTTTCGAGCGCGCGAACCACGCCGGAACCAGAGCTCGACAGTCGCTCTTCAACAGCCTGCGTGTGCTGGTCGAGCGCTGCAGTGAGCTCGTTCGTCGTTGCGGCAACACGGCTGACAAAGCCTTCGGTGCGCTCATCAAGCGAGGCGAGACCCGTTTCAAGAGCGCGGACAACACCCTTGCCGGAGGTCGACAGACGCTCCTCAACCGCGCGGGTGTGCTGGTCGAGGCTGGAGGCCAGTTCCGTCGTTGCCGAAGCTACGCGGCTTGCAAAGCCTTCCGTGCGCTCGTCAATGGAAGCAATGCCGCTCTCGATGGAGCGCACAACGCCCGTGCCAGCATTGGCAAGGCGCTCCTCGGCCACCTTTGAGCTGGTCTCAAGCGCAGCAGCAAGCTCGCCGGTTGTGGTCTGCACGCGCTCCATGAAGCCTTCGGTGCGCTGGTCGAGCGTTGCGAGGCCCGTTTCCAGAGCTCGTGCCAGACCGATGCCGGAAGCGGCAAGGCGCTTCTCGATGGTGCCGGTGCGCTGATCGAGCGCCGTCGTAACGTTCGCGGCAGCGGATTCGATGCGGCCCACGAGCTGCGTGGACTGCTCGTCGAGCGATGTGAAGCTTTCGCGCAGAAGGTTGGAAACGCTTTCTCCCGTCAGGGTCAGGCGCTTCTCGACAGCATCCGTGCGATCGTCGAGAACCGCTGCAACCGTGCTCGTGGAGGTCTCGATACGGCGGACGAAGTTGTCCGTGGTCTCGTCGAAGGACGAAAGGCTCGATTGCAGGACGCTTGCGACGTTTGCACCAGACTCGGCCAGACGCTGCTCGATCGCGGCTGCCTTCTGCTCCAGAGCTGTAGCGAGATTGCCGGTCGAGGCATCCACATTGCTGAGGAAACCTTCGGTGCGTTCATCGATTGCGGCGATGCGGCTCTCAAGCAGCTTCGCCACGGATTCACCAGACGAGATGAGCCCCGCGGTGAGCGACGAGGTGCGATCCTGGAACGAACGGGTGAGGTCGCTCGCGGCCGCGTCGAGGCGAGCGAGGAACGTGTCGGCATTGTCGCCGATGTCGGCAATACGGGAGTCAAGCAGCTCGGCCAGATTGCTGCCGGACGAGGTGAGGCGAGTCAGCAGCTGTTCGCCGCTCTCATTGATGGTGTTGGCAACCGCGCTGCTCGCCTCGCCAATGCGTGCGGCGAAGGTCTCAGCCGTGCTGCCGAGCGCTTCGATGCGACCCTGCAGCTGACCGGAAAGATCCTGCTGCGTCGCGTTGAGGCGTGCCAGCAGCTGTTCGCCACTGGACGAGACGGAGCCTGCGATCGATCCGCTGACATCCTCGATCCTGCCGAGAAAGCCAGAAACGGTCTCCGACAGGTTGGAGATGCGGCCGTCGAGAAGGCCGGCAAGGTTGGTGGTCGAGCTTGCCAGATGGTCGCTGAAGGCGGTCGCCTTCTGCTCAAGTGCGGTCTGAATGGACTCACCGGTGTTGTTGATCCTGCTGACGATTTCCTCGCCAGACTTGCCAAGCGACGCGGAAAGCTGCTGCGATGCCGTGTCGACGCTGCTGCGGATCTGGTCGCCGGCGGAAGCAAGTTCCACCTTCAGGATCGCATGAGCATCCGTGATGGAGGCGCGAACGCGCTCGGCGTGACTGATGATGCCTTCTCGCTCGCTGCCGAGGCTGTCGACGAGCAGGCGAATGCGGGATTCATTCTCGGAATAGGCGCGTTCGAGTTCGTTCACCTCGGTCTGCACGAGGGTTTCCAGCTCGATGGCGCGAGCGAGCGTGCGCTCGATGCCTTCGCCCATCGCCTGCACTTCGCGGCGGACAGCCTGGCCAACGTTCATGATGCGCTCATGCGCAATGTTGTCGGGTTCAAGCAGTCGGTAGGCGGCTTCGGCCATCTGCTGGCTGGTCGCGCGCATTTCCTGCGCCCGGCGCATCATGACCGCAAAGCCCCAGAACGGGACCACAGGCAGCAGCGCTGCAAGCCAGGTGCCGAAGAGCTGCGGCTTGTTGGCCAGATCGAAGACTGCGGAAGTGTCGAAGAGCTCGGAGCCGAACAGGCGCTGGCCGACGAAGAGGGAGCCCCCCACCCAGATGGTGGAAAGTGCCGTGGTCGCCCAATAGATGGTGCGCGGCGCACGCACCTCGACCGCGTTGCGGGGGCGCTCGGTGCGCTGCTGATCGTCGTTGGCGGGGGCGAGCAGAGGCTTGGGAGAAGGTGTCGCCGCCGTCTCAACGCGCTTTGCTTCGGGCTCCTTGACCGGGACGGGGGTCAGTGCCTCGAGATCCACCTTCTTGGCTTGCGCCATGTCGCTGTCGAAAACCATCGCGAAATCCTCGTCTGCGGCGGGACCTTTGCCCGCGGCTAAAGGTTCATGCTCGTCAGATGGATTTTCCGAGGCTGCGCGGCTTTCACGCGCCAGTTCCTCTGCGGCGAGGGAGATCTGAGCCTCAAGATCTTCGATGGAACTCGAGACGTCAGTTTCAAGCTCGGCGTCCAACAGCTCTGAAGCGTCGAGGGTCAGTGCATCCTCGAGCTGATCGAAGGCTTCATCCTGCTGGCTGATTCTTTTTCTGTTTCTTGCCATACGCCGTCCCTCTACCTGGGCCGTATCGAAACGCAACGCGAGCCGACCCGTATCCATTACGCGACAAAGTGTACCGTACTGTTAGAGGAGTTTGTTGGAAATACGTTTTGCGCTGGATCTACAAAAGTTTAAAGATAAAGTTAACGCGCATGCGCCAGACACAAAAATCAAGATGCCAGACAACGTCAAACGGTACCCAACTGGAGAACACCCGGTCACACAGAGTCCCCAACAAGATGAATTGACGACTCCTTTGATAGATCTCGACCATCTTGCTGGGCAGACACTCTACGACAAAGAGCTGCAAAACGAAGTGCTGGGCCTGTTTCATCAACAACTTCTGGCCGCCAGAAACAACATTTCCGACATGGACGCGGAGAAACGTCGTGATCTGGCGCATTGCCTGGTTGGCGCGGCTCGCGCCGTTGGTGCCTTCACACTTGGCCGTACCATCGAGGCTCTAGGCCGCGATCCTACCAATCCCGGAGCCGTCAGCCAGTTGATCACGGAGATCGAGTTGCTCATTCCGCATGTGGCGGCGTTGATGACATCGGAGGAGGGCGCAGGAGGTTGACTTGCCCGCGCCAGTCGTTATCTCGGCTGCTAGTTGATCAACACCTCTTTCGGCAGCCAGCCCATCCAAGCTGCTCCGACTTCCAGGACTATCGATGACCAAGATTACCTTTATCAGCCCGAATGGCGAAGAATTCGTTGTCGAGGCGGCCAACGGCACCACGGTGATGGAAAACGCGATCCGCAACGACGTGCCGGGAATTGAAGCCGAATGCGGCGGCGCGTGCTCCTGTGCGACCTGCCATGTCTACGTGGATGAGGAATGGACGGAGATCGTCGGTTCTCCGGAAGTCATGGAAGAAGACATGCTCGACTTCGCCTATGATGTGCGTCCGACTTCCCGCCTGTCCTGCCAGATCCGGGTCCGCGACGAACTGGACGGCCTTGTGGTCCACGTCCCTGAGCGCCAGGGATAATTCTTTACTTATCACGTACCCTCACGCTGAACTCATGGAAGCACGAGGGATACTGTTTCCGCAAAGGTTACCGCGCCCTCGTGGTTCGCCAAACTCACCATGAGGGCGCATTGACGCGTGCGCCTTTCC
>Ga0180217_1003999_pt1 | contig 11992 bp, 10 predicted proteins | sample eDN3rd37CBELigOP_FD_128521 | JGI IMG/M metagenome (GOLD analysis project Ga0180217, IMG submission 128521) | Enriched Organic Plus compost microbial communities from Emeryville, California, USA - eDNA 3rd pass 37_C BE-Lig OP (version 2) (version 2) ... | reverse complement strand
CGTCAACATCGGCGGCTCCGACAACAAGATCACGTTCGAGAAGATCGACAAGGACCTCACGGTCGTCGGCCTCAACAACACCATCACCTACCGCGACGGGGACCCCAAGATCAACAACACCGGTAGCGGCAACTCCGTCAGCAAGGGATAGTCCCTCAATAGATTTCGCGGTACAGCGCCACGATCTCGTCGTGCGTGGGCACCCGCGGATTGTTCTGCGGGGATCCTGACGCCAGGGCCTGCTCGGCCATGGTGGGAAGCCTGGCCTCCCACTCCTTCTCGTCGATGCCGTACGAGCGCGGGGTGGGCACCTCCACGTCCGCGCACAGCCGCTCGAGTTCGGTGACGAGCTCGCTTGCCGCATCGCGGTCCGCGACAGCCGCGCCGACGATCCCCATCGCGCGGGCGCAGTCGGCGTACCGACCGATCGCCGAGTCGACCGAGAACCGGGTGACGGCAGGCAGCAGCATCGCATTGGACAAACCGTGCGCGACGTGGAAGTGACCGCCGATCGGCCGGCTCATGCCGTGCACGAGTGCCACGGAGGAGTTCGAGAACGCCATGCCCGCCTGCGTCGACGCGAGCATCATCGCCTCGCGCGCCTCGCGGTCGTCGCCGTCGACGTAGGCACGCCGCAGATGCTTCGAGATCGACTGCATCGCCGCGAGCGCCAGCGCATCCGAGAATCCGCCGGCGCGCCTGCTGACGTAGGCCTCGATGGCGTGCGTGAGGGCGTCGACACCGGTGTCGGCGGTGAGACGGGCGGGCATCGACACCGTCAGTTCGTAATCCACCACGATCGCGATCGGCAGGAACGACAGCCCAGGGCACAGCATCTTTTCGTCGGTCTCGCCGTCGGTGATCACCGTGAACTGCGTTGCTTCCGAACCGCTTCCAGCGGTGGTGGGTACGGCCACGATGGGCAGCGCCGGCCCGGTGTAGCTGCTGGGTGCCTTGTAGGAGGCGATGTCGCCACCGTTGGCCGAGAGCACCGCGAGCGCTTTCGCGGTGTCCATCGGGCTGCCTCCGCCGAACCCGATGATGCCGTCGGCTCGGTGGGCGCGAACGAGTTCCAGTCCGGCGGAAAGGGACTCCACCGTCGGGTCCGGCACGGTGTCGGAGAACACGGCGGCCGTGCTGCCCGCGGCGTGCAGCGTCTTGGCCAGCCGTTCGGCCTGCCCGGTCTCGACGAGGTAGCGGTCGGTGACCAGCACGGGCCGCGAGATGCCGAGGTCGGCGATGACCTCGCCGAGCGTATCTGCCGCTCCTGCACCGATTTTCGCGAAACGCGGAAGCGCGATGTTGGTCACCATGGGATCGTCCTCGGGTCGGGGTTTCGTGCGGTGCCCCCATGCTCTCGGCTCATTTGTGCACCCGTCAACGGCCATTCCCGCACGCGCTCGTGCAGATTTGCAGGTAAGGTGTGCGCCCATGTCGACGATGTTCAGTGCCGACAACCTGCGGTACTTCCTGGAGGTCGCACGGACCGGGCGGCTCAACGATGCCGCGCGCAACCTCGGCGTCGACCACACGACCGTGGGCAGGCGCATCACCGCACTCGAAAAATCGATCGGCGAAAGGCTTTTCGACAGGTCGCCGGGCGGCTGGCAGTTGACCGAGGCCGGGGCGGATCTGTTTCCGCGGGCCGAGACGGTCGAGTCCGCCGTCATCGCGGCCTACGAGACGCGGACGTCGGCCGGCCCCCTGACCGGGACGGTGAGCGTCGCGACCACCGACGGCTTCGGTGCGTTCGTGCTGGCTCCGCGTCTGGCCGACCTGCGACGCCGCCATCCCCACCTCGACATCGAGATGGCCACCGCGACCGAGCACCGGTCATTGTCCGCGCGGCACTTCGACATCGCGGTCACCCTGGAGGAACCGCCGTCGCGCGGCGTCCTGGTGCAGGCCCTCGCGGGCTACGACCTGCGGTTGTACGCGACGCCCGGATATCTCGACGACGCACCGCCGATCGACGAACTCGCAGACCTGGCCCGCCACACCCTGATCTGGTACATCGACGCCCTGCTCGACGTGGCCCCGTTGCGGATCCTGGGTTTGTTACCTCACAAGCAGCGCGTGGCGATCCAGACCAACAACATCACCGGCCACTGGCTCGCGGCGCGCGGCGGCCTGGGCATCGCGCCGTTGCCGCAGTACATCGCCGAATCCGATCCGGAGCTGACATGCGTGCTGCCGCACGAATTCTCGGTACGGCGCCGCTACTGGATGGTGATACCCCGCGAGCTACGTCAGGTCGGCCGGGTGCGCGCAGTCGCCCAATTCCTCAACGAGGTCGTGAACGACAACCCGTACCTGATGGCACCCGGCTGACTCTCAGAGTGCCCGGTGGCTGTGTTTGCTCGCCGCTCGTAACGCCACGGCGGAAAAATCGGCCCGGGACCGCCGTGGCGTTACGAGCGCGGATCACGCGTTCGCTCCGTGGCGGCCTGCGCCCGCGGCGAACCGTCCCGCCCCGTGCATGGCCTCGTCCTTGACCCGCGATATGGAGGCGAACTCGAAATCCATTGCCGCCTTCTCTGATTCGCCCCACTGGTGCAGAGCCGACAGGCGGTCGGCCCGCATGCACTGCTGGGGCAGACGCGCGAGTTCGGCGGCGAGTTCCTCGGCCGCCTGGCGGGCCTGCCCGGTGGGGACCACACGGTTGGCCAGCCCTATCGCATACGCCTCGGCGGCGTCGACCGCGCGCCCGGTGAGGATCAGGTCCATCGCGCGGCTGTGCCCGATCAGCCGCGGTAGGCGCACTGTCCCGCCGTCGATGAGCGGTACGCCCCAGCGCCGGCAGAACACACCCATCGTGGCGTCCTCGTCGACCACGCGCAGGTCACACCACAGCGCAAGTTCGAGGCCACCTGCGACGGCGTACCCGCTGATCGCCGCGATCACCGGTTTCGACAGCTCCATCCGGCTCGGGCCCATCGGCCCGGGACCTTCGCGGTGCACCTGGTTCGCCTCGGGCGTACCGAACGCCTTCAGATCGGCTCCCGCGCAGAATGTTCCGTTCGCGCCGGTCAACACCGCCACCGACGCGGTGTCGTCGGCGTCGAACTCCTCGAACGCGGCGAACAGCGCCGCGGCGGTCGGGCCGTTCACCGCGTTCCTCGCCTCGGGTCGGTCGATGATGACCGTGGTGACCGGGCCGTTGCGTTCGATCCGGACGGGTTCGCTCACGTCGCCTCCATCAGTTCGGTGCGGTCACGCCGCGCGACGAGTTCGGCGGCGAAGTCGTTGTACGCGGCGCGCAACGCCGCGCCCGGCCACGAGGCGGGCAGCAGATCGTCGGGCAGCACGGGATCGACCAACAGGTGGCGCACGATGCCCGCGGCCACCACGAACCGGGCGGGGACGTCGGTGGCATCGGCCATCGCCTCGAGGAGAAGCTCGCCGGTGCGGGCCCATCCGGGTAGGTCCCACAGACGCGCGGCGAGGTCACGCGGGTTGTCGTCGCGGGTGCGCAACACCCGGACCCGGTCGGCGATCTCGCCGGGCAGCGCCTGGTCCAAGTTGTCGGGCCGCAGCCACACCCCTTCCCGTAGTTCACCGAACCGGTACTGCTGCAGGGTGTTGCGCATCCAGGCGCGCGTGCGGGCATCGGTGCCGACGCTGGTGACCACCACCGTGAGCCATTCGCCGTCGTGATCGTGCACCTTGGGGTCGATGGCGTCGTCCTGTCTGCGCTGACGGATCATCAGCCGGTCCGACAACCGGTAGCCGTCGGCCGATCGCACCAGATCCCCCGCGCTCACCATTCTGGTCAGCGCCACCCGCAGGGTCTGCTCGCGGATGCCAAAATCCGATGTCAGCCTGATCAATTCAGCCGAGCTCGCCCATGCCGGATGTGCACCCAGCATCACGCTGAGCACCACCGACCGAGCGGTCATCCGGCGCACGTCAGGCACGGTCACGCTCCCTCACACGTCCGAAGCGCTGCGTCCGTGGTCACCCATCGGCTCGTCGCGACGACGCACGGCCTCGCGGAACCCGTGCTCGCGGGCCGTCGCGACGAACGCATGTCCTTCCGGCGTATGCCGGGCGATGCCGTCGAAGACGGTGCTGACCATCTGGCTGGTCGCCACGCCCTGGTTGAGCAGCGCCGTGTTGCATGCGAGCTTGGCCATGATCAATTGGTTGACGGGCATGGCCGCGATGCGTTCGACGAGGCGCTCGGTGCGCGCGTCGAGATCGGCCGGGTCGGGCGCCTCGACCGCCAGTCCCCACTCGGCGGCCTGCGCCCCGGTGATGCAATCCCCGGTGAACAGCAGGCGTTTCGCACGCTGGTCCCCCAGCCGGTGCGCCCACAACCCTGCGGCCGGTACGCCCCACACCCGCATCGGCGGGTAGCCGATCTTGGCGTCGGCCGCGGCGATCACCTGATCGGCGTGCAGCGCGATGTCGGTGCCGCCGGCCACGCAGTAGCCGTGGATCTTCACCACGGTGGGCTTGTCACAGTGCATCAGGCTCGCGAAGCCGCGCACGAATCGGCTCATCATCTGATAGTCGACCATCGGATCCCACGGCTCATCCGGAAGGTGGTTGAGCGCCTGTGTCTTTCCCGACAGCACGGTGCCCTCGTACGGGCTGCCGCCCCCGGCCGACGACGAGCCCTCCGCGTACGCGCTCAGGTCGAATCCGGCGCAGAACCCCTCACCGCGCCCGGAGACCAGGATGACGTGGACGTCCGGGTCAAGGTCGGCCCGTTCGACGAGCGCCGACAACTCCAGGGGCGTGTCCGCGACGATCGCGTTGCCCTTCTCGGGCCGGTTGAACGTGATGCGCGCGACCCGGTCCGTGACCTCGTAGGTCATGGTCTTGAGGTTGTCGAAGTCGACCGGCCGGATCGCGTGCGTCATGCGTCGTCCCCCTTGTTTCTCCCGGACTTTCCTTCGCGAGAGAAGATCACCCCTTGACCAGAGCGCGTTCGATGATGGGCGCGAGGTCCAGCCCGGTGGGCAGTGTGCCGAAGGCACTGCCCCACTGTCCGCCGAGGCGGCTGGCGAGGAAGGCCTCGGCGACCGCGGGGTGCCCGTGGCGCACGAGCAGCGATCCCTGCAGGGCGAGCGAGATGTCCTCGGCGACCTTGCGGGCGCGGTACTGGATGGTCTCCAGCTCACCCAGGTCACGCTGCAACGTCGCGACATGGGCGTCGAGACGCTCGTCGTGTCCGGCCGTCTGGCCGAGCTCGTCGAACAACACCTCGACGCACTCGGGACGGGTTGCCATGGCGCGCAGGGTATCCAGGGCGCTCACGTTGCCCGAGCCCTCCCAGATGCCCATGAGCGGCGCCTCACGGTAGAGCCGCGGCATGCCCGAGTCCTCGACATACCCGTTGCCGCCCAGGCATTCCATGGCCTCGGCCGCGTGCGGCGTCGCCCGCTTGCACACCCAGTACTTGCCCGCCGCCAGACCGATGCGGCGGAGGAGCTTCTCGCGCTCATCGCCGTGCACGGCCTTGTCGGTCGCGCCGGCCATGCGCATCGCGAGCATGGTGGCGGCCTCGGCTTCGATCGCGAGGTCGGCGAGCACGTTGCGCATCAGCGGCTGGTCGATCAGATAGGCGCCGAACGCCTTTCGGTGCTGCGCGTGGTGCACGGCACGCGACAGACCGTTGCGCATGCTGGTCGCGCTGCCCAGCGTGCAGTCGAGCCGGGTGAGGTTGACCATCTCGATGATGGTCGGCACGCCGCGGCCCTCCTCGCCGACCAGCCATGCCGTCGCGCCGTCGTACTCGACCTCGCTGGACGCGTTGGCGTGGTTGCCCAGCTTGTCCTTCAAGCGCTGCAGGAACATCCGGTTGCGGCGGCCGTCGGGCAGGATGCGCGGGAGGAAGAAACAGCTGAGGCCGCCGGGGGCCTGCGCGAGCACCAGGAAGATGTCGCACATGGGCGCCGAGGTGAACCACTTGTGCCCGGTCAGCGTGTAGCTGCCGTCGCCGTTCGGGGTGGCCTGCGTGGTGCCGGCGCGCACATCGGAGCCGCCCTGCTTCTCGGTCATCGACATGCCCGCGGTGATGCCGAGTTTGGTGGTCGGGATCTTGAGCTCGGGATCGTAGACCCGGCTGGTGAGCAGCGGCTCGTAGATCTTGGCCAGTTCGGGGTTGAACCTCAGTGCGGGAACCACCGCGTAGGTCATCGAGATCGGGCAGATGTGGCCCGGCTCGGGCGTCCACACCGAGGTCTTGGCGGCCCGCACCACGTGCGCACCCGGCCGGTCGTCGGCCCACGGCGCGGCGTGCAGACCGTAGCTGACGGCCACCGACATCAGCTCGTGGTAGGCCGGGTCGTACTCGACCTCGTCGATGCGGTGACCGTAACGGTCATGGGTGTGCAGGATGGGCCGGTTGCGGTCGGCGAGTTCGCCCCACCGCTGAGCCTGTCTGCTGCCACTCAGCGCGCCCAGCGCATGGACTTCATCGAGTCCCCACTCGCCGCCTTCCCGGATCAGCGCCTCGGTGAGCACGGGCGAGGTGGCGGGGTTGTAGTCCTCCAGCGGCGGCACCTGATTGGTGACGGCATGGGTGCCGGAGGAGGCAAGAAGCGACAGATCGTGTGCCATACGCGTCAGTGTTACAGTTTTTCGACAGTCGCACAATAGCCGTAATACGATCCTCAGCGACCTGTGGGTTTCCGTTCAGCCGAGGTGTTGTCGGCCGAGCGCACACTGTTCAGCACAGTCTGGCCCTGCTGGTCGATGAGCCTGGTGAACAGTTGTTGCGCGTAGCCGAACACCAGACCCCACGCGACGATCTGCCCCGGGTTGTCCAGCGCGTTGAGTCCGGGGATGAACTGTCCGCGCATCAGCAGCAGGCCGAGGACGGCCGTGAGCGCACCGGTGGGCAGCTTGAGCGCCGCGAGCGCGACCGGGATCCCGTACCGCTCCGACGAGCCTTTCACGTGGCTGATCATCGCGGCGGACGCGATCGCGGCCGCGAGAAGACCGACGAGCTCGATCACGATGACGTCCATCGGCGTGACGGTGTCGGCGACGACGTAGTCGATGTCGCGTGCGTTGGGCGGCACCGGCACACCGGCCCGCTGGGGTGTGATCGGCGGGGACTGATTGGTCGGGCACACCACGGTGATCTGGTTGGCGTCCCGCGGCGTGAAGCACAGCGGCAACAGCGTGGGCTGGTAGAAGGTGATCATCCCGAGCGCGACGGCCAACAGCGACAACAGGATCGTGGTGCTCACCACGATGTTGCGAAAACTCCTGAGCCGCAGATTTTCTCGCATGCCCTCGGAGCTCGCCGCGCGCACGGTGGCGACGATCTTGTCGCGCTCCCGCGTGACGACGTCGTTCTGGGTCTCCCGGTCGAGGCCGGCGAGGCTCTTGACCAGACGCTCCAGTTCCTGGCGCCCCGGATCCGATGTCCGTAGGTGGCGCTGGACGTGTCGCAGCAGCGACGGCATCTGCCCGGCGAGGTACTCGGGCGGCGCGAGGTTGAGCAGTTGCGCCTCGGCGGCATCGAGGTTGCTCATCGAGCGTTCGAGCAGCGGCCCGTTGCGCCAGGCCCACATACGCCTTCCCGACGTCGCGCGTTTTCCGTCGGCCGCGTCCCGCACGGCCTCCAGATGACTCCTGATCGCCCCGGACAGCGCGCCGCCCACGTCGCGACGATTGCCCGGGGCCAGGTACTCGACCAGCGTCTCCAGTTCGTAGGCACGCGTCAGAGCGCTCTCGCGCCACGCCACCCACACCGGTCCGCCGACGGGCCGCACGGCGTCGAACTGGGGTACGCGGGTCGCGTCCTCGACCGCGACCGTCGTGATCACCACGATGCCTCCTGCGGAGCGTCACACGAAGCGACTCATACGAGTCGTGTGAGCGGACCGTATGACCGGCCGAGGACGATCGGCACGCGTAGTGCGGTACCTATTTCGGTCTCCGCATACTGTTGCGATGACACCGAACACCGCCGTCGACGCCACCACCCTCGAACTCGACCACGAGCCCGTGCCGGCCGAACAGGCAGTCAGCGGAGCACCGCAGACCGCGGCCGTCGCACTCGACGAGTTCGGCGGCATGGAGGTCGGCGTGTGGGAGATGACGCCGGGGGTGATGACCGACGTCGAGGCCGACGAGGTGTTCGTCGTCGTCGCGGGTTCAGGTTCGGTCGAGTTCGCCGACGGCAGCCCCACGCTGCACCTGCGCCCCGGCAGCGTCTGCCGACTCAAGGCCGGCACCAGCACCGTGTGGACCGTCACCGAGACGCTGCGCAAGGTCTACCTCGCCTGACCGCCCACGCCGGAAGGCGTGGAACCGGTTGAAGACGAAGATCACCGTCGCGGCCAGCGCCCAGCCGAGAAGGATGTCGACGACGTAGTGCTCGGCCGTGTAGACCAGCGTGAACGCCATGATCAGCGGGTAGGCCACGAGAAGCGGACGCCACTTGCGGTTCACGCGGTACCACAGGAACGCCGCGACGCCTGCCGTGAGACCGGCATGCAGTGACGGGATGGCCGCGACGAGGTTCACGCTGGCCTGCCCCTGGTCGATCAGCGCGGTCGCGCTGTGCAGGTTCAGCTTGCCCCAGCCCCGCGTCACGATGCGTTCGATCCAGTCGTTGGCGCCGTCCTGGCTGCTCTGCATCGGCCCGAGCAGACCGCCGTCGGCCACACCGCGCGCCGAGCGGAACATGCAGCGCGGTCCGGACGGTCCGCCCTCGACGTCGCTGGGAGTGCAGCGCGCGGCCGCCCACGGCGGTGCCGCGGGCACCAGGGCGTAGATGGCCAGCGCCGCGAACGACAGCCCGACGAACAGCCGGACGAACTTCTTCCACTCCTCGCGGTCGCGCAGCCACAACACCCCCGCGACCACGTACGGCAGGATGAAGAACGACATGTAGACCGTGCTGATCACCACTTCCCACCACGGCGGATGCGGCAGCTTGAGGTGTTCCTGCAGCCACACCGTGGGCACCGTGCCGAAGAACAGCCAACGGTCGACGTCGACCTGCCAGTGCCACAATGTGGGCCGCCCGATCAGCGTGGCCGCGCCGCGGCTCAGGTCGTAGGCGACGAGCACCAGGGCGAACGGCAGCCAGTCACGGATGACGTACAGCATGCGTTTGCCCTGGCCGATGCTCGCGGCGAGCAGCCCGGTGCAGATATAGAGCAGCAGCAGCTCACGGTTGAACGCGAATCCGTCGGTGACCGTGCGGTACACGATGACGGCGGCCCAGATCGCGATGGCCACATAACGCAGGATGCGCAGGATGCCACCGCGACGGGTCCGAGCCCGATCGCGGGTGTCGGCCGGGTCGCCGGTGGTTGGCTCAGGTCCCACACCTGTTGCCGAGTCCTCAACCGCGGTCACTTGGCGAACATTAGTTCACCTTGTCGTCACCGACAGTTCCGGCGAGGTTTCGTTTTCAAACCGTGTCGACGGGCGTGGCCCGGCTGCACGGGCCTAACCCGCGTGTTCGCGCAGGAACGCGATGTCGTCCTTGCGTCCTGCCTCGGCCGTCTCGCAGATCACGGGAGCGTCGGCGGCCTTGACCACCGCGGCCAGCAGCTGCGGATCGATCTGCCCTGCGCCGAAGTTGGCGTGCCGGTCCGCGCCGGAACCGGCCGCGTCGCGCGAGTCGTTGCAGTGCACCAGGTCGATGCGGCCCGTGATGGACTTGATGCGCTCGACGGCGTCGATCAGTGCCTCACCGGCGGCCCAGGCGTGGCACGTGTCGAGGCAGAAGCCGATTCCCTTGTCGCCGATGTGATCCCACAAACGCGCGATGGTGTCGAAGTGGCGGGCCATCGCGTGGTCGCCGCCCGCGGTGTTCTCCAGGTACACCGGCACATCGGTGTCGAGCGCGTCGAGCGCCTTGACCCAGCGGGTGAAACCGGCCTCCATGTCGTTGTCGTCGGCGTGGCCGCCGTGCACGATGACCGCGGTCGCGCCGATCTCGGCGGCCGCGTCACACGTGTCCTGCAGGATCTTGCGCGACGGGATGCGCACCCGGTTGTTGGCCGAGGCGACGTTGATCAGGTACGGCGCGTGCACGTAGAGCGGGATCGTCGAGGCCTTGAGCACCTCGGCGTCCTCGCGCGGCTTGGGTTTCTTCCAGCTCTGCGGGTTGCCGAGGAAGAACTGCACCACATCGGCGCCGTCGGCGGCGGCCGCGGCCAGCGGATCGGTGTTGTCTACATGCGAGCCAATGAGCACGGGGCCAGTCTAGTGACCGGCCCCGACACTCATCAGTTCGGCGAGATCAGCTCAGCGCCTCTTCCGGCGTCCGCTGGATCGGCGTCGGCCACTTGGACGGCACCGGGCGCTCACGCACGCGCTGCGGCCACCAGAACCAACGGCCCAGCAGGGTCGCGATCGACGGTGTCATGAGCGAGCGGACGACCAGTGTGTCGAACAGCAGGCCCAGGCCGATCGTGGTGCCGACCTGCCCGATGGTGATCAGGCTGCTGACCGCCATCGACGCCATCGTGAACGCGAACACCAACCCGGCCGCGGTGACCACCGCGCCCGTGCCGACCATGGCGCGGATGATGCCGGTCCGGATGCCTGCGTGGATTTCCTCTTTCATGCGTGAGACCAGCAGCAGGTTGTAGTCCGCGCCGACAGCCAGCAGCACGATCACCGACATCGGCAGCACCATCCAGTGCAGCGGGATCCCGACGATGTGCTGCCACAGCAGCACCGACAGCCCGAACGCCGAGGCCAGGCTCAGCACCACCGTCCCGACGATCACGGCCGCGGCCACGACGGCCCGGGTGAGCACCATCATGATGATGAAGATCAGGATCAGTGCCGAGGCCGCGACGATGATCAGGTCGTAGTCGGCGCCGATCTGCATGTCGTTGTACGTCGCGGCGCTGCCGCCGAGGTAGATGCGCGCGCCCTCGAACGGGGTGCCCTTGATCGCGTCGGCCGCGGCGACCTTGAGCTCGTCCATGCGCGCGGTGCCCTCTTCGGTCAGCGGGTCACCCTGGTGAATGATGGTGAAGCGCACCGCATGTCCGTCCGGCGACATGAACAGCTTCATGCCCCGCTGGAAGTCGTCGGTCTCGAAGGCCTCCGGCGGCAGATAGAACGAGTCGTCGTTCTTGGCCGCGTCGAACGCCTGACTCATGGCCGTGGCGTTTTCCTGCATGGCCATGTTCTGATCCTGCTGGGCCTTCTGCACCTGGTACTGGTTCAGCAGCGTCTGCTTCTGGTTCTTCATCGACTGGATCTGTGCCGGCATCACGGCGACCATGCGCGGCATCAGATCGGCCATGCGCCGCATCTCGGGCACCAGTTCCTGGAAATCGTCGGACATGGTGTTGATGCCGTCGATGCTCTCGAAGATCGACCGCATCGACCAGCACATCGGGATGTCGTAGCAGTGCGGTTCCCAGTACAGGTAGTTGCGGATCGGGCGGAAGAAATCGTCGAAGTCCGCCAGATGATCCCGGACGTCCGCAGTGTCATCCGACGTCTGCGCCATCTTGTCGGCCATCGACTGCGACACCGCCGCGAGCTCGGTCTGGATGTTCATCATCTCGGTCATCGAGTCGATGCTGGTCTGCAGATCGTCGGCCTGCTTGAGCAGATTGTCCAGGTTGGTCTGCATGTAGTCGTTGTTCATGATCTGCGTGGTGCCGCTCTGGCCGATCGTGTACGGGATCGTCGAGTGTTCGATCGGGTCACCGTCGGGCCGGGTGATGGTCTGCACCTGGGCGATGCCATGAACGTTCTTGAGCGCCTTGGCGATCTTGTCGATCACCAGGAAGTCGGCCGGATTGCGCAGATCGCGGTCGGTCTCGACCATCATCAGGTCGGGATTCATCTTGGCCTGCGAGAAGTGCCGGAACGCCGCGTCGTACCCGACGTTCGCCGGGACGTCATCGGGCAGGTAGCGCCGGTCGTCGTAGGTGGTGTAGTAACCGGGCAGCGCGAGCAGGCCGATCAGTGCCGCAACGACCGCGCACACCAGGATCGCGCCGGGCCAGCGCACGGTCGCGGTGCCGACGCGGTGCCACCCCGG
>Ga0180217_1003997_pt1 | contig 11996 bp, 9 predicted proteins | sample eDN3rd37CBELigOP_FD_128521 | JGI IMG/M metagenome (GOLD analysis project Ga0180217, IMG submission 128521) | Enriched Organic Plus compost microbial communities from Emeryville, California, USA - eDNA 3rd pass 37_C BE-Lig OP (version 2) (version 2) ... | reverse complement strand
GGCCGCATCTCCTGGATCATCGGCACCGCGGTGCTGTTCGCGGCCGGCGTGGTCGTCGGCATCCTGCTCGGCAGCGTCTTCATGGGACTGGTGATCGCCGCGATCGTCTCGATCGGCTGGCTCATCGCCTACGAGTCCTGGCGCGGCCGCAACGTCGGCATCTACGACCGCGACGACGACGGCGCCCGACTCTGACCCGCGTCCCGGACGGCCGGATCAGTACTCCTCGTGCCGCTCCGGGTCACCGTCCCACAGCCGACCGCGCTCGAGCCGACTGATCGCCGCCATCTCCTCGTCGGTGAGCCAGAACCCGAACACGTCCGCGTTCTCGCGCTGACGCACCGGGTCCGCCGACTTCGGGATCGCCGTCGTCCCCAGCTGCACGTGCCAGCGCAGCACGAGCTGCGTCGGGCTCACCTGGTGCTTGGCGGCCAGCTCGACGATGACGGTCTCGGTGAGCAGGTCGCTCCGGCGGGCGAGCGGACTCCAGCTCTCGGTGCGGATGTCGTTGCGCTCGTGGAACGCACGCAGCGCCCCCTGCGGGAAGTACGGGTGCAGCTCGACCTGGTTCACCGCCGGGACGACGCCGGTCTCGTCGATGAGCCGCGTCAGCATCCGCTCGGTGAAGTTCGAGACGCCGATCGATGCGACGAGCCCCTGCTCGCGCAGGTCGATCATGGCCCGCCAGGTGTCGAGCCATCGGTCCTGGCCGGGGTTCGGCCAGTGGATGAGGTACAGGTCGATGCGGTCCAGGCCGAGCCGGTGCAGCGACCCCTTCGCGCTCGCGATGGTCTCCTCGTAGCCGTGGTCGCGGCCGGGCAGCTTCGTGGTGACGAGCAGCTCGTCGCGGTCGAGCCCGCAGGTGCGCACCGCCTCGCCGACCTCGCGCTCGTTCTCGTAGTTCACCGCGGAGTCGAGCAGCCGGTAGCCCGCCTCGATCGCGGAGCGGATCGAGGCGACCCCTTCCGGGCCGGTGAGCTTGTAGGTGCCGAAGCCGAGCTCGGGGAACTCGGTGCCGTCGTTGAGGGTGACCGTGGGGATCGAGACCATGTCACCATCCTGGCCCGTCCCGACCGCACTGCGCGAGCGGTGGAAGCACCGGACTCGGCGGGTGCGGATCACTAGGATGTCGGGATGACGGATGCTGCGATCCCACAGCCCGATTCCGCCCCTCCCGGCGAGGCCGCGCTCGTGCTCACCGGCGTGGTGAAGCGCTTCGGCGACAAGGTCGCCGTCGACCGCATCGACCTCACCGTCCCGACCGGTTCGTTCTACGGCCTGGTGGGCCCCAACGGCGCGGGCAAGACGACGACCCTGTCCATGGCGACCGGGCTCCTCCGCCCCGACGAGGGCACGGCGGTGCTGCACGGCGTGGACGTGTGGCGGCATCCGGTCGAGGCGAAGGCCATGATCGGCAACCTCGCCGACGGCGTGCGCCTGTTCGACCGGCTCACCGGCGAGCAGCTCATCACCTACACCGGCATGATGTTCGGCCTGCAACACGACGAGATCGCGCGCCGCACCGCCGACCTCCTCGGCCTCATGGACCTCACCGAGGCCGCCGGCACCCCCGTCGTCGACTACTCCGCCGGCATGACCAAGAAGGTCGCGCTGGCGTGCGCGCTCGTGCACGCGCCGCGCGTGCTGGTGCTCGACGAGCCGTTCGAGTCGGTGGACCCGGTCTCGGCGGCGAACATCGAGGACGTGCTGCGCGGCTACGTCGGCAGCGGTGGCACCGTCATCGTCTCGAGCCACTCGATGGACCTCGTCCAGCGCATGTGCGACCACGTCGCCGTCATCGCCCGTGGTCGCGTGCTCGCGGCCGGCACGGTCGACGAGGTGCGCGGCGGGCAGAGCCTGCAGGACCGTTTCGTCGACCTCGTCGGCGGCCGTCACCGTTCGGAGGGACCGGAGTGGTTGCGACTCTCCTGAGGCTGCGGTTCCGGGTCCTCGGGAACCAGCTCACCGCCAGCGTCTGGCAGCTCATCGGCTTCGTGGTGGGCATGCTGTGGGCCGCCGCCGTGCTGTTCATGGTGTGGGCCGGGCTCATCGCCGCCGGTTTCGCGGGCCTCGACCTGGTCTCGAACGTGGTCACCGGCGGCGGCGCCGTGCTGCTGCTCGGCTGGATCGTCGGCCCGGTGCTCCTCACCGGCGTCGACACGACGCTCGACCCGGACAAGCTCGCCCCGTTCCCGATCTCGACCGGCCGCATGATGCTCGCGCTCACCGCCGCCGGGCTCACGGGTGTCCCCGGCATCGCCACGACGCTCGGTGCGCTCGCGATCGTGCCGGCGTTCCTGCACTGGCCGCTCGCGGCGGTCGCCGCGGTACCCGCCGTCGTGCTGGGGGTGCTCACCTGCGTGCTCGCCTCGCGGCTCGCGACCTCGCTCATGAGCGGCGCCGGCGGCAACCGTCGAGTGCGGGAGGTCATCGGCGGCATCGCGTTCCTGCTCCTGCTCCTCATCGGCCCGATCATCGCCGGGATCAGCGGCATGTTCCGCGGCGCCGGTCCCGACCCGCTCACCCCGGTCCTCGCGGCCGTGGACGCGGTGTCGTGGACCCCGCTCGCGGCCGCCTGGGCGATCCCGGGGGAGGTCGCGGCGGGTGCCTGGCTCGCGGTGCTCGTGAAGTCCGCCGTCGCGATCGCCACCCCGGCGCTGCTGTGGTGGCTGTGGCGCCGCATCCTCGTCGCCTCGCAGGGCGCCCCGGTGCAGCGCGCGAGCCGAAAGGTGAAGCAGGGCAAGCTCGGCTGGTTCGGCCGGATGCCGTCGGGTCCCGTCGGCGGGTCGTGGGCGCGGTCGCAGACCTACTGGCTGCACGACCCCCGCTACCTGCGGCAGCTCATCTCGGTGCCGGTCTTCCCGATCCTCATCCTCTTCTCCTCCGGCGGGGACGTGCAGAGTACGATCTTCGCCTTCTCCGCGGTACTCATCGCGTTCGTGTTCGGCGTCGTGCCGTACACCGACGTGTCCTATGACGGCACCGCGTTCGCCTCCGTGCTCGCGACCGGTGTGCGGGGCCGCGCGGACCGCGCGGGACGGATGCTGGCCGCCGCCGCCGTCGGCCTGCCGCTGCTCGTGCTGGCCGCCGTGATCACGGTCGGGCTGTCGGGCCAGTGGTGGATCCTCCCGGGTGTGCTGGGCGCGAGCGTGGGACTGATGCTCACCGGGTTCGGCGTCTGCGCGGTGAGCTCCGCGCTCATCGTCATCCCGGTCGCAGCCCCCGGCGACAGCCCGTTCAAGCGGGTGCCGGGGACGACCTTCGTCATGGGCCTCATGATGTTCCTGGTGTGGGCCGTCATCCTCGTGCTCGGCGCGCCCGCGATCGTGCTCGCGGTCATCGCCGCGGTGACGGGCGCTGCGATGTTCAGCTGGATCGCGCTGGCGGTCGGGCTCGTGCTCGGGGTCGCGTTCCTCATCGTGGGCATCCTCATCGGCGGCCGAGTCTTCGACCGCACCGCACCCGACCTGCTGCTGCGACTGCGGACGATGCAGCGCGCCTGAGTCCATCGGCGGCGCTGCCGTGCGCGCCGCCGCCCCGGGCTCAGCCGAGGAGACGTTCGAGCACGCGGATCACGCCGTGCTCGGTGTTCGACGGCGCGCGGTAGCGGGCGCGCGCGGCGACATCGGGGTGGGCGTTGGCCATCGCGAAGGAGTGCGCGGCCGCATCCATCATCTCGAGGTCGTTGAGGTAGTCGCCGAACACCACGGTCTGCTCGGCGGTGATGCCGAGGGCGTCCTGCAGGCGGCGGAGCGCGGCGCCCTTGTTGACGCCGCGGTTCATGATGTCGACCCAGTTGTGGCCGGAGACGACGACCTGGTGCGTGCGGGCGATGTCGGAGAGCGCGGGGGCCACGCCGTGCTCGGCGCCGTCGAAGTCGAAGATCGCGATCTTGATGATCTCGTCCCCGACGGTCTGCAGGTCGGCGACGGGTTCGAGTTCGGCGTAGTAGCGGGCGGCCTCGGCGTGGAAGGCGGGGTCGGTGCGCTCGATGTACGCGGACCGCTTGCCGCACAGCACGACGCCCACGTCGTGGGTCACCCCGCGGACGGTGTCGACGACGCCGCGGACGACGGCCGCATCCATCGGGTCGGCGCTGAGCTCCTCGTCGCGGCGCATGACGAGGGTGCCGTTCTCGGCGATGAAGACCATGTCGTCGCCGTGGCCGCCGAACTCGCGGCGCAGGGTGGCGTACTGGCGGCCGCTCGCGGGCGCGAATGCGATGTCGCGGCGGCGGAGCTCCTCGAGCATGGGCCACAGATCCTCCGGCACGCGACCCTCGCCGTCGAGCAGGGTGCCGTCCATGTCGACGGCGATGAGGCGGATGTCGGGGCGCGGGTGGGGGAACTGCATCCTTCCATCCTCCCCCGTGGAGCCTGGGCGCACGCACCGCGTGACGCCCGGCCCGCCCTGCGGTGTGGCCTCGGTGGACTCCTCCGAGTTCGGTCGCGCCATGTGGCGGGTGTGCTCGCCGACGACCCGCCATTCGGCGCGACCGAACAGGATCTGCGACGGTTCGGTCGCGCGGAATGGCGGATGCGGCGCGAGAGCACCCACCATTCGGCGCGACCGAACGATGGGGGCGGCCGCAGCGCGCGGCCGTCAGGGGTGCGGCCGGCAGCGCACGGCCAGCAGCGCGCGGCCGTCAGGGGTGCGGCGTCAGGGGTGCGGCCGTCAACGGGCGGCCGCTGCGCGCGTGGCCCCCGCCCCGACCCAGCCCCGGCCCGCGCGGGCTCAGGCGGCGGCGTAGGCGTCGGTCAGGCGGCGGTAGGCGCGGGAGGCGAAGGCGAGCAGCACCGTGATGAACATGATGGCGCTCGCACACACGAACACCAGCGCGATGCCGCGGGCCTCACCCTCGCCGAGCAGCCAGCCGAACGCGGCCTTGCCTGCATCGGTCGCCATGAACGGGATGATCAGGAACTGTGCGAGCGGCCCGATGATGTACGCCGAGATCGGCGACGCCGCCGATTCGATGCTCGCGGCGAACCCGAACACGCGGCCCTGGGTCTCGTACGGCACGACCTTCTGGATGATGGTCTGCTCCGCCGCCTCGGCCGCCGGCATGAGCGCCATGAACACGAGGATGCCGAGGGCGTACAGCCACCACACCTCGCGGATCACGAACCCCGCCCCGAGGATCGCGACGCCGAGGTTCACGAGCAGCAGGGTGCGCACCGGCTTCGGGCCCAGGCCGAACTTCGCGACCAGGCCGCCGCCGATGATGAACCCGACGCTCGTCACGCCGAGCACGACACCCCACGCCTCGACCGGGAACAGGGTCAGGCCGTACGGGTCCATGAGCGCCATGAAGACGCCGCCGATGAGGTTGTTGAACGTCGTGAACAGCAGCAGCGCGAGCAGCCCGGGCACCGCACGGATCGCGGTGATCGCGCCGCGCAGCTGCAACCGGCCGCCGACGGCAGCCGGGTCGCGCACGATGGCCCGCTCCGGGATCGGCACGAACAGCAGGTGCACGAGCGCGACCGCGGTGGCGACGATCGCGATGAGCACGGTCGGTCCCATACCGAGGAGGCCGATCGACAGCCCCGAGAAGACGCTCGTGACCATGAACGCGATGCCCTGCACCGTGCCGACGAGGCCGTTCGCGCGGTCGCGCCGGTCGGCCGGGACGAGCAGGGTCACGGTCGTGGACAACGCGATGTTGCGGAGGTTCTCGACCACCCCGCCGGCGAGGATGACGCCCGCGAACACCCAGAACCACGGGCCACCCCAGTCGACCAGCACCGCCTCCGGGAATGCGAGCAAGAGGGCGCCTGCGACGAGGTAGGTCCCGAGCGTGATGACGCTGGAGAGCACCATCACGGCCTTCTTGCGCATCCGGTCGACGATCGCGCCGAACACGATGCCGAACACGGCCACGAGCAGCATGTAACTGCCGCCGATGATCGAGGTCGCGAGCACCGACCGGGTCTCCAGGTACGCCCAGAACGTGAGCGCGAACCACAGGTAGGAAGTGGTGACGTTCGCGACCAGGGTGTTCAACAGCACCTGGTGGAACGCACGCACGGTGGCGGGCCCGGGCGGGTCCTGTCCGGGCGCACCGGCGTGCCCGGCGGCGGCTCCATCCGCGCCGGGGGCGGGAACGGACCCCGTCGTCACGGGTACGTCGGGCGCACCGGGATGCGGTGGCAACTGGGACGGATCGGTCACGGCGGTCTCCGGAGGTCTGGGGATGCCGGTCCATCCTGCACCGGGGCGCCGACATCGTCGAGAGGCATTCGGTCGCGTGACGGAGGGAAACCGCCATTGCGCCGCCGGGGTCTTCCGGAAAACCCGAACGCGATCGTCGGGTCACCTCGGCTGTCCCGTTGCCCCGGCGGCCCTAGCGTGAATGTCATGACCTCTGCACCTTCCCCCGCCGGCGTCGCGCCGGCCATCGGGACGAACCGCTTCGCTCCGCTCCCGCTCGCCGGCGCCGTGGCCCAGTTGGCGGCCCTGGGCCTCATCGGCCCCGCCGTGTTCGGCATCCTCTTCGGGGTGTTCGGCATCGGCATCGGCCTCGTCCCCGTCCTCGGCATCGGCCTCCTGTTCCTCCTCGGCCTGCTCTACGGCCTGTTCGGCCTGGCATGGCTCGAGCACGCCCGTGTCGACGGCCTGTACGGTCTCGGCCTCCCGCCGCTGCGCGTGCGCCGCAGCGGCCAGCCCGGCTTCGGCGGCTTCATGCGCACCCTCGGCCTGCAGCTCGGCGACGGTCCGATGTGGCGCGGTGTCGCGAGCGCGGCGCTGTCGACGATCCTGGGCGTGGTCGTGCTGCCGCTGCTGAGCCTGGCCGCATCCGCCATCGTGCTCGCCTTCGCGCCGCTGTACGCGGGCGACGGCACCGCGCGCCTGGGCACCGAGGGGCTGGCGCGCCTGTTCAACACCGGGTTCGACGTGCCCGTCGCCTGGGCTCCCGTCGTCGGGGTCCTCGTGGCCCTGCTGGCTCTCGCGACCGTCGTCGCGATCGCGCTGCTGCACGGGATCATCACCCGCGCGATCCTCGTCCCCTCCCGGGAGGCGACCCTCGCCGCGCAGGCGCAGGTCTCCGAGGAGCGCCGTGAGGGCGCCGTGCGCGCCGCCGAGGTGGAGCGCACCCGCATCGAGCGCGACCTGCACGACGGCGTCCAGCCCCGGCTCGTGTCCGTCGGCATGACCCTGGGCCTCGCCAAGCAGAAGATCGAGGAGGACCCCGCCGCGGCGAAGGCCCTCATCGACGAAGCGCACACCTCCACGAAGGCCGCCATCACCGAACTGCGCCAGCTCGCCCGTGGCATCCACGCCTCGGTGCTCGACGACCGGGGGCTGGATGCGGCGCTGTCGGCGCTCGCGACCCGTTCGCACGTGCCGGTGGTGCTCGACGTCCGGATGGACGGCCGCTGCGGCAAGACCGCCGAGACCGCGGTGTACTTCGCGATCGCGGAGTCGCTCACGAACGCGGCCAAGCACTCCCGCGCGTCGGAGTGCCGTGTGCTGGTGCGGCTGCGCGAGGACGGGACGCTGTGGGCCCGCGTCGAGGACAACGGCATCGGCGGTGCCCGGGTGCAGCCCGGCGGGGGCCTGGACGGCATCACCAACCGCGTGCTCGCCGCGGGCGGCACGGTCCGTCTCGACAGCCCGGCCGGTGGCCCGACCGCCCTGGAGGTGAGCGTCCCGTGCGCATCCTGATCTGCGAGGACTCGGTCCTCCTCCGCGAGGGGCTCGTGCGGCTCCTGTCCGACGCCGGCCACGAGGTCGTCGCGGCCCTGCCCGACACGACGGAGCTCGACGAGACCGCGGCCCGCACCGACCCGGAGCTGTGCATCCTCGACGTGCGGCTGCCCCCGACCTTCACGAACGAGGGGATCCTCGCGGCCCTGCGGCTGCGTCAGGCCTCCCCGACCCTCCCGGTGCTCGTGCTCTCGCAGTACGTCGAGGAGCGCTACGCGAGCGACCTCATCACCGGCGGGGGCGGTGCCCTCGGCTACCTGCTGAAGGACCGTGTGGCCGACGTCGCCGAGTTCGTCGAGACCGTCGACCGGATCGGGAACGGCGCCACCGTGCTCGACCCAGAGGTGGTCGCGCAGCTCCTGAACCGGCGCACCCGCGACGAGCGGATGCGGCGGCTCACCGAGCGCGAGGCCACGGTGCTCGCGCTCATCGCCGAGGGCAAGTCGAACCAGGCCATCGCCTCGACGCTGTTCCTGTCCGAGGCCTCGGTGGAGAAGCACATCACCGCCATCTTCCAGAAGCTCGAGCTCGAGCCCGACGAGTCCGGCAACCGCCGCGTGCTCGCCGCGCTCGCCCATGTCGAGCACGGCGGCGCGCCCGCCGCCCCAGACACCCGCATCCGACCCGGAGACCGCGCATGACCACCACACCGCTCACCCCGCCGCCCACCTCCACGCCGCCCGCCCCGGGCCCGGCCGGGCCGCAGCGCTCCGCCCCCCGCGTCATCGCGATCCTCACGATCGCGCTCGGCGTCGCGGTCGTGCTGGGCACGATCGCCACCTCCGTCGTCTCGACCGTCGCAGCCGGCGCCGGCCGGTTCAGCGACACCCGCTCGCTCGGCGTCGCCGGGGTCACCGCGATCGAGGTGGAGGCGGCCGCCGGCGACCTCTCGGTCGTGTTCGGCGACGTGGACGAGGCGACCCTGCACGTGACCGACACCGCCGCCGCCTGGACCTTCGAGGTCGACGACGACACCCTCCGCGTGGAGACCCCGCGCCGCACCTTCTTCGGCTGGGGCTGGGGCGGCAACGGACACGCGGTGCTGACCCTGCCCGACACCCTCGAGGGCGTGGACGCCTCGTTCTCGCTGGGCGCAGGGGGTCTCGACGTCGACGGCACGTTCGGCGAGCTGGACCTGGACCTCGCCGCGGGTGAGCTCGACGTGACCGGCACGGCCGACGCCCTCGACCTGCGGGTCGGCGCCGGCAACGCCGACGTCACCCTCCGCGACGTGACCGAGGCCGACCTCGGTCTGTCCGCCGGCGACGCGACCGTGCGCCTGGAGGGTTCGGCGCCGCGCGAGGTGTCGCTGGAGGTCAGCGCCGGCACGTTCGACCTACTGCTGCCCGACCAGGAGTACGCGGTCCGCGCCGACGTGTCGGCCGGCTCGCTCGACACCGACGACCTGCGCACCAACAGTTCCGCATCCCGCACGATCACGGTGGACGTGTCCGCCGGCGAGGCGAGGATCCGTCCCGTCTCCTGATCGAGTGCACCGCGAGTGGGCACTCGTGGCGGCCTCCGACCCCGGAGTCCCCGCCACGGGTGCCCGTTCGCATTCCAGGGTCGGACGGGGTCAGACGGGGGCGACGTCCACGGAGACGTGCAGGATGGACCGTTTCGCCTCGGTGAAGATCACACCCTTCACCGGCGGCACGTCACCGTAATCGCGGCCCCAGGCGACCGTGACGTGACGGTCTCCGACCCACATGTCGTTCGTCGGGTCGAACGCGAGCCACTCCTCGGTGCCGGGCAGCCACACCGCGACCCAGGCGTGCGAGGCGTCGGCCCCGACCATCCGCTCCTTGCCGGGCGGCGGCTGGGTGGCCAGGTATCCGCTCACGTAGCGGGCGGCGACGCCGTGGCCGCGCAGGCCCGCGATCGCGAGGTGCGCGAAGTCCTGACACACCCCCGCGCGGGCGGCGAGCACGTCGGGGACGGTGCTGGTCACGGTCGTGGCGGTGCTGTCGTAACGGAAATCGGTCTTGATGCGGGCCATGAGCTCACCCACCGCCTCGCGGACCGGCCGCCCCGGGGTGAGGGATGCGGCGGCGTACGCCGTGGCATCCGGCACGGGCACGACCTTCGGCGAGGCCAGCGCGAACTCGGTCGCCGCCCACGCACCGGGAAGTTCCGGATGCACGAGCGGCCGCGCGAGTTCCCACGGCGCCGCGAGCGCCGCCGCGTCGTGCACGGTGGGGACGACGTCGACCTCCGTGACCGCCTCGATGACGAGTCGCTCGTGCGGTTCGGTCACGTGGAAGTAGACCGCGTCGTTGCCGTAGGCGTCACGGTGCCGACCGCTGTCGCCGGGGACGGGGTCGATCGTGAGCACGTGCCCCCGGGTGCGCTGCCAGGCGAGCTCGCGGGGCACGACGTGCGCGAGTCCGTAGCTGGAGCCGACCTCGGCGTCGTAGATGTAGTCGGTGCGGTGCGTGACCCGGTACTTCACGGGGCGACCTCCTCGTCCAGCGCGAGCGGCTGCGCCGGCGGACCGCTCTCCACATGCACCTGCAGCAGCGCGTCCGACACCCGCTGGGTCTGCTCCACGAGCTCGGCCAGCATCGCCTGGAGCGCCGGGCGACGGCCGTCGGATGCGGCGACGAGGTCGGCCGGGTCCAGGGCGGCGAGGCCCGCGATGAGGTCGTCCACGAGCCGCTCCGGCCGACTGGACCCGGTCGAGGTAGGGAGGGCGGCGAGGTGCTCACCGACCCGTGCGAGCGCGAACGCCACCGCCCGGGGATTGTCCACATCCGTCATCAGCAGGTCCAGCACGCCGGTCAGCCGGGCGCCGCCGCGGTGCCGGCGACGGTGGGTGACGGCGCTCTCGGCGGTCAGGAGCACCGCTTCGAGCACCGCCCGCTCGGCCTCGGTCGGGCGCGCGGTCACGACGGTCGCCTGCAGCAGCAGGCTCACCTGCAGGGCGCGCTCCAGCCAGCGGCCGAGCTCGATCATGTGCCAGCCGGCGTCGCGGATCATGTTCCCGGTGACGCCCTGCAGCGAGAGGACGCCGGTGAGCATGCGCCCGGCCGCGTCCGGGACGGCCTGCGCGTGCCGGGAGTGCCGCAGCATCCGCACCGATCGCTCGACCGCGGCGAACACACGCCAGGTGTCGTTCGAGAGCTGGTCGCGCACGCCCTCGAGCGCGTCGCGCAGCCGCTCGAAGGCGTGCGCGGCGGTGCCCTCGCGGTCGGCGTCGAGCAGCAGGGAGCGGAGCTCGTCGGGGGTACGCGCGTACCGGCGGCCGCACAGGAGTCCGGTCGCAGCGCCGAGGGCGTCCAGCGCGTGCCCGGCGGAGACCGCGTCGAGGCGGTCGGCGAAGGTCTGCGTCGTGAGGACCAGCCGCAGCAGGTCCTCGGCGCGCTCCGCGTAGCGGCCCGCCCAGAACATGTCCGCGAGCGCGCGCGGCGACGCGGCGGGGGTGGAGGCGGCGAGCGCGGGCACGGCGAGGTCGGCGAGGCCCTGGTCGGGGTCGTCGGGGGCGGCCTTGAGCACCCACACGTCCTTCGTCACCGGCGCGGGCCCGTCGGCGTCGGCGACCGTCGCGAGGCCGCCGACGAGCGGGCGGGTCACCGAGCCGTCCGAGACCGTGAACGCGCGGAGGGTCACCTGCCGGGAGACGACCGCGCGCCCGCCCGACCAGGTCGGCGCCTGGGAGAGCGGCAGCAGTTCCCGGCCGACGTAGCGGTACGGCTCGGCCAGCACTCGGGCGCGCACCTCGTCGGGCCCGAGCGCGGCGAGGTGGGCGGTGCGTCCGTCGATGCGCCGGATGCTGAGGGTCTCCCCGCCGATCCCGTCGAGGATGCGGGCGAGCCCCTCCTCGTCGCCGCCCCACCAGGTGGGCACCGACGGCAGTCGCAACTGCTCGCCGAGCAGGCGCTCGCACACGGCGGGGAGGAAGGGCATGAGCGCGGGGTTCTCCAGGACTCCGGCGCCGAGGCCGTTCACGATCGCGACGTTGCCGCGGCGGACGGCCTCGACCAGACCCGGCAGGCCGAGCCGCGAGCCGGCGCGCAGCTCCAGCGGGTCGCACCACGCTGCGTCGACACGGCGGAGGATGACGTCGACGCGCTCGCGGGGCCGGCGGTGCGGGTGGCCGGAGGGCTTCATCCACACCGCGCCGTCGCGGAGCACGAGGTCGTCGCCCTGCACCAGCGGGAAGCCGAGCGCGTTGGCGAGGAAGGCCTGGTCGAACGCCGTCTCCGAGTGCGGCCCGGGGGTGAGGACGACCACGCGGGGGTCGGCGACACCGGCGGGCGCGGCCTGCAGCAGCGCGCTCCGCAGCG
>Ga0180217_1003991_pt1 | contig 12009 bp, 17 predicted proteins | sample eDN3rd37CBELigOP_FD_128521 | JGI IMG/M metagenome (GOLD analysis project Ga0180217, IMG submission 128521) | Enriched Organic Plus compost microbial communities from Emeryville, California, USA - eDNA 3rd pass 37_C BE-Lig OP (version 2) (version 2) ... | reverse complement strand
TACCCCAATTTTGATAGACGATTTCAGCGAACCGGGCAGACGGTCCGACAATTGGCTTTTTGCCTCGTGGCAGCGCATAGCTGCATTCTTCGGCTGTTTCTTCATCAAGCGTTGCTAACGTCATGATGTTTTGAATTGCCTTCGTAACCTGCCGAGGGTACGCGCGGGCCGTCGCGATTTTCTGGTCGACCTCCGCCCTCGAAAGCTGGATAGCAAGTGATGACTGTTCCGGCGTCATAAAGCCGGAAAGGACTTCGCCGTCCGCTGTGATTACTTCCTGTCCTGACATTGGACTTTCCCTTCTGTGGTGGTTGAAAAGCGGCCCGGCGTTCGTGCAGAAACATCAAAAGAAACGAACGCCGGGCCTCCGGTGGCGAACCGGATTTAGAAGCTGCCGAGGAAGCCCGAAGCGGTTGCCTTGCGGCGCGTTTTCGGGAGTTTTTCGGCTGCCTTTTCCTTGGCGTAATGAACCGCAGGCGTCGGCAACTCGCCGATGCGCAAGAGTTCACGCAAGAGGATGCGCGCGCCTTCGGCGTCGTTCATGGCTTGGTGAGCGCCATTCAGGTCATGCCCGAAATGGGCCAGTGCTTCGCCGAGGTTCGGAAACTTGAAGCCGCCGCGATTTGCATTCGGAATTTTGCAAATCTTCATCATGGGGCGCATCACGCACACATTGAGCGTCTTTTCGAAAAGGTCGGGCACGCCGGCCCGTCGCATTTCGCCGCGCATAACCTTAAGGTCGTACTGTGCATTGTAGGCGACAACGACCAAGCCCCGGAGAACTTCTTCTCTATACTGGTCGAGAACGACGCCGATATCCGCACCGTTCGCGTGCAAGAACTCGTCCGTCAAACCGTTGACGGCTCCCGCAGAACCTTCACCCTGCGGCATCGTCCAGCCATTCGGGCGGACATAAATGTCCTGACGGTCAAGCTCGGTGCCTTCGGCGTCTGCCCAAATCATCGCCAAATGTGCGAGGCGTGGCTGTCCTTCGGCATCGGCCGGCTGCTTGAAGTCAAACAAGCCTGTCGTTTCCGTGTCGATAACAAGATACTTCATTGGATTTCTCTTCCCGGCCGCGCCGGTTGAATGGGTTAACCGGCGATCAGCGGAATGTAGCTTTCACGTCTTCGAAGACTTCGACGCCCGGGATTTTCGTGTTGCCCTTGTGAATGGCGACCTTCGACCGGATCGCCTTTTCGATATCTTCCACACGGAAGAAATCTTTCAGGCTGTTGAGGTCGACCGCAGCCAGGTCAACAATGCGGAAGGCCCATTTCGTCGTAGCCGAAGCGGTAACACCGTTACCCGTGCGAACCTTCGTCAATTCGGCCGCGGTCGCAGCGGTGCGCTGTTCGGCACTGGTTGCTTGATGGCCGAGGCTCGCCGCCTCGTCCTTCTTGCGCTCCGCAGTGCTTTCCCGCTTAACCTCTTGGGCTTCCTTGAGCTTGCGTTCCTCCTCGGCGCGAAGGCGCGCCGCTTCTTCGGAGGCCCGACGGCGTTCCGCTTCCGCCTTATCGCGCTGATATGACGACGCGAGCGCTTCAAACACGTCGACGATACGATCGAGGCGATCAGTCAGGGGGTGGAAGAACTGGTCGACTTCACGGCCGCCCTTTACAAAAGGTTCCTTCTCAACCTTCCGGGCAGCTTCGATGCGCTTCGACAGTGCCTTAGCATCGAGAACGATCTCTCCGAGCGGCCCAAGGTCATCGTCGCTTTCAATTTTTCTCGGGTGCGCATTGGCGCGCTCCGCGATTGGCTCGATCAGGTCGACCAATTCTTTGTATTGATCCGCGAGAACTTCTTTTATAGGGGGATTATTGCCGCCGATAACGGCGCGTTCATTCGTTTCAGCTACCATAGCGAATGGTGCCTCCTGTTCGTGGTGGTTCAGGGGTGCATCAGGACCGGCGACGTTGGGTTGCAGCCTTTAGCCGCCGGTCCACTTCACGCGTCAGGCGGAGGAGTACGCAGGACGCGGAATTCCTTCGGCGGGGCGAAGTACCCGGCCCGCTTCTGCGTCAGCCACGTAATCTTTTTCCCGCCCGCAAGGTGCGCAATCGAAGCGCCTTGCATTTTGTGCTTGATCTCGGCTTCAACCGCCGCGACCTTTCTTTCGGCTTCTGTCACGTCCGCTTTCAGGCGGTGACGCTCTGCAATCAATTCGTAAATCTGGTTGTCTCGCGTGAGGTCGATTTCCTCGCCCTCCTCCCGCTCATACATTCGCTCGATAAGACCGGCGTCGAGGCTGTAATCTGGAACAACTTCCGCACCGCTTTCGACTAGTTCCCAAAACTCCGCGCACTTTGCGCGAATACGCTCGATAGCGCCCTCAAGAATGGGGATATCGATGATCGGCATGTCGACGCCGTGGCCGACGACAATCGGCGCAACAGCGGCCCATTTGCTGCCGGTCAAGTAAGCTTCAACGACTGCCTGCATGGCGATCCAGAACGGCGGCTCTGGAACGTCGCTTCCGGCCAGCCACTTCCGGCGAAAGACGCCCTGTTCGACTGACTTGATTTGCACGATGCCCGGCCCGCGTTTTTTATCCACCGCGAGCACGTCGGGAGTGGCCCCGAGACGGACTTCATTGTCGCGCCAGTAATCGCCGGGATTGGTGTTGTGCTTGATTTTCCATGCTGGCCGTTGACGACGCAGGAGCTTAACCGCGACTGGCTCCAAAAGTTGGCCGCGAAGCATGGCCGGGGTTTCCTCCGGGTCCGACTGGACCCGACCCGATTTGAACGCCCAAAGTGCATAAGGCGTTACGAATTCATGAACCCCAAACAAAGCCCCAACGACCGACGCCGTGACGTCTCGCGACCTGCGAGCGTGCCATTCAGCACTTGTCCTAACGTTGATCCGTTCGATCGTCATTTCGCCTGTTCTGCCCCGATTTCCTCTAGCGCCGCCTGCGCTACCTCAACCGCCAATGCCTCGATCGCTGGTTTACCGAAGTTGGCTTTTCGCAACTGTTCGACCACGTCTTCAAAAACAGATGGGTCGATATTGCTTTCGATAATCGTATCAATCATTTGGCGCTTTATGATGCTGACCAGAGAAGCCCTCACCGCGCCGGTTGCCTGAATAATTTTGGTCATTTTGTTCCCTGCCATCGTTAACGCTTCGAAAGGAAATCGGCCTTCCTTAATGATAGGTTTTGACACGAGCGGCAGAGGGTGAGGATAACTTTCCTATTTTCCCGTCTGACCTTCTTAAGCCGCTGAAATTCCTTGAATTCACCAAGGAAGATATGTCCAAACCTCGCGAATTCGTCGCAGGTCAAAAGGCAATCGTCGTAAACGATTGGTGCAGTTTTTCACTCGAATTCAAGGATGATTGCAGTAGGGAGATAATCGGCATGTTGTATCCTGCTTTTACGTAACCATTCGTTTACGAAGATAGAAATAATCTAACTTTTTTGGCCTTGCAATCCATAAAGTTTGAAAATCTCTAACTTTTTGTCAGGAGGATTATTCGTTTTAATAAATCAATCAGTTAGATTGTGAATAAATTAAAATGGGACAGGGGGTATAACCCCCCTGTCCCTAATCTAATTATATAAATATCTATACGCGCGCGAGCGCGAAGGATCAGAAAACCATAATCGCTTGCAGCACCAAGCCGAGCACCGACACCTCCTCCGAAGCGTACAGGGGTTCTATCTCCCCCTCGTCTGGAAGCGCGTCAAACCTTATGCCCTTCGCGTCAAAGGCGACCTTGCGGACTGTGATTTCTACCTTGTCCTCAACGGCCGTTCGGGAGACGACCACGACGTCACCCGCTATCAACTCTCTGCCGACTTCCCTCAATGCGTCGGTATTGGCGATTAGGACGAAAGCCTCGCTCGGGATATTCAGCCCGACAGCATGCCCGCCACGAACCAGATAGATCGCTTGCGCCTCGGCTGGATATCGTGGATCGGTTTCGATGGCGGCTGATAGACCTTTCGGAACCCCGGCACCGGGCGACCTTAGCGCCCCTGCCTCGGCAATTCCGGAAACTTTGGTGCCGTCGGGGATGCCTCCCCGTCGGGGTGTGCGCTGTTCAAGCGTGAGGTATTCCGGGTCGCAATCCAGCGCAGCGGCGGCCGCATCAAGGTGCTTTGGGTTGAAGCGATCTTTCTTGTACTTGCCGTTTTCGAGACGAAAAAGCTCATAGAAGAAATTTCTTGTCAGGCCGCCTCGCTTGGCAGCTTCAAACGCATTGATGCCGAGAGCATCAAGCCGCCCTTGGACCCGTTTCCGCAAAACGTCACTCATTCACGCAACCCCTTTTTTGACGCTTTTATAGGTCAAATTTTTCTAATCTGTCCACCCGAGTACGACAAATAAAACTTTTCACATAGAAATCAACTATTTTCTGTCTACTGACAGTTTCGATATCGCACCCTATTGCAGTTAGACAAAATCTAACTTAACAAATGGTGCATGAATTACCTTGATCTCTTCCGCACCAACATTCGGGTAACGATGGATGCATACCGGAAAGCCACCGGGTGCAGACAGACGAAGCTCGACGAAATTGTCTCCGGCTATCGCACGTTTTCGCAGACGATTGACCGCGTCGATATGCGCGCAGGGACATACGACAAGATCATGTCGCGGTTTTCCGCGATATGGCCGGAAGGCGTGGCGTGGCCCGCGGGCGTCGAGCGCCCGGAGCCTGCCACCCTTGATGCTCAAACCCTCAAACTCGTATCCGAGAACCGGAAACCCGTTAGCGGCATTCATCCCGAATGGCCCGTTGGGGAAGCATGGCCCTTGGATATCCCGCAGCCCGTCGCCGTCTAAGACGCCGACCGAAACCAAGGAGCATGCAGCATGGCAAGACGAGCAAAAAAGGCTGACGTCACGTCGAGCAAGTCGTCAATCACGGCCGAAGAACTGCGCCGCGTAGTAAACCAGTTCATGACCGAAACGGCCGAGGCTTCCGAACATAACGGCGCGGCCGGTTCGATCGTCAAGAATGCCTTGGATCGCCACGGCATGGACCGGAAGGCTTTTCGCTTCATTCTCGGCCTCGCCAAGATGGAAACCACTAAGCGCCAAGCAACCCTTCGAGGCGTGATCGAGCTTGCCGACAAGATGGGCTACTTCGACGACGTCGATATGTTCGATGACGTCATATCGACGATGGCAAATATCGTCGATGGGAAGCGCCCGGCCGAGGAGGAAGCGCCGAAAAAGGCGAAGGCTCCGCTTACGCTCGCCACCGTGAATTAGATTGATAGTGCGCGCCCTCTGCAACCGGGCTGCGCACATCAAGGCCGGTGCCTCCGCTCCTACACTCCCTGCGTTGTAGGCACCGGCCACCGATTACGGGCCGGGCATCCATTGCCCGGCCTTTGCTTTACCAACCACCACAAGGAAACTGCCATGCCGATACAGCGTCTTTCAGTGACGACGGTCGTCCCTTCTCGCCGCGATCCCTACAAGTACATTTCGCTTACCTTTGAAACGGACGCCGATAGCTTCGACGACGTTTTCGAAAAGCTCGCCGAAGACGGTTGCTTAAAGGGCCACCGTATCCAGACGAACGAGATTGCAGACGGCACGCGAGTGGCCGTCGAGCGCACCCCGCACATTGTCGGCTTGAATGGCATTGCGGTCATCTGCCCGGTTCATTTCGACTATGTCTATTCGCAGGAGATTTCCTCCGATGCGTAATCTCCCCCAACGCATGATTTTGTTTCTCGACGTCGCTACCCGCACCGGCTGGTGCGCAGGCCGCCCCGGCGAAGAACCCGAATACGGTTCAAAGCGCCTCGCTCCCGAGGAAGCCCCGGCGGTCGCAATAGTCGCGCACTCTCAAATTTTCATTCGTGAGTTGATCGAAACCTACCGCCCGAACGTCATCATTGCGGAAACGCCGGTGTTTGCCGGGGCGATGGCCGGAAAGACAAACCATAAGACTACGCGTCTCTTGCAATGTCTCCCGTGGGCTATGGCCGCGACGGCCTACCACGAGAAAGTGTTCGACTACCGCGAAATGGCTCAAGCTTCGATCCGCAAGTTTGTTCTCGGACGCAAGCCAACGACTGGCAAAGCGAAAGAGGAAGTCATGCGAGCTATGGAAGCGTTCGGCTTCAAGCCGCAGGACGACAACGCTTCGGATGCGCTCGCGGGCTGGCTATATGCCTGCAACGTCATCGCGCCAGAAGTGAACCCCGCTCACACGACGCCGCTATTCGAGCACAAGCAAGCCGATTTGAGGTTCTGATCATGAGCCGAAAGCGCGCCGGTCTTTGGACCATGTTGCAGACGGCATCCAGCGAGGCGGATCGGATTTACGGGATACAAAAGGCCCTCGTCCGCAACGGAATGCGCGACAAGCCGTGTCCCGACCAGATCGCAAAAGCAGACGTCTTTACCGACATAGCCGATCTCATATCGACAATTATTCCGGTCAAAGAAGACGTCGCGAAAGTCCTCGCACCCGTCGCCAGAGCGAGAGCGAAACCCGGTCAGGCCGGGTTCGCCGATCAGCAACCAGACAATCAAACCGACAGTTCAGAACATTAAGGGCGGCTTTCAATGGCTGATAATGGCGAAAAGTTTGCAGGGTTTGCCGGAGAGGTTGCCCGCGAACTCCTCGGCGAGCCAAACAAGCAACTTTCAACATCGAGCGAACTTCGCTTCGGGAGTAAGGGATCAGTTTCGGTTGATCTCGAAAAGGGCACTTGGTTCGACCACGGCGAAAATACCGGCGGCGGTGTACTCGCGCTCATAGAGAGAGAAACCGGCCGCAAAGGCCGGGAGGCGGTGGAATGGCTGCGAGATAAAGGTTTTCACGTCGAAGACAAAGCGTCATCCAGTAATCGCGACTACGCGCCGGACAACGGCAACTCGCGCCGCAATGACGAAAACATGAAGCCTGTTAAGACGTGGGATTACGTCGACGAGAAAGGCGACCTGCTTTTCCAAGTGGTGCGGCTTGAGAACGGCGAGACAGGGAAAGACGGGAAGCCGGTAAAGACGTACCGGCAGCGCCGCCCCGATCCCTCCAAGGCCGGAGGGTGGAACTGGTCGACGAAGGACGTCCGACAGGTTCCCTATCGGCTGCCCGATCTTCAAAAGGCCGTAGACAAAAACCACATTGTTTTTGTCGTCGAAGGCGAGAAGGCGGCCGACAAACTGCTCGACCTTGGCGTTCCTGCGACGACGAATGCGCGGGGTGCCGGGAAATGGCTCGCGGAACTTAGCGACTATCTCAAGGGTGCCCGCGTTGTCGTGCTCGCGGATGACGACCCGCAAGCCCGGCACCAAAAGACCAATGAGCCGCTGTTTCACGATGACGGCCGCCCGAAGTTTGTAGGGATCGATCACGCGAACAGTGTCGCAGCTTCCTTGCTCGGCAAAGCCTCGGACGTTCGTGTCGTCCAGTTGACGGATAACAAGAAAAAGGAAGACGTCGTCGATTGGCTTGATGACGGCCACACGGTCGAGGAGCTTTACCAGATCGCGGCCAAGGCTCCCAAGTTCACACCTCCCGCCTTCAAATCGAAATTCAACGCCGTCCCGTGGGACGCCTTCGACGCCCCGGCCCAAGAGCACGAGCATCTTATCAAGGGCATTCTGACACGCGGGGAAGTGTCTATTGCTTCCGGCGCTTCGCAGAGCGGGAAAACGTTCGTCATCCTCGACGCGGCGATGGCTGTTGCTCGCGGCGTAAACTGGATGGGGCGCAAGGTCCGCAAGGGCGGTGTCATCTATCAGGCCGGTGAAGGACAAAAGGGCCTCCGCAAGCGCATCAAGGCATATCGCCAATGGCACGGCCTCATTTCGTCGGACAATCTGCCGTTTGTGTTTATGCCTGCCCGGCTCAACCTTTACCAAAACGACGACCAGACGGTCGAATTTATCGAGGAGGCGAAACACTGGGCTTCGACCTTTGATGTTCCGCTTGAATTGGTCGTCATTGATACCTGGGCGACGGCTACCGTGGGCGCGAACGAGAATGACGGGAAGGACGTCGGCTCGGTGCTGGAACGGGGCCGCAGGATTTCGGAAGCCCTGAATTGCCACGTCCTCTTTGTGCACCACATGAACGCGGATGGCACCAAGGTCCGCGGACATACGTCGCTCATTGCCAACCTCGAAAACGCGCTGATTGTCCGGCCTGTCGATGGCCTGCGGGACGACGACGGCCGCCAAATCCGCGAGGTCTATTTGCAGAAGAACAAGGAAGGCGAAGCGGGCTTCGCGCTTCGCTTTGCGCTTTCGCAGGTCAAGATTGGCACCGACGAGGACGGCGATCCCATTACGTCATGTGTCGTCGTCACGCCAAAGGGCGAAGGCTCCGATGAGGCACCCGAAAAACGGCCGAACATTTCCGACAAGGAAAACGTGCTTCTCAAGGCGATCATTAAGGCGCTCGACGAACACGGCAGCGATGCCCCGCCCGTGATGGACCTCCCGGGCGACGTTCGTATCGTTCATTGGCAAAAGGTCATCGAAGCTTTCGACAAGCTGGATTTCGAATACGCCATTGAGAAGAACGACGACGAGAAGGCGCGACAGCGCAAGCTCGATGCGCGTCGAAAGGAACTCGGCCGTCGTGGCGAGCGTCTGTTCCACAAGGGGCTTATTGCCCGCGACAGCCCGTTCGTTTGGCTCACTCCAAAAGCAAAGCGCCGGCTAACCCGAACGGATGACGTTCGACCGGCAACCACACCCGCAGACCCAAGCAACGTCAACATGGCGGCCGTCGAAGAAGCGGCCGGGCTATGGGGGATAGATTGAGACACTACGATGATGTTTGGACCCCGAAACTGGTCGGGGAAGTTCTTGTCGATGCCGCCAAGTGGTCAATCGCCAGCGCCGGGCGCACCGGCCCGGCCGACGACCGAAACGGCATTCTTGAAAAGCTCGACCCGGACAATGTCATCCCTTCGCGCAAATGGATGCTTTCGCCTGCCCGCGTTTCGCTTCTCGAAAAGGCGATCCATTGGCCCGCGATCTACCTCAAGGGGAACGACGGCGCTGCCCGCGTGCTGCAACTCTGGTTGCGGTGCAAATGCACCCGCTACCGCTTCGGGCATGCGGTTGACGATAAGGGATGGAGCCGCGCAACGGCGTATCGCCTTCGCGACAAAGCGCTCTCAACCATTTCCCAAGGATTGGACCGCGACCAAATTGAGGTTCCGCGCCGATGACAAAGCCAAATCTAATCTTCATTCGTCGCGCCCGTAAATCGGCCTGCCCGGTTCGCGTGTTTCAGAAGCGGCCGTATGCCAAGGCGGCCGCCATAGGGATGCACCGCGCAGGCGTCAACCAGCGGGAGATATGCAGGAGGTTGGAAATTAGCCAAGAGCTACTAACGGCTTTCCTGACCCCATTCTCTTGGTTTCGAATGTGATAAGTGCCTAAGCGCAAGATATTGACCACCCCCGAGGCTTATGACCTATATCAAGCAACTCGGGGGTCTTTCATGACTGAAATAAACTGGTGGCTGGAAACCTACAAACTTATACCTGCTTCGCTGATCGGCGTGAGTGTTGTTGTAGTTGCCTATTTGCAATGGAAAACAGCCCACACAAAAGTCATGGTCGACTTGTTCGATAAGCGTCTTGTGATCTACGAAAACGTGCTGAAAGCGATTACGCTTTCCAATATGGATGACGGAAGCGGCCAACAGACTAAGGAGGCCACTTTTAAGCTTTATAGAGCGCGTTCGGACGCAACGTTCCTTTTCGGCGACGAGATCGCGTCAATAGTTCATGAAATTATAACGTGCATGAGTACCGAAAGGCGTAATAATCGCCGTCTAGACCGGCATAACCTTTCGAACGACGACCGGGAGAGGCTTGCAGAAGAAGCAGAGCAAGCGGGGAACAGGAAAGATCGCCTTGGGCGACAATTTCAAGCGGCATGCATTCCTTACCTTCGAATTCAGCACAAAGGGGCCGATTTCGGTCGGACTTTTTCTCGCCGTCTAAAAGTTCCGCTGCTCATTATTTGCATAATGCTAATTTTTTGGTTGCTTTTTAATTAGCATATTGCTAATTTCAATCCATGGAACAGATCACTTACTCCCGCGAAGCAACCAAGACCTTGATCAAGATGCCCGCCAACACGGCGAAGCTGATCCGGTCGAAGATCGAACAATATGCAGCCGATCCGGCAAGCCTTGCGAACAACGTTAAGGCGCTCAAGGGCGGCGAAGGGTTGCTCCGCCTTCGAGTTGGCGACTGGCGGGTTATCTTCACAGAAGATGGCCGCATTATCGAAGTAATCAGGATAGCGCCGCGTGGCGGCGCATACGAATAAGGAGAACGGAAATGAACGTTCAAATCATCAAGACGCCGCAGGGGGAGGAAATGGCGGTTCTCCCAAAGGCTGATTACGATAAGCTTCTTGAAGCTTTTGAGGATCGCGAAGACATTGCAGCCGCCCGCACCTTCCGCGAAAAGCTGGCCGCCGGTGAAGAAGAATTGATCCCGGCGGAATTCGTCAATCGCATGATTGACGGCGAGAGCAAAATCAAGGTCTGGCGCGACTATCGCGGCATGAGCGCGAAGGCGCTCGCCGATGCCGCCGGTATCAGCGCCGCCTACTTGTCGCAGATTGAAAAGGGTGCCCGCGAAGGCTCTCTCGACGCGATGAAGAAGATTGCCGGTGCCCTCTGTGTGACGATTGATGAATTAGTATGACGAGGGGTATGAATGAACAGTTCTAAGACGATAAATGATTGGTCCACGGTTAAGTCGATCGCATCAAGCGGATATCAACATGCAGTAGAAGCTATGGCGTTAGTTTGCATCATCGAGCGGTCAAACCGGCCGACAGTCATACGCGGCTTGAATAACGATGGTGCCGGTCGTGCGGTTAAGCTTTTGATAAATGCCGTTATTTCTCGGCTTGTTCTGTTTGCAACTCGTGACGTGCTCCCCGTCCGAAGCGGTGACCTTACCTTCGGTGCAGTCGAAAGGTTCTTAAAAACATACGATTATTCGAAAGATGCGTACGAAGACGACGTCAGATTGGCTCTCAAGCTATTCGATGAGTATCGCCAAGCACCCGCAACAAAAAGTTTAATTCACTTCAGGAACAAAAATGTTGCGCATATAGCCGCGCCACAAGAAGAACCGCCGATTTATAATGACTTGTTTGATTGCGTCAACTTAGCCGCTCAGTATTGGGAAAAGCTAGCCAATGGCGTAGGTGCTTTCACAATGCCGATTTCTTATCAAGTTGAAGCTTACGTGGAATGCAGTGAAAAGCTTTGGTCCCGTTGGGAGTGAGCGCAATCCTAGCATAGGTAGTTCAGAGGAAGGAAAGACAATGTGCGGACGCTTCACGCAAACCTACACGTGGGCCGAAATCTATGCGATGTATAACCTCACGGCGACCACGCCCCGAAATATCCAGCCTCGCTATAACATTGCCCCGACGACGCAAGTCGGCGTTATCACGCAAGACGGCGAGCACCTGGCCTATTCAGAAATGCGCTGGTGGCTTGTTCCGTCATGGTGGGACAAGCCAATTAACAAAGTGCCTTCCACCTTCAACGCTCGGGCCGAGGGCGTGGCAACAAGCGGCATGTTCAAAGGGCCGCTACAGCGGACCCGTTGCCTAATCCCGGCAACAGGCTTTTTTGAATGGTCGGGGCCGAAAGAGGCACGCTTGCCGTGGTTTATCTCGGCCAAGGATGGGCGGCCGTTGACGTTCGCCGGACTGCATGACCGTTGGAAGGATCGCGAAACCGGTGAGGTGGTCACAAGCTGCACAATAATCACCTGCGATGCGAACCCCTTCATGCAGAAAATCCATACTCGCATGCCGGTGATTTTGCAGGAAAACGACTGGCGCGCTTGGCTCGCCGAGCCGCGCGTCGATCTATTGAAGCCCGCGAGTGATGATAACTTGCAGGCGTGGCGCGTTTCCACGAACGTCAATTCGAGCCGGTATCAGGGCGAAGACACTATGCAGCCCATCGAAACGGGCGATTTACTGGACGGCTAATTTCATCGCCCTACCTTCCTCGTCAATGAGGGAGGTC
>Ga0180217_1003989_pt1 | contig 12013 bp, 9 predicted proteins | sample eDN3rd37CBELigOP_FD_128521 | JGI IMG/M metagenome (GOLD analysis project Ga0180217, IMG submission 128521) | Enriched Organic Plus compost microbial communities from Emeryville, California, USA - eDNA 3rd pass 37_C BE-Lig OP (version 2) (version 2) ... | reverse complement strand
CTGCCATCTCGACCCGGAAGGCGTGGCGCTTGCCGTCGCGGGTGACGATGACGAGCGGCTCCTCGGGCAGCCTGGGTTGCGGTCCGGCCTGAGCTCGGCTGGCGCGGGGCAGGAGAGTCGCAAGGGCAAGCAGGATACGGCGGTGCATGGCGGCAAGATGCCACCCTGCCCGGGAGGGGCCAACCGGTCCTGCCGTCCTGCTCCTGCCGCCCTCGGCTGCTGGCTGATGCTCGGGCATGTCGGCGACCGGTCCGGCACGGCGGCGGCCGAGGCCGCAACAGAGTGGCCTGGGCCGCGCCGTGCCGGAGGCCAGGCCGGGTCACCCTGCCTGACCGGTGATGCCCGGAAGGTCGGAGAAGGCCGTGCCGCTACCGGGCGCGGGGATCCCGATGACCCTCATGTCCTCGCCACCACCGGAGAGGCGGAACTCGGCCGGTGCCTGCATCAGATAGGGCGTATCGGCATAGAGGATCGCGGAATCATCGCCGCCGCCCGCCATCCGCGCCACCCCACCGCCATGTGGCATACCGGGCTCGCGATTGGTCCAGACCACGTCGAAATTGTCGCCGAGCCGCTGCACCTGCCAGGTAACCGCATCGCGGTCCGCCCGCGCAAGGCCAGGGGCGGCAATGGTCGCGGCCAGCAGCATGGCGCCGCCGGCGATAGATGTCATGGGGTTCATCGGTAGCATCCTTCGGTTCCTGCGCCGGACACTGATGTCCGTCGCTGCAGGGACCCTAGGCGCCCGGACCGGGCGATGCTTGGTGCCGGGCTTGGGATTACCTTGAGAATCGGCCGAGATCGCCGCGGCCGGGCAGCCCGGCTGCACGGCATGTTTCACGCTGCCGTAACCTGCCCTGGCAGATCACGCAGGATCTCTGCCGCGGCGCGCCGGACCGAGGCCCGCACCACCCCGCGACGGGGCGAATCGCGCAATGTGGTGAACCAGTGTTCGGGCGGGTTGCGCCCGGCGGCGCGGTGCCAGCCGAGCGCCCGCAGCACCGCCTCGGCGGCGGGCGGCAGCCGTTCCGGGACCGTCAGTCCGTTGAGCATCGCCCAGACACCGGCCCAGCAGCGAGCAACCGCCCAGGGATTGTAGCCCCCTCCCCCCAGCACGATCAGCCGTGGCGCGAGCCCCATCAACGCCCGCACCATGGCCCAGTGCGCATTGTTCGAGAGCGAGAGGCGCGAGAGCGGATCCTCCTCCAGCGCGTCGGCACCGCATTGCAGCATGATGGCCTCGGGCCGCAGCTGCCGGACGACAGGCAGGATCGCCTCGTGCAGCAGCCAGCGCATCTCGTCATCGTGGAAGCCGGCCGGCACGGGAATGTTGCGGGCATGGCCACCGGCGCGGTCCGCGAGACCGCCGGTGAAGGGCCAGCGCCCGTCCTCATGCACGCTCAGGGTGAAGACGCGCGGGTCGTCATGGAAGGCATCCTGCACGCCGTCGCCATGATGCGCGTCGATGTCGATGTAGAGGATCCGCGCGATCCCCGCATCGCACCAGGCCAGCAGGCCCAGCACGGCATCGTTCAGGTAGCAGAAGCCGCTCGCCCGGTCGGGCCGCCCGTGATGCGTGCCGCCGCCCGGGACATACGCCACGCCGCCATCCCGCGTGAGACGCGCCGCGAGCAGGGTGCCGCCCGCGCCCGTCGCGGGGCGGGAGAAGATCTCGCGGAACACCGGGTTGCCATGCGCGCCGATATGGAACCGGACGCGATCCTCGGCTGTGACGGATTGCGCCGCCTCGGCCCGCTGAAGCGCGGCGACGTAGTCCGGGTGGTGGAAGCGGGCGAGCTCCGCCGGGCTGGCACGGGGACTGTCGCGATAGGCCGCGGCAGGCAGCCAGCCCAGCGCGCGCACCAGATCGAGGGTGGTGGAGACGCGCGGAATGGCAAGCGGATGCTTCGGCCCGTAACTGGAGCCCCGATAGATCTCCGAGCCGATCATCACCGGCCGCGCGCCCGCATCCAGGATCATGGGTCGCGACGACCACTTTCGTGCCGCAGGGGCCAGCGCAGGCGGCGCCTGCCGACCGGCCGCCCCCTGCGCGCCTCCCGGCGCGACATCGGAAACGAGCAGCCGGCTCGCCGCCCGATGCCGGCCTCCTCCCGGGCCGTTCCGCCCCTGTTCATGCAAACGGGTGGCCAGCCCGCCGATCCTGCCCGAGGGCGTCGTCAGCCGCGCGGCACCGCGCGCGCGATTGCCAGAAAATCCGCCGCGACGAGGCTCGCCCCGCCGACCAGCGCACCGTCCACATGCGGCAGCGCCAGGATGCCGGCCGCGTTGGCCGGCTTCACCGACCCGCCATACAGGATGCGCAGCCCGCGGCCGACGGCGCTGAAGCGCGCCTCGAGCCGCGCGCGGATGGCAGCGTGGATGGCGGCGATCTCGGCCTCGGTCGGCGTGCGGCCAGTACCGATGGCCCAGACCGGCTCATAGGCCACGACGCCACCGCCCGCAGCGAAGCCGTCGGGCAGGCTGCCGTCGAGCTGGCCCGTGACCACCGCTTCCGCCTCTCCGGCCAGGCGCTGCGCCTCGCTCTCGCCGATGCAGACGATGGGCGTCAACCCGACCCCGAGCGCCGCCTCGGTCTTGGCACGCACCAGGGCGTCATCCTCGCCATGGTTCGCCCGCCGCTCGGAATGGCCGAGAATGACGAAGCGGGCGCCGGCATCGGCCAGCATGGGCGCGGCGATGTCGCCGGTATGCGCTCCCTTGGGCGCGGGATGGCAGTCCTGCGCGCCCACCGCCACCGGGCCGCCGGCCAGCGCCTCGGCCACCGCGGCGAGCAGGGTGAAGGGCGGGCAGACCAGCAGCGCGGCCGGCATGCCGGCCGCCCCGGCGGCGACCTCGCGCGCCAGCGCGAGCCCATCCGCGCGGAGCCCGTGCATCTTCCAATTGCCCGCGATCAGCGGCTGCACGCCAGGGGTCATGGCCGGTCCTCCTTGTTGCGGCCGCTCCGGGTATCCGCCGCCTCCTGGTTTGGCAACGGGGCCCCGCTCCGCTATGGCTCGCCCCTCGACGACCGCTACGGGACGTGATGCTCTCCGCCCTCCGCAACCTGGCCCAGACCTGGGTCGCCAAGGTGCTGTTCGTGCTCCTGATCCTCTCCTTCGCCGTCTGGGGGATCGGGGACATGGTGCGCAATTTCGGGCGCGATACGGCGGTGGCGCGCGTCGGCGGCGCGTCGATCGAGATGGAGGAGGCGCAGCTCGCGGTACGGCGGGAGATGCAGCGCCTGACCCGCACCCTCGGCGCCAATTTCGAGCCGACCCCGCAGATCCGCCTGGCCGTGGCCCGGCAGGCCATCGACTCGCTGGTGATGGATCGCGTGCTGCGCCAGGAAGCGGAGCGGCTGAATCTCGCGGTGCCGGACGAGGCGGTGCGCGACTTCATCTTCGCGACCGAGGGCTTCCGCGGGCTGGACGGGCGCTTCTCCCGCGCCGCCTTCGACAATTTCCTGCGCAGCAATGGCCTGACCGAGGGCGAGTTCCTCGGCGCCGTGCGCGCCGATCTCGCGCGCCGGCAGATGACGCAGGCGGTGCGCGCGGGCGCCGACGCACCGGATGCGCTGGCCAGGCCGCTGCTGCAGTGGCAGCTGGAACAGCGTGCGGCCAGGGTCGTCACGCTGCGCACGGCCGACGCGCCGGAGCCGCCGGCGCCGACGGAGGCCCAGCTACAGCGCTACCACGAGAACAACCCCGACCGCTTCTCCTCCCCCGAGTACCGCGTCGCGTCGGTGGCGGTGCTGAGCGCCGATCGCATCACGCGCGAGGTGGAGATCGCCGAGAGCGAGATCGCCGCCGCCTTCGAGAACCGTCGCGGCCAGTTCGACCAGCCGGAGCGCCGGGCGCTCGAGCAGGTGCTCGTACCGGATGAGGAGAAAGCGGCGGAGATCGCGCGCGCCTGGCGGGACGGCGCCAGCTTCTCGGACATCGCCGCCCGGGCGCAGGCGGCGGAGGGCACGGCCATCGAGCTCGGCACGCTCGGCCGCGCCGAGCTGCCCGTGCCGGAGCTGGCGGATGCCGCCTTCTCCCTCCCGACGGGCGGCGTCAGTGAGCCGGTGCAGAGCCCCTTCGGCTGGCATGTGCTGAAGGTGCTGCGGATCGAGCCGCCGCAGTCGAAGACGCTCGACGAGGTGCGCGAGCAGCTGCGCACCGATCTGGCGGCCGAGAAGGCCGCGGACCTGGCCTTCGAGCGTGCCAACCAGGTGGAGGACGCGCTGGCCGGCGGCGCCACGCTGCAGGAGGCGGCGAAGCGGTTCAACCTGGGCTATGCCGAGGTGCGCACGGATGCCGCGGGCCTCGGACCGGACGGCAAGCCGGTGGAGCTGCCCGTCATCGAGGCCGCGCGCGCGCCGCTGCTGCACCAGATCTTCGCCACCGCGCAGGGCGCCGCGCCACGGCTGCAGGAGACCGAGGCGGGGTTCGTCGCGGTGGAGGTACGCGAGGTGATCCCACCGGCGCTCCGCCCCTTCGACAGCGTGGAGACCGAGGTGCGGGAAGCCTCCCTCACCGACGCGCGCCGGCATGCGCAGGAGGAGCGGGCGGCGGCGCTGCTGGCCGCCGTGCGCGAGGGCAAGACCCTGGCCGAGGCGGCAGCGGAGGCCGGGCTCGGCTCGCGCGAGGTCGGTGCGCTGCGGCGCGATGCCCGCCAGAGCGCCGGCGTGCCCCCCGAGCTCCTGGCACCATTGTTCGAGACGCCACTCAACCAGGCAACCATGGCGGAGACGAGGGACGGCTTCGCCGTCGCTCAGGTGACCGAGATCACCCGGCCCGATCCGGAGGCCGACCCCGCCGCGCTCGCCCGCACGCGCGAGGAGACCGAACAGGCGATGGCGCAGGACCTGGAGATCCAATTCCTTGCCGCGCTGCGCGAGCGTGCCGATGTGCGACTGAACCCGCGCCTCGTCGAGCAACTGGCCCAGCCCTGAATCCCCACCCCGGACAGGAATCCTCCGGATGTCGCAGCCCGATTTCGCCAGCTTCGCCGCCGCTCTCGCCGCCGGTCAGGGCCAGGTGCTGTGGCGCGAGCGGGTGGCGGATCTCGACACGCCTGTCGGCGCCTTTCTCAAGCTCGCAGCCGGCCGGCCGAACAGCTTCCTGCTGGAGAGCGTGGAAGGCGGTTCGGCGCGCGGGCGCTATTCCGCGATCGGCCTTGAGCCCGACCTGATCTGGCGCTGCCGCGAGGGCCGCGCCGAGGTGAACCGCCACGCGCTGGCCGCGCCGCATGCCTTCGAGCCGGAGCCGGTGCCGGCGCTGGACAGCCTGCGCGCCGCCGTCGCCGCCATGCAGATGCCGCTGCCGGCCGGCCTGCCGCCGATCGCCACGGGACTGTTCGGCTATCTCGGCTACGACATGGTGCGGCTGATGGAGCGGCTGCCGGCCGGGAAGCCCGATTCGCTGGGCATTCCGGAGGCGGTGCTGATCCGCCCGACGCTGGTGGCGGTGTTCGACCATGTGCGCGATGCGCTGAGCCTGTTCACCACCGTCTGGCCCGCTCCCGGACTCGATCCTCGGGCAGCCTGGGAGGCTGCACAGGCGCGGCTGGACGAGGCCGAGGCGGCGCTGGACCGTCCGCTGCCCCGCCCCGCCGCGCCGGTCAGCCTGCCCCGGCCCCCGGCTCCCACGAGCAACTTCACGCGCGAGAGCTTCATCGCTGCGGTGGAGCGGGCGAAGGAGTACATCCGCGCCGGCGACTGCTTCCAGGTCGTGCCCTCGCAGCGCTTCAGCGCGCCATTCGCCCTGCCGCCCTTCGCGCTCTACCGCGCGCTGCGGCGCATCAACCCCGCCCCTTTCCTGTTCTTCTTCGATTTCGGCGGTTTCGCGGCGGTGGGCGCGTCGCCGGAGATCCTGGTGCGGCTGCGCGACGGCATCGTCACCGTCCGTCCGCTTGCCGGCACGCGCCGCCGCGGCGCCACGCCGGAGGAAGACCGCGCGCTCGAGGCCGAGCTGCTGGCCGACCCGAAGGAGCGCGCCGAGCACCTGATGCTGCTCGACCTCGGTCGCAACGATGTCGGGCGCGTGGCGGAGATCGGCAGCATGCGCGTGCCGGCGCAGTTCCAGATCGAGCGCTACAGCCAGGTGATGCATATCGGCAGCGAGGTGCAGGGCAAGCTGCGCACCGGCCTGACCGCGCTGGACGCGCTGGTGGCGGGCTTCCCGGCCGGCACGCTGACCGGCGCGCCCAAGGTGCGGGCGATGGAAATCATCGAGGAGCTCGAGCCCTCGCGCCGCGGCATCTATGCGGGGGGCTTCGGCTATTTCGGCGTGGATGGCGGCATGGACACCTGCATCGGCCTGCGCACCGCGCTGCTGAAGGACGGCATGATGCATGTGCAGGCCGGCGCGGGAGTGGTGGCGGACAGCGACCCCGCGGCTGAATATGAGGAGACGGCGCAGAAGGCGCGTGCCTTGTTCCGCGCCGCGGAGGAAGCGGTGCACTTCGCCGCGGGGCGGCGCGGGGGATAGAGCGCGATCGCTGAAGCATTCGCCGTTCCGCCTGGGCTCACGGCGAATGCTTCAGCTCTCCGTTTCAACGAACAACTTCACCCAAATTCGGGCGATTCCACCTGAAGGGAATCCGCCCTGAAGGCTGGCACGGCCGTAAGCACAAGCCGCGCTCCTTGCCCATGCCGGGGCACCGCCGGCCGCTGCCGAGATGCCTGTTCCCGGCGTTGCATGACGGGTCGCCCCCGCCTTGCCGCCCAGGCGACGCCGGTCTGGCAGGGGCCGGGACAACGCCTCGGCCCCTCGCCCGTGCCTCAGGCGATCGCCCCCTCCGGCGTCAGCACCAGCGCCGCTCCGTGGAAAGGTGCGGTGAACCACTGCTGCTCGTCGCCGCCCGTCACCGTGCCGCCATCCGTCATCTCTGCGGTGTCCACGTCGAGCCAGTGCGCCTCCATCCGGGCGCCCGCCGCCGCGGACAGGTCCACCGAGAACCCGCCACCCGAGGGCGCATAGACCAGGTACTGCGCGCTCTCCGCGTCGGCCAGCGCGAAGCCGGTGGAGGCGAGGTCGCCATCCGGGCGGACATCACCCAGATCCAGCATCTCTGCGACCTTGCGGGTGCCGAGGATGCCCATGCGGTTGCCCTCCTCCTCCGCCTGGTGGCCGTCATTGTGGATGTTGCGGCCCGCGATGCCGGTACCTTCCAGACCCTCCATGGACAGCAGGTTGTGGCCGCGCATGAACTGCTGCCAGACCCAGTCCACGCCACCGCCGATCCCGAAGGTGTGGTCGCTGTCCACGATCGAGACCTTGTCGCCCGAGGCGGCCGGCGGGTTGTCGTGGTATTCCAGCCAGCCATGCGGCGAGATCCAGTCGGCGTTGCTGGCTTCGAGCTCCCGGTTGATCTGCCACTCGTCGCCACGCGGCACCGATGCGGTCATGCCGACGGGATGCTCCAGGCCCTGGGATGCGTCGTACTGCCGCATATAGTCCAGGATGTGGTTCTGCCACACCCAGGTCTCGGCATCGTTGTGCATCTCGTTGCCGACCTCGTAGAGCACGTTCGGCAGGTCGTCGAGCGTGTCCATCACCTCGCGGATATAGGCCTTCTGCAGATCGAGGATCTGCGGATCGGACAGCGTGTGCACCGTGTAGCCGTCACCGCGCCCCGTCGGATCACCGTCGATCCCGTTGACGTTGTTGCCGGCCTTCCAGACATTGCCCTGCCACGGATCGTAGGAGAGCCAGTCGGCGTACTCACCGGACCAGCCGTTGAACAGCATGACGTCCACATAGATGCCGTGCTTGCCCGCTTCCTCGACGCGGTCGTGCAGCCGGTCGAAATAGTCCTGGTTGAAGCGCGTCAGGTCGTAGCGCCCGTCATCCAGGCGGACCCAGGGCAGCGGGCTGCGCGTATCCGGTCCTTCGTCGGTCGCCGCGGTCTCATGGGCCCAGAGGCGCGTCAGGTTCGCACCGCTCTGTTCGAGCAGGTCGAGATAGGCACCGTAGTCGAAGGCGCCGGCCTGATCCGTCAGGTTGACCCAGCTGTGCGATCCGGCGAGGTACACGGCCTTCCCGTCGGCATCGGTGAAGTAGATGTCGCCGGGCTCGTGATGCAGCAGCGGCGGCATGCCCTCGGGCGTCGGGTCGCCCTCACCGCTGCGGTCGCCGTCGTCGGTGTCGCCACCGTCGGTGTCGCCGTCCCCGTCATCCTCGGCATCGTCGCTATCGGCCTTGCCGACGGTGAAGGTACCGCCGGTCCAGCCGCTGCCGAGCGCCTCGCTGACCACGCCGTTGTAGTCGGCACGTGTGACGTACAGATTGCGGTCGGTCTCGGGTGTGCCCTCCCAGAGGTCGTTGAGGTACTCGACCGTGACCGTATGCGTCCCGGAGCCCCAGTCGCCGCGCAGCGTCAGCGTGTCGTACTGATCCGCATCACGCAGGGCGGAGACGGTGAACACCTCACCCACCTGCTCCCCGTTCACGCGCACGACGTACTGCGCGTCGCCCTGGTAGAAGTCCTGGCTGACATGCAGCACCAGCGCGTCGGGACCCGTGCCCACCTCCAGCGAGGCCGGCGCACGGCCGGAATCGGGCGGCGTGGCAGGTTCCTGTGGCCTGGGGCTCTCGTCGCCGGAGCCCGAACCCGTGCCGGGATCCTCGCCGGTCCACTGGCTCATGACCACATTGTCGATGTGCACCGTCACCTGGTCCGGCGTCGAGCCATCGGGGGCGCCGCCCATCCATTTGTCCGCGGCGCCGCCGACATAGCCCATGGCGCCGAAGCCCATCGGTTCGTCGGGGATGTTCTCGTTCCACTCCGCGACGGTGCGGCCGTCCACCTGGATCGTCAGCCGGTCCGGCAGCCAGGTCACATCGTAATGGTGCCAGCTGGACGGATCGTAGGACTGGTTGCGCGTAGCGTCGTAATAGTCGTGGTTGTTGCCGTTCGGCCCTTGCCAATGCAGCGTGTGCATCACGTCCTGGGCCGGCGTCTCGAGGATGTCGATCTCCGGCGGCCAGTGGTCGTCCGAGGCGGGCCACATCAGGATGGCCGCCATGGTGCCCTGCGCCTCCTCGACCTTCGCGTCGAAGGAGACGGTGCCGTAGTGGATCGCCTTGCCGGCCTTGAAGCTGTTGAAGCCGCCGCCCGTCCACCAGCCATCGCCCTGGCGGGTCATCGTGACCTGCATCTCGCCGTCGCGGACATTCACGTCGCCGGCGTTCCAGCTCCAGGCACCGTTCCAGTAGACCCCACCGTGGAAGGGTGCGCCCCAGTTCGCGTGATCGTAGCCGTTGCTGAAATCGTCCGAGAGAATGGTACGGAAGGCGCCCGAGCTCTGGGTCTCACTCATCGGGCCAAGCTCCGCCGCTGTGCGCCATGGGCGTAGCGGTGGAGACGGCTGCCTCGGTATTCGGGGAGATGCATCACGTTCTGCCTCTGTTGTTTCGTTGTGTGGCCGGTGCGGCCGCGTGTCCGGCCGCGCCGCCGCTCCTCAAGTCCCGGCGAGCGGCGCGCTTGTGGTCCGACGGCCGCTCCCGCTTCAACAGAGGATTGCATTTTGCACACGATATTTCGATCTAGCGTCTGCGCGGCAAGCGGGAGCGGGAATGCATTCCTAGACCCGCTGAGATCATTCCCTGTCGGGAATACGGCCGCCCGGCTTCGCGCGGGACCTGCCCGGTGCTACCGCCTCGAACCGGAGAAAGCGGGCAGGCCGGTCCGCCCGCAGATCCCCACGTCCAGGAGAGGCAACGCATGACCCGCCCCTGCCCCGGTCCCCGCGCGATCACCAGCCGACCCAACTGGCAGCCGCCGGCAAACAGCGCGGACTGCCACATGCACATCTTCGGGCCCTACGACCGCTATCCGCTTTCGCCCGGCCGCGGCTACACGCCGCCCGAGGCCTCCATTGCGCAGTACCTGGAAATGCTGGCGACCATCGGCCTCTCGCGCACCGTCGTCGTCCAGCCGAGCGTCTACGGCACGGAGAACGCGGTCACGCTCGAAGCCGTGGAGGCGCTGGGCTTCGATCGCGCCCGCGCCGTGGTCGTGGTGGACGAGGAGTGCGACGCCGCTTCCCTGCAGGCGATGCACCGGCGTGGCGCGCGCGGCGTACGCTTCAACGCGGTCAGCGGAAATGGCACGCCGCTCGAGCAGCTCGAAGGGCTGGCGGAGCGGGTGGCGCCGCTCGGCTGGCACATTCAGCTCTACACCCATGGCGCGGAATTGCTGGCGCTGGAGCCGGTGCTGGCGCGGCTGCCGGTGACGGTGGTGATCGACCATATGGGCGGCGTGCGGACCGCGGAGGGCGGCGCGGAAAGCCCTGCCTTCAAGGCGCTGCTGCGGCTGCTGGAACGCGGCGCCTGGGCCAAGCTCTGCGGCTACCGCTCCTCGAGCGGCCAGCCTTATGCCGATGTGCTGCCGATGGCGCGCGCCATGATCGCCGCGGCGCCCGATCGCTGCGTCTGGGGCACCGACTGGCCGCATCCCTCGCTGCACAGCCCGGAGGAGGTGCCGGATGACGGGCACCTGCTGGACCTGCTGGCGCAATGGGCTCCGGAGGAGGCGCAGCGGCGCGCCATCCTGGTCGACAACCCGGCGCGTCTCTATGGCTTCTGACCCGGTGCGCGGGCGCTTGCCGCCGGCCGCCCCGCCACGCTATGATGCCATCATGATCCGAGGAGCGATCATCGCGCGATTTTGGTACCGCTGGTTCAGACCGGCGGCCTAGGCACTCGCGCGCAGAGCAGAGCAACCCGAAGCCGCCACCCGCTGGCGGCTTTCGCGTCTCAGGCTCCTGCCCGACCCATGAGAGCGCCAGCGGCGGCGGCCCCGGAGAACCAGGAACCCCGCCATGCATCGCAGCGAATACGATTTCGACGTCATCACCGGCCCGGCCGCTCCGCCCCTCCCGGTGCCGGCGGAACCGAAGGCCGGCGACGGCGCGCCTTCCGCGCAAACACCACCGCAGCAGGAGCGCTCCGAGCCGCGCTAGGGCATTCTCCGCGGGCCCGGCCCGACGGCACATGCGCCTTCGCCCATTCAGGTGATTCCACCTGAATGGGACCTTCTCCGGCGGCCCGGCTGTGTCATGGGGGGACTCCGGTCCCTCGCTTGACCGTGACGCGCCGCGGCATGAGAGTCCTTCCCCCATGCTCCTGCTGATCGACAACTACGACAGCTTCACCTTCAATCTCTATCACTTCCTTGGCGATCTTGGAGTGGAGATTGAGGTTCGCCGCAACGACGCGCTGACGAGTCAGGAGGCGCTCGCGATGCGGCCCCAGGCGATCGTGCTCTCGCCCGGTCCCTGCACGCCGAACGAGGCGGGCATCTGCCTGCCACTGATCGGCGCCGCCGCAGCAGCAGGTGTGCCCCTGCTCGGCGTCTGTCTTGGCCACCAGGCCATCGGCCAGGCCTTCGGCGGCGGCATCATCCGCGCGCCCGTCCCTGTGCACGGCAAGGTCTGGGACGTGCACCACCGTGGCAGCGACCTGTTTGCCGGCCTGCCGAGCCCCTTCCGGGCCACGCGGTACCATTCCCTGGTGGTGCGGCAGGAGGAACTGCCACCCGCGCTCGAAACCACTGCCTGGACCGAGGACGGTCTGGTCATGGGCCTGGCGCACCGCTCCCTCCCTATCTGGGGCGTGCAATTCCATCCGGAGAGCATCGCCAGCCAGCATGGCCACGACATCCTGAAGAATTTCCTTTCCCTTGCCCGGGTCCACCACGGGGTGGCGGCGTGAACAGCCTGAAGCCGGTCCTCGCCCGCCTTGCTGCCGGCGAGCGGCTGGCGGAGAGCGAGGCCGAGGCCGCCTTCGGCCTCATCATGGCCGGCGAGGCCACGCCCGCGCAGATCGCCGCCCTGCTCATGGCCATGCGGGTGCGCGGCGAAACGGTGGCGGAACTGACCGGCGCGGTGCGTGCCATGCGGGCACGGATGGCCGGGATCGAGGCGCCGCCCGATTCAATGGACATCGTCGGCACCGGCGGTGACGCCTCAGGCAGCCTCAACATCTCCACCGCGGCCGCGCTGGTGGTGGCGGGCTGCGGCGTG
>Ga0180217_1003988_pt1 | contig 12016 bp, 10 predicted proteins | sample eDN3rd37CBELigOP_FD_128521 | JGI IMG/M metagenome (GOLD analysis project Ga0180217, IMG submission 128521) | Enriched Organic Plus compost microbial communities from Emeryville, California, USA - eDNA 3rd pass 37_C BE-Lig OP (version 2) (version 2) ... | reverse complement strand
CGAATGTCTGAACCAGCATCAGCGCATTGACGTGGCCTTCGTAGACACGACCGACCGAGAGGTTGCCGCGACCAAGCTCGCGTAGCACGTCCAACTGGTTCTGTGCAGTTGCAGGGCTGCCCTTGAGTCCCGCGCCGCCGAGTTCCTCAGATAGCGGCGCGGCCAGCAGCCCGGCGTCGGCGATGTGCTGGAAGGCGTCGGTTGGGAAGGAGCGTTCGTCGTCGGTGTCTGCGGCTAGCTGAGCGCAGGCATCTGCGACCTGCGCGGCAATGTCGGTGATGTTCACAGGGCGACATGCTCCGGGTTAGCACGCGGTCCCTCCGGCGGAGGCGGCCAGTCGAGCCCTTCGTAGCTCGGACGAATCAGGATGCGTCCATCCACCTCACGGACATCAAACGTGCGGAGCGGATTGGCGGCCGGCCCGACGAGCGGTGCACCATCGCGGACATCGAACTCTGAGCCGTGCCAGGGGCAGGTGACGACGCAATCGTGAATCGGCCCCTCCGAGAGCGAGCCGCCGGCGTGCGGACACCAGTCTTCGACCGCATAGACATGGCCGTCCGCGCGATAGAGCATAACCGGCACGCGATCCACTTCGACCACGACGCGGTGCTGCTCGGCCAGCTCGTCCGACGCGAGCACGTCGCGCTCCTCGTTCGGCGGCTTGGGATAGAGGGCGAAGCGGACGTTTGCGCCAAGGTTGTAGACCAGGTCGCCGCCCAGCGCGCCGCCCAGAACGAGCGCGCCGAGGCCGAGCGTTGAGAACATCTTGGCCGGCCCGCGATGGTCGCTTGAGCGCAAAGCGAGCGACGTGCCGTAGCAGGCGAGCGCAGTCACGTTCGAGAGTGCGTGGGCGATACCCACCCGCCGCGGCTGACTCCAGAGATCGGACCAGTCGGCGATGCCGCTCAACGCGGCTGCGCTGGATGTGACCACGCCGACCCCGATGGCAGTATCGGCAGCGGCTGCGTACGGCGACGAAGGCTGGTCGCTCGCGCTATCCAGCGCGTCGAATATGGCCGCCATTGTCCATGCGCCGAGCGGCGTGATAACGAGCATCGGATGGAGGCGATGCCGCAGGGGCGTGCCGTTCAGCAGACTCTTGATGCGTACCGTCGTGTCGCTTGCGCCGAAGATCTTCTGAACCGATGCCTGCACTGGCTCTGCGATTGCATCGAGCCATGCAAAGCGATCGCTTTCGATTATTGAGCTTAGTGTTTTCGCCTGCCTGCTCATCCACGCCCCCCGATTTCCTGCGCCCGAATTCCACATTGTTTGTCCGCTACGTATCAAGAACCGTGCCGATCGGGAATCGCGGGGTCCTGGGAGGTCTGGATGGCCGTGGATTGTGGCAAGCACGCGGGCGTGCGAGTGCTGGGAAACACCCGGGACGGAGAGAGGTTCCGTCGTCAGCGACAACGGAACCTCACGCTCGGAATGTGTGGATTGCTAGACCCGGCGTTGCCGCGGGTCCAGCGCGTAGCGCAGGCCGTCACCGATCAGGTTGAAGCACAGCGCGGTGATGGCGATGATGACGCCCGGCAGCGAAGAGACGTGAGGCGCGACGCTCAGCACCCGGCGGCCCTCGTCAACCATCAGCCCCCACTCGGCCGTCGGTGGCGACACGCCCAGCCCGAGGAAGCTCAGGCTGGCGGTGAAGACAACGAGCAACCCGATGATCGTCGTCGCGTACACCAGCACCGGAGCCATCACGTTTGGCAGCATGTGCCGCCCGATAATGCTGGTGAACGGCGCGCCGATCGCGCGGGCGGCGGTGACGTACTCCGAGTGCGCCTGCTCGCGCGTCGCCGTGTACGTCATCCGGGTAAGCGGCGCGATCGTCACCAGGGTCGTGGCCAGGATCACCGATTGTGACCCTGGCCCCATTGCGGCGGCGATCGCAATCGCGAGAATGACACTCGGCAGTGCAAAGAGCACGTCCATCAGCCGCATGATGATCGTGTCGATGAATCCGCCGAGATAGCCTGCTGTCAGGCCGAGGAACAGGCTAATGACCGACGCAATCACGACTGGAATGAGTGCGTTCGGCAGCGAGACACGTCCGCCCCAGATCAAGCGGCTCAGCATGTCCCGTCCCTGGAAGTCCAGGCCGAGGATGTGGCCCTCGGTGCCCATCGGCTCGAGGCGCATCCGCGAATCGCTCGCGATCGGATCGTAGGGGCTGACGAGCGGAGCGAAAATCGCCGCCAGTGCAATGAACAGGATCACGATCGCGCCGGCCACCGCGGCCTTGTCCTGCGAAAACCCGCGCAGCGCGGCGCGCCAGCCGGATTGTGAGGGACGAAGAGAATCGGAGATGAGTGCGCGTGCGTCGCGCCCATCCTCCTCGATGGTTGCGCTGCTAGAGCTGAGACTCACGCATGTCCTCCTCCTACATCAAACGGATGCGCGGATCGATGACCCCCTGGAGGACATCGGCGATCAAGTTCAGGGATGTGAAGACAAGGGCGATGAGGACGGTGATCGTCATGATGACCGGCACATCACGTGCGCCGATGCTCGTGTAGAGCTGCTGGCCCATGCCCGGCCAGGAGAAGACGACCTCGGTGATGAGCGATCCGCCCAGCAGATAGCCGGCCTGCAGCGCGACGATCGTGATGAACGTCGGCATCGCATTCCGCAGTGCGTGGCGCAGGACGACGATGTGTTCGGCGAGTCCCTTCGCGCGTGCCGTGCGCACGAAGTCGAGATTCATGATTTCGAGAATCGACGAACGTACTTGCCGGGCTATGACCGCCGCCGGAACCGCTGCTGTCGCGATTGTTGGAAGCACCAGGTGCTTCGCGAGATCGACTAACCCCCCATCACCACGGACGTCGTACATGCCGACGGCTGGGAACCAGCCAAGCTTCAGCGAGAAGATGATCAGCAGCATGATCGCCAGCCAGAACGACGGCAGGCTTGCGCCGATGATCCCCAGGATGGTCGCTGTGCGGTCTGTTCGCGAGTTCGGTCGCGTGCCGGCGATGACACCGACCGTCAGGCCGATAATGACGGCGACCACCAGTGATGATCCGGCGAGGATGACCGTGTTCGGAAAGCGATCCTTGACGATGCCGAACGCGCTGATGCGGTGCTGGTAGGAGCGTCCAAAGTCACCCTGGACAGCGTTGCGCAACCAGTAGACGTACTGGATCGGCATCGGCTTGTCGAGTCCCATGGCGCGGCGAATCTTCTGAATCTGCTCCTCGGGTGCGTTCGACGGCAACTGTGCGCGCGCAGCGTCTCCGGGTGTGAGATGGACGATCGTGAAGATGAGGATGGAGACGCCGAACAGGACGGCGACCGTCGCTATCAACCGGCGAATGATGTATCTGCCCATGCGTCGCACGACCTTTCCGTCTGGATGACCGGTGCCCATCACGCATGCGCGATGGGTACCGGTCGGGCTATTCGTCGATCCAGAGTTTGGTCAGGTCATAGTTGACGTTGACCGAGTGGACGAACCCCTTGAGCGATGGCTTCATCAGATGCGGCAGCTTGTCGTGGGTGATCGCAACGAAGGCGCAGTCTTCGACCATGGCCTTCTCGTTGGCCTTGCGATACAGCTCGTTCGAGGTGGCGGCATCCGTCGCCTCGGATCCGGCGACGAGGAACTCGTCCAGCTCAACGTTCGGGTTCTCCCGGTTGGTGTAGCCCGCATCTCCGGCGTCCTGCTCGGACCGATAGCGTGACTCAGCCTGGATGTTGACGAAGAAGTTCGTCGGCATGCCCCAGGCGGTGCCCCACATGATCATGTCGGTGCGCTCGCGGAAGATGATGCCGAGGTAGGTGACCCACTCCGTCAGCTCCAGCTCAAGGTCGATCCCGACTTCAGCGAGGTTGTCCTTGATGAACTGCGCGACCGCGCCGGCTTGCGGCCAGCCCGAAGCCGTTGGGACGCCCAGCAGCTTCGTCTTGAAGCCATCGGGATAGCCAGCTTCGGCGAGCAGCTCACGCGCCTTATCCGGGTCATACGGGAAGGGCTTCCAATCCGGGTCGTAGGCCGGCGCACCCGGCGAGAGCAGGCCATAGGCCGGAATCGCCGAGTTGCGGAACAGGTCGCGTGCGATCGCCTCGCGGTTGATCGCGTAGCTGATCGCCTGGCGAATGCGGACGTCCTTGCCGTACTCGTTGCGGAACTGGAATCTGTAGTAGGCGACCTGTGGCGTCATGCCATCCGAGTGCGTGAACCCTTCGTCGATGAGGCTCTGGATCACGTCGGGTGGCGGATCGCTCATCAGATCGATCTCGCCGGTCTGCAACGCGACAACGCGCGCCTGATCCTCAAGGATCGGGCGAATGATGACTTCGTCCAGATACGGCTTGTCGCCCCAGTAGTCATCGTTGCGCTCGAACTTGGTGCGCTGGCCCTCGACGCGCTCGACGAAACGGAACGGCCCGGTGCCGGATGGGTTGGCCGCGAGATTCTCGTTGCCGACCTTCTCAATCTGCGTTGGGCTGGCGATACCGAACCAGTAGTAGTCGCCAATCGTCGACAGGAACTCGGCGACCGGGCGATCGTGTGTGATCGTCCAGGTAGTCGCGTCCGGCGCGGTCACCTCGGTTGCGTACTGAAACGCGAACTGCCCGTGCCAGGCGGTTTCGTAATAGAACTTGGAGTCTGCGACGGCCATGCGCTCGTAGTTCGCCATGACCGCGGCGGAATCGAAGTCAGTTCCGTCGTGAAACTTCACGCCTTCGCGAAGCTTGAAGGTCCAGGTCAGCCCGTCTTCGGTCGCTTCCCAGCTCTCGGCGAGGAGCGGCACGATCTCGGGAGTGCCTTCCGTTGCCGCCAGATCTTTGCGGACAAGGCTCTCGTACATCATGGTTGACTGCCGCCAGGCGGCCCAGGCGTTGGTGGTGTGTGGGTCGAGCGCGTCGGCGTCGCCGCCCATGCCCCAGACGAGCGTCCCGCCCGACTTCGGCTCGCCGGCTTCGGCTTCGCCCTGCGATTCGCTGGAGACTGTGGCCGTCGGGCCACCTGGAGTCGTTGTGTCATCTTTGCCAAAATCGTCGTCGCCCCCGCAGGCGGCCAACAGGCTCGGCAGAACGACGGTGCTCAGGCCGGCAAGTGCGCCGAGACGGAGCATGGTGCGGCGTGTGATCCGGTGAGACGACAAGGTGTGGAGTTCCACGGGCTAGCTCCTCGCATCTGTGTGATGGTGTTCGGTGGCTACGACAGGAATTTCCAATAGGCCTTTTGCGTGTCCCGGATCCTGGCGATTGCGGCCTCGCCACTCTCCCCGACTGTGCTGTACTGTGGCTGGTTCTTGAGCCCGTCAAGCGCCAGTGGTTCGTCAGCGTTCATGCGCTGCTCAGCCAGTGTCTCGACGATCGCGAGCGTGCAGTACGGCCCGTACAGCTCGCTGTAGCCGCCCTCCTGCAGGATGACCAGCCGACCGTTGGCGTGCTGCTCAGCGATGTCGATCATTGCCTGCGTCATGCGGCGATATGCTTCGGTAGTCAGGCACATGCGGCCGAGCGGGTCCATCGTGCTGGCGTCCTGCCCGGCGGAGACGAGGACGATCTCCGGCTTGAACTCGTCGGCGATCGGGCGAATGATCTGCTCGAACGCGGCCATGTAGGTCGCGTCGCCACTGCCGGGCGGTAACGCGACATTCACGGTGAAGCCTTCACCTGCGCCGCTGCCGGTCTGCGCAATTTCGCCAAAGCCCGGTGGGTAGAGCTGATCCTGATGCAGCGAGAAGAACAGGACGTTTGGATCGTCGTAGAAGGCGTCCTGCGTGCCGTTGCCGTCGTGAACATCCCAGTCGAGCACCAGGACGCGCTTCAGTCCGTGGCGGTTCTGCGCGTGGCGGGCAGCGATGACGACGTTGTTGAAGATGCAAAAGCCCATGCCCTTGTCGGACATCGCGTGGTGGCCCGGCGGCCGGACGTTGGCGAACGCGCGTCGGACGCGTCCTTCAACGACGGCATCGATCGCGGCCATGCCACCACCGGCGGCCAGCAGCGCGATGTCGTACGAATCCGGACTGGCTGGTGCGCCCTCGCCGGTGTCTCCGCCGCCCTCAGCGCAGATCTGCTTCACGCGCTCGACGTACTCCGGCGTGTGATAGACGGTGATGTCCGATTCCTGCGCCGGATACGCAGCGATCTGCGTCAGATCCTTTGATAGCCCGGTCATGTCGACGAGGTGCTTTGTCCGCATGACGAGGCGATAGTTCGACGGATGCATGGTGGGCTCAACGAACGGTACCTGTCTGCCTGAGCCCCAGGCGGTCTGCAGACCGGGGTTGTGCTGAAGGTAGCGATCGTCATAGACGAAGCCGACGGCTGGTTTCGTGCTCACTGTTCCCATTCCCCTCAATGCCACGTAAGCGGTCGCTCAAACCGCTGTGATCTGCCGCGGGTCCTCGAAATCCTTTCGTTTCATGCGTATGCCGAATACGTCGATCTGGGCGCGATCAACCAGGATCCACCTGCACGCACGTTGGGCATGTGATGAGCGACATTGCGTTGGCTCGCGGCAGCGCGAGCGTCCTCAGCGTTGAGGTGATGCGGTCGTCAGGACAACGAGCGACACCAATGGCGGGGCACAGGAGATTCCGCAGGCGCGGATGATTACAGCTATCCGAGTGCTTGCCGTGTCAGCGACACGTACAAGCTTCCTGATCCCGACTCACGACTGTTGCTGGTTTCGAGGCGACGCAGGCGGCAGCATCACATGGGTGTGAATGCTTGTCAATACCTCGGTAGACAGGAGTCTGGCGATAACGGGATGGAAGCCGTTTCGGGAGATTCGGTGTTGACTCAGAATCACTCGATAAAGGAAATTTTTGTTTCACTTACTGACCAAAATGTCAGCACCTGCCCGAATGAGATGCCTGCTGCGAGTGCCTGCCCGGCTGGGACATTTCCCGCGCCTGAAGCGGGGCATACTTCTCCGGTCTGGCTGACGAGCAAGCGAGAGGACGGCGGCTGTGTGCGCAGAGGAAGCGCTGGGGCGGTGTACATGGGCGGGCGATGATCCGCTGTATACGCGCTACCACGATGAAGAGTGGGGCGTGCCCTGCCATGACGACCGGATGCTGTTTGAGATGCTGATCCTCGAAGGGTTTCAGGCCGGGCTGTCGTGGATCACGATCCTGCGAAAGCGCGAGAATTTCCGGCGTGCGTTCGAGGGTTTCGATCCGGTCCACATCGCCAACTACGGCGATACGGATGAGGCGCGTCTGCTGGCCGATGCGGGCATTGTCCGCAATCGGCTGAAGATCGCCGCTGCGTCGCGGAATGCGCGTGCGTTCCTTGCGGTCCAGGACGAATTCGGTTCTTTCGACCGCTATATCTGGGGCTGGACTGATGGCGAGACGGTCCGCCACCCCGAGGGCTACACGATGGAGACGATCCCGGCGACAACGCCGCTCTCGGACGCGATCTCACGCGACCTGAAGCGGCGCGGATTCACCTTCGTCGGGTCGACGATCATCTATGCCTACTTGCAGAGCGTCGGAATCGTTGACGACCACATGCGCGGCTGCTTCAAGTTCCTCGAACGCTGAGTGAGCGGTCGCGCGCCAGCCGCTGGAGTGCTGCCGTCGCGGCGTGGTAGCCGCACATACCGTGGACGCCGCCGCCCGGTGGCGTGGCCGCGGAGCAGAGGAAGATACGCGGGTTCGGCGTTGTATATGGGTTGCGCCGCACGACAGGCCGGGTGAACAGTTGGCGCAGGTCCGGCCGACCGACCGAGATGTCGCCACCGATGAAGTTCGCGCTCACCGCCTCAATGTCGGCCGGGAACATGACCTGGCGGGCGATGATGCGCTCGCGGAAGCCGGGCGCGAAGCGCTCAATCTGCGCGTCGATGGCTGCGGTCATGTCGACCGTCGAGCCGTTCGGGACGTGGCAGTAGGCCCAGAGCGTGTGGATGCCGTCCGGCGCGCGCGATGGATCGAAGAGCGTCGGTTGCGCGGCGATGATGAATGGCGCGTCCGGGTGTCCGCCGCGTGAGACAGCGCGTTCTGAGGCGGCGATCTCTTCGAGCGTCCCGCCCAGGTGCAGCGTCCCTGCCTCTCGGCACGCCGCAGCCGCCCACGGCACCGGACTGTCGAGCACGTAATCCACCTTGAAGACGCCGGGTGCCTGCCGCATCCGGTCCAACTGCCGCCGATAGCCGCGCGGAAGCTGCGGTTCGGCGATCTGCGCCAGCGCCGCAGCGGACGTATCAAACAGGTAGGTTCGCGCTGGTGGCAGGTCGGCGAGGCGCGTCACCGTCGTGTCGGTGATGAGCTCGCCGCCGAGAGCCGCGAGGTAGGCAGCCAGCGCGTCGCTCAGGCGCTGCGCACCACCGCGCGGGAATGGCCAGCCGGTCGTGTGCCCCAGCATACCGAGGACGAGGCCGAACGCGGCGCTGACATACTCCTCTAATGGAAGGAACGAATGCGCGGCCAGCCCGGCGAAGAGCGCCCGTGCCTGCGGACCGGCGAACGTAGATGAAGCGAACGATGCAGCTGGACGGAGCGCCTGGATGCCGAAGCGCGCCAGCAACCCCGGATGATCGGGCAGATGGGCTGGCGCGAGCGTGTCATCCAGCAGGTCGGCTGCGTTGCGGATCAGCGGCTCGAATAACTCGCGCCATCGTTCGCCGTCGACGCCGAGCATCTGGCCGGTAGCGGTGAGGTCGCGGCGGAGCAGCAGGGCATCGCCGGAGTCGAGCGGATGCGCCAGCGCGGCAGGTGGATGCACCCACTCAAGGCCGTAGTGGTCGAGCGGTAGTGAGCTGAGCCACGGCGACGCGAACGCCAGCGGATGAATCGCAGCGCCGAGGTCATAGGTCACGCCCGGTACGCTGGCCTCGGCCGAGCGTGCGCCGCCACCGGGGCGGTCGTGCGTCTCGTAGACGCGAACCGAATGCCCCTGCTCGGCGAGGCGGATTGCCGCTGCCAGTCCGTTCGGCCCCGCGCCGATGACGATTGCATCGAGCATCGACGCTGCTCCTTTCCTTCGTCCACTACGACCATGCTACGCTGCCGACAGCATTTTGCCCCGCAACTGGTGAGCTGGGACCCTGCCCGGATGAGCAGGTCGCCCCTGCCGACCCGGCTGATGTCGCCGGATCTGGCGCTCGGCACACTTGAGACATGACACATTCGCCGAATCGAAAGGGGCAAATACGCATGAATGCGAACGATGGAACGATGATTCCACAGACTGGCTTTGCCGATGTTGTCGCCAGTGTCGGCACATGGACGGTTGGTGTTGATGCGCGTCGGCGCTACGGTGCAACTGGCATCGTTTGGGCCGAAGGCATCGTGATCACCGCCGATCATGTCGTCGAGCGGGATGAGGACATCGTCGTCACGCTGCCGGACGGCAGCGAGGTATCGGCGACCCTTGCCGGTCGCGATCCAGCCAACGATCTCGCGGTGCTGCGCGTCGATGGAGCGACCACGGTCGCGCCGCGTGCGGACACTGCGAGGGTTGGTGATATCTGTCTGGCAATTGGCCGGGCCGGTGGCACCCTGAGCGCGTCGCTCGGCATCGTGTCGGCTATCGGCACGATCTGGCGGCGACGGCGTGGTGGGATGCGGCGGCAGGTCGTGCGGCCGGATGTCACCCTCTACCCCGGCTTCTCCGGTGGTCCGCTGATCAACGCGGCTGGTGCGATGATCGGCATGAGCTCGTCTGGCCGGGGCGGCGTTGTCGCTGTGCCGGTCGCCGAGATTGAGCCGATCGTCAACGAGCTGCTGACCCACGGCCGGCGACGCCGTGCCTTCCTCGGCATGACGAGCCAGCCGGTCGCTCTGCCGACCGCGCAGGCGTCCGGCCAGGAGAGCGGTTTGCTGGTTGTTGGTGTCGCGCCCGAGTCTCCGGCGGCAACCGGTGGTCTGATGGTCGGCGACATCGTGATCGGCATCGGTGATGCCATGATCCGCGACACTGACGATCTGCGCGAGGCGCTTTCGTCCGACCTGGCCGGGAAGTCGGTGCAGATCCACCTGTTGCGCGGTGGCTCCGAGCAGACGCTCGATGTCACCGTTGGCGAGCAGTAAAGAATGACAAGCGCGCGTCAGATCGCCCGCGTCGCGATAACGTCGCCCTACCCGTCGGTACGGGCAGGCTTGCGTGCGATGCTGACGCCGCTAGATTCGATTGAGGTCGTTGCCGATGTGATCGGCGGCGACCTCGATCCATCTGATGCTGTCGATGTGCTGGTCGTCGATATCGCGCAGGGTGAGCTTGCAGACTTCGAGCGCCTGGCGGCAGCGAATGCTGACGCCGCAATTGTGGCGCTCGTCGAAGATTCCGACGCTGGCCGACGTCTGCTGACCTCAGCCGATCGCCCAATCGCCATTGTGTCGCGCGAGGCGGGGCCTTCTGAGATCAGCGCAGCCGTCCTCGGTGTCCTGTCCGGCCTGATCGTCCTCGATCCGACCGTTGCACCGATGGACACGAAAGCCGCTCCGCTGACCGACTACGACCAGACGTTGACCGAACGTGAGCGCCAGGTGATTGAGCTTGTCGCGCTGGGACTGCCCAACAAGTCGATTGCAGTCGAGCTGGGCATCAGCGAACACACCGTGAAATTTCACGTCGCGTCGATCCTCGACAAGCTGGACGCCGCGAGCCGCACCGAGGCGGTCGCCATCGCGGCGCGCTACGGCCTGCTCGCCCTCTGATATCACCCCCCACAATGTCTGAACTTCACGTATCCTGCTCGCGTTGAGCGGCTATTGGACCTTCAGCGTCAAGTAGTCGAGTAGCTGCTCAGGGCAGCGTCGTCCTTGTCTTGTCATTTCGAGCGCGCACGCGAGAAATCTCTCCTGCGTTGGAATGGTTCGAGCGGGTCGGAGATCTTGCGCTGCGGCTCAAGATGCCAGAGTCCAGGGACGGCTATCGCGTCCGACAACTCGATGACTTGACGCTGACAGCGGCTATGGTGAAGGGAAAATGGCAAGCGGTGGCAATTCACAAATTCGCGCCAGATCACTATTTCTCGACGATGGGCAGCCACGAGCCGGTGCTGCGGATCGCTGACGGCGATACGGTCGTCACGACGACAATCGATGCCAGCGGTCGCGACGCGTCAGACACGCAGATCCATCAGGGTGGCAACGGCCAGACCGGCCCGTTTTATGTTGAGGGTGCCGAGCCGGGCGACGCATTGGCTGTGCGGCTGGACAGCTTCGCGCCGAACCGCCGCCGTGGCTGGAGCGCCTCGGTCATTGCCGAGCGCATCCTCGATCCGGAGTTCGTTCGCGACCTCCCAGCCCGCAAGACGATCGACTGGGATGTTGATGTCGAAGCTGGCACGGTCACGCTGGCCGACGCAGACACGGCGCTCGGCAGGCTCGTCCTGCCGCTGGAGCCGATGCTCGGCTGCTTCGGCGTCGCGCCGGCTGGTGGTCAGGCGATCTCGACGGCGACTTCCGCCTATCATGGCGGCAACATGGACTATCGCGGGCATCGACCGGGCGTGACCGTGATCTTCCCGGTCGCGGTACCGGGTGCGCTCTTCCACCTCGGCGATGGTCACGCGGTACAGGGTGATGGTGAGATCGTCGGCACCGGCGTCGAGATTTCGATGGACGTGCAGTTCACCGTCTCGGTTATCAAGCAGAGCAATATCGTCTGGCCGCGGACGATCGATGACGATTACATCATGGCACTCGGCAATGCCCGCCCGCTGGACGAGGCGCTGCAGGCCGCGACGACCGAGCTGGTGCGTTGGTTATCCGCCGACTATGGCCTCGACACCCGCAGTGCCTCAACGCTGCTCGGCCAGACCGTCGAATATGACATCGCCAACGTCTTCGATCCGGCCTACACGGTCGTCGCCAAGCTGAACAAGCGCTGGTTGCCGGAGCGGTAGAGCCACGTTCAAAAGGACATGCCTGGGCTTGCCTTCGTGGGGTGCGACCTGGACCGCGGCGCTCTTGTGGCGTACCTTGTCGGTCGGCAGCCATCCCCGAAACCTGTCATTTCGAACCGCAGTGAGAAATCTCCCCTGCGTTTGACTGCATCGAACGGGTGGGAGATCTCTCGGCTGCGGCCT
>Ga0180217_1003987_pt1 | contig 12017 bp, 8 predicted proteins | sample eDN3rd37CBELigOP_FD_128521 | JGI IMG/M metagenome (GOLD analysis project Ga0180217, IMG submission 128521) | Enriched Organic Plus compost microbial communities from Emeryville, California, USA - eDNA 3rd pass 37_C BE-Lig OP (version 2) (version 2) ... | reverse complement strand
GTGCACCTTGTCGACGAGCGTGCATGATGTATCGCGCACGTTCGTCGACAAGGTGCACGGTGGGGCGCCGCGAGCCGGGCCGGGTCGAGGACGGGAGCCGGTGAGGCCGGTCCACGGCCTCCCGCCCGCGTACCCCGAGCGCGCCCCGTGGGGCACCGCCGACCGGTTGCGCGCCTGGCAGGAGGAGGCGCTCAACGCGTACTTCGACCGCGAGCCGCGCGACTTCCTCGCCGCGGCGACACCCGGCGCGGGCAAGACGACGTTCGCCCTCCGGCTCGCGAACGAGCTCCTGTCCCGGCGCACGGTCGATCGCGTCACGGTCGTCGCGCCGACCGAGCACCTCAAACGGCAATGGGCCGACGCCGGCGCGCGCGTCGGACTCCGGCTCGATCCCATGTACCGCAACGGGCAGGGCTGGGGCGGCCGCCGCTACCACGGCATGGCGGTGACGTACGCGCAGGTCGCGGCGGACGCGGCGCTCCACCGCCGGATCACCGAGTCCGGTCGGACGCTCGTCATCCTCGACGAGGTGCACCACGGCGGCGATGCCCTGAGCTGGGGTGACGCGATCCGGGAGGCGTTCGCGCCGGCCGAGCGGCGGCTGTCCCTCACTGGGACGCCGTTCCGCAGCGACGACGCGCCGATCCCGTTCGTGCGCTACGAGCCGGACGAGCGCGGCGTCCTCACGAGCGTCACGGACTACCGCTACGGGTACGGGCGCGCCCTCCAGGACGGGATCGTCCGCCCCGTCGTCTTCCTCACCTACGGCGGCAACATGCGCTGGCGCACCCGCGCGGGCGAGGAGATGGAGGCGCGACTCGGGCACCCGGACACGCGCGAGGTGACGGCGCAGGCCTGGCGCACCGCGCTCGATCCGGCCGGCGAGTGGATCCAGGCGGTCCTGCGCTCGGCGGACCGGCGCCTGTCGGTCGTGCGGCATTCCGTCCCCGACGCGGGCGGCCTCGTCATCGCGACGGACCAGCGCGCCGCGCGCGCGTATGCCGAGATCCTCCGTGAGGTCGCGGGGGAGCCGCCCGTCGTCGTGCTCTCCGACGACGCCGGCGCCTCCGAGCGGATCGAGGCGTTCGCGACGGGGGAGCAGCGCTGGCTCGTCGCCGTCCGCATGGTCTCGGAGGGCGTCGACGTCCCGCGCCTCGCCGTCGGGGTGTATGCGACGAACGCGTCGACGCCCCTGTACTTCGCGCAAGCGATCGGCCGTTTCGTGCGCGCCCGTCGGCGCGGCGAGACCGCCTCCGTGTTCCTCCCGAACGTCCCGCAGCTGCTCGCGCTCGCCGCGGAGCTCGAGCGGGAGCGGGAGCACGCGATCGGCGACATCGACGAGGCGCAACCGGGAATGCTCGAGGACGGCCTCATCGACGCCGCGAACCGCGAGGAGCGCGCCTCGGGCGAGCTGTCGGCCGAGTTCGAGTGGCAGGCGCTCGCCTCGCAGGCCGACTTCTCGCACGTCGTGCTCGGCGGCGACGAGTTCGGCTTCTCGGCGTTCACCGGGAGCGACGACGAGCTCGACTTCCTCTCCATCCCCGGGCTCCTCAGCACCGAGGAGCTCCGCGAGGCGCTCGCGCATCGCCAGGCTCGGCAGTCCCGGCGCGCCGCGACCCGGACCGAGGAGCCGCGCCCGCAGGCGCTCTACCGGACGCTCGCCGAGCAGCGGAGCCTCCTCAACTCCCTCGTCGGCCTGCGGGCCAAGCAGACGGGCACGCCCCACGCGCACATCCACGCCGAGCTGCGGCGAGTGTGCGGGGGCCCGGAGGTGGCTCGCGCGACCGTGCACCAGCTCCAGGCGCGCATCGACTACCTCCGCCGGGCCCTCCACGCCTGACGTCCCGGACCGCCGGGGCCACCGTGTCGGCGGTCGACCCTAGAGTTCCCCGCATGGGACGGATCATCTACGAGACGGCGGCGACGCTCAACGGCTGGATCGCCGACGAGCGCCACTCGCTCGACTGGCTGTTCGCGGTGGAGGGCGGCGATGCGGCGCAAGCGCTCGTGCCGAGGCCTGCCGTGTACGTCGAGGGGTCCACGACGTACGAATGGGTCGTGCGGCACGAGTCGCTCCTCGAGCGACCAGCGCGCTGGCGCGAGCTGTTCGAGGACCGCCCGACGTACGTGTTCACGACCCGCTCGCTCCCGACGCCCGAGGGCGCCGACGTGCGGTTCGTGTCGGGGCCGGTGGCGCATTCGCTGCCAGAGATCCGGGCGGCGGCGGGCGACGGCGACATCTGGATCGTCGGCGGCGGCGAGCTCGCCGCACAGTTCCTCGACGCGGGCGCGCTCGACGACATCGTCGTCACGGTCGCGCCGGTGATGCTCGAGCGCGGCGCGCCGCTCTTCCCGCGGCGGCTCGAGTCCGAGCGGCTGCGTCTGCGCTCGACGCAGACGATCGGCCAGTTCGTGCGCCTGGCCTACGAGGTGCGCGGCCCGCGCGCGGCGTGAACGGCGAAGGGGCCCGGCGCCGCCGGGCCCCTTCGTGCGTTTGAGCCTGCCTCAGTGGTGGCCGTGGCCCGACTCGAGCTCCTTCTGCGTGACCGGGGCGATCCGATCCTCGAAGAACCACCGCGAGAGCGCGCCGCGGACGTTCTCCCAGAAACCGATCTTGCCCTCGGCGTTCGGCCGCACCATGAGCGGCTTGTAGTCGGTGTAGCTCACGAGGCGCCAGCGCTCGTACTCGCTGAGCGGCTTGTGGACCTCGATGTACTCGCCGCCCGGCATCCGGACGATGCGACCCGACTCGTAGCCGTGGAGCGCGATCTCGCGGTCCTTCTTCTGCAGACCGAGGCAGATGCGCTTCGTCACCCAGTACGCGACGAACGGACCGAGGACCGCCATCGCCTGGATGCCCCACGTGACGTGCTCGACCGCGAGCTTGAAGTGCGTCGCGATGAGGTCGGAGCTCGCCGCGGCCCACAGCGCCGCGTAGAACGTGACGCCGGCTGCGCCGATCGCGGTCCGGGTCGGCGCGTTGCGCGGGCGGTCGGCGATGTGGTGCTCGCGCTTGTCGCCCGTCAGCCAGCTCTCGAAGAACGGGTAGAACATCACGACGACGATGAAGAGCCCGAGCACGATGATCGGCACGAGGATGTTCATCGAGACCGTGAGCGCCCCGCCGGTGAACCACGGGATCGTGAACTCCCAGCCCGGCGGGATGAGTCGCAGCGCGCCGTCGGCGAATCCGATGTACCAGTCCGGCTGGGTGCCGGCGGAGATCGGCGACGGGTCGTACGGGCCGTAGTTCCAGATCGGGTTGATCGTCACGGTCGCCGCGATGAGCGTGATGACGCCGAAGACGAGGAAGAAGAAACCGCCCGCCTTCGCCGCGAACACCGGGAGGATCGGCGTCCCGACGACGTTCTCGTTGGTCCGGCCGGGGGCCGCGAACTGGGTGTGCTTGTTGACGATGAGCAGCACCATGTGGATGCCGATCGCCGCGATGACGAGCGCCGGCAGCACCATGATGTGGAGCATGTAGAGCCGCCCGACGATGTCGGTGCCCGGGAACTCCCCGCCGAACAGGAGGTAGGAGATCCAGGTGCCGATGAGCGGGATGCCCTTGACCATGCCGTCGATGATCCGCAGGCCGTTGCCGGAGAGGAGGTCGTCGGGGAGCGAGTAGCCGGTGAAGCCCTCAGCCATCGCGAGGATGAAGAGGATGAAGCCGACGACCCAGTTGAGCTCGCGCGGTTTGCGGAACGCGCCGGTGAAGAACACGCGGAGCATGTGCAGGCCGATCGAGGCGACGAAGAGGAGCGCCGCCCAGTGGTGGATCTGGCGCATGAGCAGGCCGCCGCGGATCTCGAACGAGATGTCGAGCGTCGAGGCCATCGCGACCGACATCTCGACGCCCTTGAGCGGGACGTACGCCCCCTCGTACTCGACCTCCGCCATCGAGGCCTGGAAGAAGAGCGTCAGGAACGTGCCCGACAGCAGGATGACGATGAAGCTGTAGAGCGCGACCTCGCCGAGCATGAAGGACCAGTGGTCCGGGAAGATCTTGCGGCCGAGCTCCTTGACGGCGCCCGAGATGCTCGTGCGCTCGTCGATGTAGTTCGATGCCCAGTTGACGAATCGCGTGCCGTTCGGCTGCTTCGTCCGCGGCTGGGGCGGGGTCACGGTCGAGGTGCTCACAGTTCGCGCTCCCAGAAGCTCGGGCCGACGGGCTCGGTGAAGTCGCTCCGCGCGACGAGGTAGCCCTCGTCGTCGACGGTGATCGGCAGCTGCGGGAGCGGCCGCTTCGCCGGGCCGAAGATGACGGCCGCCTCGCGCTTGATGTCGAACTGCGACTGGTGGCACGGGCACAGCAGGTGGTGCGTCTGCTGCTCGTAGAGCGCGACGGGGCAGCCGACGTGCGTGCAGATCTTCGAGTAGGCGACGATGCCGTCGTAGTTCCAGTCCTCGCGGCCGGGGGAGACCTGGAGGTCCTCGGGCTTGAGCCGCATGAGGAGGACCGCCGCCTTCGCCTTCTCCTCGAGGCGACCGTGGTGCATCTCGTTAAGACCCTCGGGGATGACGTGGAACGCGGAGCCGAGCGTCACATCCGCGGCGCGAATGGGCGTGCCCGTCGGGTCGAGGACGAGCCGGACCCCCTCGTCCCACATCGTGTGCTTGAGGAGCGGGACGGGGTCCTCGGCGGGCGCGAGGTCGCGCAGGAGGACGACGGCGGGGAGCGGCGAGACCGCGAGCGCGCCGATGAGCGTGTTGCGCAGGAGCTTGCGGCGGCCGAAGCCGGACTCCTCGTTCGCCTGCTGGAAGATCTCCACGGCGCGCGCGCGGGTCGCGTCGGAGCCGCGGGTCTCATGACGGTACTCGACGAGGTCGTGGCCCTGCATGAGCGCCTTCGACCAGTGGACGGCGCCGAGCCCGATCGCGAGGAGCGCGAGGGCGACGCCGAGCCCGAAGAAGAGCGTGTTGAGGCGCACCGACATGAGGTCGCCCTCGTGGATCGGGAACGCGATGTACGCCGCGATCGCGAGGACGCTGCCGATGATCGACAGGAGGAAGAGCGAGACGACGACGCGCTCGGCGCGCTTCGCCTTCGCCGGGTCCTTGTCGGTGACGCGCTCGCGCTCGGGCGGGAAGCCCGGGTTCTGGATCGCGTCCGGCGAGATGACGGCGGTGCCGGCTGGCCGTTCAGGGAGGACGGGGGCCGAGCCGCTGCTCGGCACGACTCCGTGATCAGATGCCATGAATGCTGTTTCCTTCCGCCGGCTCAGTTCGACTTGGCCGTCAGCCAGATGGTGATCGCGACGACGGCGCCGAGACCGAAGATCCAGATGAAGAGACCCTCCGCGACCGGGCCGAGCGACCCGAGCGAGAGGCCGCCGACCGAAGGCGCCGTCTCGAGGTACTTGAGGTAGGCGATGACGTTCGCCTTGTCCTCGGGGGAGATGTTCGCGTCGTTGAACACCGGCATGTTCTGCGGGCCGGTGAGCATCGCCTCGTAGATGTGCGCGGCGGAGACGCCTCCGAGCGGCGGGGCGTACTTGCCTTCGGTGAGGGCGCCACCGGCGCCCGCGACGTTGTGGCACATCGCGCAGTTCGTCCGGAAGATCTCGCCGCCGCGCGCGAGGTCCGCGCCTTCGCCCGTGAGGTAGCGCTCGTCGGGGATCGCCGGTCCGGGCGCGACGGATGCGACGTACGCCGCCATCGCGTTGATCTGCTCCTGCGTGAACTGCACGGGCTTGATCGGCGCTTGCGGCGCCGACTGCGCGAGCGGCATGCGCCCGGTGCCGACCTGGAAGTCGACCGACGCGGCGCCGACGCCGATGAGCGACGGCCCCTCGGTCGTGCCCTCGAGGTTGAAGCCGTGGCAGGTCGCGCAGTTCGCGACGAAGAGCTTCTCGCCCTCCTCGACGAGCGCCGCATTCGTCGCGGTCGTCTCGGCCGTCGCCGGGATCGTGGCGAGCGCGTACACGCCCCCCGTCCCGAGGAGTCCGAGCGCGAGGAGCGCCACGGTCGCGAGCGGGTGCCTACGGCCGCGCTTGCGCGCCGCCACATTCGACTGATTCTTCACGTTGCCAGTACTCCGTCGTCGCTTCGTGGTCACTTCAGGAGGTAGATGACTCCGAAGAGGCCGATCCACACGACGTCGACGAAGTGCCAGTAGTAGGAGACCGCGATCGCGCTCGTCGCCTCCTTGTGCGTGAGGCGTCGGACGGCGTAGAAGCGCCCGATCACGAACAGGAACGCGATGAGACCACCCGTCACGTGGAGCCCGTGGAGGCCCGTCGAGAAGTAGAAGATCGTGCCGTACGCGCTCGAGTTGATCGTGAGGTGCTCGGAGACGAGGAGGGCGTACTCGTAGACCTGGCCGACGATGAACGCGGCGCCCATGACGAACGAGAGGTAGAACCACTCGACGACGCCCCAGCGGCGCAGGTTCCAGATGCTCCCGGTGCGGTGCGCCTGCATGCGCTCGGCGGCGAAGACGCCGAACTGCGCCGTGAACGAGGAGAGCACGAGGATGATCGTGTTGACCGCCGAGAACGGCACGGTGAGCTTCGCGCTCTCGGTCGCCCACAGCTCGGGGGAGGTCGAGCGGAGCGTGAAGTACACCGCGAAGATGCCCGCGAAGAACATCACCTCGCTGCCGAGCCAGACGATGGTGCCGACCTGCACCACGTTCGGCCGGTTCAGGCTCGGCGCCGGGGGACTGGCTAGCGTCGCACTGGTCACCCGTCCATTATGACGGACAGTCGAGCGGCCCGACGCATCGCCCGGGCCGCGGCGAGGCGCCGCGTAGGATCGCGAGCATGACGAGCGGAACGACGTGGTCAGCGATCCTGGGCGCCCTCATCGAGGGCCGCGACCTCTCGATCGCCGAGGCGACGTGGGCGATGCGCCAGCTCGTCGCGGGGGAGGCCGCCCCGGCGCAGATCGGGGCCCTCCTCGTCGCCCTGCGGATCAAGGGCGAGACGGTCGACGAGATCGTGGGGTTCCGGGACGCGGCGCTCGAGGCCGCCGCGCCGTTGCCGGTCTCCGCGCATTCCCTCGACATCGTCGGCACCGGGGGAGACCCGCACGGGGTCCTCAACATCTCCTCCGTCGCGTCGATCGTCGCGGCCGCCGCCGGCGTCCCCGTCGTCAAGCACGGGAACCGCGCGGCGAGCTCGGCCTCGGGCGCCTCCGACGTCCTCACGGCGCTCGGGCTCGACATCCAGATCCCGCCGGAGCGCGTCGCGGCGGTCTTCGAGGAGACGGGCATCACGTTCGCGAACGCGGCGCTCTTCCACTCCGGGTTCCGGCATGCGGCGGGGCCCCGGCGCGAGCTCGGCGTCTCGACGCTCTTCAACATTCTCGGCCCGCTCTGCAATCCGGCCCGTCCCGACGCGAACGCCGTCGGCGCGTCGGATCGGGCGCGCGTCCCGCTCCTCGTCGGCGTGTTCCAGACGCGCGGCGCGACGGCGCTCGTCTACCGGGGCGAGGACGGCATCGACAAGCTCACGACGACGGGGCACTCGCACCTCTGGGAGGTGTCGATGGGGGCGGTGACGGAGCACGACATCGATCCGCGCGAGTTCGGCTTCCCGCTCGCGAGCATCGAGGACATCACGGGGCGCGACCCCGAGTACAACGCCGAGGTCATCCGCCGCGTCCTCGCGGGGGAGCGGGGACCGCAGCGCGACATCGTCCTCCTCAACGCCGCCGCGGGGCTCGTCGCCTTCGACCTCCTCGAGCGGCCCGAGGCGCGCGAGGAGCCGATCCGGGCGCGCTTCGCGGCGCAGATCGATCGCGCCGCCCGCGTCATCGACTCTGGCGCGGCGCAGGCGAAGCTCGAGGAGTGGGTCGCGGCGACGCGGCGGTAGGGCCTCGAGTGTGCGGCCCCGCACCGAGTGCGCGGGCGCGCGCCGCCGCATTCGCCGCGCCGGCGCACATTCGGCGGGGAGGGCGCGGCTAGACCGCGCGGCGTTCGAACGTCGCGATCCAGGCGGCGAGCGCGAGGGCGACCCACGCCAGGAGCACGAGTCCGCCGATCGCGGGCGGCAGCGAGAGCGCGCCGTCCTGTGCGAACCCGAACACTCTGCCCTCAAGTCCGAGCAGGACGTCCATATACGCTCGCTCGCCCGCCCACGGCAGGAAGGCGCCGAGGTTGCCGATCCAGACGGCGGGCGTCCCGCGAGCGAATGCGAGCACGACGTTGAAAAGGCTCGGGAGCACGACGAGGAGTGCGACGAGCGCGGTGACCGCGCCCGCGGCGTGTCGTACCAGACCTCCGATGCCAAGCGCGAGGAGCGCGACGAGGACGAGGTACGCCGTGCCGCACGCCACGCTCGCGAGGCCGAGCGGCCACGTGATGCCGAGGGCGGTGCCGCGTATGGCGCGAATGATCGAGACGACGCCCCACGAGAGGGCGAGCCCGGCGAGCGCGATGACAGCGGTCGCGCCGGCGACAGCCGCCACTTTCCGCAATGACACGATCGTGCGCCGCGGCGTCGCGGCGAGCGTCGTCCTGATCGTGCCGAATCGGTGCTCCGCGGTGACCGACGTCGCGGCGAGTCCGCCGAGCACGAGCTGCGCGAGCCCGATCCCCGCCGTGATCGCGTAGACGTACTCGATCCGGCTCGCGAGCTCGAGATCCGAGGCGACCTCCTCGAGGTCGACGGCGATCGCCCGGAAGGCGCCGTAGCCGACGAGCACGGCGATCGTCCCGGCGGCGATCCACCGCGTGGACGGGAGGGTTCGGAGCTTGATCCATTCGGTGCCGACTGGAGCTCGCCCGTCGCCCGTGCCTCTCGCGAGCGAGCGCGGGGGACTAGAGCGCGCGATATCGATCGGGCCCGCGAGCGCACGTCCCGCCCCGAGCAGACTCAGGGCCAGCCATGCGGTCAGCACGACCGCTCCATGCCACGGAACGCTCGAGGGCATCGTCCCGTCCAGGGCCCGCCAGGGGCCGTCGACGAGGGCCGGCATAATCAGGGCATGCGCCGCGACCGAGGGGAGCGCACCCGACAACCACGGCGCGTCGAGTTCGTTCGCGAGCATCGCCGTGACGGATGGCGCGATGAACACGACCGCGAGGACGACGAGGACGGCCCCCGCGGCGGAGCGGAACACGATCGTCGTCGCAAACGCGATGAGACCGATAGTGGCGATCGACGTGCAAAGTCCCACGGCGGCGATGGCAATCGGTATTGCGAAGGACCACGTGATCGGCGCCTCCCTCGCAGCGAGCACGGGGAGCGCGATCGCGAGCGAGCCCGTCGTCGTAGCGGCGGCCGAAAGCAGCGCGGTGAGGAACAGCACGACGCTCTTCGCACACAGGAGTCGACCGCGTCGAGGCGCCGCGAGGATCGCGGCGCGGATGGCGCCGCTCGTGATCTCCCCGCCGATCGCGTTTCCGCACGCGAGCGTCGTGCAGAGGATCGCGATCCAGGCGACGAGTTCGAAGAGCCTCGCGATGATCTCGAGCGTCGCTTCCGGGTTCGACGGAGTGATCGGGATGATCGAGGCGATGACGGCGGCGGCGACCGCAGCGAGGACGAGTTGTGCGACGGCGATCCATCGGGGAAACGGCACGCTCAAGAGTCGGATTCCCTCGCCGCGCATCAGCGCAGCGAATGTCGGCCTATTCACGATCTCTCGGACCATACGCCGTGCTTCCTCCGCGCGAGCGATATTGGATCTCGTTCGTCGTGAGTGTCGCGAATATCGACTCGAGCGTCGGGGATTCCGGGGACAGCAATTCGAGGGCGAATCCGGAGCGCGCGGCCGATTCACCCACTTGCGCGGCACTGGCCCCGCGAACTGCGAGATCCTCGCCGTCGAACTCGACTGTCGCCCCACTGCGCTCGAGCGCGATCGCGAGATCCCGTGCGTGGCGAGTCCTGACCCGAACGAAGGTCTGCGCGGCGCCCAGTTCGGCGAGCGTCCCATCCGCGAGAACGCGTCCGCGACCGAGGATGACGACGCGGTCGGCGATGCTCTCCACTTCCGCGAGCAGATGTGAGGAGAGGAATACCGTGCGACCCTCGTCGGCGAATGCCCGGCACATCGACCGGATCCACGCGACACCCTCCGGATCGAGGCCATTCATCGGCTCGTCGAGGACCAGGATGCGGGGGTCGCCCAACAACGCCGCGGCGATGCCGAGGCGCTGCGACATTCCCAGCGAGAACGTCCCTGCCCGTGCGTTCGCCACGGGGTCCAGGCCCGTGAGGTCGATGACGTCGTGGACACGCGGTCGTGGAATGCGGTGGGTCGCCGCCAGAGCGAGGAGGTGGTCGAACGCCGACCTCGCCGGGTGTGCCGAGCGGTGATCGAGGAGCGCGCCGACTTCGAACAGCGGCGACCGGAGATCGCGATACCGTGTGCCGCTTACCAGCGCCGACCCGGAATCCGCGGCGTCGAGACCCAGGAGGATGCGAATCGCCGTCGTCTTGCCCGAGCCGTTAGGGCCGAGGATCGCGGTGACCTTGCCCGGATGTGCCGTGAAGCTCACCGAGTCGAGCGCAGTCCGGGAGCCGAATCGCTTGACGAGCTGCCGGACTTCGATCACGACTCGACCGTAGTCAGGGCCCGGCGTTGGACCTAGCCCGCCGAGCGTGCGGCCCCGCACCGAGTGTGCGGGCGCGCGCCCGCACACCGGCCGCGCGAGCGCACACTCGGTGCGGCGGGCAGCGCCTCAGTCCGCCCAGTCGAGCGACTTCTCGATCGCCCGGTGCCACCGTTCGAGTCGGCGGTCGCGCTCCTCGCGCGGCATGCGCGGTTCGAAGCGCGCGTCCTCGTGCCAGTTCGCGCGGAGCTCGTCGAGGCCCCGCCACACGCCGACCGCGAGGCCCGCGGCGTAGGCGGCGCCGAGCGCCGTCGTCTCGATGACGCGCGGGCGGACGACGGGAATGCCGAGGATGTCCGCCTGGAACTGCAGCAGGCGGTCGTTGACGGTCATCCCGCCGTCGACGCGGAGCTCGGGCAGGGGAGCGGGCGCGTCGCGGTTCGCCGCGTCGATGACGTCCCACGTCTGGAAGGCGGTCGACTCGACGGCCGCGCGAGCGATGTGCGCCTTCGTGCTGTACCGCGTCAGCCCGACGATCGCGCCGCGCGCGTCCGGCCGCCAGTACGGCGCGAAGAGCCCCGAGAACGCGGGGACGAAGTACACGTCGCCGCTGTCCTCGACGCTCGTCGCGAGCGGCTCGACGTCGGCCGAGGTCTCGATGATGCCGAGGTTGTCGCGCAGCCACTGGACGAGCGACCCGGCGACCGCGATCGAGCCCTCGAGCGCGTAGTGGGGTGCGGCGTCGCCGAGCCGGTACGCGACGGTCGTGACGAGTCCCGCGCTCGAGTGGACGAGCTGCTCGCCCGTCCCGACGATGAGGAAGCACCCGGTGCCGTACGTGTTCTTCGACTCGCCCGCCTCGAACGCCGCCTGGCCGAACGTCGCCGCCTGCTGGTCGCCGAGGATGCCCGCGATCGGCACGCCGCGGAGGGGACCCTCGGCGACCTCGCCGTACACCTCGGAGGACGAGCGGATCCGGGGGAGCATCGCCTCGGGAATCCGCCACGCGGCCAGGAGCGCGGGGTCCCACTCGAGCGTCGCGAGGTCCATGAGCAGGGTGCGGCTCGCATTCGTCACGTCCGTGACGTGCGCCCCGCCCGCCGGGCCGCCCGTCAGGTGCCACACGAGCCAGGAGTCAACCGTGCCGAAGGCGAGCTCGCCCGCCCCGGCGCGCTCGGCCGCGCCCGGCACGGCGTCGAGGATCCACCGGACTTTGCTCGCGGAGAAGTACGTCGCGAGCGGCAGGCCCGTCCGCTCGCGGAAGCGCCCGGTGTCGCCGTCCGCGACGGCGCCGACGAGGGCCTGCGTGCGCGTGTCCTGCCACACGATCGCCGGGTGGATCGGCTCGCCGGTCGCCCGGTCCCAGACGATCGCGGTCTCGCGCTGATTCGTGATCCCGATCGCCGCGATGCGCTCGCGGGGGAGACCGGACTCGGCGAGGGCGTCCTCGAGCGTCGCGCGCGCATTCGCGAGGATCTCGATCGCGTCGTGCTCGACCCAGCCGGGGTGG
>Ga0180217_1003986_pt1 | contig 12020 bp, 4 predicted proteins | sample eDN3rd37CBELigOP_FD_128521 | JGI IMG/M metagenome (GOLD analysis project Ga0180217, IMG submission 128521) | Enriched Organic Plus compost microbial communities from Emeryville, California, USA - eDNA 3rd pass 37_C BE-Lig OP (version 2) (version 2) ... | reverse complement strand
GCTGACCTCCCGGTACCGGCGGGAGGAAATCCCCGTCGCCGAGGTGCTACAGCTGGGTGTGCGCATCGGCGCTGCGCTGGAGACGGCGCACCGGTCCGGCCTGCTGCACCGTGACATCAAGCCCTCCAACATCCTCATCACCGCGTTCGGCGCCCCCGTGCTCTCCGACTTCGGCATCGCCTCCTCGGTCGGCGGTCGCGGCGAGGACGAGGTGTTCGCGATGTCGGTGCCGTGGAGCGCGCCGGAGGTCATCGACGAGAAGGTGGCGGGCTCGGTGAGCGCGGAGGTGTGGAGCCTCGGCGCGACGCTCTACTCGCTGCTGGCCGGTCGGAGCCCGTTCGAGCAGGAGGGCACCGGCCGCAACTCCCGCGATCAGCTGAAGGCCCGCATCCGTCGCGCCGCGTACACCCCCGTCGGCAGGCCGGATGTACCGCCCAGCCTGGAGGCCGTGCTGCAGCGCTCGATGAGCCGTGATCCCGCGGCCCGCCAGGCGTCGGCGGCGCAGCTCGCGTACGAACTGCAGCTCGTCCAGCACGAACTCGGCCTGCCGCACACCCCGATGGAGGTCGCGGTCGACGAGTGGGCCGCCGCCGGCACCCCGGTCTCGTTCGACGACGCCAGGATGCGCGGCCCCGTCCGCCCCACCGTGCAGTACGAGTCTCGACGGCCGGCGCGGGCGCGCACGGCGGACCGCCGTCGACCCGACGAGGGGACCGTGCTGGCCGGCGCGGAGCCGCCGCGCGTCTCCCGGACGCGGGTGGTCGTGCTCGCGGCCGTCACCGCCCTCGTGCTCGTGGTGGCCGCCGTCACCGCCACCCTGCTCGTGGTGGGAGGCGGCTGAGCCGTGGCGACCACGCCGACATCCCCCCTCCACCGGCGCCCCTGGTTCATCGCGACCGCGATCACGGTCGTGGTGGCCGCCGTCGCGGCCGTCGCCGTGGCCTGGCCCGGCTTCGACGCGCAGCGCACGCCGCCGGACGACGGCACCGTCTGGGCGCTCCAGGCAGGCGAGGGGCGCCGCTACGCCCGAGTGAACACGGTCATCGGCGAGCTCGACACGGTCAAGCGGGTCGCGGGCCCCAGCGGCATCGTCCAGGACGGCGACCGGCTGTTCGTGTTCGCCGACGGGGACACGCGCTTCGCGCAGGTCGACCCGGCACGGCCCGCCGACCTCGACGACGACGAGGACGACGCGTTCCAGAACACGCCCGCGGGAACGGTGGAGGTGGCCGCCGCCGGCACGCATCTGGTCTATCTCACCGATCGGGGCGCCGTCTTCGCCTCCTCCCTCGACGCCCCCGGCGCCACCGTGGCGATCGACCCCGACGCGGGCGACCCCGAAGCGGAGGGGGACGTCTTCGCGGCCACCGCGGTCGCGGTCGACGACGGGGGCACCGTGTACGCGTACTCGGCCGCCGCGGCGACCGTCGTCCGCGCGGACGCGGCGACCGGCCGCATCCTGGGCACGGACGAGGTCGATCCGGCGCCGGACGGCGAGGTCGCGCTCAGCGCAGTCGCAGGGCGCTGGGTCCTGCTCTCGCCGGAGGACGGCACGCTGTGGATCCGCGGCGTCGCCGATCCGATCGAGACCGGCGCGACCGGCGGCGTGCTGCAGCAGCCCGCTCCCGACGGCGACGCGGTGCACGTGGCCGACGCGACCGGCCTCGTCGCCGTGCCGCTTCGCGGCGGCGAGCCGGAGCGGCTCGTGGACGCCGCCGGGACCCCCGCGGCGCCGGCCCTGCTCGACGGTGTGGTCCACGCGGCCTGGCTCGGGCAGGAGGACGGCACCCGCTGGTCCTCCGTCGACGGCAGCTCCTCCCTCGACTACGGCGAGGCCGCCCTCGACGACGAGCTCGCGCCGGTCTTCGCCCGCAACGGCTCGCGGATGATCCTCAACGAGACCCGGTCCGGCTGGGTGTGGACGCTGCCGGACGGCCGGCTCGTCCCCTCCTCGCAGCAGTGGGACCTCGACGAGGAGCAGCCCACGTCACGGCAGGAGGACGTCGCCGCCGAGCGGGTCGTCGACCCGAAACCGCCGGTCGCGGTCGACGACGAGTTCGGTGTCCGGGCCGGACGCTCGGTCGTGCTGCCCGTGCTCCTGAACGACCACGATCCGAACGAGGACGTCCTCGCCGTCGACCCGGCGTCGCTGGAGGGACTCGATCCCGCGTTCGGGACGGTGGCGACCACGAACGAGCAGCAGGAGCTCGTCGTGCACGTCGCCCCCGGCGCGACCGGGACCGCGACCTTCCGGTACCGCGCCACCGACGGCACGACCCCCGACGGTCTGCTGTCGGAGCCGGCGACCGTGACGCTCACGGTCGCGCCCGAGGACGAGCGCAGCGCCCCGGTGTGGTGCGGGGTCCCCGGATGCCTCGCGTCCTGGCCCACGCCGCAGGTCGCCCCCGGCGGCACGGTCGCGGTGGACGTCCGCGAGGGCTGGGTCGACCCGGAGGGCGACCCGGTGTACGTGTCGTCGGCGGCGATCACGGCCGGCACGGGCTCGCTCGCACTCGATGCGCAGGGCACGGTCACCTACCAGCATCCCGACCCGAACGAGACGCAGGCGCAGACGGTGTCGATCGCGCTCACCGTGGCCGATGCGAGCGGCCTGTCCACGCCGGCGCAGCTGGACATCGCCGTCACCCCTGCACCCGAACTCACCGCCGGATCGTTCGCACTCGTCGGCGCGGCCGACGACCCGCTCACGGTCGACGTCGGCCCGCACGTCACCGGCGCGACCGGCGGGGTGTCCGTGCGATCGGCGACGGTCCTCGACGAGTCCGGCGCCGAGGTCGTCGTGAACCCGCTGGCGGGGCGGTTCGTCTTCCGCGCGCCGCAGGCGGGCTCCTACGTCGTCCAGTACACGGTCGCCGACGACGTCGCCGAGGCCACCGGGACGGTCCGCGTCACCCTCGTCGACCCGGCTCGGACGCAGCTGACCACCCCGCCGCTCACGGCCTTCGTACGCCCCGGCGAGGACACGACCATCGACGTCGTCTCCGCCGTCACCAACCCGTCCGGGCTGGTCCTGCTGGCCAGCGACCTGCGCGTGGAGCCGGACGCCGCCGCGTCCCTCACCACCGACCTCGTCGGCGAGAGCATGATCCGCGTCACCGGGACCACGGACGACGGCGCCCCCGGCACGCTCGGCGTCGTGCGGTACACCGTGTCGGACGGCACCGGCAACGGACTGACCTCTGCGGAGGGCGAGCTCACCGTCGTGCTGCTGCCCGCCGCGGTCGCCGAGCCGCCCATCGCGGTCGACGACGCCGTCACCGTCCGCGCGGGCGCGCAGATCGACATCCCGGTGCTGGAGAACGACACCGCCCCTTCGGGTGCGCAGATCTCGATCGACCCGTCCAAGATCGTCAACGACGCGGGCGTCGGGCTCGCCTTCGCGACCGGCAGGGTGCTGCGCTATCTCGCCCCGGAACGGCCCGGCACCTACACGGTCGGGTACACGATCTCCCGCCTCGGCTTCCCGGACATGACGGATGCGGCGACCGTGACGATCACCGTCGTCGCCGACGACACGAACGCCGCACCGGTACCCCGGACGCTCGTCGGGCGCGTGCTGAGCGGTGCGACGGTCTCGATCCCGTTCGACCGGTTCTCGGTCGATCCCGACGGCGACGGCGTCACCCTGGACCGCATCACCGAGCAGCCCGAGGCCGGGTCGGCGACGATCTCCGCCACCGGCGACGCGATCCTCTACACGAGCGCCCCCGGGCACAGCGGCCAGGTGTCCTTCGGCTACCGGGTCCGCGACGACCTGGGAGCCACCGGCACCGGAGAGGTGCGGGTCGGTGTGCTCGACGCGGCGTCCGACCCCGCGCCGGTCACCTACAGCGACTACCTGCAGGTGCAGGCGGGCGCCGACGCCGTCGCACGGGTGCGCCCGGCGGACAACGACATCGACCCGGCCGGCGGCGAGCTCGAGGTGATCGACGTGCGCCCGAACGCCGAGGTCGGCAGCGCGGAGTACGACACCCTCGACGGGATGCTCGGCCGGGTCACCGAGGACGGCGAGCTCACCCTGCGCGCGGGCACGGAGCTCGGCACGTACTCGTTCGCCTATACGGTGCGCAACGGTTTCGGCGACACCGCGATCGGGCTCATCGTGCTCAAGGTCGTCCGCGAACCGGTGCCCGACTATCCGGTGGTGCGCGACACCGTCCTCACGGCGGAGACGCGTCGGGAGTTCACGCGGGGCGTCGACGTGCTCGACGGCAAGGTCTCGTGGAACGCCGGCGACGCCGACCGGCTCACGATGCGGCTGTGGGGCGACCCGCCCGCCGGGGTGGCCGCCCGTGGCGCGCGCATCTCCGGGGACCTCCCCGAACGCACCCTCCTCATCCCCTTCGAGGTGACGGGCGCGACCGACGACGGCACCGAGGTCACCTCCTACGGGTTCCTCCGTGTGCCGGGCGAGGACGACGTGCAACTGACCCTCCGCTCCTCCGCGGCGAGCGTGGAGGTGGACGAGGGACGCAGTGTCGAGTGGGACATGGCGGACGCCGTCGTGCGCCCCGCCGACGCCCGGATCGAGCTCGGCCCGCGTGCGGTCGCAGGCGGCGCGCGGGCGCAGGCGAGCTGCGAGATCCGCTCCGGGACGACCGTCCGGTACACCGCGGGGGCGGGCGCGCCGTGGACGGACTCGTGCACCGTGCCGGTACGCCTGGTGGGTGCGGAGGACTACACCTACCTCACCGTCCAGGTGCGGGTCATCGCGGAGAACCCCCAGCCCGAACTGCGCGCAGGTGCGATCACGGTCAGTCCCGGGGACCGGCAGCGCTACGACCTCATCGGGATGACCGGCTGGGCGGGCGCGGCGCAGTGGGACACGCTGCGGTACGCGGTCTCCTACGCGGGCGACCAGTTCACCGTCACGCAGGAGGGCACGAGCGTCACGGTGACTGCGAAGGACTCCGCACGGCCCGGGCGGCAGGAACCGGTGACGGTCACGCTCGCGAGCCACCCCGACGCCGCGCCTGCGACCCTCCAGCTCACCGTGGGCCCGGCGCCGTCGACGCTGCCGAAGGGCGCCACCGTCACCCAGACCTGCAGCCAGGCATCCGGCAACAGCTGCACGATCGACGTCATCGGCGCGGCCGGCGAGGTCAACCCGCTGCCCGGCACCGCACTGCGCCTGCGCGAACTCGGCGCCACCTCGAGCGGGGTGTGCGCCGGGATGACCTTCGCCATCGTCGGGGCCGGCAGCATCCAGGCCTCATGGAGCCCGGACGCGGACGGCACCCGGTGCTCGGTCGGCTTCACTGTCGAGGACGCCCAGGGGCGCCGTTCCAGCGGCGACCGGGACGGCCGTCTCACGGTCGATCTGCAGGGCTTCCCGAAGGCGCCTGCCAGCGTCACCCAGATCGGATACGGCGACCGCTCCATCACCCTCCGCGTCGACCCGGGCATCGCCGCCCTCGCCTACCCGGCGCTCGAGGGGTTCCGGATCACCGACGGCTCCCGCGTCGTGACCACCTGCGACGCGGACGGCCGCTGCGAGCCGTTCCGGGTCGATGCCAACGGCGTGCATCGCAGCTATGAGGCCCGGGCCCACAACGCGGTCGGCGAATCCCGACAGGCCACGATCGTGCGCGCGTGGGCGTACCGCGCCCCCGTCCTCGGCGAGGTCACCGCCGAGCCGGTCTACGATCCCGCACGCACCGGCATCGACACCGGCGCCGTCCGCATCCGCATCTCCGACACCGACCCGGAGATCCGCTCCTACGACGTCACGGCGGCCGGCGACGTCCCCCGATCACCGAGCGGCTCGACCGAGGTCGTGGTCACGCTGCCGGTCGGGACGCAGACCGTCACGGTCACCCCGAACAGCGCCAACGACGCCCCCGACGGCAGTGGGTCGAGCGGCGGGAGCGTCAGCCGTCGCGTGGTCGTGGCCGGGCTGCCGTCCGCGGGCGGGGTCGAGGTCGCCGAGGAGCACAGGACCGCCATCACCGTCACCGAGCCCGCGGTGGGCCGCAACCACAGTGATCGGGAGACGAGTGTCGTCTACGTCGCCTTCCGTCCCGGCGGCGACTTCACCTGCACGGTCGACGGCGGCGGCGCGCTCCGGGGCGCGTCGGGCGGCGTCACCTCCACCTCGCCGACCATCCGCGGCCTGGCCGAGAACACCCGATACGAGATCGGCGCGTGCGTGGGCAACGGCTACGGCGCGGCGAAGTCGACGACCACCACCGGCTGGGCCTGGAGCCCGCCGCCCGCCCCCGCGACGGCCACCTACGACATCGAGCGCACCGATCGCGGCGGGACGGTCGAATACACGGCCACCGCCCCCGCGGTCCCCGCGCGCCCCGGCTTCGAGACCGTCATCGAGGGGTGGCCGGCGGCGATCGGCGCCGAGGGCGGCATGAGCGCGAAGTACTGCGTCCCCGGCTCCGACCGCAGCCGCTGCGGCCCCGCCCGCACCGTCACCGCCGCCGATCCCGCCCGGGCGCTGCAGGCCACGCTCTCGGGCGCCCGCATCACCCAGTGCGTCGCCGGATCGACGCTCCGCGGCGCGATCGACCAGCTTCCGAGCGGTCTCGGCGACGTCTCGATCGACCCCGCTACCGTCCGCTACACGAAACGCGGCGGCGCGTCCGGCAGTGAATGGGTCGAGGTGCCGCGGGACGAATCGGCCCCGCTCACCGTGCCGCGCGGCGCGGAGCGGGTCGAGGCGGACCTGCTGTTCACCTGGAACGGCACCGGCGGCGCGGGCTACGGCGTCGACCGCTTCCCCGTCACCTCGAACCGCTGCGATCCGGGCGAGCCCGACGCGGACGAGACCACCATCGAAGGGACCACCCCATGAGCATCACCCCCGAGCAGACCGCATGGTTCCAGGACACCTTCGAGGCGCTCGTCGCGAACGTGGAGCAGGTCGTCCTGGGCAAGCGCCACGTCATCGAGCTCGCGTTCACGGCGATGATCGCCGAGGGTCACCTGCTGCTGGAGGACTTCCCCGGCACCGGGAAGACCTCGCTGGCCCGCGCGATGGGCCAGTCCGTGCAGGGCACGAGCAACCGCATCCAGTTCACGCCCGATCTGCTGCCGGGCGATGTGACGGGCATCACGGTCTACGACCAGAAGCGCGGCGAGTTCGAGTTCCACCCCGGCCCGATCTTCGCGAACGTCGTGCTCGCCGACGAGATCAACCGGGCGAGCCCGAAGACCCAGTCGGCGCTGCTGGAGGTCATGGAGGAGGGACAGGTCACGGTCGACGGCGTCACCCGGCCGGTCGGCGCACCGTTCCTCGTGGTCGCCACGCAGAACCCCGTCGAGCAGGCCGGCACCTACCGGCTGCCCGAGGCGCAGCTCGACCGGTTCCTCATGAAGACCTCCCTCGGCTACCCGGACCACGCCGCGACCGTCCGCATCCTCGCCGGATCCTCCCAGGTGCGACGCGAGGTCTCCCCCGTCGTCACCCCGGATGCGGTCACCGCCATGTCCGCGTTCGCCCGGGATGTGCACCTGGACCCGCTCGTGCTCGACTACATCTCCCGCATCGTGGAGGCCACCCGCAACGCCGCGCAGGTGCGGCTGGGCGTGAGCGTGCGCGGTGCGCTCGCCCTCACTCGCGCCGCCCGCACCTGGGCGGTCGCACACGGTCGCGGCTACGTCACCCCGGACGATGTGAAGGCACTGGCCGAGCCCGTGCTCGCACACCGGCTCATCCTCGACCCGGAGGCGGAGTTCGACGGGGTCACCGCCGGCGCCGTCATCGGACAGGTCATGCTCGACGTGCAGCCGCCGAGCCAGCGGGAACCCGTGTGAGCACCGAAGACTCCTCCCCCCTCACCCGTACGGCGACCGCGACCTCGACCCGGACCCGCTACGCGAATTCCCGACAGACCACCGAGATCGTCGTCGGCGGCATCCGGTTCTGGCGTCGCGTCCGCCGCACGCTGGTCCGCTCGGCCTCGGCGGTCGCGGCGACCGTGACGCCCGCCGGCTGGTTCCTCACCGGTGCCGCCGTCCTCGGGCTCGGCCTCGGCCTGCCGTTCGGGTGGGTCGAGTTCGTCGTCGCGGGCGTCGCCGCAGCGGTCCTGCTGCTGTGCGCGGTGCCGTTCCTGTTCGGTGCGCGCGCCTACGACGTGACCCTCGGCCTGGATCACGACCGGGTCGTCGTCGGCGACACGGTCACCGCCCGTCTGCGGGTCGTGAACGTCGGCTCGGGTGCGGCGCTGCCGGGCCGCGTGGACGTGCCGGTTGGCGCGGGACTGCTCGACGTGGCGGTACCGCTGCTGCGGCGCGGTGCCGTCCACGAGCAGACGCTGGAGATCCCGGCCGCCCACCGCGGCATCGTCGCGGTCGGCCCGGCGCGGGCGGTCCGCGGCGACCCACTGGGGATCCTCCGCCGCGAGATCGTCTGGGAGGACGTCCACACGCTGTACATCCACCCCGCCACCACGTCGATCCCCGCCACCGCGACCGGCTTCATCCGCGATCTGGAGGGAAACCCGTCCGCCCTCGTCGTCGACGCCGACATCTCCTTCCATGCGATCCGCGAGTACGTGCCCGGTGACTCCCGTCGGCAGGTGCACTGGAAGTCGACCGCGAAGACCGGCACCCTCATGGTGCGCCAGTACGAGGAGTCGCGACGCTCGCGGATGGTGGTCGTGCTGGCCGCGGGACAGGACGAGTACGCGGACCCGGAGCAGTTCGAACTCGCCGTGGGCGCCGTCGGTTCGCTCGGCGTACGCGGCATCCGGGACGGTCGCGACGTGTCGGTCGTCGTCGGCGGTGAGGTGCCCGAGTTCGCCAGGCGTTCCGTACGCACCTCACGGGACCTCACGACCGTCACGACCCGCACCCTGCTCGACGACCTCGCCGGCGTCGAGCTCGGTGAGCACGTCACCGCGCTCGGCGACACCGCAGCCCTCGCAGTCGAGGCGCACCGCGACGTGTCCATCGGCTTCCTCGTCTGCGGCTCGGAGCCGACGCTGCGCACCCTCCAGCACGCCGCACTGCACTTCCCGCCCGACGTGGGCGTGGCGGTGATCGTGTGCGACCCGACCGCCGAGCCGTCCTACCGCACCGTCGGCGGCGCCGTCGTGGTGACGATCGGCCTGCTCGACGACCTCCGTCACATCCTCGCCCGGAGCGCGCAGTCGTGACCGCCGCCGTCCCTCCGCAGCGCCCGCCACGCGCCCGGCCCCGGGCGCGTGGCCGCGTGGCCGCGATCCTCGGCGACCTCGTGTTCCTCAACGCACTGCTGGCGATCGGCGTCGTCGCATGGTGGCCGGTCTTCCGCGACCCCTGGCTCGCCGTCATGGCCGCCGTGGCGATCGCCGCCGTGGACGTCGTGGCGGTCGTCGCCGCGCTCCGGCGGTGGCCGGTGTGGCTCGTCACGGTCGTGACCGCCGCGTGCTACCTCGTCGGCGGGGTGCCGCTGGCAGCCCCCACGGCCCTCACCGACCCGTCGACCCTGCCGGCGATGCTCCTCGCGGTGGTCACCGCACCGGTCACCGGGTGGAAGAACCTCCTCACCCTCGACCTGCCGCTCGGCACCTACCAGGCCACCCTCGCGCCGCTCCTGCTGCTCATCCTGGTCACCGGCGTGCTCGCCCTGAGCCTCGCGCTGCGGAGATCCCGCGGCTGGTTCCTCGCCGCGCCGGTGGCACTGCTGGTGCTCACCGCCGGCGTGCTCTTCGGCTCCAGCGCCGTCACGGGCACCGCCCGCCTGGGCGGGTGGGAGACCGACGGTGTCCTCGAGACCGCGGTCGGAGCCGGCGCGCTCGCCGTCGCGACGGCCTGGTACCTCTGGCGCGCGGTCTCGGCCCGGCGCTCGGCGCTGCGCGCCGCACGGGAAGCGACCGGCGCCCGCTCCCCGGCCCGTGCCCGGAGCGGCGTCGCGGCCCGGCTCGCCGCGGGTGCCGCGATGACGCTCATCGCTCTCGCCGCCGGACTCCTCGTCGCGCCGGCCGCCCTCGGCGGCTCGACCCGCGACGTGCTGCGCACCGCCGTCGACCCGGTCGTGCACGTCCGGCAGGCCCTGAGCCCGCTCACCGACTACCGCGCCGCATTCACCGACGAGACGTACGATGCGCCGCTGTTCACGGTGACCGGCGCCGGGGACGCCGACCGGGTGCGCCTCGCCACCCTCCCCACGTACGACGGCCGGGTCATGCAGGCGATCGACCCGGTGGCACCCGACGGCGGCGTGTTCACGCGCGTCCCGTCACGCCTGGAGGGCCGGGGCGAGCTCGTCGAGCCCACCGTCACGATCCAGGGCTACCGCGGCATCTGGGTCCCCCTGGTTGGTTCGCTGCGCGCACTCCGCTTCGACGGCGCGGACCGCGCCGCACTCACCGACGGATTCTTCTACGACGCCGCAGGTCGGACCGGGGTCGAGCTGGCAGACCCCGGGCTGGTCGAGGGCAGCGCATACGTGCAGTCCGCCTCCCTGATCGACGAGGGCCGCGACCCCGCCCGCCTGGAACCCGGCGGCGACGGTCCGCGGATGGACCCCGAGCTCATCCCCGACAGCGTGGACGCCTGGATCGAGCTGCAGGGCTCGCCCGCCGGGGGCCGGGGGCTCGTCGAACTCATCGACCGGCTCCGCGCCCGCGGCTACCTCAGCCACGCGCTGTCCGTGGACCCCGCCGACCCGCCGGCCTGGATGGAGGAGCTGACCGGTTACGTGTTCGAACCGAGCCGGGCGGGGCACTCCACCGACCGCATCGACACGCTGTTCACCGCGCTCATCCGCAAACAGGACGAGGCGGCATCCGACGATGACGCCCTGCTCGTGGCGGCGCCGGGGGACGACGAGCAGTTCGCCGTGGCCGCCGCGATGATCGCCGACCGGCTCGGGTTCACCGCCCGCGTGGTGGTGGGCGCCCGGCTCCGCTCCGACGAGGAGGACCTGCCGGTGTGCGAGGAGGGCGTGTGCACCGGCGGCGCGCTCGCGGCGTGGATCGAGGTGCAGGATGCCGACGGGGCCTGGGTGGCGATCGACACCACGCCGCAACACGAGGTGCCCCTCTCCCCTGAGGTCCGGGAGCGCCGCGACCCGCAGAACCCGACCGAGGTCGAACCGCAGCAGGCGGAGACGGTGCTGCCGCCCGAGGCCGACCCGACCGAAACCGGCGCGACCGACGACGAGTCGCCCGTCCCCGCCGACCTCGGGTGGCTCTGGGCGGGCGTGCGCGTGGGCGGCGCCTCGCTGCTCGTGCTGCTCCTCCTGCTGCTGCCCGCGCTCGCGGTGCTCGCGGCGAAGGGCATCCGCACCCGGACCCGGCGGACGAGTCCCGATCCCGTGGACCGGGTCGTCGCAGGGTGGGAGGAGTACGTCGACACCGCGATCGACCACGGCGTGCGCGTCCCTGCGTCCGCGACGCGCACGGAACTCGCCGCACAGATCGGCACGCCCGCGGCCGCCGCGCTCGCCACGCACGCCGACCGCGCCGTGTTCGCCCCCGCCCCGCCGGACGCCGCCGCCGGGACCGAGGTGTGGGCGCTCGTCGACGCGGAACGCGAACGGATGCGGCAGGAGGCGTCGCTCACGGACCGTTGGCGCGCCCGCCTCTCGCTCAGATCCTTCCGCGCCCGGATGCGGCGGATCGCCGCCGGGACGGGGCGCCGCCGATGACGGTCCGGGTGGAGATCGCCGCCGGCGCCCGCACCGAGCGCGGCGGGGGCCGGAGGGTGAACCAGGACGCCGTGCTCGCCGCGTTCCCGGTGTACGCCGTCGCCGACGGGATGGGCGGTCACGACGCCGGCGAACGGGCCAGCGCCGCCGTGTTCGCCGCGCTCGCGCCGCTGCTCGGGCGCCGCGACATCCGGACGGCGGAGGTCGCGTCGATCGCCCGGCAGTCGCGTCGGGGCGCCGGCTCCACGGTGTCCGCGGTCGTCGCAGTGGTGCAGCTGGGCGCACCGGTCTGGCTGTTCTGCCATGCCAGCGACTCCCGCGTCTACCGGCTGACCGGCAGCACCCTGGAGCGGCTCACCGCCGACCACTCCGTCGTCGGGGAGCGGCTGCTGGTGTGCGCCGACGGTCTCAG
>Ga0180217_1003983_pt1 | contig 12027 bp, 8 predicted proteins | sample eDN3rd37CBELigOP_FD_128521 | JGI IMG/M metagenome (GOLD analysis project Ga0180217, IMG submission 128521) | Enriched Organic Plus compost microbial communities from Emeryville, California, USA - eDNA 3rd pass 37_C BE-Lig OP (version 2) (version 2) ... | reverse complement strand
TGGTACACCTCGGCGCTCGTCGCCCAGCGGCGCGGATCGGGCCCCTGCACCTTGGACACTATGGAGGCGTAGCGCATCGCCTCGTACATGTTCTGGTTGTCGGCGCAGCTGGCGCCGTCGGTCCCGATGCCGACATTCACGCCCGCGTCCAGCGCCTCGCGCAGCCGGAACATGCCGTTGCCGAGGCGCATATTGCTGCCGGGGTTGTGGGCGATGGAGGCGCCATGCGCCGCCATGCGCTTCAGGTCGTCGTCGTCCAGCCAGACGGCATGCGCCGCGGTGAAGTCCGGGCCCAGCAGACCGAGGCTCTCCAGATGAGCCACCAGCGTCCTGCCGTAGCGCTTCATGCCAGCGACAGCCTGCACCTTGCTCTCCCCGACGTGGCTGTGCAGGCCCACGCCGTGCTCGCGCGCCAGCCGTGCGCAGCCGCACATGAATGCGTCGGCGCAGTGCAGCGGGATGGTGGGGGCGACGGCCGGCAGGATGTCCTTGCCCGACCAGCGCCAGTGCTTCAGCACATCGCCGATGGCGGAGAGCGTCTGCTCCCAGGGCATCAGCCGCAGGCGTTCGACCTGGCGCTGCAGCGGCTCCGGCAGGGCATCCATCAGGCCGGGGATCGCCTCGTACATCGTGCGGTCGGCGACCATCGGCGCGATGATCGCGCGCATGCCGAGCTCCGCATAGGCTTCCGCTGCCGCATCGAGGCCCTCGCGCGTCGGCAGCGGGAACTCATAGTAGAGGTCGTAGGCCGCGGTGCAGCCCTTGGCCACCATCTCGGCGGCGCAGATCATGGTCGTGAGCTTCTTGTCCGCGGTGGAGCGGTTGCCGCCTATCCAGGGTGCTGCGGCCAGCAACAGTTCGAGCGTCCACTTGTCGCCCTGGCCCTTTGCAAGACCGGTATGCCCATGAGTGTGGGCGTTGATCAGCCCGGGATGCATCAGGAGGCCGGTGGCATCCACCACCCGCGCGCCGTCAGGAGCGGCGACGCCGGCGCCGATGGCAGTGATGACGCCGTCCTGCACCAGCACATCGGCCGGCTCCCCGCGCCGCTTTGCCGCATCGGCCAGCAGCGCGCCGCGGATGATGAGGGTACCGGGTTCGATCTCGGCCATGGGTCGGGTCCTCAGAAGCCGGAAGGGGTCTGCTGCGCGCCGCTCGACCAGGGGAAGAGCAGCCGTTCGGCCAGCGCCACCGCCTGGAACAGCAGGATGCCCATCAGCGCCAGGATGACGACGGCGCCGAAGGCCAGCGGCGTGCGGAAGAAGGCCATGGAGGTCTGGATGAGGTAGCCCAGCCCGGCATCCGCGCCCACGAACTCGGCCACCACCGCGCCCACGACGGAGAGTGCCGCCGCCACCTTCAGACCGCTGAAGACGAAGGGGATGGCGAAGGGCAGGCGGATGCGCGTGAGCTCCTGGAGGCGTCCGGCGCGGCAGGCGCGGCCGAGCTCGATCAGCTCGGGCGGCGTGGCCAGCAGCCCGGCCACGGCGCCGACCACAAGCGGGAAGAAGGCGACGAGGAAGGTCACGATCACCCGCGGCACCTCGTTGGCGCCGAGCGCGACGATCAGGATCGGCGCCAGCGCGACCTTCGGGATGGACTGCGTCACCACCAGCAGCGGGTAAAGCGCGGCCGAAACCGCCGGCGAGGCGGCGATCGCCATCGCCAGCGGCAGCGAGATCGCCACGGAGGCCGTGAAGCCCATCAGCACGGTGCCGAGCGTCGCCCAGCTGTGGCCCAGCACCATCGGCCAGGCGGCGATGGTCGCCGACCAGATGGCGGAGGGCGCCGGCAGCAGGAACTCGCGGATGCCGAAGAACCGGCAGGCCGCTTCCCACAGCGCGAACAGCAGCACCACTGCCAGGGTGCCCGGCAGGGCGCCGCGCAGCATGGCGCCGATCCTAGGCCGCGCGGGGGAGGCGGTCGCCGTAGATGAGGGCGCGGATGCGGCGGGCGCAGCGCTGGAACTCATCGGTGCCCTCCTGGTCGAAGCTGCGGGGGCGCGGCAGCCCCACCTGGATGGTCTCGGCAATGCGCCCCGGTCGCGGCGTCATCACCACCACACGGTCTGCAAGCAGCACGGCCTCGGGAATGGAATGTGTCACGAACAGCACCGCCATGGGCGAGGCGCTCCAGATGCGCAACAGCTCGAGGCTCATCTCCTCGCGTGTCAGCGCATCCAGCGCGCCGAAGGGTTCGTCCATCAGCAGCACGCGAGGCGACTGCAGCAGGGCGCGGCAGATCGCCACGCGCTGCTGCATGCCGCCCGAAAGCTCGCGCGGTAGCCGTCGCTCGAAGCCGGCAAGGCCGGCGGTGGCCAGAAGCGCGGCCGCCCGCTGCTCCGTGCCTGGCCCTGCCTTGCCCATCAGCCGCAGCGGGAAGGTGACGTTGCGCAGCACATCGGCCCAGGGCAGTAGGGTCGGTGCCTGGAAGACCATCGCGGTCTCGGCGCGTGGCTCCGTCACCGGGGTGCCGTCCAGCGTGACCCTGCCCGTGCTCGGCGGCACCAGGCCGGCCACCAGCCGCAGCAGGGTGGACTTGCCGCAGCCCGAAGCGCCGACGATGGCGGTGAACTCGCCCGGCGCGACATGCAGGGTGACGTCGCGCAGCGCTTCCACCTCGCCGCCGTCGCGGCCCGCGAAGCGCTTGCCGACGCGGTCGAGCGTGATCACGGCAGCAGGCTGGTATCGATCGCTTGCTTCGGATCCCAGCCCGGATCCAGCTGCAGGCTCTCGGCCACCACCTTCCAGGTGAAGGCGAGCCGCTCCGGGTCGAAGCGGCCGAGCCCGGTCTGCCGCTGATGGTCGTTGAACACGAAGCCCATGGTGGCGCGCAGCGAGCCCTCGCAGTCGTCCTGCTCGACCTCCGGGTTGCGCTGGACATGCAGCCTGCAGGCCTCCGCCTGGTTGGCGTTGGCCCATTCGAAACTTTTCTGCGCACCGCGCAGGAAGCGCCGGACCAGATTCGGGTTCCCGGCGATGGTCTCGTCGGCCGCGACCAATGATGCCGCATAGATGGCGAAACCGGTCTCCACGAAGGGCAGTACGACGATTTCCTCGCCGGCGCGGCGTGCCGCCTTGTTCTGGTAGTAGTGGTGGATGGAATAGAAGGGCGCGGCATCCACGCGCTTGCTGATCAGCATTGCCGCCATGGCCGAGGCGTCGGTGTTCACCCAGGTGATCCGGTCGGGGTTTGTGCCGGCGCGGCGCGCCACCTCGGGGAAGTACAACCGGTGGCTGTTGCCCGGCGTGACGGCGATACGCTTGCCCTCCAGCCCGCGGAAGCTCGTGATGCCGGAGCTCTTCAGCACGAAGAGCGAATGCGGCGAATGGGTATAGACCGCGGAGATGGAGCGCACGGGCACGTTCTGCCGCGACCGTGCTGCCAGCACCGCGCCGAGATCTGCCACCCCGAAGGTTGCCGCGCCGGCCGCCACCTTGTTGACCGTGTCGCCCGAGCCATAGCCGCGGGTCAGCGACAGGTCGATGCCCTGTTCGCGCCAGAAGCCCCGTGCGGCGCCGGCGAAGTAGGCGGCGTGCTCCCCGGTGGGGATCCAGTCCAATTGCAGCAGCACGCGATCCTGTGCCTGGGCTGGCCGCAGGGCAGCCAGCATCAGCGCGCACAAACCCGCGGCGATGGTCCTGACCACCATCGTCGTCTCCCTCAGGTCATTGCGGCGCCGCGTACTGCGTTCTCCCAAGGACGGAGCAAACAGGGTTTCAGGCCGGAGCGCAATGGGCTGGCCGCCGGAATCAGGCGTTGGCGCCTTCCAGCGCCGCGATCACGGCGCGCGTCACCTGCTCGGTCGTGGCGGTGCCGCCGAGATCGGGGGTCAGCACCTCGGCGCGCGCGGTCACCGTCTCCACCGCGGTCATCAGCCGCTGCGCTGCGGCGGCCTCGCCCAGATGCTCCAGCAGCATCGCGCCGGTCCAGAAGCAGCCGATCGGATTGGCGATGCCCTTGCCCGTGATGTCGAAGGCCGAGCCATGGATCGGCTCGAACATGGAGGGCCGCCGGCGCGTCGGGTCGATATTGCCGGTGGCGCCGATGCCCAGGGACCCAGCCAGAGCGGAGGCCAGGTCCGAGAGGATATCCGCGTGCAGGTTGGTGGCGACGACGGTGTCGATCGTCTCCGGCTTCATCACCATGCGTGCCGTCATGGCGTCCACCAGCACCTTGTCCACGGTCAGCGCGGGGAACTGCGCGGTAACCTCGGCGCAGACCTCGTCCCACATCACCAGGCCGTGGCGCTGGGCATTGGACTTGGTCACCACCGTCAGCCGCCTGCGCGGACGGCTCACCGCCACTTCGCAGGCATAGCGGCAGATGCGCTCCACCCCGGCACGGGTGAAGACCGCCACATCCATCCCCACCTCGATCGGCAGGCCACGATGCGCGCGGCCGCCGACCCCGGCATACTCGCCCTCGCTGTTCTCGCGCACGATCACCCAGTCGATCCTGCGGCCGAGCTCCTCGCGCAACGGGCCCCGGATGCCGGGCAGCAGGCGCGCGGGGCGGAGATTGGCGTACTGGTCGAAGCCCTGGCAGATCGCCAGACGCAACTCCCACAGCGTCACATGGTCCGGGATGTGCGGATCGCCGACGGCGCCGAAGTAGATGGCGTCGAAGGGTTCGAGACGCTTCAGCCCGTCCTCGGGCATCATGCGGCCGGTACGGCGCCAATGGTCGCTGCCCCAGTCGAGTTCCTCGACCTCCAGTGCGAAGCCACCCTCCACGGCCGCGGCGGCGGCCAGCACGCGGCAGCCGGCTGCGACCACCTCGGGCCCGATCCCGTCGCCGCCGATCGCGGCGATCCTGTAGCTCCGCATCCGTGCCTCCCCCATGCTCGCCGCAGCGGCTTAGCAAGGTGGTCGCGGGCCTGCCAGCCTCAGCGCCGGAAGCGCAGCGGCAGGCCGCGCGCGATCCAGCCGGCCTCGATGGCGTCGATATCGTGCCTGCCGGAAGGGTTGGCCTTGCGAGGCTGGTCCTCGAGGAAGGGCGCCCGGTCCCGCTCCCAGATGCCGAGGAGTCGGCGCAGCTCCGCCAGCGGATCCGGATGATCGTCCACGCGCAGGTTGAGGTCGGGGAAATCCTCGGTGGTGGTCAGCAGCATGGCCGCGCTCTGGCGTCCACGCTTGTCCCCACCGGCCGCCTCACCGGCCTCCAGCGCGGCCATCAGCCGCTCCGGCAGGGGCAGGCGGCTGCCCGCCTCGAAGGCGGCGACCGTGTCGGCGACCACCGCCGCACCTGCCAGCATGTTGCCGGCGACAGAGAAGCCCGCCCGCTGGCTGTGGCCGCACCATTCCACGCAATGCTGGCCGGTCCAGGCGGCGCTGCGGCCGTGGCGGTCCACGGCGTGCACCTGGCGGATGTGCCGCCCCTCGTCGCCTGCCAGTGCTCCCTCGATGGCCGCAGCGGGTGCCAGGCCGCGCGCCAGGCCATCCAGGATGGCAGGGCCGAGATAGCGATTGGTGAAGGACTGGGTGGAGACGGCGCCGACGCCCGAGCGGACGAAGGGGCAGCTTGCACCCACGGCGAAGGCGCAGGTGGTGACGGCGACAGCGAAGGCGCCGGTCGCGGGATCATGGGCGACAATGGACCAGGTCATCGGGGCTCCCCTGACTCATGCTGCGCCTATTAGCATTCCTTTATCGGGTTCATCGGGCCCTGTTCCGGCCGCGCCACCCCTGGACGCATCCAGCCGGGTGCACTGGCACATGGCTCAACGCTCTCCTTGCGCAGGACGCCAGCGGCAGGGTCAGGTCATGCACGCTCGGCCGGACCTGTCTCGTTGCCGTTGATGCATGCCAAGTTCGGGCGAGCGGTGCACCTGCGCCCGGATGCTGAAGGCGATTCTTGCCGCGGAAGCGAGAGGAGCCGTAAGCTCACGTTGCGGTATCAGACCGTCAGGGAAGGTCCGGGTGAAACTGTCACGACGCTCAGCACTCCGTGGAACGGCGCTCGGCCTTCTCGGGCCGAGCGCGGCCCTTGCGCAGCCAGCGGCGACCGTTACCCGGGACATCATCGACAGACACCTTCCGGAACTGGACAGTCTTGCGGCCGGGATCTTGAGGAAGACCGGTGTGCCCGGGCTGTCCGTGGCCGTGGTTCACCGGGATCGGGTCGTTCACCTCAAGGGCTTTGGCGTGCGGCAGGTGGGCAGGCCCGAGCCGGTCGATCCGGATACCGTCTTCCAGCTCGCGTCGCTGTCGAAGCCGATCGCTTCGACAGTGGTCGCGGCGCTCGTCGGCGACGGGCTGGTTGGGTGGGACGATCCGATCCTCCGCCATGACCCGGCCTTCGCAATGCGTGATGCCTGGGTGACACGCCAGGTCACGCTGCGCGACATGTTCTGCCATCGAAGCGGGCTGCCGGAGCATGCCGGCGACCTGCTGGAGGATCTGGGCTACGATCGGGCCGAGATCCTGCACCGCCTGCGCTATGTGAGGCCGGACAGCAGCTTTCGGTCACGCTACGCCTACACGAATTTCGGTCTGACGGCCGCTGCGGTCTCGGCGGCCAGAGCCATCGGAAGAGCCTGGGAGGATGTTTCCGCCGAGCGGCTGTACCAGCCGCTCGGCATGGCGAACACGAGTTCACGCTTTTCCGATTTCCTCGCCGCCCCGAACCGGGCTGTGAGTCACGTCCGACAGGCCGGCGCATGGGTTGCCAAATACACCCGCAATCCCGATGCGCAGTCGCCTGCGGGCGGCGTCAGTTCCTCGGCACGCGACATGGCGTCGTGGCTGCGCCTGCAACTCGGCAGGGGCACCGTGGATGGCCGCGAGATCGTCAAGGCCGCCCCCCTGGACGAGACGCATCGCCCGCACATGGTGAGTACACCGGCGGAGGACCCGATGCTCGACCGCCCCGCATTCTATGGGCTTGGCTGGGGTGTGAACTACGACGAGCAGGGCCGCGTCCACTGGAGCCATTCGGGCGCCTTCAGCCTTGGCGCCGCAACATGCGTCAACCTGGTGCCTACCGAGCAGGTCGGTATTGTCGCTCTCACCAATGCATATCCGATCGGCGTGCCGGAAGCGGTGTGCAGGAGCTTCCTGGACCTCCTGTTGACCGGCAAGGTCGAGAGGGATTGGCTTGCACTGTTCGGCCAGGCCTTCGAAAAGATCACGGCACCGGGATACGGCGCGACGGCTGACTACTCGACACCACCTGTGCCGCGCTCTCCGCAGCTTCCAGCCGCTGCCTATGTCGGCCGCTATCACAGCGACCTGTTTGGCGAGCTTCAGATCGCCGGTACTGATGCCGGGCTGGTTCTGAAGCTGGGCCCGAAGCAGGATTCCTTCGCGCTCCATCACTTCGACCGGGATGTGTTCACATACCAGCCGGCCGGTGAGAACGCATATGGCCCGAGCGCCGTGACATTCATGGTCGGAGCCGATCGGAAGGCGGCGTCGGTGATGATCGAGAACCTCGACATCAACGATCAGGGCAGCTTCAGTCGCAGATCCGACTGATCGGGTTGCTCCGTCGTCGGCAAACGGGCACAAACGGCGGCGCTGTGGATCGCACGGCTTCCGCGGTGGCCCGGGTGAGCGTCTGCCGCCGGTGGATGCACGCTTTTGCGCTGTTCCGCCGGCAGTCGGCATCGGTCGCCACATGTCGCTGCGGGCGGAGATGTCCGCACATGGCTGTGTGATCTCGGCTTCAAGCTTCTTCAGCTGCGTCGCCTGGGCGAGCTTCGGCCCGCCATGCTCCTTGCGTCGACGGCGCCGCTTTGCTCAGCGATGCCGATGGTCGTGACTGCGGGCATGGTCGACCGGCCCCGGGCCGCCAGAGCATCTTCTTCGGCACGAAGCCCGCCGTTCCAAGTTCTCATGGCATCCGGACCCATCCGGAGAGAGCAGGCCATTCCGGCCGAGCCTCGGCCGAGGGGCCATGGTTGAAGCTGGTAGTGAAGAGCGGTAGCGTCGCATGCCTGATGTGGCGCGGATTGCAGCGGCTCTTTGTCCAACGGTTTGATTCTGCTGCGAACTCTGCGTCGCGCCAGCCATATGCACCCGCTGGTGCAACTGTGGCAGGCTAAACGCGAACGAATGAGGGAAACGCGCCATGGATGTCGGTATGATGATGGTGTTCGCCAGCTACGGCTGGGTGAATTGCCCCGACAGTCGCGTGTGGGAAGAGGAGATCCGACTGGCCCGGCTCGCTGCCGATTCGGGCTTCGACTGCCTCTGGTCTGCCGAGCACCATTTCAACGACTACTCGTTCGTGCCGGACAACATCCAGCTCATGACTCACCTGACGGCGCTCTGCCCCAACATCGATGTGGGTACGGCGGCCGTCATCCTGCCCTGGCATGACCCGCTCCGTGTCGCCGAGAATGCCGCCGTCCTCGACATGCTGAGCAAGGGCAGGTTCCGCTTCGGCATGGGGCGCGGGCTCGCGCGGCGGGAGTTCGCCGCTTTCCGGCTCAGCATGGATGAATCGCGCGGGCGCTTCGACGAGGCGGCGCCGATGATCATCAACGCCCTCAAGACCGGCTTCATCGAGGGCGACGGCAAGTACTACAAGCAGCCACGCACCGAGATCCGCCCACGGCCCCAGCATTCCTTCGACGGGCGCATCTATGCCGTGGCGTCGAGCGAGGACTCCGTCAATTCCGCCGCCAAGCTCGGCGCCCATATGGTGATGTTCGCCGATCGGCCCTGGGAGATGCGGCTGCCGGTGATCGAGCGCGGGCGGGAACTCCATCGCAAGTACCATGGCACCGAGCCGCCGCACATCATGCTGACCGAATTCTGCGTCTGCGGCACCAACCTGGCCGAAACCGAGGAGGAGGCGCGCAAGTACCAGGGCAAGTTCGTGGAGAGCAACTTCTACCACTACGAATTCCTGGGTGAGCACTTCAAGACGGTCAAGGGCTACGACGCCTACCAGCAGAAGGCCGAGATCGCGCGTCAGGCCGGGCTGGAAGGTGCGGTGACCGGCTTCATGAAGGCCGCGAGCTGGGGCACGCCCGACAAGATCCTGCGGGGCCTGGAGGAGCGCCGGAAGATTCTGGGCGACTTCGAGCTCAACGTCGCCTTCCGCTTCGGTGGCACGCCCTACGAAGTCTCGGAGCGGGGTCTCAAGCTCTTCGCCAAGGAGGTGTTGCCGGTCCTCAAGTCGTGGGGGCCGGCAAAGGACGGGAAGGCAGCAGCGTAAGGCCACGACCGGCCACCGTGCATCCCGCTTGGGGGTGCTAACACTTTGCTACGCCGGAAGCGAACGGGGTGGGATGACAGCCGGAACGGCGCCTGTCGGGAGAGGATGGGCCACTTCGTTTCGCTCGGCCTGCATGGGCAATGGTGCGTCATGCGGCGCCGCGGCCGGGCCGTTTCGCCGGCCCCGCCTGCATGGATGCCGCCTGCTGGCTGCCCTGCTTCCTGTGTGAGCGGCTGTTGCCGGCTCGTTCGGGGGTAGCGTCTGATCTAACGGGCTGTTCCGTGGCGCGTTCCGGGCGCTCCGCCCTGAAAGACCTCGGGCGGGGTTGCCGACGAGGTGCTCCTGCGTGATGCTGCTGCTGCTCGAACAGCGGTGTGGGGCACCCCGCCGGCTGACGACGGGATCGCTGCGCATGGCCAGGGCGGCTCTCAGTATCGCGAAAGCGGGCCCGGCGCAGGACCGGCCCGCTATCCCTCTCGCTGGCGACCCGGTGCCCGATGATCCCGTTCCGTTTCCCTGATCGGCGACCGAGAGAGGCGATGGTCAGCCCAGCCCCGACCGGAGCTGGAGCGGCAGCGAACGGTCCGGGTGGGCTGGTCTACCCCTGTGTTTTCCCGCCCGAGCAGGGAAATGACCGCAGAGACGGGCCTCAGCCCGACAGCCCGGATAACCGGGGCGAAGCGCCCCAGGCCGGCCACCAGGCCCGGGCCGATGGACACCCGGCGGGGCCGACACGGACGGCCCCGGGTGAGAATCCGTCCCAGATGCCGCGGTCGCAGCGCGTGATGCTGCTGGGGGTCGGCTATGCCAGCCTGGCGCTGGCTGTGCTTGGCGCTCTGCTGCCGCTGATGCCAACCACGGTCTTCCTGTTGATCGCTGCCTGGGCCTTCGGCCGCGCCTCCCCGACGCTGCGCGAACGCCTGCGTAACAACCCGCGCTTCGGCCGGACCCTGCGGGAATGGGAGGAGCACCGGGCGATCAGCCCGCCCGCCAAGCGGGCCGCGGTGCTGGCCATGGCGCTGAGCTGGCTTGTGGTCACCCTGGCGTTCCGGAGCCTGCCGGCCTCGGCCATCGCCGGCGCCTGCATGGCGGGGGTGGCACTCTACATCCTGACCCGGCCTTCGCGCGCGGGGTGACGCCTCGGCCGCTGGACGAGAGGCCGGTTGCCCTCGCCCCCGATGGGGGCCATGCTTCGGAATCCGGGAGAGAACGCGGCAGGACCGGCCAGCCAGGGAAGGATAAACCATGCACGATCTGGTCATTCGCGGCGGCACCATTGTGGACGGCACGGGGCGTGCCGCCTTCACCGGCGATCTCGCCATCGACGGCGATCGCATCGTCCAGGTAGGCGGCAAGGCCGGTCCCGGGCGGCGCGAGGTGAAGGCCGAGGGCCGGCTGGTGACGCCGGGCTGGGTGGATGTGCACACGCACTATGACGGCCAGGCGACCTGGGATCCGGTGCTGGCGCCCTCCTCATGGCACGGCGTGACGACCATCATGTTCGGCAACTGCGGCGTCGGCTTCGCCCCGGTGCGCAAGGCGCACCACCAGGCGCTGATCGACCTGATGGAGGGGGTGGAGGACATCCCCGGCATCGCCCTGGCCGAGGGGCTGAAATGGGACTGGGAGAGCTTTCCGGACTATCTCGATGCGCTGTCGCGTCTGCCACGGACCATCGACGTGGCCGCGCAGGTCGCGCACCACCCGCTGCGCGTCTTCGTGATGGGCGAGCGCGCCATCAACCGTGAGACCGCCACGGCCGACGACATCGAGCGGATGGCCCGGCTGACCGAGGAGGCACTGCGCGCCGGCGCCTTCGGCTTCACCACCTCGCGCACCGACCAGCACAAGACGCCGGCGGGCGAGCTGGTCCCGGGCCGCTACGCCGAGGAGCAGGAGCTGATCGCCATCGGCAAGGCGATGGGCCGCGCCGGGCGCGGCGCCTTCGGCATGCTCTCCGACTTCGAGGACGAGGCCGCCGAGTTCCGCTGGCTGCGCCAGGTGGCGGTGGAAGCGAAGCGCCCGGTCTGGTTCCTGCTGACCGACCGCAGCTATGACCCGGAACGCTGGCGGCGGCTGATGCAGGGCGTGCGCGCGGCGCGCAAGGACGGGCTGCCGCTGGCGGCGCAGGTGGCGGGCCGGCCGGTGGGACTCATCCTGGGCCTGACCACCTCGCTCAACCCCTTCGCGCTGCGCGAGGCCTTCGCCGAGCTGTCGAAGCTGCCGGCGGCGGAGATGCTGGCGCGGCTGCGCGAGCCGGCGATGCGGCGCACCATCCTGGCGCAGGAGGCCTCACCCCGGCTGCTCGAGATCCTGCCGCCGCTGTCACGCCAGATCGCTACGCGCTGGGATCGCATGTATCTGCTCGGCGACCCGCCGGACTACGAGCCACCGGCGGAGCGCAGCATCGCCGCGATGGCGGAGAAGGCCGGCGTGACACCGCAGGAGTTCTGCTATGACTACCTGACGGGCGGCGATGGCGGCCGCATGCTGTACTTCCCCGTGACGAACTACGTGCATGGCGATCACGGCGTGGTGCAGGAGATGATCACCGATCCCGACACAGTGCTTGGCCTCTCCGATGGCGGGGCGCATTGCGGGGTGATCTGCGATGCCTCGCTGCCGAGCTTCATGCTGACCCACTGGGCGCGTGACCGCACGCGCGGGCAGCGCCTGCCGCTGGAGTTCGTGGTGAAGCGCCAGACCAGCGAGACGGCCGACTTCTTCGGCTTCACTGATCGTGGCCGGCTGGCGCCGGGCAAGAAGGCGGATGTGAACGTCATCGACTTCGAGGGCCTGCGCCTGCATCATCCCGAGATGATCTACGACCTGCCAGCCGGTGGGCGGCGCCTGGTGCAG
>Ga0180217_1003978_pt1 | contig 12041 bp, 10 predicted proteins | sample eDN3rd37CBELigOP_FD_128521 | JGI IMG/M metagenome (GOLD analysis project Ga0180217, IMG submission 128521) | Enriched Organic Plus compost microbial communities from Emeryville, California, USA - eDNA 3rd pass 37_C BE-Lig OP (version 2) (version 2) ... | reverse complement strand
TTTCAATCAAACGTTTGTTTAACGGATTAGCCCAGATGTATCAACGACTTGCAATTTCAATTAAACGTTTGTTTGAACTGGATTAATCGTGTTAAGCGAGCGGAAATACGAACTGTACTAGTCGAAAAATTGTAAAAAAGTGGGGCTAATTCGCAGGATGATGTGGACTGCGGAGGAGATTCTAGTAGTAAAAGGGGGGAAATCTATGGAGTTAGCATATAAAGGTACAAACAAAATGATAATTGGGATTGTATTTGGTGTTATTACATTCTGGTTATTTGCGCAAGCAATGGTCAATGTAGTCCCTGCCGTGCAAGAGGATTTAGGGATTTCACTTGGGACGCTGAACATCGCCATAAGTTTAACAGCACTATTCTCAGGGTTGCTTATCGTGGCTGCAGGTGGTTTAGCTGACAAAATAGGTCGTAAAAGGATTGCCTATTTTGGATTTATCTTAAGTATTGTCGGTTCACTATGTCTGTTAATGGCTCAAGGGTCTGTATTACTAATTATGGGACGTATTATTCAAGGTGTTTCAGCAGCATGTATTATGCCATCAACAATTGCATTAATGAAGGCTTATTTCGAGGGAGCAGAACGACAACGTGCACTCAGTTTTTGGTCCATTGGTTCCTGGGGAGGGTCAGGGGTTGCTTCTTTTGCAGGTGGCACAATCGCGACATCTTTAGGATGGAGATGGATTTTCGTATTTTCGATTACTTTTGCAATCGTTGGGATGTTTTTATTAAAGGATACACCAGAAAGTAAACAAGAATCCTCAGGTTCTTTTAAATTCGATTACTCAGGCTTAGCAATTTTTATCGTAACGATGATCGCACTAAATGTGTTTATTACATATGGGGCAGATTTAGGATGGACAAGTCCAATTTCGCTAGGCCTTGCTGCAGTAACAATAATAGGTCTTCTCCTTTTCATTAAAGTAGAGAAGAGTAAAGAAATTGTTCTTATTGATTTTGCTTTATTTAAAAATGCGCCTTATACTGGTGCAACTGTATCCAACTTCTTGCTGAATGCGATTGCTGGTACATTAGTTGTAGCGAATACGTATGTACAAGTGGGTAGAGGTTTTAATTCTTTTCAATCGGGTATGTTGTCCCTCGGTTATTTAGTAGCGGTATTGGCAATGATCCGTGTTGGGGAAAAAATCCTACAAAAAGTAGGCGCAAAAAAGCCAATGGTTTGGGGCGCTACTATTACTACGATTGGTGTAGGTGTCATGGGATTAACATTCTTATCTGATCTTGCTTATACAGTTGTTGTGTTTATTGGATTTGCATTATTTGGATTAGGACTTGGAATCTATGCCACCCCTTCAACAGATACTTCTGTATCAAATGCGCCATCTGAAAAAGTGGGGGAAGCCGCTGGTGTTTATAAAATGGCAAGTTCACTTGGTAGTGCATTCGGTGTTGCAATTTCTGCTACAGCTTACGCGGCAATAGCAGCTAATGGGAACCTAGAATTTGCAGCTACGGTAGGAATCATTGTTAATGTCATCTTCGGTATTTTATCGATACTATCGATTATTATGCTGGTACCAAAAGATGCAGGAAAAACAACTAAAGAGGTTAAACCAAACCCTGCTTCTAACAAAACACCAACTAAAGAGCCCATTTTAGAATAGTCGAAAAGGAGAACAGCCAATGAAAGAACAATTGATGGAAATGTTAGAATCACGAAAGGATGAAATGATTGAAATCCGCAGACATTTACATGAAAATCCCGAACTATCCTTTAAAGAAGAAAAAACAGCACAGTATATTTTAGATTTTTATAAAGGGAAAGATGTAGAGGTTCAAGCCAATGTTGGGAATGGTTATGGAATTGTCGTGACAATAAAGGGGGGGAAGTCTGGAAAAAACATTGGCCTGCGTGCAGACTTTGATGCGCTTCCTATTGTCGAAGAAACAGATGTACCGTTTAAATCAAAGACTGAAGGTGTGATGCATGCGTGTGGTCATGATGGGCATACAGCGTATTTGTTAGTACTAGCAGACTGTTTAATTCAATTAAAAAATGAAATACCCGGTACAATCAAAATTATTCACCAGCATGCCGAAGAGGTTCCGCCGGGTGGGGCAAAAAGTATCGTGGAATCTGGTATTCTTGATGATTTAGATCATGTATTCGGCATCCATCTACTTCCACTAGGTCCGGCAGGGACAGTTGGGTATCATGCAGGATATTCATTTAACGGAAGAGCTTATATGAAATTAAAGGTCCAAGGTAGAGGTGGCCATGGCTCATCGCCACATTTGGCAAATGATGCGATTGTGGCAGGGGCGCATTTTGTAACAGCCGTTCAAACAATCATTAGCCGTCGTTTAAGCCCATTTGAAAATGGTGTTATTACGATAGGTTCATTTGATGGTAAAGGAACATTTAATGTCATCAAAGATAGCGTAGAGCTTGAAGGTGACATTCGTTATATGACGGATGAAACAAAGGAAAAAATTGAAAAAGAAGTGAAACGTCTTGCCCGTGGACTTGAAGAAGAATTCGGAGTAACATGTGAGCTAACTTACAAAACGGATTATCCTCCCCTATACAATGATCCAGAATTAACAGGAAAAGTTGCAGAGTATCTAAACAATGCAAATGACAAAGACATTAAAGAAGTGAAGGAATTTCCAGCAATGGCACCATCTGAAGATTTTGCTTATTATGCAGAAAAGTTCCCTTCTTGTTTCTTCTATATTGCATGTACGCCAAAGGGGGATAAGGATCCCTATTTCAATCATCATCCTAAATTTGATATTGATGAAGATGCCCTCCTTGTCGCTGCAAAGGCAGTGGGAACTGTGGTTTGTGGATTTTATGAATTAGATTAGGGTACTTATCCAAAACAAAGCCCATTCAACAAGTGATATGTTGGATGGGCGTTAGCCTTTTTAGGATAAAGGCATTTCTCTCAAATTTGTACGAACTTGTTTAACAGATTTTTTCTTTTGCGACAGCCTTACGTAGATATTATTAGATAATAGTGAAACGATGATTAAGATTGTACCAAGAAGATCGAACATCGTTACCTGATTACCCTGAAAAATCGAAATCAAGAGTGTTGTAACGGGAACAAAGTTAATGAACAGCAATCCATTTAATGGTGATAATATGCTCACACCAATATTCCAACCGAGTAATGCAATCACCCCAGGAAAAATAATCATAAATAATAAATGTGGGCTAACAGTTAGCATACTTTCTACTGTTGGGACAGTTAAAGAGCCGAACAAAGTTGCACCAATTGTAATTACAATAGCAGTAATTGTTCCAAGTAAACAACTTAAGGTTGAATAACGCAATGCAGACCAACCACTAAATTCACTACCACCCATCGTGTAAATGACCCATCCTATTACGGCAATGAATATTAGTAATGAAGGTATAAAGTCATCAGTTGCTCCAAGAAAAGCTCTAACATCACCTTTAGTAATCACCAACATCGCGCCAATGAATGATACGATTACACATCCTAATGTGAATAGTTGCGGGCGTTTCCTAAAAATCATCCATACGATTACAACGGAAATCATCGGCATTAGGGATTCCATAATTGATGCGACCATTACTCCGGAAGCACCTAATAAATCTTCACCCCAGAAGATAAAAAGATTATAGACGGTGAATGCCATCGTGCCGAAAAACCATAATTGAAGTCCTTTTCCTTCAAAGCGGAAAGCTTGCTTTCCTTCTTTCCATAATAAGATGGCCACTAATATAATAGTTACAGCGCCATAACGAATGATTGTAAAATAAAAGGGATCAAGATGTTTAAATGCCGCATGAGCTACAGGAAACATTGCTCCCCATGATACCGCTGCAATAAAACACAAAATCGCTCCGATTAGTACACTATTTTTCACTTTCCTCTACCTCTTTCAATAAGTTACGATAATCATCATCTTAAAACGATTTGTATATCTTGTAAAATGAATAAAAACAATGATTAATATCATTTTTATTGATATCATATTTATAGAGATAATTGTGCGAGCAGGAGGAGAAACTGTGGAATTCAAAGACTTAGAAATTTTTCAGATGGTAGCAGAAAAAGGAACAATTACAGAAGTGGCAAAAGAGTTGAGCTACGTTCAATCCAATATTACATCACGGATCCAGAAGCTCGAGGCTGAGCTAAATACACCTTTGTTTAATCGACATCGTCGGGGAATGACGTTGACACCCGAGGGGAAGAAACTATTAACCTATAGTAAAAAAATATTATTGTTAACAGATGAAATGAAAAAAGCCGTTCAAAATAAAAATGAGCCGTCTGGTAAATTAGAAATTGGAACAGTTGAAACTGTCATTCATTTACCAAAAATATTATCTACCTATACTAAAAAATATAAAAATGTGGATCTGTCATTATATACTGGTGTCACTGAAGATTTGGAAAAGCAAGTGTTACATCATAAGTTGGATGGAGCATTCGTTTCTGAATCAGACTTTCATCCTGACCTTGTGTCGCATGACGTATTGCAAGAGGAGCTTGTGTTAATATCAGATATTCGTACATCCTCATTGGAAGAGTCGAAAGAGGAAACCATTCTTTGCTTTAGTGAAGGCTGCGGATACCGAGCGAGATTTAAAGCGTGGTATAGAGACCAAAACCTTACACCAAGAAAAGTGATGGAATTTGGCACATTAGAAACGATTTTGCGTAGCGTAGTCGTTGGACTTGGTGTGGCATTCGTCCCAAGATCAGCGGTTACCCATTTGGAGCAAAGTGGGCTCATCAGATGTTATACCCTTCCAGATCAATACAGTAAAATCAAAACCGTTTTTATAAGAAGAGCTGATTCGTACTTAACCTCAACAATGGAAAAATTTATTGAAACCATCGAAACGAATAATCAAATAACAGTATAAAAAAACAGGGTTGTTCCCAATAGTCACCGACATGACTTGTGGAACAACCCTTTACCATTTTTTTTAATCTATTTTTACCCATTCTTGCGACCATTTTTCAATTTCCCTTAAAATGGGTTCGATACTATGTCCTCTTTCTGTTAGTGAATACTCAATAATAACAGGCGTTTCAGGGATAACCTCACGTTTAACCAATCCTTGGTGCTCCAGTTCCTTTAAACGATCTGATAATACCTTTCCACTTATACCTATTGAAGATTGTATCTCATTAAACCTTTGTGGCCCTACTAATAATTGATAGATAACCAAAGCTGTCCATCTTTGACTTAATAGTGAAATTGCTTTTTCAAATTTCGGGCAGATTGTAGGTTGTTTCATTTTAAAAATGCACCTCTCTTAATGAGTATTGTACTAAAATGAAAAACTATTTACAATTGGAAATTTAATTACTTGACAATAATTAATTATATAAATAAACTTACTTACATAAAGTAACTTAATTTTAAAAACGAATTGATATTGTAAAGGGAAAGTTATAAAAAATTATAGATAATCTAGGAGGATAAAAATGGGATACCACGCAAAACCAACCACATTTGTTGGACATGTCAAAATAAAAGTTGAAAAGCTAGAACGTTCATTACAGTTCTATAAGGATATACTGGGATTTGATATTTTGGAACGAACAGACACATCCGCAAAATTAACGACTGATGGAAAGACAAGTATTCTATCACTGGAACAACCTGAAGATGTTGTTCCAAAGCAAGGAAGAACAACTGGACTCTATCATTTTGCTCTTCTTTTACCTACAAAAACAGATTTGGCTAATATCGTTGTTCATCTAGTAGAAAAAGGGGTTCGCTTTGGCTCTTCTGACCATCTAGTTAGTGAAGCTTTATATCTAAATGATCCTGATGGCAACCAAATTGAAATATATATAGACCGCGATCCCTCTGAATGGGATTGGAAGGGTGAAGAAGTGGAGATGGCTGTTGATCCGCTAGATTTTGAAAGACTATTAAATAATATTGAACCAGGTAAAACATGGAAAGGGATGCCAAATGAAACGCTAATGGGGCATATTCACTTACATGTAGCTGAGTTACAAAAGACCGAAGAGTTTTATGTGAAAGGACTTGGATTGGATGTTGTAAATCGTTATGGTACACAGGCACTTTTCCTTTCGTCCGGAAAGTACCACCATCATATTGGAGTTAATACATGGAATGGCGTAGGAGCACCTAAGCCACCTAAAAATGGTGTTGGGCTTGAATCGTATACACTTATTTTGCCAACTGAAGAAGCCCGTGACGGGATTGTGGAGAATTTGAAAAAGATTGGTGCGGATGTGATCGAAGAGAACGATACGGTTATCACGTTTGACCCTTCTGGAAATCAAATAGAGTTAGCTATCTAATGAAGGGAGGACACCTTTAATGAATCAAGAAAAGAAAAGTGATTTTGAAATTGGCATTTACACTCTCGCTGATATTGGGCCAGACCCCCTTACCGGTAAGACCATTACCGCTCAAGAAAGAGTAAAAGAAATGATTCAAGCTGCAAAACTTGCGGACGAGGCTGGACTTGATGTATTTGGAATAGGAGAGCATCATCGTCTAGACTATGCATCATCTTCTCCAGCAGTTATATTGGCTGCAATTGCCCAAGGCACTGAACAAATTAGATTAACGAGTACAACGAGTGTATTAAGTACGCTTGATCCCGTTCGTCTATTTGAGGATTTTGCAACATTGGATTTACTCTCGGATGGTCGTGCAGAAATACTGGCCGGTAGAGGAGCCTTTATTGAATCATTTCCTCTTTTCGGTTATAGCACAAATGATTATGATGAATTGTTTGAAGAACATATGGATTTATTATTAAAATTAACTCAAAATGAGACTGTCACTTGGTCGGGGAAGTTTCGTTCTTCATTAAGGAATGCAGAAATCGCTCCTAGACCAGTACAGGAAAATCTACCAGTATGGATCGGAGTTGGAGGTACACCTGAAAGTGCCGTTCGTGCTGGAAAGTTTGGGGTGGGGATGGCTCTAGCAATATTAGGTGGTCATCCAAAGCGATTTAAGACACTTGTCGATCTCTATCGTCAAGCAGGAATAGAAGCTGGACATAACCCTCAAGACCTGAAGGTTGGTGTAACAGGCCATGCTTATCTAGCTAAAACAACTCAGCAAGCAAAGGATGAGTTTTACCCTTATTACTCCAATTACTGGGAATATGTAAATCGTCAGCGTGGAATGGGAACAAGGATGTCAAGGAATGACTTTGAACATATGGCTAGTCCAGAAACGGCCTTGTTCGTAGGAAGTCCACAGCAAGTCGCTGAAAAAATCCTCACACAATACGAGCTCTTTGGGCACAAACGATTTCTTGCCCAGTTAGATATAGGTGGTCAACCTTTTAAAAATGTAGCAAAAGGTATTGAATTGTTAGCAACGGAGGTTGCTCCAATCGTTCGAAGAGAAACAAGTAAATAATGGATACGAAAACTATCTGTACTAATCGGCTATTTTCGAGAAAACCCATTTTCAAACAAGCGTTTGTTTAATGGGTTTTTCCTTTAGTAACAATAACTTGCGAATTCAATTAAACGTTTGTTTGAATCAAATTCGTATTGTTGAGCAGGTTAAAAAGTGTGCTGTACTAGTCCAATATTGATATTAATGTGTCAATTCGTAGTCAACTCTTTCTCTTTACTTATATATTGTTCTATAATGAGGGTGGGGTGAAGGACATGGCTCGTGAACGTAAATTTACAACTGAGGAATTATATAAGACAACTGAGGAACTACTCCTAACACATCATTATGAAGGGTTCCAGTTTAGTTTGGTTGCGGATCATTTGCGTGTTTCCCGAGGAGCAATCTATAAGTATTTTGAAAACAAGGAAGAATTGATTACGGAGTATATGCTTTTTAAAATGGAGCAATTTCTCCAGGAGCTAAAGGAAATATACTCAATTGAAGGCTTTCATAGTCAATTTGATTTTCTTTTAAACCTCATGTTTAAGAATCCGGAACTTTATCAACTTATAGAAATTGGGAAGCGTGTTCCGGTCCACATAAATGAGAAAGTAAAAGAAAACATGGAAAAACTTGAAAGCTATCACATTGAGATGTACCGTTATGTGGAGGGCTTAATTGAATCGGGTAAAAGAGAACAACAATTTAATCCAAATATTCCTGAACCAGTCATCTTAGGTTATATTTTTCAATCAGTCGCGATTCCAAATCATTTTGGCATTCCCCATGATAAGTGGGTTCAGTCGATTAAAGAAATAATTTGTCACGGAATCTTCAAAGACTTATAATTGACACGGGTGTCACTTTAAAAGATAATTATCGTGACAACTGTGTTAATTTTTTTATAGAAAGTGACATGAGTGTTACTTTTGAAAGAAGAGGTGGTTTAAAATTGAAAAACATGTTACAAGCCATTACAGATAAAGTCACCACAAAAAAAGGAATGTGGATTACATTAGCATCTTGGCTTATTGTCACCATATTATTAGCCGTTTTTGCGCCGAACGCAAAGGATTATGAGGTTTCGAGAATTGACTCACTTCCTGAGGATGCACAGTCGGTAATTGCCCAAAGTAAAGTGGATGAGTATTTCAAGGATAGTAATGGGACTCCAGCAATCTTGGTCTTTCATAATGATGAACAATTCTCATTTCAAGATCTTGTAGATGTATCTAGTCAAATTGAGAATGCTGAAATTCCTGGGGTAGAGCAGGTAGTTCCTTTATCAACCTTGCCACCGCAGGCTGCTGTAGGATTCTTTTCAGAGGACCAATCAACTGCTATACTTCCAATCATGTTTGATGCATCGTTAGAAACAACGGAAATCCGCGATTCTAAGGATGAGGTTATAAAGGTCGTTAAAGATAATTCAGATCTAACTTTGTATGTAACAGGTCCAGCGGGAATTGCAACAGATTCACTGGATTTATTTTCAAGGGCCGATCTAGTGTTAATTTTATCAACGGTAGGGTTAATCCTCATTTTATTAATTGTGATTTATCGTTCACCATTGTTAGCCCTAATACCGTTATTAGCAGCTGTCTTTGTCTATGAAGTGACTATGCAATCATTAGGTATACTAGGGAAAGCTGGTTTACAGCTAAGTAATCAGACAATCTCAATTATGTCGATTCTTTTATTTGCGGCCGTCATTGATTACTCGTTATTTGTATTTTCTCGTTTCCGTGAGGAGCTCAAGAATTATGAAAATAAATATGATGCGATGAGAGCTGCCATGAAAGAGGTAGGAATGCCTGTCTTTTTCTCAGGCGGGACAGTATTAGCGGCAATGCTAGTATTATTCTTCGCAGACCTTGGAGATTATCGTAATTTTGCTCCAACCTTCGGCACAACAATGGTAATCATCATGATTGCATCTGTCACACTCGTGCCAGCACTATTTACACTTTTCGGTAGAAAATCATTCTGGCCAAAGGTACCAAAAGTAGGGGATGCAAAAGTAAAAGATAACTCCATCTGGAGCAAAGTCGGAAGAATGGTTGTTAAAAAGCCAGGATTATACGTCGCAATTGTAGGGATTTTTCTTCTTATTTCTGCAGCCAATATGTTTAACTTAAATTACGAATTCGATACGATGAAGTCATTTCCAGAGGATATGCCATCACGACAAGGATATGAACTCATCGAGGAGAAATTTGCAAAAGGTGAACTTGCACCATCTACAGTCTTGTTTGAAGGGAAAGCGGCTGTTACAAAGGAAGAGCAGGATGCGCTACGCGAAGAGTTACTAGCTCAAGATCTTGTGAGTGACGTTAGAATCAACGGAACTGCTGAAGAAAATCGGGTTCTAAATTTCTCTTTAACGTTTGAAGAAGGGCCATATGATATAGAAACGATTAACGCAATGGAGAAGATGATTTCAAACTCTGAAACCATTTTGAAGGATGCGGATGTAGATGGAGAACTCTACTTTGCAGGAGAAACCGCAACTAAAGTGGATGATCGCTCAACAAATAATCGAGACGTTATCTTGATAGTTATACTTGAAACGATTTTAATTTTTGGTATGCTAATTGTTCTTACAAAATCATTTAAAATGCCTATTTATATGATGGGTACAATCTTAGTTTCATTTTTAGCGGCATTAGGATTAGGTATGTTCTTAACAAACTTATTCTTTGATATCGACACGATAGCGAATCGTGTTCCATTATACGCATTTGTTTTCTTAGTTGCACTTGGAATTGATTATAATATTATGCTCATCTCAAGATTCCAGGAAGAAAGAAGAAATCATTCAGTAAAAGAAGCTGTACAAATAGCAGTAGCAAAAACAGGCGGAGTCATTTCATCTGCGGGTGTCATTTTAGCTGCCACCTTTGCGGTCCTCATGACACAGCCGGTTCAATTATTATTTGTCTTCGGCTTTATTGTAGCGGTAGGAATTCTGTTAGACACATTCCTAATCCGGGGAGTATTGTTACCTGGGTTAATCGTACTCTTAGAGAAGGATAAAGCGGTAAGTAAAGAAAATTAGTGATAGAAAAGAAAGGGCCTGTATCAATTTAGATACAGGCCTTTTTATAGTGTATGGATTTGTGTTCTAATTAAATCGAATTTTAGGTAATTGACAAGATTTGTGAATTATGAAACTATTATATTGTAAAAATTTAGAAAAGGAAGGCTAAAGATGATACTTAAAGCAAGAAAGGTTCCAAATCACCTACAAATACGGCGTTACTTAAAGCCCCGAATAGTGTTTACTGATGGGCAAGTAAAAAAGTTACTAGCTGATGAAAAAGGCTTTGAAGGCGAATGCAATTTCGATGAACTAATAGCCCGATCCCCTGCATCCACATATCTTCAACTATATGACCTCCTCCTTGAATGGCGAAACACAACTTTTCAAATTGACTCACTCCTTATATGTCCATACAAAATCTATCTTTTCGATGTCAAAAACTTTGAAGGAGAATTTTATATTGAGGGTAATCGATGGTACTTTTCATCTGGGTATGAAATAAAGAATCCAATTCCTCAACTAGAGCGCTCTGAATCCCTGCTTAGACCACTCATGCAATCAATAGGTATTAATCTTCCCATTGAAGCGAAAATCATTTTTGTTAATCCCGACTTTACCCTTTTTCAGGCAGATAGACATCTTCCAATCATCCTACCTACTCAAATTAATTCTTTGTTAAAGAAGTTAGGTTCTGCTTCTATGAATACTAGTGGATCATTAATAGGATCGGCAAAAGAACTAGCCCTACTTCATAGTGAAAATTCTCCATTCAATGATAAGCTTATCCCTGAATATACCTATCAATCTGTGAAAAAGGGAATCTCTTGCGTCGATTGTGGATCGCTATCGGTTAGTTTGAATGGAAGATACCTTATGTGTGAGAGGTGCGGGGCAAAGGAAGCTCTACATACAGGTATTATGAGATCACTAGAAGAATATAGGGTGCTCTTTCCAAATAGGATACTGACCGTTTCTGAGGCTAATGATTGGTGTGGGCTTGATATGAATAGGCTTAGAATGCAGAAAATATTGAAGGAGCATCTTGTTATGGTTGAGGGAGGAAAATCAACGTATTACCGTTTTATATAAGTGTAGTAGTGGAAATTCACTTCTATATTATTTTTAAGCGAGATGGATCAAAAGGCATTGGTAAATAAGGGATACGAATGCTTTTTTGTGGACAGGGCAGACAAAAGTATTTGTAAAATCCAGGAAAAGGAAAAAGTGACATTAGGATCGATGATAATTGTAATTCATTTCCATTTCTGTATCTTTTTTAAGCGAAAATGACCAAAAAGCATACGCAAATAGGGGATACGAATGCTTTTTTGAGAATAGGTGAAACAAAACCATTCGTAAAATCCAATAAAAGGAAAAGGTAACTTTGGAATCGGCATGGATTGTAATAAAATTCCATTTCTGAATGATTTTTAAGCGAAAATGACCAAAAAGCATACGCAAATAGGGGATACGTATGGTTTTTGAGGATGGACAACACAAAACCATTCGCGAAATCCAATAAAAGGAAAAATTAACTTTGTAATCGGCATGAATTGTAATAAAATTCCACTTCCGTATGATTTTTAAGCGAAAATGACCAAAAAGCATACGCAAATAGG
>Ga0180217_1003977_pt1 | contig 12042 bp, 10 predicted proteins | sample eDN3rd37CBELigOP_FD_128521 | JGI IMG/M metagenome (GOLD analysis project Ga0180217, IMG submission 128521) | Enriched Organic Plus compost microbial communities from Emeryville, California, USA - eDNA 3rd pass 37_C BE-Lig OP (version 2) (version 2) ... | reverse complement strand
GCGAAGAGCAGGGCGAAGCGGAAGCCCGCACTCCTCAGCAGCCGCGGGGGGGTGAAGGGTACCGGCGGCTGTGCGCGCGCCCCGGGCGCCCGCTTGCGGCGCACCGGAGGATTCAGGTCATGCCCGGTCGTGCTGTCCAGGGCGCTACGGCTCCGCCCGGATCATGTAGCCGGCGTTGCGCACGGTGTGGATCAACGGCCTGTCGAAGCCCTTGTCCAGCTTCTGCCGCAGGCGCGAGACATGCACGTCGATGACGTTGGTTTGCGGGTCGAAGTGGTAGTCCCACACCTTCTCCAGCAGCATGGTGCGTGTCACGACCTGGCCGGCATGGCGCATCAGGTGCTCGAGCAGGCGGAACTCGCGCGGCTGCACGTCGATGCGCTTGCCCGCGCGGGTGACGGTGCGCGAGAGCAGGTCGAGCTCGAGATCCGCCACCTTCAGCCGCGTCGCCGGCGCATCCACGGAAGGACGCCGGCCCAGCGCCTCGACCCGCGCCAGGAGCTCGGCGAAGGCGAAGGGCTTCACCAGGTAGTCGTCGCCGCCGGCCTTCAGCCCCTTCACCCGCTCATCCACTGCCGAGAGCGCCGAGAGGAACAGAACGGGCGTGCGGGTGCCCTGGCTGCGCAAGGTCTCCACCAGCCGGACGCCGTCCACCCCGCCGGGCAGCATGCGGTCCAGCATCAGCAGGTCGAACTGCTCTGATGCCGCGAGGAACAGGCCATCCCGCCCGTTCGGCGCATGCTCCACCGTGTGTCCCGCCTCTTGCAGGCCCTTCTTCACGAAGCGAGCCACCTCGGCGTCGTCCTCGACCAGCAGAATCCGCATCGATGTGATCCTCGTTGCCGCTCCATCCGGCGCCGTCGCAACCCGTCCTGGTCCGCAACCTAGGCCCTGGGCGGGGTGATTGCACCCCTTGGGCGGTGGCCGAACACCTCCGGCTCGGGCGGCCTATCCCTGTCCGCTGGGCCGGCGGCCGACCTGCACGGGCAGCTCCCGCTCCTGCCCGTCGCGCAGCACGGTCACGCGCACGGTCTGGCCCGGCGACACCGCGGCGACGCTGCGCACCAGGGCGCGCGAGGTCTCGATCCGCTCGCCGTTCAGCGCCACCACCAGATCGCCCTGGCGCAGGCCCGCGCGCGCGGCGGGGCTGCCGCGCTCGACGCCTGCGATCAGCACGCCGCGCCGCGCCAGGCGCGCATCCTCCGGCACCGCGTCCTGCACCGAGACGCCGAGCCAGCCGCGCTCCACCCGTCCGCCCTGGCGCAGCTGCTCGATCACCGGACGCGCGAGATCCGAGGGCGTGGCGAAGCCGATCCCCGCACTGGCGCCGGAGGGCGAGTAGATGGCGGTGGAGATCCCCACCACCTCGCCCGCCATGTTGAACACCGGCCCGCCGGAATTGCCCGGATTGATCGCCGCGTCGGTCTGGATGAAGTCGTCGAAGGGCCCGGCGCCGATCTCCCGCCCGCGTGCCGAGATGATGCCGGAGGTGACGGTGCCGCCCAGGCCGAAGGGATTGCCCGCCGCCAGCACCCACTGCCCGATGCGCAAGGCGCCCGAGGACCCCCAGGGCACGCTGGCGAGCGCGCCGCGCGGCTCGATCTTCAGCAGCGCGAGGTCGGTCAGATCGTCGCTGCCGACGATGCGGGCCGGGTATTCCGTGCCGTCCTGCAGCGCGACGACGACACGCGAGCCGTTCCCGACGACGTGGTTGTTCGTGACGATGTAGCCGGCGGGGTCGATGATGAAGCCCGATCCGGCACCGATCATCTCCTGGCGGCGATTGCGCAGCCGGTCGCGGAAGTAGCGTTCGAAGGGCGTGCCGCGCAGCTCGGGCGGCAATTGCGGTATCTGCTCGCTGGTGACGGCGATGTTGACGACGGCCGGCAGCACCCGCTCGGACAGGTCGGCGAAATCCGGCACCAGCATGCCGCCGTTGACGCTGCGCTGCGCCGAAGCGGGGGCGCAGCCGGCAAGGGGCAGCGTGGGCGCCGCCAGGGCCAGGGCGGCGAGGCCGAAGCCGAACCTGCGGCGGACGATCGGTTGCGACATGCGAAAGACAGTTCCTCACGCTGCGCCGCTGCCCGAGGCGGGCAGCGGAAGTTGGCCAGGAGTCTGGTCGGGTAGGTGCGATCCTTCAACCGTCGGGGTTGCATCCTAGCCGCGGCGCGGGCGCGGCGGATCGGGCGTGGCGGTGGCGGGATCCTCGGGCCAGTGGTGCTTGGGATAGCGGCCGCGCATGTCCTTGCGCACATCGCTCCAGCCGCTCTTCCAGAAGCCCGCGAGGTCGCCGGTGATCGCCACCGGCCGTCCGGCGGGCGAGAGCAGCGCCACCTGCAGCCGGAGCCGCCCTTCCGCAAGCGGCGGCAGGTCGGCAAGGCTGTAGAGGTGCTGGGTCCGCGCCTCGAGCGTTGGCGGGTCGCGAGCGTAGTCCACCGCGGCGCTGCGGCCGGCGGGCAGGTCGATGCGTACGGGCAACGCCGCGTCCAGCCGCCGCCGCTGCTCCCAGGGCAGCAGGCCGAGCAGGATGTCGTGCAGGTTCAGCCCGGCGAGCTCGGCCAGGCGCGACCGTCCGGAGAGATACGGGGCGAGCCAATCCTGCACGGTCGCGGCCAGCGCCGCATCCGAGAGATCGGGCCATGCCTCGCCCTCGAGCTGGCGCATCCAGCCGATGCGCGCGCGAAGCTGGCGCGCCGCCTCGGTCCAGGGCAGGTCGCGCAGGCCCCGCTCGGCGATGGCGGCGGCCAGGGCGGCCGCGATGCCGGCCGGGTCCGCCTCCGGCAGCGGGGCTTCCTCCAGCACCAGAGGGCCGAAGCGCAGGCGCCGGCGCGCGAGGACGGCGCCCGCGCGGGGATCGAAGGCGGCCCCCTCCTCGCGGAGGAAGCGGTCGGGGAAGCGCGCCTCCAGCACCGCGCGGTCGAGCGGCGCGGCCATGCGGATGCGAGCCTCCGTGCCCTGCAGGGCGAGATCGGCGACTGCCAGCAGGGGGGCCTTGGCCAGCGGATCGGTCGCCGGCAGGCGGGCACCCTGGCCGGAGGCGAGGCGGAAGGCGCCGTCCATCACCCCTCGCTTGGCCGCGATGCGGTCCGGGAAGCCGGCGGCAAGCAGCGCGCCGGCGTCGCCCTCCGGACAGGTGTTGCCGTGCACGCCGAGGCGGCGCCGGTGCAGCGCCGCCGCGCGGCGCATGCGGTGGATGGCGCCGCGGTCCGCCTCCGCCGCCCGATCGGTGGCGCGGCCCCGGTCGCGGCGCCGTGCATCGGCCGGCAGCAGGACATGGTCGCTGCCATGCAGCAGGTCGAGCCGGAGTGCGATGTCCGAAGGCGCCTCCCGGTCCCGGATCGGGTCGCGCTCCTCCAGCAGCGCGGCGAGGTCGGCGGCCAGCGCCTTCTCCCCTTCCGTCTCCGCCGCCGCCAGCATGCGGGCGAGGCGCGGATGCGTGCCGAGCCGGGCCATGCGCCGTCCCATCGCCGTGATGCGCCCCTCCGCGTCCAGCGCGTCGAGATCGCGCAGCAGCGCGCGCGCGGCGGCCAGCGCGCCGGCCGGCGGCGGGTCGAGGAAGGGCAGCGCGGCAGGCTCGGCACCCCAGGCGGCGCAGTCGAGGGCGAGGCCGGACAGTTCCGCTTCCAGGATCTCCGGCCGGTCCGCTGGCGCCAGGCCGCGGTGCAGCGCCTCGGTCCAGAGCCGGATGGCGAGGCCCGGCGCCGTGCGGCCGGCACGGCCCGCGCGCTGCTCGGCGGCCGCCTTGCTGATGCGCACCGTGGCCAGACGGGCGAGGCCGGTGGCGGGATCGAGCCGTGGCGCGCGCCGGAAGCCGCCATCCACCACGATGCGCACGCCGGGGACGGTCAGCGAGGTCTCGGCGATGGAGGTCGCCAGCACCACCTTGCGGCGTGTGGAGGGGGCCAGGGCGCGATCCTGCTCGGCTGGCGGCAACTCGCCATGCAGCGGCAGCACCTCGGCATCCACGCCGCCGAGGCGTTCGGCCGTGCGGCGGATCTCGCCCCAGCCCGGCAGGAAGGCCAGGACATCGCCAGGGTGGTCGCGCAGCGCGGTGCGGATCGCCGCGGCCACGGCCTCGGGCAGGTCGCGCGGGTCGGCGAGGTCCCGGGCACGGTGCTCGATCGTCACCGGGAAGGCGCGGCCGAGGCTCTCGACAACGGGCGCATCGCCGAGCAGCGCGGCGAAGGCGGCGCCGTCCAGCGTCGCGGACATGGCGAGCAGCCGCAGTTCCGGCCGCAGCGCACGCTGAAGGTCGAGACAGAGGGCGAGCGCGAGATCCGTATCGAGGTTGCGTTCATGCGCCTCGTCGAAGAGGACGGCGGTCACGCCCTCCAGGCCGGGATCGGACTGCAGGCGGCGCACGAGCAGCCCCTCCGTCACCACCTCGACCCGTGTCGCGGCCGAGACGGCGCGATCGAGCCGCGTCGAGAGGCCGATGGTGCCGCCGGGCTGCTCGCCCAGGAGTTCCGCCATGCGGCGCGCGGCGGCGCGGGCGGCGACGCGGCGGGGTTCGAGGACCAGCAGCCTGCCCCCCGCCGCCCAGGCCGCGTCCTTCAGCACCAGGGGGACGAGGGTGGTCTTGCCGGCGCCCGGCGGGGCAAGGAGCACGGCGTTGCTGCCGGCGCCGAGGGCGGTGGTCAGGGCCGGCAGGGCCTCGGTGACCGGAAGGTCGGGAAGCATCGGGCGGGGGCATAGGCCGAGCGGCCGCGCGGCGGAAGCGGCGAGGCGCGAAGGGGAGGCTTCCATCGCGCACACTCATGGTGAGGCAGCGGACACGCCACCGCATCCGACCGCCACGGCTCGCGCCCTTGCGCGAATTCCGCCTGCGGACGCGATCAACATCGAATCGCGAAAGCCGGACGGATGACACCCCGGGCTGGGGGTCCGTCCTGAATGGGGAACAGCTCCAGAGCGTGATCGGCGCAGGCTGCACCGATCTCGCTCGAGGCCGGGGCAAAGCGCGATTCACGCTGCCCCGGTCGTTCGCAGCCCCAGGCCGCCGCGCGTCAGCCGATGATCTCGCGCACGAACCGCACACGCTCCGGGACCGGCGCCAGGGGCAAAGGCACCAGCTCATAGCCAAGTCCGGAGTAGACATCGACCATGGTCCGATAGGTGGCCTCGGCCTCCTCGATGGACTGCTTGCGCTCGGTGTCCTGGACGAAGATCGCGGGCCAGGGCGGGGCGACGAACACGCGATGATGATAGCGGAAGCTGCGCGCCGCCCGCTCGATATGAGGCGGCACGGACAATCCGCTCAGCCTGAGATAGCCGACCACATCGGGCATGCCGCGATCGAAAACGACGGGTCCGGCGAGCGCCTGTGCCGCTCGATAGGAGCGCATCTCCCAGCTCAGCATCAGCTCGGCGAATGCGAGACGGTCGGACCAGGGCAGCGCGGTTCCGCCGATGGCCACTTGGTCCCGAATGATGGCCCTGCCGGCCTCGGGCATGTGGCTGAGGCCCTGCGCCGCCAAGGCGTCGATCAGGGTGCTCTTCCCGGAACCCGGTCCTCCGGTGACGATGAAGAGTCGATCAGTATCGGACATGGCGTCGTTCCATCGCGGAGATCCGATATCGGCAACGGCCGGGAGCGGATGCATGCATGCATGGCGACGGACAGGCCCGGCCGGGTACCGGATGTCAGGTTCAGGCCAGGAGCGTGGCTACGCAGGAGCCGGCCCCCTGCAGGGCCGTGCCGTCGACTTCCCTGCCCGGAGGGCAGCCGTCAGGGCGCGATCAGATCTCGGCCCCCGTCAGTGCCCGGCCGGCATCGCCGTGCCAGGCGCGTTCGTAGAGTTGCAGCAGGCGATCCGCCTGGGTCAGGCCGCTGGCGACGATCTCGTCGAGCGGCGCCAGATACACGTCTTCGCCGAGGCCCCGCGCGCGCAGCCCGTCGCGCGCGATCGCCACCATGTCGCGCGCAAGGTCGCGGACGCTGCGGCCGCGGATGGTGGCCGAGAGCGCCTGCCGCGGCACATCGGCGCGCAGCGCGCGGATCTCCTCCACCGTCCAGCCGCGGGTGAGGGCCGCGGCCGCCTTCTGCGCCGCATCGTCGTAGAGCAGGCCCACCCAGAGCGCCGGCAGCGCCTGCAGCATGGCGGGGCTGCCCGCATCGGCGCCGCGCATCTCCAGGAAGCGCTTGAGGCGCACATCGGTGAAGGCGGTGGTCACATGGTCGGCGAAGTCGCCCATGGTGGCGCGCTCGCCCGGCAATATGTTCAGCCGCCCGTCCAGGAAGGCACGGAAGCTGGCGCCCGCCGCGTCCAGCCATCTGCCCTCGCGCATGACGAAATACATCGGCACGTCGAGCAGCCATTCGGAGAAGCGCTCGAAGCCGAAGCCCTCCTCGAACACCACTGCGGGGATTCCGGTGCGATCGGGGTCGGTGTCGGTCCAGACCTGCGCACGGAAGGAGCGGAAGCCGTTCGGCCGCCCCTCGGTGAAGGGGGAATTGGCGAAGAGCGCCGTCGCCACCGGCTGCAGGGCCAGCGACACGCGCAGCTTCTCCACCATGTCGGCCTCGTCGCCATAGTCGAGATTGGCCTGGACCGTGCAGGTGCGCAGCATCATGTCGAGGCCGAGCTTCCCCACCCTCGGCATGTAGCGCCGCATGATGGCGTAGCGCCCCTTCGGCATCCAGGGCATGTCCTCCCGCCGCGCGAGCGGATGGAAGCCGAGCGGCGCGAAGCCGAGATCCAGCGGCCCTGCCGCCTCGTGCACCTCGCGGATATGGGTGGTCAGCTCCTGCTGCGTCGCGTGCAGATCGGCGAAGATCGCGCCGGAGAGCTCGAGCTGCCCGCCCGGCTCGAGGCTGATGGAGGCGTCGCCGCGCTTCAGCCCGATCGGGTTGCCGCCGTCCAGGATCGGCGTCCAGCCCCTCGCCTGCAATGCCTCGAGCAGCGCGCGGATGCCGTCCGGCTCATAGGGCGGCGGGGCCAGATCCGCGCGGCGGAATCCGAATTTCTCGTGCTCGGTGCCGACCTTCCATGCGGAGCGCGGCCTGCTGCCCGCCGCGAACCATTCGGCAAGCTGGCGCACGGAGGTGATGGGCGTCAGGTCCGCCTCGCCGGGATTGGACATCCTACCCTTCCGTTTCGCGCCGCTCGCGGGCAGGAAGCCCGACGGGAGTTCATGGGGTGGCCCGAGGTCCGGACCAGTCGCCGGCCAGCGCCTGCAGCACGGCCAGGCCCGCGACCGCCGCCGTCTCCGCCCGCAGGATGCGGGGGCCGAGGGCAGCCGGCGAAACAAAGGGTCGCCGGAGCAGATCGTCAAGCTCCGCCCGCTCGAACCCGCCTTCCGGGCCGATCAGCCAGGCGAAGGGCGGGCGCAACTGCTTCGCCGTTTCGGCCAGCGGCGGAGCGTCGCGCCGCTCGGCGCCGACCAGCAGCGGCGTGCCGTCCCAGGCGTCCAGCACCGCATGCAGCGGCAGCGCCGCTGCCAGGCGCGGCACCGACAGGCGCTCGCACTGCTCCGCCGCCTCCTGCGCGATGGCGGCGAGACGGCCGGTATTGACCCGGTCGGCGATGCTGCGGCGGGTGAAGACCGGCTGGATCAGCGTGGCGCCGAGTTCCGTCGCCTTCTCCGCCATCCAGTCCATGGCGTCGCGCTTCACGGCGGCGACGAGCAGGCGAACCTCCGGCTCCACCAGTTGCGGCCGCGTCATCCGTTCCGGCACGAAGCTGGCGCGGTCCTTGCGCAGGAAGGCGATGCGCGCCTGCCACTCGCCGTCGCTGCCGTTGAACAGCAGCACCGCGTCGCCAGCGGCGCGGCGCAGCACGCTGCCGAGGTAATGCGCCTGCGCCGGCCGGGCGGGGATCTCCCGTCCGGCATCGAGCGGCTGGTCGAGATAGAGGCGCGGGATGGACATGGCGGCTTCCGCCCCGTTTATAGCCCGCGTGCAGGGCTATACCGATATCCGCGAGGGCGGCCTCGTCGCCCGTCTGCCGCAGGGCTGGCGGCCCTATGCGCTGCTGATGCGGCTCGACCGCCCGATCGGGGCCTGGCTGCTGTTCCTGCCGGGGCTTTGGGCCATCGCGCTCGGTGCCCCGGGCTGGGCGGAGGGGGTGCGGCTGACGCTGCTCTTCGCTTCGGGCGCCCTGGTCACGCGGGGCGCGGGCTGCGTGGTGAACGACCTCTGGGACCGCGACCTTGACCGGCGAGTGGAACGCACGCGCGGGCGGCCGCTGGCCTCCGGCGCCGTCACGCCCCTGCGGGCGCTGGTGTTCCTGGCAGCGCTGGGCGTGGTCGGCCTGGCCATCCTGCTGCAGCTCAACGGCGCGGCGATCGCGCTCGGCATTCTCTCTCTCGTGCCGGTGGTGCTCTATCCGCTGGCGAAGCGCGTCACCGACTTTCCACAGGCCGTGCTGGGCGTGACCTTCGGCTGGGGCGCGCTGCTCGGCAGCGCTGCGGCGACCGGCGGCCTGGGCTGGGAGGCGGCGTCGCTCTACGCCACCGCCATCGCCTGGATCCTCGGCTACGACACGATCTACGCCCATCAGGACCGGGAGGACGACGCACTGGTCGGCATCCGCTCCACCGCGCTGCGCTTCGGGGAGCGGACGCGGCCCTTCCTCGCCGCCTGCTACGCGGCGACGGTGGCGCTGCTGGCGCTGACCGGCTGGATCGCCGGGCTGAATGCCTGGTTCTATGCCGCGCTGGCGCTGCCCGCGGCGCTGCTGGCGCGGCAGGTGGCCAGCCTCGACATCCGCGACCCCGCGCATTGCCTGGCCCTGTTCAAGGCGAACCGGGAGGTCGGGCTGGCTGCGGCGCTCGCCTTCCTGATCGGGCGGATGTGACCGACGCGGCGGCCTTCATCCGGGCGCAGACCGCCCTGGCCGCCCCGCCACTGGTGCCGGAGATCCGCCTGCATCTGGCCACCGAGATCACCCCGATCTGGCAGGCGACCGAGGCCTGGCTCGATCGGCAGGGCATCGAGCCGCCTTTCTGGGCTTTCGCCTGGCCTGGCAGCCAGGCCATGGCGCGACTGATCCTGGACGAGCCCGCGCGGATCGCCGGGCGGCGGGTGCTGGATTTCGCCGCAGGCTGCGGCCTCGCGGCCATCGCCGCGGCCCGGGCCGGCGCAGCGGCGGTGGAAGCGGCGGAGATCGATCCGCTCGCCTGCGCCGCCACGCGTCTCAATGCCAGGCTGAACGGCGTCGCGGTCACGGTGCTGGAGGGCGACCTGGTCGGCTCCCCCTGCCGCTGGGACCGGGTGCTGGCCGGTGATGTCTGCTACGAGGCGCCAATGACCCGCCACATCCTGCCCTGGCTGCGCGCACTGGCCGCGGCGGGCGCGGAAGTGTGGCTGGCCGATCCGGGCCGCGCCTATCTGCCGCGGGATGGGCTCGAGGAGATGGCACGCTTCGTCGTGCCGACAACCCGCGAGCTGGAGGACCGGGACGCCCGGGAGGTCACCCTGTTCCGGCTCGGGCCACCGGATGCCGACGCCCTATAGCTCGAGGATGCCGACGAACATGCTCGACGTGTCGGTGACGAAGGTGCCCGAAACCGTCCAGGTGTAGCTGGCCACCTCGGCGCGCTTCTCTGTCGAGAAGGCGATCATGATGAACCAGTAGCGCCGGCGCGTGACGCCCGATGGCTGGTCGAGCAGGGACTCGGCGAATTTCAGCTCGCCCAGCTTCGCCAGGTCCGTATCGTAGGAATTCTTCGCGGAGGCGCCGCCGAACTTGCCGTTCACCGGACTCTCCGCCTTCAGCTCGATCCAGTGGTAGGTGTTCTTGAAAATCGCGGTGTTCGCATGCTCCCCCTTGCCGATGGTCCACCGCCGGTTGGCGATGTACTCGTCGACGATCTGGGAGGAGTTCGGGTAGGCGATCTCCCGCATCTTCGGCCAGGCGTTCTTCGCTACGACTTGGCCGCTCTTCAGCAGGCCCTGGGTCAGCACCTTCTCGCCGGTGGTGTCGTTCGAATAGATCCTGATCCTGTTCGAAAGGTGGGTGCGGGCGATGTCATCAAGGATCACCTGCACATAGCCTTCGAAGGCGGCGCCAGACGTCCATCCGATGGCGATCGTGGCGGCGCGGTCGCCGAGATACTGCAGCATTGTCGATGGCTTCATGGCCCGCTCCCCGCCGGCGCCACGCGATAAGTGGCGCACGGGAAGGTAGATCAAATCCGACTCCGATTCAATCTGGAGTTGTTCTTGGCGGCTTCAGCGCGTCGCCTGCTGCAGGAAGCGGATCAGCGCCGCAAGGTCGGCGGGCTCGCCCACCGTCTGCACCGGCATCTTCGTCCCCGGCGTCACCACGTCCGGCCCTCGGGTGAAGAGATCGGCCACCGTCTCCGGCGTCCAGACGATGTCGCCGCGGGCCAGCCGTTCCGAGTAGGGGTAGCCCGGTACGCTGCCCATGCGCCGGCCGAACAGCCCATGCAGATGGGGGCCTGCCATCGGGCCGGCCTCAGGTGTCAGTGCGTGGCAGGCGGCGCAGGCGCGCCAGATGCGCGCGCCCTGCGGGTCGGCCCCCGCGACCGTCATGCCGGCCTCGGCCTCCGGCGCCAGCGGCCCGAGCGGTGCGCCGCTCGCCGCATCCCAGCGCCGCACCAGCCGGTCCTGCCCGCCGGTCCAGAGCGTGCGCCCGTCAGGCGCGAAGGCGACCGACCAGACTGGCAGGCCCGGCCCGTCCAGCCGGTGCCGCAGCCGGCCCTCCGGCAACGTCCAGAGCGTGACCGAGCCGCCCAGGCTGGCTGCCGCCAGCGTGCCGCCATCCGGCGACAGCGCCAGCGCCACCAGCGGCCGCGTGCCGGCCGCGAGCGCGCGCACCGTGCCATCGGGGCCGACCAGGCGGAGGCTGCCATCGGCGCCGGCACTGGCCAGGGTACCGTCCGGCAGGGCGAGCAGCGCGTTCTGCGGCAGCTTGAGATTCACCAGCACGCGGCCACGCGGCTCGCCCTGCATGTCCCACAGCCGCAGCGTGCCGTCATAGCCGGCACTCGCCAGCCTTCCGTCGGGCAGGAAGGCGAGGCCGTTCACCGGGCCGGCATGGCCCTCCAGCACCCGTGCCGTCCCGTCCGCATCCCACAGGCGCAGGGTCGCATCCCAGGCGGCGGAGGCGATCCTCCCGTCCGGTGCCACCGCCAGTGCGGCAACGGGGGCGGTGTGGCCCTCGAACACCCTGTCGGGCGCCTCCCTCCCGCCGGCATGCCAGAGGGCGATGCGCCCGTCCTCGCCGGCACTGGCGAAACCCTCTCCCGAGGTCCCATCACCTGGCAGCGCCGCCAGCGCGTTCACCGCCCCCGCATGCCAGCGCAGCACCCGGAGCGCCCGGCCGCGCGCCGGATCCCACAGGATCACCGCGTGGTCGAAGCCCGCGGAGGCGAGGCGCGCCCCGCCGGCGAGCGGCAGCAGCGCGCGCACCGGCCCGCCATGCCCGGCCAGGTCCTGCGCTGCCGCCAGGGCGGGCAGGCAGAGGCAGAGCAGCAGCAGGCGCAGCACCGCGAACATCACGCCGATCTGGCCCTGATCCTGCCCGGACGCCAAGCCATCGCCGGCGCCCCGCGAGGAGGTGATCGCATCGGGCCGCCATCGCCCGACCGGCAGGATGGATGCCGGCTCAGGCGGTGATGCCGCCGTCCACGTGCAGCGTCTGGCCGGTGATGTAGCCCGCCGCCGGCGAGGCGAGGAAGCCGATGGCAGCCGCCACCTCCTCCGGCAGGCCCAGGCGGCGCAGGGGAATGCGGGCGACGCGCTCCTCGAACGCCTTGGGGTCCAGCGCCGCATGGGCGCCAGGGTCCTTGCGGGTGAAGCCCGGCACCACGGCGTTCACCGTCACCTGTGGTGCCCATTCGATGGCGAGCGCGCGCACCAGCGCCTCCAGCCCTGCCTTGGCGGCGGCCGAGGCGGGGAAGAGCGGCATGTCCAGCCGGAAGACATGCGCGACGAAGGAGGAGACGGCGATGAGCCGCGGGTCGCTTCCCGCCATCAGCGGCGCCCGCGCGGCGCGGGCGAGCCGGAGGAAGGCGACGGCGATGGAGTCGAGGCTGTAGGCGAAGGCAGCATCCGTCAGGCGCTCTGTCGGCGTG
>Ga0180217_1003976_pt1 | contig 12043 bp, 15 predicted proteins | sample eDN3rd37CBELigOP_FD_128521 | JGI IMG/M metagenome (GOLD analysis project Ga0180217, IMG submission 128521) | Enriched Organic Plus compost microbial communities from Emeryville, California, USA - eDNA 3rd pass 37_C BE-Lig OP (version 2) (version 2) ... | reverse complement strand
GGGGGGGGGGGGGGGGGGGGGGGGGGGGGGGGGGGGGGGGGGGGGGGGGGGGCTCAGACGGCCTCAGGTCCGGCCGGAGGTGCAACCACCGCCACCGCGTCCACCTCGACCTGGTACCCGTAGTGCAGCGGCCCGGTCGGGACCACCGTCCGCGCCGGAGGCACAGAAGTGTGCCTTGTGAAGTGCTCCGCGTACACGCGGTTCACCGCGGGCCACAGCGCCACGTCGCTGATGTACACCGTGCACCGCAGCACGTGCGCCGACCCGCTCCCCGCCGCCAGCAGCACCTCGTGCAGGTTGTCCAGCGCCCGCCGCGTCTGCTCCTCGATCGGCGGCAGCGCTTCCCCCGGCCCGATCGGCCCCCGCGCCGGGTCGATCGGCAACTGCCCCGACACGTACACGACCCCGCCGTGGACGATGGCCTGGCTGTAGTGCCCCGCTGGCAGCGGGGCTCGCGGCGTCCGAACCGGCCGGGGTTGATCCGTGGGAGGCATAGGCGGGGCGATGATACAGCCGCACCGACTCCCCCGAAGAACCCCCAGTTACGGGGAGTCTGGTCCAAAAGTACGGAGAAAGGACGGGATAAGTAGTTTTGGTGCCCCAAGTTTTCCGTATCTGTTTCCGAAACTGCTCTGGCAATCGTATCGGAACGTGGTACGCTAGGACCCCCATGCCGGCCACCCTCGAACAAGACCTCGCCGAACGCCTCCCCGAGATCCAAGAGGCCTTCGCCGCCGTCCTCGACACCTTCTGCGGCGCCGACGCCGGCATCGGCGAGATCTGCGACCGCCTCGGCCTCCACCGCAAACTCGCCTGGCAGATCCGCGGCGTGGCCCAGGCCACCGACCCTTCCCGCACTGTTCGCATGATGCCCTCGCGCGCCGGCATCGAGTCCCTCATCGAGGCCATCGCCGGCCGCCCCGGCGCCGAGCCCCTGGTCGAGCGCGTCCGCCTCGCCGCGGCCTCCTTCGAGCAGATGGTCAGCCGCCACGCCCAGGACCGCTCGTGGCTGGAGATGCTCGCCGAGGCCACCGCCGGCGACGACGGCGCCGAGGAGCGCTGGCGCGAGCAGGCCTTCCGCGGCAACAGTTTCATCTGGGGCGTCCACGTCCGGACGCTCCTGTCGGTGGTGATCATCAACAAGTCCGCGACCCGGCCGGGGTGGATCGACATGGCCCTGGTCCGCGGGCTCATCGACCTCACGCGCGTCCGCCCCAACGTCCGCTGGCAGGTGAGCCAGTCGGTCATCATCGACGAGGAGAGCGGCTCGCGCCCGCGCGTCCGCGTGCCGCTGGACCCCGAGGGCGCCGCCGCCGCCGGGGGCGTCCCCGTCCTGCGCGACCTGTGCTCAAGCCCGATGCCGCGCCTGCGCCGCACGATCGCGGAGGGGGCCGACGGCGTCGTGCAGGACGAACTGCTCGAGGCCCCCGTCGGCCAGACCGGCCAGCAGACCATCTACACCGGCGAACTGATCCGCGAACTGGGCGCCGCCCACGCCACCGCCGACAACGCCTCGGCCTACTTCGGCGGCGGCGTGCGCACCCCGGCGCGGGTCCTCATCTACGACCACTTCGTGCACCGCGATCTGTTCCCCGGCGTGGAGCGCGAACTGTGCGTCTTCTCCGAACTGCATTCTCCGATGACCCGCTCGCCCTCGGACCGTCTGCCGGTCAGCGAGCGGCTCCAGCGCCTCGGGCCGGGGCTGACGCGGTCGCGCTGCCCCGACCTGCCGGGCCACCCGAAGGTGCTCGCGTCGATCTTCCAGCGCCTGGGCTGGACCCCGGATGAGTTCGACCACTTCCGTGTGCGCATGGCCTACCCGCCGCTGCCCACGTCCGTCATGATCCGCCACGACCTGCCGCGGCCCGGTCCGGACCCGGCGCCGCAGACGACCCGCTGATCCCCGTCCATGTGTGGAAGACAAGGAGTGTGACCATGAAACCGTCCCTGCGCCCGTTCGTTCTGCCGTTTGTTGCCGCCGGCGCCGCCGTCGGCGTCGCCGCGCTGCCGGCCCTCGCCGAGGACATCGTCATCACGTATGAGGACCTCGACGAGGGCTTCAAGGGCGAGACGTTCACGCATATGGGCGTGACCTACCGCGACGTCAACCAGGTCTCCGGCGTCTTCCCCTCCGGCGAGACCTTCGGCCCGCAGGAACTCGAGCAGGTCATCGTCGAGAACGCGACGGTCGTCTTCTGGGACTTCCCGGACTTCGGCAGCCCGGTCAACACGCTGACGTTCGCCAACGCGTACATCCCCGGCGAAAACTGCTCGATCGGGCGCATCGCGTCGGTGACGATGGACCTCCCCGGCCAGATGTCCGCCGCCAGCGTGCAGATGGTCTACTACGAGAACGGGCCGTGGGGCGGCATCGTCTACCACCTGGACGCCAAACTCAACGGCGTCGTCGTCGCCAGCGACAGTTTCACGATCGCCGACGGCGGCGGGCGCGACAACCCCGCGATGGCGAGCCTGTCGGTCAGCGCGCCGGCCTTCGACGAGTTGCACCTCTACGCGACCTTCGGCGACGACTACTCCATGCCCCGCGCCCTGCTGGACAACCTCACGCTGACGCCGGTCGCCGGCAGCGCGTGTGTGACCGACTTCGACGGTTCGGGTTCGGTCAACTCCACCGACATCTCGGCGTTCCTGACCGCCTGGCTCAATGACCTCAACAACGGGACGCTCGTGACCGATTTCAACAACTCCGGCGACGTCAACTCGTCGGACATCTCGGCGTTTCTGACCGCGTGGCTTGCGGACCTCAGCAACGGGTGCTGAAGCCTGTGTGAATGACCACGCCCGGTCACGGGGGCGGGCCGGCAACACCGGCCCGCCCCTCGTGCGTTCTGGGGCCGTCCCGCTAGCGGCGGATGGCCGCGGCGGCCTGCTTGGCCGCGCCGTCGCCGAAGAGTTTGCGCGCGTAGTGCGTGATGATCTCCGGGTCGGGGACGCCCAGGTCCGGGCCGGTGGGGGCGGTCAGTTGCGGCTCGGCCTCCAGGTCCGGGACCGGCGCGCCCTCGGGCGGGCCGTCGCGGACCTCCAGCGGCTGGCCGTCCTCGGGGTGTTCGCCCGTCCAGACCTGTGCGATCTCGCGGTAATCGTTGGGGCTGAAGCGGTACAGGATCCGGTGCAGGCCCTTGGCCTCGTGGGCCGCGGCCTCGGGGAAGCGTTTGTTGGAGACGTCCGGGATCGGCAGCAGTTTGCCGACGGGGACGCCCGAGAGTTTCTCCAGGGCCTTGGCGTAGGCGACGATGTGCACGCCGCCGCGGACCAGCAGGTAGCCGACCATCGCGCGGGCGGTCGGGTCGGAGACCATCTCGTAGACGCGGATCTTGTTCGCCCGCGCGCCGCACTCGAGGAAGAAGTTGTGCAGCATGTCGAGTTTGAGGTTGCCGCTGGAAAAGACGTTCTGCCCGGTCCAGAAGTTCCCCTGCGAGTCGCCGCAGTACGCCTGCTGGCCGGTGGCGACGAAGTGGTAGGAGATGCGGGCGTCGGTGGCGTCCTTGAGCGGGGTCTTCTCGGGCGATGGGGAGCGGTCGGTGGTCCCGGTGAGCAGCAGGTTGATGGTGTACGAGACCAGTTCGACGTGGCCGAACTCCTCGGCGGCGATGTTGGCGACCAGGTCGTAGAACGGCCGCATCTCGCGACGGCCGCGGAAGTTGAAGGACTGGAACGTGTAGTTCATCAGCGTGGACATCTCGCCGAACTTGCCGCCGAGGAGTTCCTGCACGGCGGCGGCGGAGTTGGGCGAGGGGTTCGTGGGCATGGGCAAGTCGCACATGAGACGGTCGAGGCGCGTGATCATGTCATGGCTCCCGGCGTGGACTGTGTGACGATCGCGGCGGGCGCAGCGCCGCCGGCGCGGGAAGGTACCCGGCGCGGTCGGGGGAGGCATGATGCCGTGGTTCACGGAGCGCCGCGGGCGGCGCAGCCAAGAGCACAGAGATGGGTGGGCGGGGCGCGGAGCGGTGGAGGGGTTGGTGAGAGGGTGCTCAGGGCCGCGGCGGCGGGGGCGGCGAAGAGTTGAACGGCGGGCCGGCGGGGCCGGACCCCGCCCCTGGAGACTTGCGCGATGGACCAGCCGCGACGCACCGGCTCGGGGGAACCCCTGCACGGCTTCTATCCGGAGCGCGGCGGCTCGATGGGGATCGGGCCGTTCGACCCGATGCTGGCGGCGGGCGGGCCGTTCGAGCAGCCCGGTTACGGCCACGGGGCCGGGGGCGTGGGGAGTTACGGCGCGTACGGCTCGGAGGCGTACCTCGGCTTCGGCGGCGAGGCCCGCGGCGCGTACGGCGGCGAGTGGGACCCCGAGCCGGAGGTGCTGGCGGTGGACGCGGTCCGCTCGCTGCCGCGAGGGTACCAGCGGAGCGACGAGGACATTCGCGAGGAGATCGTGCGACGCATGATCCACGATACGGACACGGAACTGGGTGAGATGGAGGTGATCGTGGACAAGGGGCATGTGCGGCTGATCGGCGAGGTGCCGACGCGGCACGACCGGCGCGTGCTCGAGGAGGTCGCGGCGATGGTCCGGGGCGTGTCGCACGTGGAGAACGCCCTGAGCGTCGCGGCGCGGGGCGAACGGTCCGGGGGCGGGATCGGGTCGCGGGACATGGGGGCGACCGGTACGAACGTGGCCGGGCCGGGCGTCACGGGCGGGGAGACGGAATCGGCCGGGTCCGGCTGGGTTGGATGAGCGGCACGGGGGAGGATCAGGTTTGTGGGAGCGGGCCCATGATGGCGTCGCGGCAGCGGGTGCAGACCAGGCCGCGTTCGGAGCCTTCGTGCGTGCCGCGGTGCTCGTGGTCGGCGATGAAGGTGGGGAGGGCGTGCTGAGCCCGAAGGGCGGGGAGGTCGAGGGGGCGGTCGAGGTAGACCCAGAGGCGGCAGTTGTCGCTCCAGGCCTGGCCGGCGAAGGTGATCCGCGCACCGGAGGCGAGGAGGCCGGCGAGGACCGGCGCGAGGTGTTCACAAAGTTGTGGCTCGGCGGCGCTGGGGGAGGGGGTGGGGGTGGTCATGCGACGATCCGGCGGGTGAGAAGAAAGCCGACGATAGCGCAGAGGAGGGCGGCGGGGAGGGCGACGTAGCAGAGGCCCCAGGCGGCGCGCTCGCCGGCGTAGTTGGTGACGCCGCGGGCCTCGGCGAGTCGCGTGCCGGCGATGAGGCCGACGATCGCCGCGGCGAAGGCGGCGAGGACCGCCGCGAGCGAGGCGGTGAGGATGGAGCGCCAACTTCCGCCGCCGCCGGCGAGGAGCCATGTGGTGAGCGAGTGCGCGGCGATGAAGCCGGCGATCGCGCCGGGGACGGCGCCCAGCACGCCGGCGAGGAGGCCGCGGCGGCCCTGGTTCTCCGGCATGATGAGGCAGAGGGCGCCGTAGAGGGCGAGCGTGCCGAGGATCGCGCCGGGGAGCGTGGCGAGCAGACCGAGGAGGATGGGGAGGAAGGGGCGCATCGCCTGTCAATGCGATGTGCGTGGGGGAATGGGACAGGGGCGCATCACCCGGCTTCGCGGCGGGGTGGTGAGGATGGCGCGGCGCCGGCTTTGGACATGAGGCGGGCGGCGGGGGAGGTTTGGAGGAGGGGGAGAGAAGGAGACCGCTCACTGCGTTCGCGGCTCGTATTGGCGTGTGCGGGAGGGGAAGTGGGGTGTGAGAAGGGACGGGGTTCGTCGGAGGAGGCTTGGAGGGAAGGAGACCGCTCACTGCGTTCGCGGCTCGTTGTGGGGCGCTCGCGGCTTGCGGGTGATTCGTGGCTTGTGGTGGTTGCGGCGAGGCGGAGGAGGGGAGTGGCGGCGCGGCGGCGTTCGGGGTCGGTGGTGGCGGTTTCGAGGGTGGAGCGGAGGGCGGCGCGGGCGGCGGCGCGGTCGGCGCGGCTCTCGGCGCGGTCGTGGGCGGCCAGCGCGGCCTGGATGCGAGGGGATTCGAGCCAGTCGAGGAGGGCGAAGTAGTCGGGGATCTGATCGCGGAAGGGGAGGCCGACGCGCTGACCCGCGGGGAGTGCGGCGAGGGCGGCGGCGAGGAGGGGGAGGCTCTGGTGGTGATGGATGTAGAGAAGGAAGAGGCGGCGGTCGGCGTCGGAGAGAGCCGCGATCGGATTGTGTGCGGGAGGCATGCCGCAAAGATACGGATTTTGACTGGGTTCGTCAACAGTTGTGTACAGGTTTTGATCGGTTGACGTAAGTCTTGTGGGAATGGGAAGTTGCGCGCGTACGGAAACCTTGGCTCACGGTGTAGGGGCAAGCCATCCTCGTTCTCGCCGCGGAGCGGCGAGCCACCCTCGCTCCCGCCGCGGAGGGGCGAGCCACCCTCCCTCCCGCCGCGGAGGGGCGGGCCATCCTCGCTCCCGCCGCGGAGCGGCGGGCCACCCTGCGGTGTGGGTCAGCAGCCGGTGGTGACGGCGTCGAGCCAGGAGGTGAGGAAGGCGGAGATGTCGGTGGAGTTGACCTGGCCGTCGCCGTTGAAGTCGGCGTCGAGGTTGCCCTGGTTCAGGCTGTCGAGCCAGGAGGTGAGGAAGGCGCTGATGTCGGTGGAGTTGACGCTGCCGTTGTCGTCCCAGTCGGGGGGGCAGGTGGGGGCGCCGCCGCCGAGGGAGCCGTCGGCGTTGATGCGGGTGACGGCGATGTCGTAGTCGCCCGCCGCGGCGTCGGCGTAGACGAGGACGGAGGCGCCGCCGGTGTCCTCGACGGCTTCCATGCGGGCCTTGGCGGCGTGGCCGTTGGTGTTGACGGTGATGACGCCCTCGGGCCACGAAAGTGCGCCCTCGGTGTCGATCTTCGCGGCCTTGACGACGGCGGTGGTGGCGCTGGGGTTGGTGCCTTCGAAGAAGGAGACGATGGCGCCGCCGTCGGTGATCGTGACGTTCAGGAATGAGGGGCTGGCGCCGCCGCCGGCGAGGGGGGTGACCTGGAGGCCGGCGTCGGTCCACTGGCGGGCGCCGGTGGCGTCGAACTTCTGGGCGTAGACGCCGCGGTTGTTCTGGTCGGTGGTCTGCTCGACGAAGGCCATGTAGGTCTCGTTGGTGGCGGGGTCGAAGGCGATGGCGGGGTTGGTGCGCATCAGGCCGGGGGTGGTGGCGGCGACGGCGCCGCCGGCGGGGAAGAGGAGCGTGCCGTCGGCGCTGATGCGCTGGACGCGGCACTGGAAGGCGCCGTTGGGGACTTCGTACCACGCGACGATCGCGCCGCCGGCGCCGTCGGAGATGGCGGGGGCGGTGTAGCCGATCTGGAGTTGGTTGGCCTCCTGGACGACGATGGGCGTGCCGCCGTTCCAGACCTGGGCGCCGGTGGCGCCGTCGAGTTTCTGGACGTGGATGCGGCGGTTGGCGGTGAAGGCGCCGGAGGTCTGGAGGATGGCGATCACGCCGCCGTCGGGGGTGGGGACCATGCGGCCGGCGTTGTAGGAGTTGGTGGCGGGGGCGATGCTGACGCCTTCGCCGCCGCCCCAAAGGAGTTCGCCGGTGGGGGAGACCTTCTGGTACCACGCGCGGCCGTTGGTCGTGGAGGAACTGCGGGAGTAGGAGACGATGTACGAGCCGTCGGAGGCGACGACGACGTCGGGGGCGTGGACGCCGTCGGCGCCGCCGGTGGAGGCGCTGATCGTGAGGCCGTGGGGGCCGAAGAGGAGTTCGCCGGAGGGGGAGATCTTCTGGAGGGCGATCTGGACGAAGGGGGAGGAGTCGTCGCGGAAGGCGACGAGCGTGTTGCCGTCGGCGTCCACGGCGAGGCCGTAGTCCTCGGTGGAGGAGAAGTTGGTGTCGGCGGCGACGATGCCGCCGGAGGTCCACAGCGGGTTGCCGCCGGCGTCGATGCGCTGGACCCAGGTGTCCCAGCCGGTGGCCTGCGTGCCGAGCCAGGAGACGACGAAGCCGCCGCCGGGGAAGGGGCGGATCTTGGGCTGGTTCTGGTCGCCTGCGGCGCTGGTGAGGATGAGGGGCGAAGCGGGATCGGTGGACCACTGCGCGGCGGCGGGGAGGGCGAGGGCGAGGGTGGAAACGACGACGAGCGAACGGGCGCGTACGGACATCGGGTGCTCCTTAGAGGACTTTTAAGGTACACCGGGGATGGGGTGTGAACCAGAAGGTTCCGGAGGGGAAGTGGGGAGAGATGGGAAGGGGAGGGAGGCGCGGCGACGGGCGGTAGGCTGGGGGCCTGATGCGGTGTCGGACGTGCGAGTATGCGCTGTGGAACCTGCGCTGGCGGGAGTGCCCGGAGTGCGGGACGCCGTTTCGGCCGAGCGAGTTCGACTTTGCGCCGATGAGCGTGCGGTTCTGCCGCCCGTCGTGCGGGCAGGAGTACTACGGCACGGGGCCGCGGGGGCACCTGTCGCCGTCGTCGAAAGCGGACCCGGGTTTGTGGCTTGTGGTGTGGGCTCCGCTGCCGTCGAGCCCGGCGTGGGGGGCGTATGTGCCGGGGCCGACGGTGACGGTGGCGACGCTGGGGGGGCAGGTGGTCACGTTTCAGGCGAACTCGCTCGGGATGTTCCTGGCGGAGCAGAACGCGCTGCGCGCGGTGGAGGGGTTGCCGCCGCTGCCGGACCCGCAGACGGTGGGGACAGGACCATGAGCAGGCAAGCGGTGAGGCTGCGGGCGGCGGAAGAGGGGGATCTGCCGGTGCTGTACGCGTATCAACTCGATGCGGAGGCGAACCGGCTGGCGGGGACCAGGCCGCGGAGCGAGGCGGCGTTCCGCGCGGCGTGGGAGCGCGGGGCGGCCGGGGCGGGGGCTGTGACGCGGGTGATCGAGTGCGGGGGCGTGGTGGTGGGGTCGGTCGCGTGCTTCGGGATGGAGGACGGGACGGACGCGGTGGGGTACTGGATCGGGCGCGAGCACTGGGGAAAGGGGTACGCGACGCGGGGGCTGGCGCTGCTGCTGGAGGAGGTGAAGCGGCGGCCGCTGCGCGCGGATGTGGCGCGGCACAACGCGGCGTCGATGCGGGTGCTGGAGCGGTGCGGGTTCAGGCTGGTGGGGAAGCGGATGGCGGAGGAGACGGAGCGGTACGTGGCGGGGGAGGTGTGGGAGTTTGTGCTGGAGTGAGGGCGGGCGCGGCGTCAGTCGGCGCCTTCGGCGATGAGGTGGCGCGGGCGGGGGAGCAGGTCGGTGAAGGACTCGGCGAGGGCCTGGGCGGTGGCGAGTTCCTCGACGGTGACGCTGTCGGCGCCGGCCTCGTGGGCGAGCATGGCCTGGCTCATGTGGGTGACGCGCGCGGTGATGTGGATGCCCGGGGCCAGCGAGCGCGCGGCGCGGCAGGCGCGGAGAGCGGCGTCGGGGTCGGGAATGGTGATGGCCAGGGCGCTGGCGCGGTCGATGCCGGCCTGGCGGAGGACGGCGGGGTCGGTGGCGTCGCCGTGGACGGCGTGGCGGCCCAGGGCCTGCTGGGCGCGCACGGTCTGCGGGTTGGCCTCGATGATGGTGAAGGGGACGTGGCGACGCGACAACTCGTCGGCCAGGGCGCGGCCCACGGGTCCGAAGCCGGCGATGATGACGCGCTGCTGCATGACGGCTCCTGTCTGCCCCCCCTCCCCCCGGTATCCCGCCCCCCGCCCCCGCTCCCGCGCGCGTCGGCCGGGAGCGGGGGAGGCGGGGGCGCGATCAGAGGTCGTAATCGCCGGCTCGCTCCGGCTGGTATTCGATCTGCTCGACGATGATGCGGCGCGCGGTGCGTGCGCCCATGAACTGGACTTCCTCGCCCTCGCGCGCGGCGAAGAGGGCGGAGCCGAGCGGTGAGAGGACGGAGACGCCGGCGGGGACGGCGATGCCGGGGTAGGTGAGGACGTAGGTTTCGCGCTCGCCGTTGCGCGGGTCGCGGATGACCAGGCGCGTGTTCATGGTGACGACGTCGTGGGGGACGCGGCGCGGGGGGACGACGGCGGCCTGCTCGAGGATGGTCCGCAGGCGCTCGGCCGGGGGCGCGACGGGGGCGGCCGCGAGGTGGTCGAGCAGGCGCTCCTTGTCGAGACGGTTCACGATCACGTCGGAGTCTTTCACGGATCGCTCCTTTGTGGGTGTGGGTGGTGCGGTGCGCTGAAGGTCGCCGGGGGCCGCGGGACGCCGCGTGGGCTCAGAGGTGGCGGTCGCCCGCGGCCTCCGGCTGGTACAGGACGCTGAGGATGTCGCAGGCCCGCCAGTCGCCGCCGGGGACGCGGAACTCGACGCGCTGGCCGACGCGGCAGCCGAGGATGGCGGCGCCCAGGGGGGCGAGGACGGAGATCCTGCCCTCCTCGGGGTCGGCGTCCTCGGGGAAGACGAGCGTCATGATCCACGTGCGGCGACCGTCGCGGAGGCGGACGCGGGAGTTCATCGTGACGACGTCGGGGGAGAGCTGGTCGGGCGACGTCACGGTCGCCCGGTCCAGCTCCGCCTTGAGCGCGGCGAGGTAGGGACGGTCGCGCTCGTCCCCGCTGCCGGCGCTCCGGATCAGCCGGCGCAGGCGCTCGGCGTCGTCGGCGGTGACCTGGATCGTGCGATCACTCATCGCTGTGTGCTCCGAGAAGACCGCCGGAGGCGGTTGGTTCAGGGGAAGACGCCCCGCTCTTCGTACACCTGGGCGAGGCGCTTGAGGGCGGCGGCGTACGCCGCGGTGCGCCAGTCCACGCCGTGCTCCCTGGCCAGAGCGCCGACGCGGGCGTAGGCGCGGACGAGGATCTCGTTCAGGCGGCGGTCGACTTCGTCGGCGGTCCAGGAGAAGCCGCTGCGGTTCTGGAGCCACTCGAAGTAACTGACGACGACGCCGCCGGCGTTGCAGAGGATGTCGGGGAGGACGTCGATGCCGCGCTGGCGGAGGACGGCGTCGCCCTCGGGGGTGGTGGGGCCGTTGGCGCCCTCGGCGACGAGGCGGACGTTGAGCAGGCGAGCGGTGTGGCCGGTGATCTGGTTCTCCATCGCGGCGGGGATGAAGACGTCGGCCGGGGTGGAGAAGAACTCGTCGTGGCTGATGGGCTCGGCGCCGGGGAAGCCGGCGACGCCGCCGGTGCGGCGGACGTGGTCGGCGAGCGCGTCGGCGTCGATGCCGTCGGTGCAGCGGATTGCGCCGGTGATGTCCTCGGCGGCGAGGAGGCGGGCGCCGGCGTCCTTGAGGATGCGCGCGGCCCAGGAGCCGACCTTGCCGAAGCCCTGGACGGTGTAACTGAGGTCGCCGAGCGTGCAGTTGTGGTCCCTGGCCCAGCAGGCGATGAGGTCCACGACGCCCTGGCCGGTGGCCTTCTCGCGGCCGACGGAGCCGCCGGAGCCCAGGGGCTTGCCGGTGACGACGGCGCGGGCGCTGTAGCGCTGCTGCGGGGGGACGGTGGCGGCGTAGGTGTCCACGATCCACGCCATGGTCTGGGCGTCGGTGTTGACGTCGGGGGCGGGGACGTCGTACTCGGGGCCGATGTTGGCGCCCAAGGCGTAGACGAAGCGGCGGGTGAGGCGCTCGCGCTCGGCCTTGCTGAGGTTGCGCGGGTCAACCTGGATGCCGCCCTTGCCGCCGCCGAAGGGGATGTCCACGACGGCGCACTTGATGGTCATCCACGCGGCGAGGGCGCGGACCTCGTCGATGCTGACGTCGGGGTGGTAGCGGATGCCGCCCTTGAAGGGGCCCAGCGCGTTGTTGTGCTGGACGCGGTAGCCGGTGAAGACCTCGATCTCGCCGTTGTCCATGCGGACGGGGATGGTCACCGCCACCTCGCACATGGGGCGCTCGAGGATCTTGCGGATGTCCGGGCAGAGGTTGATGAGGCGCGCGGCGGCGTCGATCTGGTCCTGCACGCGGCGGTAGAGTTGCGGCGCGGGCTCGGCGGCCGGGGGCAGGTCGACCTTGAGGGTGGAGTTGGTGGAAGGACGGGCGGTCGCGGTGGACATGGGGAATGGACTCCGGAGGGGTGAAGTGACGCAGGGGGTAGGGCAAGGGGCGTGCCAATGGAGCGGGGCGTTCAGGGGGCCGGGAAGCGGGGTGGTGGGTGGGCTGGGGTGGGGTGGATCGCCCCGGTGGGGAGAAATGCCCCGGTTGGGGGGAGGGGGGAGAGTGGGGAGTGAGCAGGTGAGCAGGTGAGAGGCCTGCTGGCGGGGG
>Ga0180217_1003975_pt1 | contig 12048 bp, 12 predicted proteins | sample eDN3rd37CBELigOP_FD_128521 | JGI IMG/M metagenome (GOLD analysis project Ga0180217, IMG submission 128521) | Enriched Organic Plus compost microbial communities from Emeryville, California, USA - eDNA 3rd pass 37_C BE-Lig OP (version 2) (version 2) ... | reverse complement strand
GCGGGGAGGTGGGCCGCCGCGCTGGAATTTCCACAAATACCTGACGGCCCGGGATGGGCGCGGCGTGCAGGGCTTCGCCACGCGCATCGAGCCCGAGGCGCCGGAACTGCTGCACGCCATCGAGGTGGCGCTGGCTGCGCCGGCGGCCTGAGCCCGCGGCTCAGGCGGCCGCAGTGGCGCGCCGAATCACCTCCTGCACCACGGACTCGAACATCTCCGCCGTCAGTCGTCGGGTGGAGGTGTTGTAGCGGCTGACATGATAGCTGTCGGCCAGCCAGGTCCCGCCGGGCAGGGCGTGAAAGGCGCCATGCGCGAATTTCGCCGCGGAGACGCGCAACCCGCATGCCCGGAGCAGCGCGGCATGGGCCAGCACGCCAAGCGCCAGCACCACCCTGAGGCGGGGCATGGCGCCCAGCTCGCCTTGCAGGAAGCGATTGCAGGCCTTCACTTCCGCGGGCACGGGCAGGTTCTCCGGCGGCACGCAGCGAACGGCATTGGCTACCCGACAGCCGGTCAGGGTGAGCGAATCGTCCGGGCGTTCCTCGTACTGCCCGGTTGCCAGCCTGGCCTTCAGCAGCGTGGCATAGAGCAGCCGGCCCGCATGGTCGCCTGTGAAGGGACGTCCGGTGCGGTTCGCACCGCGCAGCCCGGGCGCCATGCCCAGCACCAGGATCGGCGCATCAAGCGGACCCCAGGAGGCGACGGGCGCATTGTGCCAATCCGGCCAGGCATCACGGTTCGCCTGACGCAGGGCAACCAGCCGCGGGCAGAGCGGGCAGTCCCGTCCGGGCTGAACCGGAGGGCCGCCCATCACTCTGGAAGGTCCGGCGTGGTCTCCCTGAAGGGTTCGGCTGGTGTCGCGCGTGCCGCGGCGGACCGCCCGGCGGTGCCGGCCGCACGCGGCCGCGGCTCGACCTGGCGGCGGGTGATGTGCTCGGCCAGGTCGGCCAGGTCGAGGAAAGCGTCCGCCTGCCGGCGCAACTCGTCCGCGATCATGGCTGGTTGGGTCCGGATGGTCGAGACGACGGTCACCCGGACCCCCCGGCGCTGCACGGCATCGACCAGGCGACGCAGATCCCCGTCGCCGGAGAAGATCACCACGTGGTCCAGATGCGGGGCGAGGTCCAGCACATCCACTGCCATCTCGATATCCACACTGCCTTTTACGCGGCGGCGCCCGGTCGCGTCGGTGAACTCCTTGGCCGGCTTGGTAACGACGGCGTAACCATTGTAGCCGAGCCAGTCCACCAAGGGGCGGAGCGGGGAGTACTCCTCCGTTTCGAGCAGGGCTGTATAATAGTAGGCGCGGATCAGATGGCCCTGCCGCCGGAAATGGACGAGCAGGTTCTTGTAGTCCACGTCGAACCCTAGGGCGCGCGAGGCTGCATAGAGATTTGCCCCGTCGATGAAGACGGCAAGGCGCTCGAACCGTTCCTGATGCAATGGAGTGACTCTCGAAATCCGCGTCATGCGGGTGGACTCCGCCATAATATCGGACGAATGATGATTCGTAAGGGACAAACCCTCGTCCTGATCGCGCTGGGGGCGAATTTGCCGGCACCGGACGGCGCGTCACCACTGCAGACCTGTCAACGGGCCGCGGCTGCGCTGGATGCCTTGCCGGGACTGCGCCTGGTCGCCCTGTCGCGCTGGTACCGCACGCGTCCCGAGCCGGCGCTGCCCGGCGCGCCGGATTTCGTGAATGGCGTTGCCCGGCTGGAGGGTGAGGCCGGAGATCCCGCGGGGCTGCTGGCCGCCCTGCAGCGGATCGAGGCTCGGGCCGGCCGGACCCGCCCCTTTCCAAACGCTCCAAGGACCCTTGATCTGGACCTCATCGCCGTCGGTGCGTTGGTGCGTCAGGCGCCTGATCCGGTCCTGCCGCATCCGCGGGCACATCTGCGCCGGTTCGTGCTGCAGCCCCTGGCGGATGTCGCGCCTGGCTGGCGCCACCCGGTACTCGGCCGGACGGTCGAGGCGCTGCTGGAGGGGCTTGGCGGGCCCGAGGCGGTGCCCCTGCCGCCCTGAGACGCCCGGCATTCGCCTTGCATGGCAGGCCTGCCATGGCTATCTGAGATGTTCCTCAGCCTGCGCGCCCCTGCGGCGCGCCGAAACCCTATTACGATTATGAGGCCTTCATGGCGCGCGTCACCGTCGAAGACTGCATCATCAAGGTCCCCAACCGGTTCGAGCTCGTGCTCCTGGCCGCTCAGCGCGCCCGGAATATCAGCCGGGGTGAGGAGCTGACGGTTGATCGCGACAACGACAAGAACCCGGTGGTCGCCCTGCGGGAGATCGCGGACGAGACGGTGGAGCTGAAGGCTCTGGAGGCCGACCTGGTCAAGTCGCTCCAGCGCGCGCCGGAGCCGGAGCCGGCCGAGGAAGAGGTGCTCGACCTCATCGCGACGGACGAGAACATCTTCGGCGTCATGGATGTGAACGAGGAACTGCCGGCGGAGGGCCAGCAGATCGAGGAGATGTCGCCGGAGGATATCGAGGCGGCGATCGCGGCCGAGCTCGGCGGCGGGGGGCGCCGCTAGCCTGCCCCGGTTCGGGAGGGGCGAGACCCCGGGCCCCCGAACCGTCCGGTCTTTTCCGGGCCGGACACCGGCCCTGCGCGGCGCGCCCGCCGAGGTTGCGCGCCCATGAATGATATTCCTCACGCCGAAGAAGGGGTCTTGGCGGGACTTGCCAGCGCACCGCCCCCGGGGCTGGAGGAAGCGCGGTCCCTGGCCCGCAAGGTCGCCGCCTACGATCCCCGCGCTGATGCCGCTCTGATCGAGCGCGCCGGGGAGGCCGCTGCCGAAGCGCATGCCTCCCAGAGGCGGGAGAACGGCGAGCCCTACATCACCCATCCGATCGCCGTGGCGGAGATCCTGGCCGGCTACCGGCTGGACGCGGCCTCCATCGCCACCGCCCTGCTGCATGACGTGGCGGAGGACACCGCCGTCGGGCTGAGGGAGATCGAACGGCGCTTCGGCGCCGAGGTGGCTCGGCTGGTGGACGGCGTCACCAAGCTTTCCCGCCTGGAACTGCAGAGCGAGCGCACCAAGCAGGCGGAGAATTTCCGTAAGCTGGTGCTGGCCATGAGCGAGGACATCCGTGTCCTGCTCGTGAAGCTGGCGGACCGGCTGCACAACATGCGCACGCTGCATTTCGTGCCGCAGCCGGAGCGGCGGCGGAAGACGGCGCGCGAGACGCTGGAGATCTTCGCCCCGCTTGCCGAGCGCATCGGCATGGATGCGCTGAAGACCGAGCTGGAGACGCTCTCCTTCCAGGAACTGAACCCGGAGGCGCGCCAGACCATCGCCGCGCGCCTGACCTTCCTGCGCGGCCAGGGGGCAAACCTGATCAAGGAGATCGAGGAGGACCTGCGGCGCGTGCTGGCCGAGCACGAAGTGCCCTTCCTGGACGTGACCGGGCGCGAGAAGTCGCCCTATTCCATCTGGCTGAAGATGCAGAAGAAGAACGTGACCTTCGAGGCGCTCTCGGACGTCATGGCCTTCCGCATCATCGTTCCCGAGAAGGCGCAGTGCTATGCCGCGCTCGGGGCCGTGCACGCCAGCTACCGCGTGGTGCCGGGCCGCTTCAAGGACTACATCTCGACGCCGAAGAGCAACGGCTACCAGTCGCTCCACACCGGCGTGACGGTGCCGGAGCGGCGCAATGCCAAGATCGAGGTGCAGATCCGCACCCGCGAGATGCACGAGGTCGCGGAATACGGCGTCGCGGCGCACTGGATCTACAAGCAGGGTGAGGAGACGGCGAAGGGCCGGCGGCGCTACCCCTGGGTGCGCGCCCTGCTCGAGATCCTGGAGAACGCCGAGGGCCCGCAGGACTTCCTCGAGCACACCAAGCTCGAGCTGCACCGCGACCAGGTCTTCTGCTTCACGCCCAAGGGCGACCTGATCGAGCTGCCGCGCGGCGCGACTCCTGTGGACTTCGCCTACGAGGTGCACAGCCAGGTCGGCGATTCCTGCGTCGGCGCCAAGGTCAACGGCAAGATCGTGCCGCTGCGCACGCAGCTCGAGAACGGCGATCAGGTGGAGATCATCACCGCGCGTGGCGGCACGCCGAACCCGAACTGGGAGCGCTTCGTCGTCACCGGCAAGGCGCGTGCCCGCATCCGGCGCTTCGTCCATGCCCGCCAGCGGGAGGAACAGCAGCAGCAGGGCCGTTCCGCCATCGCCAAGGCCTTCCGCCAGGAGGGGCTGGACTTCTCGGAGAAGCTGTTGGACGGCGCGGTGAAGGCGCTGAAGCAGCCGGGGCTGGACGAGCTCTATCTCGCCGTCGGCAGCGGCCAGGTTCCGCCGCGGGAGGTGGTGCACGCTGCGGTGCCGGAGCTGAAGAGCCCGCCCCGTGCCGTGGACCCGCTGCCGCTCGTGCGACCGCGCGGGCGGCTCGGGCAGGGACCGGTGGTGGCCCGCGCCGATCGCGCGTCCGGCCGACTGGCTGGACCGGGCATGCCGGTGACCGGCCTTGTTAGCGGCATGCCCTATCATTTCGCCGGCTGCTGCCATCCGCTGCCCGGCGAGCGGATCATCGGCATCGTCACCACCGGCAAGGGTGTGACGATCCACGCCGCCGACTGCCACATGCTGGAGAACTTCGCCCAGACGCCGGAGCGCTTCCTCGAGATCGACTGGGAGGAGGCGACCGCTATCCGCCATATCGGGCGCGTCCTGGTGGAGACCCGGACCCATCCGGCTGCCATCGGCAGCCTCGCGGAAGCCGTGGCGCAGCAGGACGGCGTGATCACGGGGCTGAAGGTGCTGCGACGCGACCCGGAGTCCTGCGAAGTGGCGCTGGACGTGGAGGTAAGCGACCTCCGGCATCTTGAGCGCATCATGGCCTCGCTGCGTGCATCGCCTGAAACGGTGCGGGTGGAGAGGGTACGTAGCTGACAGACATTGCTGACCTCCCCGCCGTTCCTTGACACCCCCGGCTCCCAGGGGCTCTATCCCGCGTCCCCCGGGTATCCCCGCGGGCGTGCGCAACAGTCCCGGTGGATACGGCCTTGAGCACCTCCATGGCGAAGAAGAAGTCAGGCGGCTGGCTGGAAAGCCTGAAGACCATCGTCTATGCCGGCCTGATCGCCATCGGCATTCGCACCGTGGCCTTCGAGCCCTTCAACATTCCGTCCGGCAGCATGATCCCCACCCTTCTGGTGGGCGATTACCTCTTCGTCTCGAAATATTCATATGGATACTCGCGCTACTCGATGCCCTTCGGCCCCGACCTGTTCGAGGGGCGCATCTTCGGCCGGCTGCCGGAGCGCGGGGACGTCGCGGTGTTCAAGCTGCCGCGCGACACCAGTCAGGACTACATCAAGCGCATCATCGGCCTTCCCGGCGACCGCATCCAGGTTCGCAACGGCATCCTGCACGTGAACGGCCAGGCGGTGAAGCGCGAGTTCCTCGGGCCCTATGTCGCCGAGGGCGACGGGCCGCGCCTCACCGTGCGCCTGTTCCGCGAGATCCTGCCCAACGGCGTGGCGCACCAGATCATCGAGCAGTCGGACGACGGCCCGCTCGACAACACGCCCGAATTCCGCGTGCCCGATGGTTATCTCTTCGCCATGGGCGACAATCGCGACAACAGCCTCGACAGTCGGGTGCAGAACGCTGTCGGCTTCGTGCCGGTGCAGAACCTCGTCGGGCGGGCCGAGTTCATCTTCTTCTCCGTGGATGGATCGGCCGCATGGTGGGAGGTCTGGGCCTGGCCCTTCGCGATCCGTTGGAGTCGGCTGCTTACCGGGGTACGCTAGGCGGCATGGCACGCAAGCGGCGCGGACTGGAGCCGCTTCCGCCACCCGACGTCCAGGGCCTGGCGCGACGTATCGGCCATGGCTTCGCCCGCCCGGAACTGCTCGTCCAGGCGCTGACCCATCGCTCTGCCGCCGATCCCGGCCAGGCACAGCTCGATTCCAACGAGCGGCTGGAATTCCTTGGCGACCGCGTGCTGGCGCTGCTGATAGCGGAATGGCTGGCCGAACGCTTCCCGGCCGAGCGGGAAGGGGCGCTGGGGCGCCGGCTCAGCGCGCTGGTGTCGCGTGACGCGCTGGCGAAGGTGGCTGCCTCGCTGCAGCTCGGCGAGGCCCTGCGGGTTCCGCCGGGCGAGGGGCGGGCCGGCGTGCATCTGCGCGACAACGTGCTGGCCGATGCGCTGGAGGCGGTGCTTGGCGCGCTCTATCTCGATGGTGGGCTGGAGGCCGCGCGCGGCTTCGTGCGAAGCGCCTGGCTGCCGCTGGTCGAGGCCGCCGGCGAGCAGCCGGCACCGGCCAAGAGCCGGTTGCAGGAATGGGTGCAGGGGCGCGGCCTGCCCCTGCCGGAATATCGCCTGGTTTCGGTCGCGGGTCCCTCGCACCAGCCGGTCTTCGTGGTTGCCGTCAGCGCTGCGGGGCGGGAGGCGGAAGGCGTGGGCGAGACCAAGCGTGCGGCGGAACAGGCGGCTGCCGAGGCCTGGCTCGCCGGGCTGCGGTCGGCATGAGCGGCGGCACCGGGCCGACCGACGGCGCGCGCTGCGGCCTGGTCGCGGTCGTGGGCGCGCCCAATGCCGGCAAGTCCACGCTGGTGAACGCCCTGGCCGGCGCCAAGGTGACGATCGTCTCTCCCAAGCCGCAGACCACCCGCTTCCGCGTCCGTGCCGTGGTGGTGCGGGGAGCGGCGCAGGTCGTGCTGGTGGACACGCCCGGCATTTTCGCTCCGCGCCGGCGGCTGGATCGCGCCATGGTGGCCGCGGCCTGGGGCGGTGCGCAGGATGCCGATCTGACGCTGTTCATCGTGGATGCCCGCGCCGGTGTCACCGAGCCCGTGCGTGCCATCGCCGAGCGGCTCGCCAGGGCGCGGCGACCGGTCTGGCTGGCGCTGAACAAGATTGACCTGGTGCAACCGCCTCGTCTGCTGCCCTTGGCGGCCGAGCTGAACGCGTTGGTGCCGGTGCAGGAGACCTTCATGGTCTCGGCGGAGAAGGAGCGTGGCCTGGACCGCCTGCTCGACCGGCTGGCCGAGGCCATGCCGCCCGGCCCCTGGCTGTTCCCCGAGGATGATCTGACCGACCTGCCGAACCGCATGCTGGCCGCCGAGATCGTGCGCGAGCAGCTGCTGCGCCAGACGCATGAGGAGGTGCCCCATCATGCCACGGTGGAGACCGAGCAGTGGACGGAGCGCCCGGATGGCAGCGTGCGGGTGGACTGCACCATCTATGTCTCGCGGCCGAGCCAGAAGGCGATCGTCATCGGCGATGGCGGGGCCCGCATCCGCGAGATCGGCCGCCGGGCCCGGGCAGAGCTGATCGGGCTGCTGCACCGGCCCGTGCACCTGTTCCTGAACGTGAAGGACCGTCCGGGCTGGGACGAAGAGCGCAGCCGCCTGCGCGCGCTGGGGCTGGAGGACGAGGCCTGAGCAGCAGGCATATGCGCGAGTGGGCGCATGACGGACCGACCGCCGCGGCGATGCCGTCACCGGAGATGCCCATGATCAGCGCCCTGGAGGTGTTGGCGGACGGCGGAGGCGTCTGGTTGGATCGAGCGTCAGCTGTCAGGGCTGCCCGCGACGGCGCGGCGACCCATATCTTGCACATGGAATGGCAGGCCCCCGCGGTGGTGCTCAGCGCCCGCCCGCTCGGTGAGAGCGGCGCGGTCGTCAGCCTCCTGACCGAGGCGCATGGTCGCCATGCGGGGCTGGCCAAGGGCGGCACCTCGCGCGCTCAGGCGCCGCTGTGGCAGCCGGGCAATCTGGTGGAGGTGCGCTGGGTGGCGCGGCTGGCCGACCAGCTCGGTGCGCTGAAGGGGGAGCTGGTGCATCCCGCGGCAGCGCTGGCCATGGAGGACCCGCTGGCGCTGGCCATGCTGGCCTCCGCCTGCGCCGTCGCGGACGGCGCACTGCCCGAGCGCCAGCCGCATGCCGGGACCTTCCGCGGCCTCGTCTCGCTCATCGGCCGTCTGCCCGCGGGTGCGGCTGCGCTGCTGCCCGACTACATCCGTTGGGAGGCGATGCTGATGGCCGAACTGGGCTACGGTCTCGACCTCTCGCGCTGCGCCGCGACCGGGGGGGTGGAGGAACTGGTCTGGGTGTCGCCGAAGACCGGCCGGGCGGTCAGCGCGGCCGCCGGCGAGCCCTGGCGCGACCGCCTGCTGCCTCTGCCGGCCTTTCTGCTGGCGCCGGAACGGCCGGGCGCCAACGATCCCTCCGGCCCCGCTGAGTGGCTGTCCGGGCTGCGGCTGACGGGCCATTTCCTCTCCCGAGACGCCTTCGGCCAGCAGCACCGGCCCCTGCCTCATGCCCGCATCATGCTGCAGGACCGGGTGGCCGACATGGCCGGTGCCTGATCCGCCAGTGGCGTCCGGCGCCGGCACGGTGTATCTCTCCCACTGAGAACGAAGCGCGAATCTGCCATGCCCGACGATCTGCCCCACCTGCCCGAGGGCGGCGAGGTGCGGGACACCCGCCTCGCCGAGGCGCTGTCCGAGCGCTACCTGGCCTATGCCCTTTCCACCATCATGTCCCGCTCGCTGCCCGATGTGCGCGATGGGCTGAAGCCGGTGCACCGCCGCCTGCTCTGGGCGATGCACCAGCTGAAGCTGGACCCGGCGGCCGGCTTCAAGAAGTGCGCCCGCGTCGTGGGCGACGTCATCGGTAAGTACCACCCGCATGGCGACGCCGCGGTCTACGAGGCCCTGGTGCGCCTGGCGCAGGATTTCGCCGCGCGCTACCCGCTGGTGGAAGGCCAGGGCAATTTCGGCAACATCGACGGCGATAACGCGGCGGCCATGCGCTACACCGAGGCGCGGCTGACCGAGGTGGCGCAGGCCCTGCTGCAGGGCATCGACGAGAATGCCGTCGATTTCCGCCCCACCTATGACGGCGAGGAGCAGGAGCCGGTGGTGCTGCCGGCCGCTTTCCCGAACCTGCTGGCGAACGGCGCCAACGGCATCGCGGTGGGCATGGCGACCAGCATCCCGCCGCACAATGCCGGCGAGGTCTGCACGGCAGCGCTGGCGCTCATACGCAACCCGGCCGCCACCACGGCGGACCTGCTGACGCACCTGCCGGGGCCCGACTTCCCGACCGGCGGCATCCTGGTGGAGCCGCCCGAGGCGATCCGCGAGGCCTACGAGACCGGCCGCGGCGGCTTCCGCGTGCGCGCGAAATGGGAGGTGGAGAAGGGCAAGAACGGCACCTGGGCCGTCGTCGTCACCGAGATCCCCTTCCAGGTCGCCAAGGCCAAGCTGGTCGAGCAGATCGCGCAGTTGATGGAGGAGAAGAAGCTGCCGCTGCTCGGCGATGTGCGGGACGAGAGCACGGATGTCGTGCGCCTCGTGCTGGAGCCGAAATCGCGCAACGTCGATCCCGGCGTGCTGATGGAGACGCTGTTCCGCGCCACCGCTCTGGAGAGCCGCTTCTCGCTCAACATGAACGTGCTGGACGCGGACCGCACGCCGCGCGTCATGGGGCTGAAGGAGGTGCTGCGCGCCTGGCTCGACCACCGGCACGTGGTGCTGGTGCGGCGGACGGAGCACCGTCTGGCGGCGATCGCGCGGCGGCTGGAGATCCTCGACGGCTATCTGATCGTCTACCTGAACCTCGACGAGGTGATCCGCATCGTCCGCGAGGAGGACAAGCCGAAGGAAGCGCTGATGGCGACCTTCTCGCTTTCCGAGGTGCAGGCAACCGCGATCCTCGACATGCGGCTGCGCTCCCTGCGCAAGCTCGAGGAAATGGAGATCAGGAAGGAGCACAAGAAGCTCTCGGCCGAGCAGAAGACGCTGCAGGGGCTGATGAAGTCCGAGGCGAAGCGCTGGGACGCCATCGCGGGCGAGCTGGAAGCCGTGCGCGCGAAATTCGGCGACGGGCCGCTTGGCAAGCGCCGCACCGAGACCGGCCGCGTGCTGCCCGCCGTGCTGGTGGACGAGGCCGCCTTCGTGGAGCGCGAGGCGATCACGATCATCCTCTCGGAGAAGGGCTGGATCCGCGCGCAGAAGGGCCACCTGCCCGAGGACACGGAGTACCGCTTCAAGGAAGGCGATGCGCTGAAGTTCTGGGCGCATGCCGAAACCACCGACCGCATCGTGCTCTTCGCCACGAACGGCAAGTCCTACACGCTGAAGGCGGATGCCATTCCGCGCGGCCGCGGCGATGGTCAGCCCGTGCGCCTGATGATCGATCTCACGAACGAGGACGACATCGTGGGGCTGCACGTGCACCGCGAAGGTGCGCGATACCTCGTGGCCTCCATCGACGGCAAGGGCTTCGTCGTGCCCGGCGAGGAGTTGCTGGCGGAGCGCCGCACCGGCAAGCAGGTATTGGTGCTGGAGCCTAACAAGGAGGCGCTGCTCTGCGTGCCGGCGGAGGGCGACACCGTCGCCGTCATCGGCGAGAACCGCAAGCTGCTGCTCTTTCCGCTGGAGCAGGTGCCGGAGATGACGCGCGGCCGTGGCGTGCAGCTGCAATCCTACAAGGATGGCGGCCTCGCCGACGCCAAGGTGTTCTTCCGGAAGGAGGGACTCTCCTGGCGCCTGGGCGACCGGGTGCGGGTGGAGATGGATGTCCAACCCTGGCGGGGCAACCGCGCGGGCGCGGGCAAGATGCCGCCCAGCGGCTTCCCGCGCAGCAACCGGTTCGAGTAGGAGCTGCCGGGCGGGCCGGCGCCCGCCCCTCAGGCGTCAGGCGGTCGGGCTCAGCCTGGTCGCCTGGCTCACCGCGCCAATCATCCGGCACCTCTGTGCGTGCCCGTTCTGCGCGGGTGGGAACTCTCCGGAGGCCGGGGTCAGGCGGCGCTGGGCAGCCGCCTGACCTGCTTGGTCTCAGGCCTCGGCCGAGGTCGGGACGCCCTTCTCCTTCAGCATCTGCTGCAGCTCGCCGGACTGGAACATCTCCATCACGATATCGCAGCCGCCGACGAACTCGCCCTTCACATAGAGCTGCGGGATGGTCGGCCAGTTGGTGAAGGCCTTGATGCCCTCGCGCAGTTCCATGTCCTCCAGCACGTTCACGCCCTTGAAGGGCACGCCGACATGCGAAAGGATCTGCACCACGCGGGCAGAGAAGCCGCATTGCGGGAACACCGGCGTGCCCTTCATGTAGAGCACCACCGGGTTCTCCTTGATCTCGCTCTCGATGCGTTCGAAGACCGGGTTCGTCATGGCTTGGGAATCCCTCTCTCGGATCGGGTCACGCTAGTCGGGCGCGGAGGTCTGCAGGGCGAGGGCATGCAGTTCACCCCCCATGCGTCCGCGCAGCGCGGCGTAGACCATCTGGTGCTGCTGCACGCGGCTCTTGCCGCGGAAGGCTTCGGAGACGATGGTGGCGGCATAGTGATCGCCATCACCGGCCAGGTCCTCGATCGTCACCTGGGCGTCCGGCAGGGCCGCCTTGATCAGTGCCTCGATCTCCGCCGGCTGCATCGCCATCCGCTCACACTCCTTCCATCAGGGCCGGCAGGGTCGCCTCATGCGCCGCCCGGAGGCTCGCGATCGATATGGCTTCCCCCTCCGGCAGAACCAAGGCCTCCCCCCCGCTGCGGCCGAGGCGCAGGGCCGGCACGCCGGCGGCGCGGGCAGCCTCCAGCAACGGTGCGGCTTCGGCCACGGCAAGAAGGTAGCGCCCCTGATCCTCGCCGAACCAGTAGGCATGCGGCGGCAGGTCGGGGGGCGAGGGGGCCAGGGTAGCACCCAGTCCGGAGGCCATGGCCATCTCCGCCAGCGCCACCAGCAGGCCTCCATCGGAGACGTCGTGGCAGGCCCGGACCCCGCCCTTCCGGATGCATGCGCGTACGAAATCGCCGTTGCGGCGTTCGGTCACCAGGTCCACCGGTGGCGGCGGTCCCTCCTCGCGCCCGGTGATCTCGCGTAGCCAGAGCGATTGGCCGAGCCAGCCGCGCGTCTCGCCTATCAGCACCAGATCGCAGCCGGGAGGTAGCGCCAGGCCCACCGCCTGCCCCACGTCCTCGAGCACGCCGACGCCGCCGATGGCCGGGGTCGGCAGGATCGCCCGGCCCTCCGTTTCGTTGTAGAGCGAGACATTGCCGCTCACGACGGGGAAGTTCAGCGCG
>Ga0180217_1003973_pt1 | contig 12061 bp, 8 predicted proteins | sample eDN3rd37CBELigOP_FD_128521 | JGI IMG/M metagenome (GOLD analysis project Ga0180217, IMG submission 128521) | Enriched Organic Plus compost microbial communities from Emeryville, California, USA - eDNA 3rd pass 37_C BE-Lig OP (version 2) (version 2) ... | reverse complement strand
GCACCCTCGCCCATGACGAAGCCGTCACGGTCGCGGTCATAGGGGCGCGATCCGCGCTTCGGATCGTCGTTGAAGGTCGTGCACAGGGCCCGGCAGGCAGCAAAGCCCGCGAGTGACAGGCGGTTGATGGGCGATTCGGTACCACCGGCGACCATGACGTCGGCATCGCCCAGGGCGATCAGCCGGGCCGCGTCACCGATGGCGTGGGCGCCGGTCGAGCACGCGGTGACGACCGCATGGTTCGGGCCCTTGAGCCCGTGCTCGATCGACACATAGCCCGAGGCCAGATTGATGAGGCGCCCGGGAATGAAGAAGGGAGAAATGCGGCGGGGCCCGCGCTCGTTCAGCAGCAGCGACGCATCGTGGATGCCGCCGATGCCGCCGATGCCAGAGCCGATCAAGACGCCGCTGGCGATCTGATCCTCGTAGGAGGTCGGATGCCAGCCGGCGTCGTCGAGGGCCTGCCTGGCGGCGGCCATCGCATAGATGATGAAGGGGTCGACCTTGCGCTGCTCCTTCGGCTCCATCCAGGCGTCGGCGTCGAAGGCGCCCTCGCCCTCGAGTGGAATGGAGCAGGCAATCTGGCAGGGCAGATCCGACACATCAAATGCTTCGACGCGCGAAGCACCGCTTTCGCCAGCCAGCAGCCGGCGCCAGGTTACGTCCACACCGCATCCGAGCGGCGAAACCATCCCGAGGCCGGTGACGACGACACGTCTCATGCAATCACTCTGTCAGCAAGCAAATGCCGGCGCGGCGCACGAAGGCGCCGCACGCAGATCGACAAGGCCCGTTCAGGCCGCGACGTTCTTCTCGAGGAACTTGATCGCGTCGCCGACGGTGACGATCGTCTCGGCGGCGTCGTCCGGAATCTCGACGCTGAACTCCTCCTCGAACGCCATGACGAGCTCGACCGTGTCGAGGCTGTCGGCACCGAGATCGTCGATGAAATTGGCGCTGTCCGTCACCTTCTCGGCGTCGACGCCAAGGTGCTCGACGACGATCTTCTTCACGCGCTCGGCGATATCACTCATCGGTTTGTCCTCAGTTCCACTTGTCGAAGGTCCGGGGATATCAGTCTCACCCACGGATCCGGGAAAACACAACTTCCAGCTTGGGGCCGAGGCGGGGCGGGATCGCTGCCCCTCCCGCACCCAGCCAGCCAGCACGAACCCATGGGTATCGGCGGGCACGGACAGGGTTAGAACGGCTTGTTAACATACTCGGATCGTGAAGGCGAGAGCCCTTGCCGACCCGGGCAGGCGATTCCGGAAGTTGCGATAAGCTATTCAGAACATTGCCATTCCGCCGTTCACATGCAGCGTATGCCCCGTGACATAGGCGGCTTCGTCGGAGGCGAGATAGACGACTGCAGCCGCCACTTCCTCGCTCGTGCCGAGCCGGCCGGCCGGTACATTGCCGAGGATCGATTCCCGCTGCTTCTCGTTGAGCGCGTCGGTCATGGGGGTCGCGATGAAGCCTGGAGCGACGCAGTTGACGGTGATGCCACGGCTCGCGACCTCGGCGGCGAGGGCCTTCGTCATGCCCACGAGGCCCGCCTTGGCGGCAGCATAGTTGCCCTGGCCGGGATTGCCGGTGGCGCCGACGATGGAGCCGATGCTGATGATGCGCCCGAAGCGGCGGCGCATCATGCCCTTCACCGCCGCGCGCGAGAGGCGGAAGGCGGAGGTAAGGTTGACGGCGAGAACCGCGTCCCACTCCTCGTCCTTCATGCGCATGAAGAGGTTGTCGCGCGTGATGCCGGCATTGTTGACGAGGATGTCGAGCCCGCCCATCGCCTCCTCGGCTGCGGGCACCAGCGCCTCCACCTCGGCCGTGTCGGCGAGGTTGGCCGGCACCACGTGAACCCGCTCGCCCAGCTCAGCGGCGAGCTTGTCGAGCACCTCCCGGCGCGTGCCGGAGAGCACCACCTCGGCGCCGCGCGCGTGCAGCGCCCGGGCGATGCCCCCGCCGATGCCGCCCGTCGCACCTGTGACGAGCGCCTTGCGACCCTTGAGTTCGAACATGCGACCCTCCGCTGTCAGAGCCCGCGCGACGCCTTGTAGGCAGCGACGTCCTCGGGTGTGCCCACGGCCTGGGCCGAGGCCCCGGCGGCAATGCGCTTGGCAAGGCCCGTCAGCACCTTGCCGGAGCCCAGCTCATAGAATGTATCGACGCCCTGGGCCGCCATGAAGGCGACGCACTCGCGCCAGCGCACGGTGCCTGTGACCTGCCGCACGAGGCCCTCGCGGATCTCCTGCGGATCGGTGACGGCGCGCGCATGGACATTCGCGACAAGCGGCACTTTGGGCGCCGCGATGGTGACCTTCGACAGCGCCTCGGCCATCACCTCGGCGGCCGGCTGCATCAGCGAGCAATGGAAGGGGGCGGACACGGGCAGCAGCAGCGCCCGCTTGGCGCCGCGCTGCGGGGCGAGCGCCACCACCCGCTCGACAGCGGCCTTGTGACCGGAGACCACCACCTGCCCGCCGCCGTTGTCGTTGGCGGCCTCGCAGACCTGGCCCTCGGCCGCCTCGGCCGCGACCTTGGCGGCCTCCTCGAATGCCATGCCGAGAATGGCGGCCATGGCACCCTCACCCGCCGGCACGGCCTTCTGCATCGCGTCGCCGCGGATGCGCAGAAGGCGCGCCGTGTCGGCAACGGAGAGGCTGCCCACCGCCGCCAGAGCCGAATATTCACCAAGCGAGTGCCCGGCGACGAAGGCCACGTCGCGCGCGATGTCGAGGCCGGCCTCGCTCTCCAGCACGCGCACTACGGCAAGGCTCGCGGCCATGAGGGCGGGCTGCGCGTTCGCCGTCAGCGTCAGCGTCTCCAGCGGCCCTTCCCACATGATCTGCGAGAGCTTCTGGCCGAGGGCCTCGTCGACCTCGTCGAAGACGGCGCGGGCCACCGGAAAGGCGTCGGCGAGAGCCTTGCCCATTCCGACAGCCTGGCTGCCCTGGCCCGGAAAGGTGAAAGCGACTGGCATGCGGCACTCCAACCAAAAACGTCGGCGGGCAGTGCCATTGGTTCTGCCGCGCTGTCAAGCCGCAGTGGCCCCTCCTTGTGGACCGGAGGGGACCTCAACCTGTCCATCTGCCGCCTCGACCCCCTTGAGGAAGGCATGCACGCTCGCCTCCAGCGCATCCGCCTGCTGCGCCAGCCGCGACGACCATTCGCTGACCGCGGCCGCGGCGGCAAGCGCCCGTGCCACCTCGTTTTCGACGCTGCGCATGGAAAGCACGCCTGCCCGCGCCTCGGCCGCGACGGCCTGGGTTTCGGCCGCCATGCGGGCAACGATGCTGTGCTGCTGGCGCGCCGCCTCGGCAACCCCCGTCGCCACGCCGGATACTTCCGCCACCAGGCTGTTCATTGCTCCCACGGACCGCTCGGCCGCTGCGGAAGCCTCCTGGATCTCCTTGATCTTGGCGGAGATCTCGTCAGCGAACCCGGCCGTCTGGGCGGCGAGTCCCTTCACCTCCTGCGCCACAACGGCAAAACCGCGGCCGGCCTCCCCTGCCCGCGCCGCCTCGATGGCGGCATTGAGCGAGAGAAGATTCACCTGGTCGGCTATGGCGTGGATGATGTCCGTCACCTCCTCGATGCGCGCCGCGCGTTCGGCCAGGCTGCGGATCGTCTCGACCGTGTGACCGATGGCAATCACTGCCTGCTCGGCGACGGCGTCGGACTGGGCGGCACGGTTGGCGATGCCCTCCGTTGACGAGGTGAGATGCTCCACACCCGCAGCCACCGAAGCCACGTTGTCCGACACGCCGGTGACGGCCACCTCGGCCTCGCGCGCCTTCTGCGAGACGCCGGCCGACATGTTCGTCAGGTCCGACGCCATCGCGTCGAGCAGGCGCACCCCGTCGCGCACACTGCTCAGCGTGCGGGAGATGTCGGCCTCGAAGCGCGTGACGAGCGCCTCCAGGCGCTCGGCGCGCTGCCGCGTCATCGCGGCGTTCCTGTTGGCGTTGGCGATGAGCGCGTCGCGCTGGCGCGCATGATCCCGGAACATGGCGAGGGCCTGCGCCACCTCGCCGATCTCGTCCTGCCGGTCCTCGCCGATCACAACGACATCCCGCTCGCCCGCCCGCAGCCGCCGCATGACGTCAATCATGCTCTGCAGCGGACGCGACAGGCCGCGCGCCATGAAATAGGCGGCAAGGCCGGAGAGGATGACGGTGACGATGAGGGCGAGGACCTGCGCTTGCCGGAGCGCAATGCTCGTCGTCCGCATGGACTGGAGGGTCGTCGTCTCGTGCTGGCCCGCAAGGGCGACCACGCGCTGGGCCACCCCAAGACCGTCGCGCAGATGCTCCGTGAAGGCGGCCTCGGCCGAGCGCCGCGCGGCGGTGTCCGCGATGTGGCGCTCGAAGGCCGTACGGTAGGCCCCGAGATAGGGCATGACCTGATCAGCGAGCCAGCGCTCGTCTGCCGGCACGGCGGCAAGCTCCCGGTTCAGCGCCTCCAGCGCCTGCCGGTGCCAGCCGAGCGCCTCCTGGGAACCTGTCAGCATGTAGTCCTTCTCGTAGCGGCGCACCATCAGGAGGGCGTTCATGACCCGCAGCCGCCACGGCGTGGCATCCTGCGGCGCCTCGGTCCGCAGTCGCCTTTCCATCTCGCCGGCGGCGTCGCGGAAGGTGCCGCGCAGCCCTTGGTCCAGCGTGAAGCCGATACGGTCCTGTGCCGCGACGAGATCAACGAAGCGCTCGCGCATGCGGGCGAGCGCGCCGGCGATGGCGCCGACCTCACCACGCAGGACCATTCCGGCGTCGAGCGTGGCGAGGCGGGCGAGCAGGCTCTGGGCGCGCGCCATATGCTCCTCGACCCGGACGAGATCCGCGTCACCCCGGCCCGTGAGCAGCTGCTCGAGGGATAGGTCGACATCCCTGAGCTCGGCCTGGATGACGAGGGCTGTCTGCTCGAGCTGCGCGGCGCGCGACGCCTCGGTCTGCTCCCTTTCGATGGCAATGAGGCCTACAAGCGAAATGGCGGTGACCGCGAGCATGCCGAAGAACGGTACGCCCACCAGCATCATGAGCCGCAGGCGCAGCGATACGCCTGTCCGTCGCATGAACGTCCTCACCTTCGTACGCGCGGCCTCTCCCGGCCATGGGCGAGTGTTCACGCGAGGCCCTTAAAAATGTCGGAAACCCGATCATTAATTTTGCAAATACTCGCTTCGTAGAGAGCCGCCTCGCGACTCGCGTACGTCTGGCTTGCATTGTCCGCCGATGATGCCATGCCTCGTTGGCGCGGAAGACGGGTGGCCTGATTCGTTCGCGCATGATGCGATCTTGCAGCCTGACCTCGAGGAACAATGTGACGGATACGGCTTTCACCCACGAAGTCTTCAACCAGACGCCGCCGTTTACCGACGTCAACCTGGCTGCTCTCGACCAGCCGCTCCTCGATGCACTGAAGAGCGCGGGCGTTGATGCCATCGCCAACGGGCTCCTGTCCTTCGGCGAGAGCTGCGGCGCGGCCGCGCGGCTCGACCTCGGCCGCCTCGCCAACGAGAACCCGCCGCGCCTGCGCACGCATGACGCACAGGGCCGGCGCGCCGACATCGTCGAGTTTCACCCGGCCTATCACGCGCTGATGGAGGCGGGAGTCGAGGCCGGCTTGCATGCCTCGACCTGGGAGGCGGGCGGCAACGGCCGAAGCCTGCCGGCTGCGAACGGAGCGACCCAGGCCAGCTCCCATGTCGTCCGTGCCGCGCGGCTTTTCATCACGGCACAGGTTGAGAGCGGCCATCTCTGCCCCCTCACCATGACCCATGCCTCGCTGGCCGCGATCGGGGCGTCGCCGGAGCGGCTGCGCGACTGGTTGCCCATGGTCCGCTCGCGGCACTACGATTTTCGTTTCGTCCCCTTCTGGGAAAAGCGCGGCGTCACCGTCGGCATGGGCATGACGGAGAAGCAGGGCGGCACGGACGTCCGGGCCAACACCACCCGCGCGGAGCCCGTGAGCGGCGACGAATACGAGATCACCGGCCACAAGTGGTTCCTATCGGCGCCGATGTGCGACTCCTTCCTCGTGCTCGCGCAGGCGCCAGGCGGCCTCACCTGCTTCCTGATGCCGCGCTTCCGCCCGGACGGCAACGTCAACGCGCTTCACCTGCAGCGGCCCAAGGACAAGCTGGGCAACCGCTCCAATGCCTCCTCGGAGGTGGAGTTCCACCGGGCCTTCGCCTGGCGCATCGGCGAGGAGGGCAAGGGCGTGCGCACCATCATCGAGATGGTGCAGCTCACCCGGCTCGACTGCGTCGTCGCCTCGGCCGGGCTGATGCGCATGGGGCTGGCGCTCGCCATGCACCACGCCCGCCATCGCTCCGTCATGCAGCGCAAGCTCGTCGACCAGCCGGCGATGGCGGCCGTCCTCGCCGATCTCGCGCTGGAGAGCGAGGCAGCAACAGCCCTCGCCATGCGGCTCGCCGCCAGTTTCGACCTCGCCGCCGAGAACCCGCGCGAGGCGGCGCGGGCGCGCATCCTGACGCCAGCGGCCAAGTTTCTCGTCTGCAAGGCGGCGCCGGCCTTCCTCTACGAGGCCATGGAATGCCTCGGCGGCAACGGCTATGTTGAGGAAAGCCCGATGCCCCGCCTCTACCGCGAGGCGCCGGTCAATGCCATCTGGGAAGGGGCGGGCAACGTCATGGCGCTCGACGTGCTGCGCGCGGCCGAGCGGGATGCAGAGGCGATGGCCTCCGTCCTCGTCACCCTCGGCGAGGAGGTCTCCGGTCTTCCCGGCGCGCGCGAGGCGCTTGCCGACATCGAGGGCCTCCCAGCCGGCAGTGAGCGGGAGCGCAACGCGCGCCGCATTGCCGAGACCCTCGCCCTCGTCGCGGCGGCGGGCGCCCTCACCCACGCGGCGCCCCCTGCGATCGCGGAAGCATTCGCGCGGACACGCATCGCGGCCCCGCGGCGCGGCTTCGGCTCCAACGACCTCGCCAGTGCCGGCAGTCTGCTTCTCGGCCGGGCGCTGCCGTTGCTGTAACAGCGGTGGCCTTCCGACGCGGGCCATGCAAGAACAGACCTGAAGACCGATTGGACGAGAACCTTGGCCCGACGCCTGAAATCCACACACGCTACCCACAGCACCGTCCGCGGTGACGCGCACCTGCCGACGAAGGAGGACATCGCCGCCTTCATCGCCGAATCGCCCGGCAAGGTCGGCAAGCGCGAAATCGCGCGTGCCTTCGGCATCGGTGGCGGCCAGCGCATCTGGCTCAAGCGCATGCTGCGCGAGCTGGAGGACGAGGGGGTCATCGATCGGCGCCGCAAGGTGCTGCACAAGGCCGGGCGCCTGCCACCCGTCGTGCTGGCGGACATCACCGGCCGCGACGCGGACGGCGAACTGGTCGCCGAGCCGGCGGAGTGGAGCACGGACGAAGACGGCAAGGCGCCGCGCATCATCATCACCCCTTCACGCAGGCGGCGCGCGGGCGAGCCTGCGCCGGGCGTCGGCGACCGCGCACTGCTGCGTGTCGAACCTGCCCCGGACGAGGGCCCGCAGGTCTACATCGGGCGCATCATCAAGCTCATCGCCAAGCTGAAGGCGCAGGTACTCGGCGTCTATCGCGCCAACCGCGAGCGTGGCGGCGGCTACCTCGTGCCCGTGGACAAGAAGGCGCTGGGGCGCGAGATCATCATTCCCCCCGGCGCCGAGGGCGAGGCTGAGGATGGAGACCTCGTCAGCGTCTCCGTCGCGCGTGGTACGCGCCTCGGGCCACCGCAGGCCAAGGTGCGCGAGCGCCTCGGCTCCCTGAAGTCGGAAAAGGCCATCAGCCTTGTCGCCATCCATGCCCACGGCATTCCACATGTCTTCCCGCCGGCCGCCCTGCGGGAGGCGGAGGCGGCGAAGCCCGCCACGCTCGCCGGGCGCGAGGACTGGCGCGCCCTGCCGCTCGTCACCATCGACCCCGCCGACGCCAAGGACCACGACGACGCGGTGCATGCGGAGCCGGACGAGGATCCCGACAATCCGGGCGGCCACATCCTCCACATCGCCATCGCCGACGTCGCCGCCTATGTGCTCCCCGGCTCCGCGCTCGACCGCGAGGCGCTGGAGCGGGGCAACTCGGTCTATTTCCCCGACCGGGTCGTGCCCATGCTGCCCGAGCGCATCTCGAATGACCTGTGCTCGCTGCGCCCGGGCGAGGACCGGCCGGCACTCGCGGTACGCATCGTCATCGACGCCAACGGGCGCAAGAAACGCCACAGCTTCCACCGCGTGCTCATGCGCTCGGCCGCGAAGCTGGCCTATCCCCAGGCGCAGAGGGCCATCGACGGCAAGCCGGACGAGGTGACGGGACCGCTCCTCGAGCCTGTGCTGAAGCCGCTGTGGGCCGCCTACCACGCCCTGGCGCGCGCCCGCGACGCGCGCGAGCCGTTGGCGCTCGACCTGCCCGAGCGCAAGCTCATCCTGAAGGAGGATGGCACGGTCGACCGCGTGCTCGTGCCCGAGCGGCTCGACGCGCACCGGCTGATCGAGGAGTTCATGATCCTCGCCAACGTCTGCGCCGCCGAGACGCTGGAGAAGAGCGACCTCCCCTTCACCTATCGCGTGCACGACGAACCCTCGCTTGAGAAGATGCGTATTCTCGGCGAAGTGCTCGCCTCCATCGGTCTCAAGCTGCCGAAGGGCGGCGCGCTGCACCCGTCGCTCTTCAACCGCATTCTGGCCTCGGTGGAGAAGACGCCGCACCGCGCCTTCATCAACGAGATCGTGCTGCGCTCCCAGGCGCAGGCCGAATATTCGACGGACAACTACGGCCACTTCGGCCTGGCGCTGCGCCGCTATGCCCACTTCACCTCGCCGATCCGCCGCTATGCCGACCTCATCGTGCATCGCTGCCTGATCCGCCACCTCAGGCTGGGCGAGGGCGGCCTTCCGGCCACGATGACCCGGGAAGAGATGGCTGAGATCGCGGCCCGCATATCGGCGGCGGAGCGGCGCGCCATGGCGGCCGAGCGGGAGACGGTCGACCGGCTCATCGCCCACTACATGGCCGATCAGGTGGGGGCCACCTTCGAGGGGCAGATTGCCGGTGTGACGAGCGCCGGGCTGTTCGTGAAGCTCGACCACACTGGTGCCGACGGCTTCGTGCCCGCGGCGACGCTGGGCTCCGACTACTTCCGCTTCGACGAGCGGCAGCATGCCCTCGTCGGCTCCCGCTCGGGCGAGACCTTCCGTCTTGGCGACCGCGTGACCGTGCGTCTCGTCGAGGCCGCGCCCGTGGCCGGCGCGCTGCGTTTTGAGATGCTCAGCGACGGCAAGGCCGGCGCGCGACAGAGCGCCCAATTGCGTGCGCGTGGCCGCAATGCCAAATCCTTCCGGCCCGCCAGGAGCGCCAAGGCGGCCGAGCGGGCGGCGGCACGCAAGGCGGCACGGCAGAAGGGCGCGCGCAACACCCGGGCGAAACAGGAAACGACATGGCCATCACGGGACGACTGACGAATGCTTTCGAGGCGCCGCGCGACTGGCGGAGCGCGATGAGGCGCGGCCTCGCCTGCCGCTGCCCGGCCTGCGGCAGTGGCCGGTTGTTCTCGAGCTTCCTCAAGGTGAGGCCCAATTGCGAGGCATGCGGCGAGGACCTGTCGCACCATCGCTCCGACGACCTGCCGCCCTACATCGTCATCACCATCGTCGGGCACGTCATTGGTGGCGCCAACCTCACCTTCGAAAGCTTCGCCGAGTGGCCCATGTGGATGCACATGGCGCTGTGGCCTGTGCTCGCCCTTGCCATGTGCCTCGGCCTCCTGCAACCGGTGAAGGGTGGCGTCGTCGGCTACCAGTGGGCGCTGCGCATGCACGGCTTCGGCGACAACAGGGACGAGGAAGCGCCCCTGCGCGTGGGCGGCAACGAGGGATGACGCGGTGAACGACCAGGCGCGGCATCTGACGACGACGGAACGGCTCAATAACGCGGCGCGTGAGCGGCGCTGGGAGAACCAGCGGCCGAAGGATGCGGCTACTCTCATCATCATCGACCGGCGCCGCCGCACGCCCAAGGTGCTGATGGGCCGGCGCCACGAGGGCCACAAGTTCATGCCGGGCAAGTTCGTCTTTCCCGGCGGGCGCATCGAGGCCGGGGACCGGTCGATGCCCGTGGCCGGGATGCTGCACCCGGCCTCAGAGGCCCGCCTCGTCTCCCGCGTCACGCGGCCCAGCCTCGCCCGTGCGCGGGCGCTGGCCCTGGCCGCGGTGCGCGAGACCTTCGAGGAAACGGGCCTGCTCATCGGCTCGCGCGACTACGGGCCGCCCGAGCACGCGCCGGAGGGGCCCTGGCGGGCCTTCGTCGAGCACGGCGTCTTTCCCGATCTCGAGGCGCTGCAGTTCGTCGCCCGCGCCATCACGCCGCCGCGCCGGCCCAAGCGCTTCGACACGCGCTTCTTCGCCGTGGATGCGACGGCCATCGCGGCCACCGTTCCCGACATCGTCGGCCCGCAGTCGGAGCTGACGGAACTCGTGTGGGTGTCGCTGCCCGATGCCAAGCGCCTCGACCTGCCGACGATCACCCACGTGATCATCGAGGAGCTGGAGGCGCGGATCGCCGCCGGCTTCGCGCACGAGCTGCCCGTGCCGTTCTATTACGAACGCCGCGGGCGCTTCGTGCGCGAGGAGCTCTGAACGGCTGGCTTGAGCGAAGGGCCCCTCGCCCCGTACGCCACATCTGCCTCGCCCTGCCCGAGGCTGAGGAGCGGAAGACCTGGGGCGGGAAGCCACCGTGCACCGCGGCTACCCCCTCACCGCGCCGAAGCGGCTCGCAGCGGGCGTCTGGATCGGCCGACGCATCGCTGGCCGCGCCATCAGGCACGTGGCCTGCCCGCCTCACCCCTTGCACTTGCGGGCCCGCGGGTGTAGGTAGCGCGTTCAATCCGTAACTTCGTGTTGCTTGAGAGGGAGCCCAGCATGGCTCGCGTTACCGTCGAGGATTGCATCGACAAGGTCAACAATCGCTTCGACCTCGTGCTCCTCGCTAGCCATCGTGCCCGCATGATCTCTGCCGGTGCTCCGCTGACGGTCGACCGCGATCGCGACAAGAATCCCGTGGTGGCTCTGCGCGAAATTGCGGAAGAGACCATCTCGCCGGAAGACCTGAAGGAAGACCTCATCCATTCAATGCAGCGCTATGTCGAGGTCGACGAGCCGGAGGCGGATGCCGTGCCCCTCATCGGGACCTCGAGCGGGGACGACAGCGACGTGCAGTTCGACCGCATGAGCGAGGAGGATCTGCTGCGCGGCCTCGAGGGCCTCGTCCCGCCCGCCGACAGCGGCGACGACGACTGATCCATTCGCCGCACCATGGCGGCAGGCTGAAAAGCCCGGCATACAGCCGGGCTTTTTTTGCGGCCGCTGCGGCGTCCTGACATTGCACGGGGCCTTGCGCCTGCGTCCTATCTTCATGATATCTTTCAAAAAATAAGAACAGACCCCGGTCCTTAGCCCATGATGCGGCAGTACGAACTTGTCGAGCGTGTGAAGCGCTACCATCCGGATGCGGACGAGGCCCTGCTCGACCGGGCCTACGTCTATGCCATGCGGGCACACGGCCAGCAGAAGCGCGCCTCGGGAGACCTGTTCTTTTCTCATCCCCTCGAAGTCGCCGCCATCCTCACGGACCTGAAGCTCGACGAATCGACCATCGTCGCAGCCGTCCTGCACGACACGATCGAGGACACGGACGCGACGCGCGAGGAGATCGACAGCATGTTCGGTCCCGAGATCGGCGCGCTCGTCGATGGCCTCACCAAGATCAAGAAGCTCGACTTCGTGTCGAAGAAGGCCAAGCAGGGCGAGAACTTCCGCAAGCTCCTGCTCGCCATCGCCGCCGACGTGCGCGTGCTGCTTGTCAAGCTTGCCGACCGGCTGCACAACATGCGCACCCTCCACTACGTCGCGCCCGAGAAGCGCATTCGCGTGGCCGAGGAAACGCTGGAAATCTATGCCCCCCTCGCCGGGCGCATGGGCATCCAGGAGATGCGCGACGAGCTGGAGGATCTCTCCTTCCGCTATCTAAAGCCGGAAGCCTACGAGACGATCACCCGCCGCCTCG
>Ga0180217_1003971_pt1 | contig 12069 bp, 6 predicted proteins | sample eDN3rd37CBELigOP_FD_128521 | JGI IMG/M metagenome (GOLD analysis project Ga0180217, IMG submission 128521) | Enriched Organic Plus compost microbial communities from Emeryville, California, USA - eDNA 3rd pass 37_C BE-Lig OP (version 2) (version 2) ... | reverse complement strand
TGCCGAACTGGCCTGTCTCAAAGGTCGAAGAACTCTCGCCCCTCCGCTGGAGATCCGTCTGAAAGGGCTCTTCCCGCTTGCATCCGTCAATGGTGGCTTTGCCTGGACGCTTACGATTATCTGCTCTTCGCTGAATCTGCTTCGTTTCATTTCGCTCTGCCTTTTGCCGCAGAACTTCAGGTTTCAAAAGTCCACTTTTTTGGGGGTCACGCCACAACAACGCTTCTCGCCGCGCCCGGGACACCCGAACGTGTCCTCGCCGGTCTACCTTCAATAGCTCACTGCTTGCAGATGGTGCTTCTTCCATCAAGCCAGTCTGAAGCATCAGGCCGACTTCGGGTAGTGGTGCTTCGCGTACCGCTTACGTCCTTTCGCGACAATGTCGGCATCCTTTTCGTCACGAGCGCAGAGCACAACACTAGCACCTTCTGCGGCGTAGGCTTTCGCGTAATCCAAGCCGATCCCAGTTGACCCGCCCGTCAGAAAGATAAGTTTATCATCAAAGTTGAGATCATGGCGGGTATTTGTTTGTCGCAATAAATATCAGGCCTCGACCACACCCAAACCGGCGACAGCCACGTAGTTCCCATCGTCGATCACATGCTTTGCAACAAAACGCAAATAGCGTCCGCTCATCGGACGGGGCAGTGTAACGCAACGCATCCCGGGACTAGCCTTGATGTTGGCGAATTCGCCTTCGGCGGCGAGGGTCCAACTTGTCCCGTCCTGGCTCAAGTAGAAGGCGAATTGGTCCGGAATCGCTTGGACCCTTCCCTTTCCCATTCGCGGTTGGAACGTGAAAGCCGCAACTTCGAGCGAGCGCCCCATGTCCAGCACGACTTCATGCGGCGGAGCGCTTAAGCTTTTGTCATCGTGGTAGGTTTGCCAAAACGTCGCGGGATCATCATCCAATAGCTTGGTCACGCCGGCGACTCCTCCATTGTCGAATGGGCTATCCAAGGAAACGCTGACCACTCTCCACTTGCTGCGGTCTATTCCAAAGGTGGTCGAGACGCTTGGGATGCGGGCCCCTGGCTCGTTCTCAATGTAGCCGAAGGCCTTGACGGTTCCGCTTCGGAGAAATGGGAAGGGGGCTGTGTAGAGCGGCGACGACTCCGTGGGCTCTGATCCGTCCGTCGTATACCGAATTGTTAGCCATGGGTTCGTACTGCGTATTTGGACCATGCCTTCTCCGGTGCGAATGATGGTCAGCTTGCCGCCCAGAATCAGGCCGATCGGCGCCCGAAACAGAGCGACTTCGCTGATCGCCGGACAGGCTGAGGCTCGGGTAAAACGAATACGGAATTTCGAGCTACAGGCATTGCGGAGAACAAGCAACCGGCGGTTGCCAATGCTGGTGGCGTTTCCCACTTCGTTCCATTGATTGCCGTTCCAGGTGTCCACCGCGAAGGCGTCCACTCTCTGGCCAAGAGCGATTTGCTCCCGGATCGAGAGTACGTTGAACTTCACCGGTTCGCGAAACTCGAAGACTAACTCCGGATTCTCAGCAGTGTCGTCGCAGGCCCAGTATGTTTCGTTGTTTCCATCAAGTACCCGCGCCGCAGAGAATTGGTCGCTTTGTCCCCTGACATGGCTGGCCGAAACTGTGACCTCATGACTTGCGAGGAGATTGTTTCCAAAGGTCTCCTCCATGAGCGCCTTCCAGCCTTTGAGCGAGCGGACGTCGTCTTCATGAAGGATTCCACGGGTATCGGGTGCGAGACCAATATTCATCGTGCCACCGCGCCCCACGGAACTGAAGTAGATTTCGAAAAGTGTCGCGGGCTGACGGACCTCGTCCCCGTCGTGATAAAACCAGCCCTTGCGAAGCGGGAAATCACACTCGGCTGGCATCCATTCTCCCTGGCGGTCGCCGGTGCTGGGAGAAAAAGGGCAAATATTCAAAAAGGGGTGCCCAATGTAAGTGTGGGTGGCCCAACACGTCTCGTCGGCCACGCCAGTTTCGTTGCCGACGAAGCGAATGTCCCTCATGTTGAAAATGCAGGCATCCGGCTGGAGTTCGCGAATCATTGCCTCGATTTTGTCCCATTGGTAATAGGTCGCCGGATCGATCGATCTCCGCTCCTTCGCTCCGCCGTAGAAGCCATCGCCACCATTGGCTCCGTCAAACCAGATTTCAAAAAGAGGGCCATATCCCGTGAGCAGTTCCTTAAGCTGCCGATGGTAGATCTCGACGTAGGCAGGTCGACCGTATTCGGCATTGTTGCGATCCCACGGGGAAAGATAGACGCCAAATTTGAGGTCGTGTTTTCGGCAGGCGGCGGAGACATCGGCAACCATGTTGCCCCGGCCGTTTTTCCACGGACTGTTGCGAACGCTATACTCTGTGGTTGAGGTCGGCCAGAGGCAAAATCCATCATGGTGCTTGCAAACCAGGATGAGCCCTTTGATGCCTGATTCCTTCGCCGTAATCACCCATTGCTCAGGATCGAAGGCTGTGGGATTAAAGAGGCACGGGGAATCCTGCCCATAGCCCCACTCATTGTCTGCAAAGGTGCTCAGGCTGAAGTGAACGATGGAGTAAATTTCCGTTTCATGCCAGCGAATCTGCCGCGCTGTCGGCAAGGCTCCAAAAGGTTTGATATCTGAAATCAATTGCATAGTCGACTTGTTGTTTTTCAAAATTGAGGTGGACCCGATTTTCTGGCCAAAGGCAGTTAAAAATATGCCATAGCGTCATGGCGTGAGTTGAGACTGGATTCGAGTTTAGATTGAAAAGGTTACGGTTGCGATGCTCCGCTTCGTGCTGGAAGGCTCGAATATCCGCGGCGCGCAGCGGAGAGGCGTTTCCGCTGCGTTTGGCTTTCATTGGGAGGCCTTTTAGTACTTCAATGTCACCACCAACTTCGGCGTGAATCTCGGATCGGACGACCAACGCAACGCTACCTTTCGTTGATCAGTAATCTCTTAAACCTAGGGAACCGCCGATTAAAGCAAGCTCTGCCGTAAGCTGGCCATTTTCGTGTCTTTTCGAGCCGCTTTTTCCTCACCTCTCTTCAGAGAGGTTGTGAAAAGCCGTCTCAAAAATCCATCGAAACTGTCCGCGCTTTCGTCAGGCTTCATTTAATCAGTGATTCCCTAGCCCGCATAGAATATTTCGGACTAAATTGAAAGCAAGTTTCGGGTTTCGATGAGAATCGACAATGCCTTTCGCGTTAATTCCCGAAATTGAGATAGAGGAGCACTCATAATCAGCGAAAAGCCAGATGAAAAACCCGGAGATGGAATCTCGTTTGAGGATCTCCTTGATCTGTCGACAGATAAGCTCTGCCTGATAATCTTCGGAATAGTGAGGTAAGGTTAGCGAACGCGCGCCAGCACTTGCCTCGGCGCCGAACTCGGAAACAATAATCGGCTTGTCGGTGACTTTTCCGGTGAAGTGATCAAGTAGTTGCGGTAGATAGGATGCCTTATCCCCATACCAACCTGCATAGTTGTTAATCCCAAAAATATCAATGAAGGAGGCGGTTTGTGGGGGTTCTCCCTTGGGAGCTCCGCTCACCTTTTTCACGACCGTGAGGTGTTCCGGTGGCTCGGGACTTTCCGCAGACAAGGTCAAGCGGGAGGGATCGTTTGTTTTGAAAACGTCATTGATTCCTTTAAAGAACACTGCAGCTTTGAGCTCAAATGTGGCCGATTCATTCTGTATGCACCAACCGATTATGGACGGATGATTGCTAAGTTGTCTAATCATCGTCTCGGCATATTCAGAACAAGTGGCAAACACGCCCTGGTTCTCAAAATGATAATTATTGAACTGCCAGCAGGGTAGCTCAGCAAAACAGACAATCCCCTCCCTATCGCAGGCCGCATAAAACTCTCGCGAGTAGGGGTAGTGAGCGCAACGGATCGCATTGAGGCCGCAGTGCTTAATGAGATTGAGATCGTTGGCCCACTGCCAGCCGGGCACGCTGTTGCCGAAGGATGGGTGTTGCTCGTGAAAGGATGCACCTAAGATTTTGAACGTCTTTCCGTTGATAAGAATGTCCCGGCCAGAGGTTTCGACGGTTCTGAAGCCGAAATGATCGTGGGCTTTGTCTATAAGCTGATTGTCAACGAAGAGCTTCAAAGATACTTCAGAAAGCTTTCCTTCCCCCGGGTTCCAAATTGCCGGATTGTCGAATTGGAGTTGCGCCAAGCAAGTGTCGGTGTCGTTAAGAATGATTTCGGCATCTCTCTTGTCGTCGCCGGAAACAATCTCGATCTCGAGTTTGCAATCAGTCTCTTTATTCAGGGTGATTTGAAGGTCCGCATACCATGTTCCATTCGTATGTCGGGGGGTAATGCGAAAATCCCGAATAAATACCGGTGGGCGGTACTCAATGTAAAATGGACGGTAGATTCCGCCGTAGTTCTTCCAGTTGAACTGCTCCTGTGGGCAGCCGTCACGGTCCCTTAAGTTGTCAACGGTGATTTCAAATAGATTTTTTCCAGCCAACAGGTAATCGCTGATCTCGAACTCGAACTTGAGATGCCCGCCCCGGTTCTCGCCGACCCTTATTCCATTGATGAAAACGGTTGTTTTGTAGTTGCTTCCTTCAAACACGAGCCATTCACGCAGTCCCGGCTTACTATTGAGAATGAGGACTTTCGTGTAGGTAACAACTCCTTCGGAGAATTTTCTCTCTTTATCCCTAAAGTTCTGATTCTGAACGGGCCGCGTGATTGCGGAAAGCTCCTGACTATCCGAGGGCCATTGTAAATCTTTTGTCTGCATGTTCCAGGAGAGCGGAACATAAAATGGCCTCCTGATCACATCGGGTGACGCGACGTTGATCTCGGCGTTAAGCTTTAACTCTCCGTTCCAGAATCCGGATAAATCCAGTACTTCTCGCGTATTCATGACAATAATTGCGCCAATCTCCGAATTCAGAATGGCCGAGTCTCTGAGGTTGGGCTAGAGGGCATTGTTATGCCAATAACTGACCGGGGAAATGGGGGAGTTACCGGTATGCGTAGTCGAAAATACATCCGGTCTAGGGGCGGTAGGTTCGAGATTGTCCTCAAAGATTGGTGTAAGCGCGCTTTAGACTACCTTTTGCCGCGCTCTCGTCATTGATAGTTCCGAGAAGGCATTCCCGCATCCAGCGATTCGATGCAGTGGCGTCTCCCTTGGCAATCAATTCCCGCAGTTCGGTGATTCGCTCTGGGGTGAGTAGCATCTCAACCGACCGAAGGAAAGAGACACTTTCCCTTACGGCTGCCACGCCGTCCTCCCGATAGGGATATTGATCCATTGAGTACCAGCCGTCGTACCTTATCTCACGAAGCCAGAAGAGGAGCTCAAAGTACTCAATGATGTGAAGGGACCCTACGATCATGTCATCATCCCATGTCCGGTAGTTGTCGTTGAAATGCATGTGGAAGAGCCGTTGGCCATAATGCTGTGCGAGGAACGCCGATTCTGAGACATTCTCCCCAGCCATGAAGGCGTGTCCAACGTCAATGCAAATTCCCACATTGGAAAGACCCGTTTCCTGCGCCATTAGCAGGGTGTCGCCAGCACGCGCGTGAAAGGAGAAATTCCGGGGTTCCTTTGGCTTGTATTCGAGGGCAAAACGGAGGTCGGGAAATTCGCTTGCGATGCTGCAGATGCTTTCAAGAAGCCATTTTCTCTGATCCCGGAAGTTGGAGGAAAGTGGATAGTCATATCCATCCTGTCCCAACCAGAGATTGATTAAGGAGCATTCCAGCTCGCGGGCATTATGGCAGGCGACCTGTACTTCCGTCATTGCCTGTCGTCGAATTTCAGAATCAATTGCACTCAAGCTGCCGCGACCCCATCGTTGTTGCGAAAACAAGTCTGGAATAATCGAGACGCATTGCAGTCCGTTATCCGCCATCAAGTCCCTCATCGAAATGATGTTGGATTCTGTCACGTCCCACGTTCCAACAAGTTCGAGGCCTCCAATGCCAGAGATGCTGGCGGCCTGGCAAATCATCTCTTCTTTAGGAACAGCGCTTTTATAGCCTGTCGGCAGAAATCGGTCGCATGTATTGCCCAAGTTTCCGAGAATGACTGAATATCGATTCTGCAAATTCATCTGGTTAAACTGAAGGTTGATCGTTAAACCAAGTCACGGGTGCACCGCCGGACGCTTGTGCTTGCATTATGCCTATTGCTAATATTCAGGGGCGCAGAAAAACTATTCGTCTTTCAAGAGATCGCCATGTGTAAAAGTTAGATGTGGCGTGCTATGAGTCGCCGTAAGCGGGCGCATGGTGGACAACATGGCTGTGGCGTCGGGGCAAGGCCAGCGGGTATTAAGAATCTCCCAGTAACTGATGTAATCAGTCCCCAGTTGGCCCTGTGGATTTTTGCCCTTGTAGTAAGGAAAACTCGGTGGATCATACGCCCAAGGGGCAAGGCATTCAAATGCCTGACGAAGTGTGCGGTTCTTTGGGGAACGATAATCGAATAGATCGACCCCATTAACCCGCGCGATTTCGGCAGCGATGGTTTGGGGCATTAAACTGAAATGGGAATACCACACGCCACGCTCCCCTTTACCCTTGTTTCGAGTGACTTCATGCAAGAGATGCCCGTCCTCCGCAATCTGTGTATCAATGAATTCCTTCCAGCGTTCAATTGCTCGATCGAAAAGGTCGCGATCATCCAGATAGGCTGCCCCTGCCATGGCCAAGACAAGCCCCCAGTTGCCCCAGTTGTTGTTCCGATTCATCGTGTTCATCGGAAGCGCTTTTGTCCTTACGAACGTCTTGAATCGCTGTTGCTCGTCTTGTGGCCAATCCGGCGAACTCCGAAGCAAATCGGCTGCAAAAATAAAGGCCGGAAAGTGATAGCTGAAGCTTAGGGTGGAATCATGCTTTCGACTCATGCTTTTGAGGCCTGTCGCCCATCCGTTGATCAGGCGTGCGGCGGCCTTGGCATACTGCGCTTTATGGGTGAGGCTGTACATGAGGGCTAGCTCATAACTGCTGTTCGCATCGTCGGCCAAGATTGCCTTGGCTGCTCTATGGGCCTCGGGTTCTTTATAGAAGAGAGGAACATACCATTCAGTTGGAACGGTTGGCTGACGCTCCAACTGCGCGTCGGCCAATTCTTGAAGTTTTAGAAATGCGGTATACGTTGGCTCGATTTTCTTTTCCACTCGCGCCTTCAGCGTGGCGATCCGTGCAGGTGATAGAAACACGCCGGTGTGTTTCCAGGCCTCGGTTGTCCCTGTTGCATTTGGATCTTCAGAGGCCGAGGTCGTGTGTGTCAGAAAGGTCGAAATAATGGTCAAAATGAGGAGAGAAAGTTTCATGATTGAAAGCCGTCGCTGGGTTGTAATTGTGTGCTTCGATTAATTTATGTTCGGTGTGGATACGGAGCCTCTTCAGGATATCCAACCTGGGCTGCGGACAAAGGAGCTATTGATGGGAAGGTTAGGATTACGCTGGAACTCCGCTAGCCGGGCTACCGCAAGCCGACCGCATGATTCGCCACCCAAATCAAAGGCGCGGTATCCAAAATTCAAGAGACGATAGGGGCAGTTTACGAAAGCAACAATCTCCCGTTTTGCTACTTCGCGGTGAGAAGCGCATCGCATTGCTTGTACAAGAGCCTCGGCGCAATGACGCTCGAGAATGACGATCCGGCTGTCCGGCTTGATGAGTTTAAGTACTTCGCTGGCGGCACGCTTTATGTTCCGAAATTCCGCGCCAGCCTGCACCAAGGCAATGTTTTCTTGGGGAATCCCGAGGTCGAGCAGGATGCCGCGCAGGAAGCGGAGGAATTCCCGCTCGTAGGGGCGGTCCTGGATCTCCACAAAAAAGACAGTTCGCACCATTCCCTCATTGACCAGGTCCTGCATTGCGCGTTCGGCCGCATCTACCAAATCGGTGCCCACCATGTGAATGGGCCTGTTCAAATAATAGTTCCCCAGTATCACGTATGGGAGACCTGATCGCTCCACCTCTTCAATTTCGCGATCAGTGACTCGTCCAGATAAGATGACTCCGCGTTTGTGGAGCGATCCCAAACTGGGCATATCGGTTTCGATGGAATCCGAGGCAGGAACACTGTCCAACTCCAGCTTGATCGCTCTCAGACGGCATTCTGAAACGATACCGTTGAGGAAGGGCGCGTAGTTCTCCACGCGCATATTCACGCCGACTGTCCGATATATAATCTGCTCCAGATTCGGGCGGCGGGGTTGCTTGGATTTTGTCTGTCGGCTACTGAACTGGTAGCCCAGAGATTGTTGGAGCTCCTTAATGCGCCTCTTGGTCTGATCGCTGATGGAGGAGTGACCCCGTAGCGCCAGAGAAACAGTGGTGGTGGAAACCCCTGCCATCTGGGCAATGGTTTGCATGCTGATTCGTTTGGGGTTTGGGACCGCGATAAAGGACGTGGTTGGCATGTGTCTTAATCGAGCTCAAGTTCAATGCCACAGCTTAGCCGTCGGGGAGGATGGCCCCGCGACAGGATGTTCATTGATCAAGACTTTAAGTTCAAGGATCGAATTGCTTTGAAATTAGGGTTCTAAATCGGAAGTGCGGCTCCAATGAGACCTGGTCCGGATCAACCGACCCATCGGAGAATATTTGATCTTTGGGGTCGAGATAACGTTCGAACAGTACTGAACCTCGATATTCGCTGCGCACGGTGAATTTTCCGGAGGGTGTGCGTTTGATGGACTGAGCCCGGATATGAGCGGTAAAGACGTTAGATTTGGTGGTCAGCAAAGGGTAAAGTGAAGCATAAGGCTTCTCGCGGCTATTGTTGCCGGTTAGTCGATAATCATTCCACCAGGCGGCCACGTTTGCGGCTGTGCGCCCGACAGGCACCAGGTGAATGTCGCAGATTTCCGTAGCAGATCGGAACAGATTTTGTTTTTTTGCGGCCAGGTGGGCATCGAAGGATTTTAAGGTCTCCTCCGCATTAATCGCGAAGCGGATTGAGGAAGTGTCTTTGTAAGAGTTGGGCGAGGTTGAATTTTTGTATGAGCCGACGTCGGCATCGGCGATTGCAATAATCTTCTGAGAAGCCAAGGCGGCATGAAGAGCGGTCTTCCGTGTTATATGACTAAAAGGAACGATTTGATGGTTCATGTTCAGCCTGCCCGCCGTTGAAAAGGGTTCGCTAATCGCATACGGCTCAACGATGGGCATGGTGAAGAGATCAAGAAGCAGGTGGTCGGGAGGATCAATTAGGCCATAATGAGACGATCCGGAAAGCGGGTTGGGAGAGAACGCCAGCGTGCGCCAAAGGATGGGAATGCCAGCTTCTGTTTGTTTCACTCCTGTGGGTAGAGAGCCGAAGACAACGGCGGAAGGCACTTGGCGGAAGGGTGAGAACAAACCCTCGGCAAGGTAGCTGCGTCCATAATAATAAGGGAGCTTATTGCCAGTGCTGTTTGGCCAGAGAGCTCCTTCGTCGGATTTGTTAAGATAGGGGCCGTCAATATGGTTGGAGAGTCCATTATCAAAGTCCGCATCCCATCCTTCCTCAATGAGACCGTTAATAGCCGCAGGAATTTTGGGGCGCGGTGTGTCGTAGTAGAGCGATGGAGTTACTGTGGGGTAGTGTAGATTGGAGACATAGCTCCCGTTCTTCGTGCCCAGAAACGCTGCCCTCTGGGCATTGCGGAAACCGTATTCGTCCTGAAAGGTTTCTTGAAAGAAGCTTTTCGGAACATCTTCCAGGTAGGCTTCTGTGCGATAGTCTCCATGCTTGATGGCTAGGCCTCGAACAACATCCGTTGCCCCAAACTGTGGTGGTGACCCGTCGTCTGGCTTGCGTTGCCACCATCCATTACGAGAGGTTAGGTCATACCTATCGTCCCTCCTCATGGGTTGTACCGGGGTTGGAACAGGAACGGTGGTCTGGGGAATGCTTATTCGGTACGTCTGGAAGACCGTGCCCTGTCCCTTGGTTTTGTGATTGGGACTCGTCATGAAGCTGATCTCAATCTCTCCGGCGGTGATAGTCAAACTTGTGGCGCCAGGGGGGAGGGTAATGGCTTTTGGCTTACTCCTCAAAAATGGGTTGATCCCCATGTGGTTAGGAACGCCGGATGACATGCCTCCGGACATTAGCCACCCAAAACCGTCGGTTCCTCCAAGATCTTGTGACCGTGCGTAGGAGCCCCCAGGTGGCTTGTAGGTGGATTCAACTTCGTCATCGGGAAAAATGTTCTGGCCGTTGATTGTTGGTGCAACAATATTGCGCACCTTGTAGCTGAATTCAAAAGGCACCCACGCCATGACCCCCTGCATTGGAGAAAATGTTTCAATGATCAACCCCGGTTGGACTTCTGGCGGGTCAGGATCGGCATACGTTGCGTCAGAATAGTTTGGGGGAGTGCCTTCGCTGATTACATCCTGCGTCTGAATCAGCCAAAGACCTATCTCAGATATGACGGGTATCCGTCCAGCACCCCGCCCGTAAGGTGTTTTGATGGGGAGGACCCACCCCGCGCCCCGAGATTGACCGAAAGCGGAATCTGATGCGATGTCTCCGGAGGGGCGGTCATTGGTATAAGAGACAAACTTCTCGTCGCCCAAGCTGTCGTCCCGGGTTTTATACGTCTCATTGAGGTTGACCGTACGGATATAGTCGAAGATCTCCGTCAGGATTTGATCCCGCTCTCCGGTTACTTCGGTATCGTACTTGGTCTCAAAGTTGCCACCGAATCCGGGAATCGTGCGGCTGGTAAGATCTCGAAGGTAAGCAAAGATCCCCCGATTGCGAGGGTATAACGTCCAGTCGTCCGTTTGACTGTTTGGATTGCTCCGCACGAAATAATATTCGAATGCATTTGTTCCAGAACCTAAAGTGGAGTTGAGGGCAATCGCGCGGTCGTAGATTGTTCGGTGCCTGTCATCATCGATGCCGCTGATTGGCCAAATGGTTACACGCGGTTGTCCGAAAAGGTTTAGGTCGGAACTTCGGCTGTTGGTGGTGAGAAAAAAACGCCTTGAATCGAGCGTTGCCCCATTAAGCGAGAGTTGACTCCCGCGTTGAGGAGTAAGGAGGAACTCATCGGGTGTGGCATAAAGACGATTTAGTTTGGTTTTTGGCAGAGGAGCGAGGGCGTGGACTTTGAGGCTTCCGTTTTGCGAGCCGCCCCATTCATAGCGGGGGGTGGATTGAATGATGTCCTTGATTGATAGGTCCGGAAAGACGGTTTGAAGGCTCACTGTGGCGGGGTGACCGGGATAACGATTGAATTCGTTTTCTGCTGGCTGGCACCAGGCGTAGAGGTCACGTTCTTCGCGATACGTCGCTCGTGGGATGTCCCAGTAGCTCGCTGCGTCGGTTGCCGACGCTGTATTCAGATTGATCTTGGATGATTCATCGTCGGTCCAGAAGGCAAAGCGGATAAATGGGTCTCCTTGTTCCGGATCATCAGTCACCGTGCCATCCTGCAGTAGGTAAAGCCAACGAACCGGCATGATCAAGCGGTTGTCAGGTCCGGCGGAGCCGCTGGTATTTGAGAGCGTACTGGAAAATCCAGCAACTGTCCCGAGCGCTTCCGGGTTGGCGATGGGATAAATCCAATCAGAGCCCCGTTTGACCGGCTCGTTGAGATCCACATAAATATCGGGAGTATCACGCCAAGTGTTCGGTATGTCGGCATCTAGCGAGCTGCCTCCGGGAGCAATCATGGAGGCGCTGGAATATAACTTGTAGATCTCGTGCTCGTTCCCCTCGGTGTCATAGACCCGGATCGCTCCCGGCTGGCTGGCCCAGGAAAACACCCCTTTTCCATCGGAGTCGATCCCCAGCGTGGTCGCTCTGCGAACCTGCCCCTCGATGATGTGTTGCACCGAATCCGCTGCCAGTCTTGCCTCCAAGGCGTGGAATTGGCTCGATGAAATTTTGGTTTCGCTCTGAGAATTCAGCATCAATCCCACAATCAGAAGGCTAAGAGCCACTACAAGCGCCAATACGATGACCAGCGCCGCTCCATGTTGGGCTAGCCCGCAAATTTCACCGTAAGAGCAAAAAATAGCGAAGTCGTCGGTATAACCTGTTAGAAGGGAGTTGCTTAAAGGACCCACTAACGAACGACTTCGCTATGCCAGAATGGAACCAAG
>Ga0180217_1003969_pt1 | contig 12072 bp, 11 predicted proteins | sample eDN3rd37CBELigOP_FD_128521 | JGI IMG/M metagenome (GOLD analysis project Ga0180217, IMG submission 128521) | Enriched Organic Plus compost microbial communities from Emeryville, California, USA - eDNA 3rd pass 37_C BE-Lig OP (version 2) (version 2) ... | reverse complement strand
GGTACGCGCGGGAAATGATCCGGAAGTTCGCGTTGTCGTAATTCGTCATGAAGGCAAGGTCTTCAGCGCCGGACATGATCTGAAGGAAATGCAGGGACGGCGGGCTGACGAGGACGGTGGCCGCGCCTTCTTCTCCCAGACGATGGAACTCTGCGCTTCGCTGATGATGGCCATCGTTACGCTCCCGAAGCCGGTAATCGCAGCTGTTGACGGAATCGCCACGGCGGCAGGATGTCAGCTCGTCGCATCTTGCGATCTGGCGGTCGCGACGACGCACGCAACCTTCGCCACGCCCGGCGTCAACATAGGCCTTTTCTGCTCGACCCCGATGGTTGCGCTCTCCCGCAACATTCCACGCAAGCAGGCGATGGAAATGCTGCTAACCGGCGAAAAGGTGGATGCGGAACAGGCGCTGTCCTATGGCCTCATCAATCGGGTAGTGGACCGAGAGTTGCTGGGAGATGCGGTGCTGCATATGGGCCGACTGATTGCGACCAAGTCACCGCTGACGCTCAAGATCGGCAAGGAAGCCTTCTATCGCCAGGCAGAGATGAGCCTTGAGGCTGCCTACCGCTGTACCGTCCAGGTCATGGTGGAGAACATGATGGCTCAGGATGCGGAGGAAGGCATCAGCGCTTTCATTGAGAAGCGCGAACCCCGATGGCACGGCAGGTAGTGACCGCGCGTTGCAACAGCCATGGTCGTCTGTTTTTGTGACGGGCTGTCCAGGGGAATTGGATTCTATTGCTGGCGGCGATTTCCGCGTGAAATTGCTATGCAGTAGGCAATCTTGGACCAAATGCTTCTTTGCCTCCTGTGGAGGCGAAGCTAATGATGTCCGCAGTTTCGAGTTTTGTCTCAAGGAGGTCAGACATGACAGATCGTACGCCCGGTTTTGACACTTTGGCGGTTCATGCCGGTGCACAACCTGATCCAACCACGGGTGCCCGTGCAACGCCAATCTATCAGACCACGTCTTATGTCTTCAACGACGTGGAGCATGCGGCGTCGCTGTTTGGTCTGAAAGCCTTCGGCAACATCTACACCCGCATCATGAACCCGACCCAGGGCGCGCTCGAGGAGCGGATTGCAGCGCTCGAAGGCGGTACCGCTGCACTTGCCACGGCATCAGGTCACGCGGCACAGCTGCTTGTCTTCCACACGATCATGCAGTCCGGCTGCAATTTCGTGGCGGCCAGGAAGCTCTACGGTGGTTCAATCAATCAGTTCGGAACGGCCTTCAAGAATTTCGGCTGGGAAGTGCGCTGGGCCAATCCGGATGATCCGGCCTCTTTCGAGAGCCAGATCGATGACAATACCCGCGCGATCTTCGTCGAAAGCCTTGCCAATCCGGGCGGCACTTTCGTCGACATCGAGAAGATCTCGGAGGTGGCCAAGCGTCATGGTCTTCCGCTCATCGTCGACAACACGATGGCTTCCCCCTACCTCGTTCGCCCGATCGAATATGGCGCTGACGTTGTCGTCCACTCGCTGACAAAGTTCATGGGTGGCCATGGCAATTCGCTGGGCGGCGTCATTGTTGACGGCGGCACCTTCGACTGGTCGAAGTCCGGCAAGTATCCGATGCTGTCCGAGCCGCGTCCGGAATACGGTGGTATCGTGCTGCACGAGGCTTTCGGCAACATCGCCCTCGCGCTCGGCGCGCGAGTGCTTGGTCTGCGTGATTTCGGCCCGGCGATTTCCCCGATGAATGCATTCCTGATTCTGACGGGCATCGAGACGCTGGCACTCCGCATGCAGCGTCACAGCGACAACGCGCTGAAGGTCGCCCAGTGGCTGCAGCAGCATCCGGCTGTTGCATGGGTCTCCTATCCGGGACTGCCAGATGACCCGAACCACGCGCTGCAGCAGAAGTACTCCCCGAAGGGTGCCGGTGCCGTCTTCACCTTCGGTCTGAAGGGAGGCTTCGATGCCGGTGTGAAGGTGGTTGAGGGCGTGAAGCTCTTCTCGCATCTCGCCAACATCGGTGACACCAAGTCCCTGATCATTCACCCCGCATCGACGACGCACCGCCAGCTATCGGACGAGCAGAAGATCGCCGCGGGTGCTGGTCCGGACGTTATCCGTCTGTCCATCGGCATCGAGGACGCGGAAGACATCATTGCAGATCTTGAGCAGGCTCTCGCGAAGATCTGATGACAAGCACGGGACGCGGTCCAGGTGGCCGCGTCCCGCATTCCACGCATCGAATCACCAGCCATCATGCTTTCGACGGATGCAGGGCAGGGGGCGCCTCCGGCACAGCCGGCTGCCGCCGTTCTTAACGATAACGGCGCCTCAGGTGAGCTCGGCCTTGCGCAACATGGAGCGGGCATCCTATATCGGCTAGTATGAACGAATCTGCCGCTCCCATCCGTGTCGCGGTCAGCAAACAAGAAGGTTTTCCCATGGCAAATCCTGTCGAGACTGCGCTTAACCTTGTCCCGATGGTTGTCGAACAGACGAACCGTGGCGAGCGCGCTTATGACATTTTCTCGCGCCTTCTCAAGGAGCGGATCATTTTCCTGACCGGCCCGGTTGAAGATGGCATGGCATCGCTGGTGTGTGCGCAGTTGCTTTTCCTCGAGGCTGAAAACCCGAAGAAGGAGATCGCGATGTACATCAATTCCCCTGGTGGCATCGTGACGAGCGGCATGGCGATCTATGACACAATGCAGTTCATCAAGCCGCCGGTTTCCACGCTTTGCATTGGTCAGGCTGCCTCAATGGGATCGCTGCTGCTGACGGCCGGCGCCACCGGTATGCGCATGGCGACGCCGAACGCCCGCATCATGGTGCATCAGCCTTCCGGTGGCTTCCAGGGCCAGGCTTCCGACATCGAGCGTCACGCCCAGGACATCATCAAGCTGAAGCGCCGCCTGAATGAAATTTACGTGAAACATACGGGCCGTGACTACGACACCATTGAAAGGACGCTTGACCGCGACCATTTCATGACGGCTGATGAGGCAAAGGAATTCGGCCTCATTGATCGTGTCATCACGTCCCGCGAAGCGATCGAGGGTCCACAGAACGCATAAGGTGCGCGACGAAACGCTCATGGCTGGCATCATTGCCGCGTTACGGTCGTATTTACCTTTAATCTCATGGGGAACGAGCGGGACGTTAAGCCAATCTTGAAAACTCGGCATGCCTATATGTCTCTTGGGGTTGTTGCCGCGCTTTTCAAATTGTGTTTCGTTGGCAATCCAGGTTCAGGGGAACCAAATCCCCTGATCATCGCTCTTCAGTAAGATGAAGAGCGCTTGCAAAGAACCCGAAGGGCGCGGGTGAACTGAAAGGACGTGTGAGATGAGCAAGATCAGCAACGGCGGCGGCGGAGACTCCAAGAACACGCTGTACTGCTCGTTCTGCGGAAAGAGCCAGCATGAGGTTCGCAAGCTGATTGCAGGCCCGACGGTGTTCATCTGCGATGAATGCGTTGAGTTGTGCATGGATATCATCCGCGAAGAGAACAAGTCTTCGATGGTGAAGTCCCGCGAGGGCGTGCCGACACCGCAGGAAATTATGTCGGTTCTGGACGACTATGTGATCGGCCAACAGCATGCCAAGCGCGTCCTGGCCGTCGCGGTCCACAACCACTACAAGCGGTTGGCCAATGCCAGCAAGAACAGCGATGTTGAGCTTGCCAAGTCCAACATTCTGCTGATCGGCCCGACTGGCTGCGGCAAGACCCTGCTCGCCCAGACCCTCGCACGCATTATCGACGTTCCGTTCACCATGGCGGATGCAACGACGCTGACGGAAGCGGGTTATGTGGGTGAGGATGTCGAGAACATCATCCTGAAGCTGCTTCAGGCCGCCGACTACAATGTCGAGCGCGCCCAGCGCGGTATCGTCTACATCGACGAGATCGACAAGATCAGCCGCAAGTCTGACAACCCGTCTATCACCCGCGACGTGTCGGGCGAGGGCGTTCAGCAGGCTCTGCTGAAGATCATGGAAGGCACAGTGGCTTCCGTACCGCCCCAGGGTGGACGCAAGCATCCTCAGCAGGAGTTCCTGCAGGTGGATACGTCGTCTATCCTGTTCATCTGCGGTGGCGCGTTCGCTGGGCTCGAAAGGATCATCTCGGACCGCGGCCGCAAGACGTCGATCGGCTTCGGTGCGACGGTCGAGGCTCCGGAAGATCGCCGCGCAGGCGAACTCCTGCGTCAGGTCGAGCCGGAAGACCTGCTCAAGTTCGGTCTGATACCCGAATTTGTCGGTCGTCTTCCCGTATTGGCTACGCTGGAAGATCTGGACGAAGCAGCCCTTATTCAGATCCTTACACAACCGAAGAATGCTCTCGTGAAGCAGTACCAACGGTTGTTCGAGATGGAGAATGTCGAGCTCACCTTCCATGAAGGCGCGCTTGTCGAGATCGCCAAGAAGGCGATTGAACGCAAGACCGGTGCTCGCGGCCTCCGCTCGATCATGGAAACGATCCTGCTCGATACGATGTTCGAGCTCCCTGCGCTCGAGGGCGTTCAGGAAGTGGTCATTTCCGATGAGGTTGTAAGTGGCAATGCCCGCCCGCTCTACATCTACGCGGAACGTGGCAATGAGAAGGGAAGCGTCAGCGCCTGACGCTTCACGACCTACTTTACCATTGCAGCAATCGATTGTGACAAGCTGCAATGGAAAACGTCTGAAGGTCTTGATCTTGTCCCTTCCAACATCCACCTATGTGTAGAATAGTGGTGGATGTTCAATCCGTTTCGGGCGTTGCTGGGGGCAAGCCTTCTACAGGGTGGACGAAGCCCGTTTTCCAAACTGTTCGCGACCGTTCCCAAGCGGTTGCGACTGAAAAGGCTGACAAATGACGGAAAACCCGAAGATTTCTGGTGACACGCTCTTTCCGGTCCTGCCGCTGCGCGACATTGTGGTTTTTCCCCACATGATCGTGCCGCTCTTCGTCGGGCGCGAAAAGTCGATCAAGGCACTGGAAGAGGTGATGGGTGCGGAAAAGCAGGTTCTGCTTGCCACCCAGATGAATGCAGCCGACGATGATCCGGAGCCTGGTGCGATTTATGACATTGGCACCATTGCGAATGTGCTGCAGCTCCTGAAGCTGCCGGACGGAACCGTAAAGGTTCTGGTCGAAGGCGTAGCTAGGGCACGGCTCACAAAGTTCTCGTCGCGCGAAGAGTACCACGAGGCCAACGTGGAACTGCTCGTGGAGCCTGAAGAAGATCAGGTCGAGATCGAGGCGCTTGCGCGCTCGGTCGTGGCCGACTTCGAGAACTACGTAAAGCTGAACAAGAAGATCTCGCCCGAGGTCGTGGGCGCTGTCACCAACATCGAGGACTACTCGAAGCTTGCTGACACTGTTGCCTCGCATCTTGCCATCAAGATCCCCGAGAAGCAGGAGATGCTGGCCACCGTTTCCGTGCGCGCCCGGCTTGAAAAGGCCATGGGCTTCATGGAAGCCGAGATCTCCGTTCTGCAGGTCGAGAAGCGCATCCGCAGCCGCGTGAAGCGGCAGATGGAGAAGACCCAGCGCGAGTACTACCTGAATGAGCAGATGAAGGCCATTCAGAAGGAACTCGGCGAGGGTGAGGATGGCCGCAACGAGATCACCGAGCTTGAGGAGCGGGTCAAGAAGACGCGCCTGAGCAAGGAGGCTCGCGAGAAGGCGCAGGCCGAACTGAAGAAGCTGCAGAGCATGTCGCCCATGTCTGCGGAATCGACAGTGGTCCGCAACTATCTCGACTGGCTGCTCTCCATTCCGTGGAAGAAGAGCTCCAAGGTCCGCACGGATCTGAAGTTCGCGGAAGAGGTTCTGGACGCCGATCACTTTGGCCTCGAGAAGGTCAAGGAGCGCATCGTCGAGTACCTGGCGGTGCAGAGCCGCCAGAACAAGCTCAAGGGTCCGATCCTCTGCCTCGTTGGCCCTCCCGGCGTCGGCAAGACCTCGCTCGGCAAGTCCATCGCCAAGGCGACCGGACGTGAGTTCGTGCGTATGGCCCTTGGTGGCGTACGCGACGAGGCCGAGATCCGTGGTCACCGGCGTACCTACATCGGCTCGATGCCTGGCAAGGTGATCCAGTCGATGCGTAAGGCGAAGAAGTCCAATCCGCTCTTCCTGCTCGATGAAATCGACAAGATGGGCATGGATTTCCGCGGCGATCCGTCCTCGGCTCTGCTCGAGGTGCTCGATCCGGAACAGAACTCGTCTTTCATGGACCACTACCTCGAGGTCGAATATGACCTTTCGGACGTGATGTTCGTGACGACGGCCAATACGCTGAACATTCCGCCGGCCCTGATGGACCGTATGGAGATCATCCGTATTGCTGGCTACACGGAGGACGAGAAGGTCGAGATCGCCAAGCGTCACCTTCTGCCGAAGGCGATTCGTGAGCATGCGCTGAAGGACGGAGAGTTCTCCGTTTCCGATGACGCGATCCAGATGATCATCCGCACCTACACCAGGGAAGCGGGTGTCCGTAACCTGGAACGCGAGCTCATGAAGCTGGCCCGCAAGGCAGTGACGGAGATCGTCAAGACCGGCATCGAGCGCGTCGAGATCACCAAGGAGAACCTCGACAAGTACCTTGGCGTCCAGCGCTACCGTTTCGGCGAGGCCGAGGGCGAGGATCAGGTCGGTGTTGTCACCGGTCTGGCCTGGACCGAGGTTGGCGGCGAGCTTCTGACGATCGAAGGCGTCATGATGCCTGGCAAGGGCAAGATGACGGTCACGGGTAACCTTCGTGACGTGATGAAGGAGTCGATCTCTGCGGCTGCATCCTACGTGCGGTCGCGTGCAGTGGACTTCGGCATCGAGCCTCCGATCTTCGACAAGAAGGACATCCACGTCCACGTGCCGGAAGGCGCCACGCCGAAGGATGGTCCGTCCGCTGGTGTCGCGATGGTCACGGCGATCGTGTCGGTTATGACCGGCATCCCGGTCCGCAAGGACATTGCGATGACGGGCGAGATCACGCTGCGCGGTCGCGTCCTGCCGATCGGCGGTCTCAAGGAGAAGCTCCTTGCGGCGCTGCGCGGCGGCATCAAGACCGTCCTCATTCCGGAGGAGAACGCCAAGGATCTGGCGGATATTCCGGAGAACGTGAAGAGCGGGCTGGAGATTATTCCGGTGAGCCGCGTGGGTGAGGTTCTGGAGCGTGCGCTGGTGCGCAAGCTTACCCCGATAGAGTGGGTCGAACCGGTTGCTGCGACTGCTTCAGTGGAAGCCGGCGACGGGTCTGGAACCCAGGCAATCGCCCACTAACCAGACGTTCGGACGTCGATTTTGAAGAAGCCGGCCTCAGGGCCGGCTTTTTTTGTGCTGAAAACGGTTGGAATCCGTGGAATTCAGGGGTTTCCGGTGTTTTTAGCGCTTGGTCATTGCGCATGTTCTTCCTAAACTGCGGCCCTTGCCCGTGAATCGATTGCGGGCGCCATCAACAGGGGTTTGTTGTTTATGAATAAGAACGAGCTAGTGTCTGCCGTTGCCGAGAAGGCCGGCATCTCCAAGGGCGATGCACAGTCGGCAGTCGACGCCGTCTTTGCCGTAATCTCCAACGAGCTCAAGGCAGGCGGTGATGTACGTCTCGTTGGCTTTGGCAACTTCAGCGTTTCCCGCCGGGAAGCAAGCACGGGCCGCAACCCTCAGACGGGCGCAGAGGTTCAGATCCCGGCACGGAACGTTCCCAAGTTCACCGCCGGCAAGGGCCTGAAGGACGCGGTCAACGGCTGATCCATTTTCTCCGTCAGGAGAGGGAAAAAAGGGCTGGGGTTTCCGGCCCTTTTTTGTTGCCCGGATAGCGGGGCGGCATGAAAACGTTGCAAATTTGCTAGTGCACGACGCTGTTGGACCACAGATTGATGACGATGACACCGCTGAGGATCAACCCGATGCCGATGATCGCTGGAAGGTCCAGGATCTGTCTGTAGACCACGTATCCCGAAAGCGAGATGAGCACGATGCCGAGCCCGCTCCAGACGGCATAGGCGATGCCGATCGGCAGTGTGCGCAGTGCGACCGACAGAAAGTAGAAGGATGCCCCGTAACAGACCGCCGTGGCGATGGTAGGCCAGAGCCGCGTGAACTGCTGCGAAGCGGCGAGGAACGACGTTCCGATGACTTCGCAGACGATGGCTGCAATCAGCACTGCATAGGTACCAACAACAGGGTTCATCAGACTTCTTTCTTCCGAGGGGAGGCAGGCGCCATCCCTTCGCATGGGTTGTATTCGACTCGGCCGATCCTGCCTGATCTTGTCGGCCAAATGTCGGGCGAAAACAATCTTCGTCGCGTGGCCCAGTCCTCATCGGCTGGACAAAGATACGCCCGATCAGGGTGGGAGAACAAGAATCTGCCCGTTCGTTGAACGGGATAGCGGCCGTTTGCCGCTGGTGGCCAAACGCGTTTTTCCTCGGGTCCGCGAGAACCCCTTATTCTTCACGGAGGGCTCAGGCCTTTGTGAGGGACGGCCATGGAAGCGAATTTTCGAAGGGCTCTGCCGCTTGTGCTGAAGCACGAAGGCGGGTTCGTCAATCACCCGCGGGACCCGGGCGGAGCGACCAACAAGGGGATCACGCTTGCGAACTACCGCCGCTATGTCAAGCAGGACGGCAGCGTCGATGACCTTAAGGCCATCAGGCCGGATGAGGTGGAGAGGGTCTACAAGCTCTTCTACTGGGATGCCGTGAAGGCCGACCTGCTGCCGCCCGGCGTGGATTACGCCGTCTTCGATTTTGCGGTGAACAGCGGACCTGGCCGCGCAATCCGGTTCCTGCAGAGGGTTGTGGGTGCCGTGCAGGACGGGGCCATTGGGGCCGCTACGCTCGCGGCCGTTAAAGCCACCTCGCATGACAGGATAATCAACCGACTGTGTGACGACAGGCTCTCCTTCCTGCAGGGGCTGTCGACCTGGAGCACGTTCGGCAAGGGCTGGGGCAGCCGGGTCGCGGGCGTGCGTGCGCACGCGCTGGATATGGCGCACAGCGCATCCCCGACTACGCCTGAACCTGTTGTTGATCCCGTCCCGGTTCCTGCAAGCGCTCCTGAACCAGCCGTCGTGGCGGCCAGGCCGGCAGCGCCCGCCAGGCCGGATGTCGAGGAAAACGCGGCCAGTAAGAACACCCGGTCGGGAACAGCCGCAGGTGGCGCCATTGCGGCTTTCATCGCCGGCATCGCCGCCGCCGCAACCTACTTCTGGAACCAGATTATATCCCTGTTTGGAGGCTGATATGTGGAGCCGCATTCGCAAATACTTCCGCGACAGCGAGACGATATTCTGGGCGAGGCTGCAGACAGCCATCGGTTCGCTCGCCATGATGGCTACCTATACCGACTCATCGCTCATCACCCCCATTCTTCCGCCAGAGACACTTCCCTGGTTCCTGTTCGCCAATGGGCTGGCGACCGAGTACCTGCGGCGCCGGAGGTCGGACATCTGATGTGGCGGTTTCTCCCATATCTCCTCGGAGCCATTGCCACGGCCCTCGGTCTCGGCGGGCTGTGGGCGAAGGCTGAAAGTTCAGGCAGGGCCAGGAAGGAGGCCGAATATGCAAAGCGCCGTGAGGCTGATCTTGCTCGCATCCGGCGGGCTGACGCTGCTCGCCCTGATGGAGGGGTGCAGAACGACCCCTTCAACAGGGATACCAGGTGAGGTCTGCCTGATCTGGCGGCCTATCACCTATTCAGCCAGCAGGGACAGCCCCGAGACGGTGGACGAGGTTCGCGCCCAGAACGCCCGCCGCCAATATTTCTGCGACGGGTAGGGCAGTCTCTGCGCCTCCGGCACCATCCCAGGTTGAACCGTCAGGTGGCAGCAACCCAGCCATCCTGAAGGGCGCTTGGCCACTTAGACTCTAACAATTGCGTGCTTTGACATTTTCCCTGAATGTTGCTTTGATACGACCACAAGCATCGCCGTTTGCACAGTGGCATCAGCATTTGCTGCGCCACGCGTTCAGTGGGTCACCATTTTTGAGAGACGAGTTGTATTTCGTTCCCAGGACAGGCGAAGCTGCCTTAGAAATCAGGCAATTGGACTGGGCGCGAACGCCCCTGGGGGAACCGGAAGGCTGGTCTGTACAACTCAAGACGGCAGTGCAGATGATGCTGGCGTCCATGTTTCCCAAGGCCGTCATCTGGGGACCGGACTACACCACACTCTACAACGATGCCTACCGCGTGATTCTGGGCGACAAGTCCGAATGCATGGGCAAGCCTCTTCATGTCATCTGGCAGGAGGCTTGGTCGGAGCTGGGCCCGATTGCCGACAAGGCTTTCGCCGGCGAGGCGACCTACATAGAGGACTATCCGCTCGTCATAAACCGCTACGGCCATACGGAGCAGGCCTACTTCACGCTCTCCTACAGCCCGATCCTCGATGGCGAGGGCCGCGTCGCGGGCGTGATGAATACGCTGATCGAGACGACCGGCAAGGTGGAGGCGGAAAAGCTCGCGTCGATTCTCAATGCCGAGCTCGCCCACCGGATCAAGAACACCTTCAGCATCATCCAGGCGATTGCCACGCAGACCTTCCGCACGGCCGTCGAGAGCGAGCACCTGAAGAGCTTCGGGAGTCGCCTGCACGCATTGGCCAATGCCCACGACGTTCTGCGCATGGGCCGCAACTCCAGCGGCACCATACAGGACATCGTGGATGGAATCGCCACCTCGCTTGGCGTCAAGGATCGTGTGCAGCTTGAAGGACGGAAGATTCTCATCGGCCCCAAAGGCGCGCTGTCCATGTCTCTGGCCGTCCATGAGCTGATGACCAACGCGCTGAAATATGGCGCCCTGTCAAACGCGACCGGTACGGTTTCGGTATCGTGGGATGTACGCTGGAATGAGGGCGACAGGACGCTGCTGTTCCATTGGCGCGAATCGGGTGGCCCATCAGTCATCCAGCCGACGTCGAAAGGCTTCGGATCACGTCTTATCGAAATGGGATTACTCGGGGCAGGGGACGTGCAGACCTTCTATCACCCGCACGGGTTCGAGGCGATCATGTCCGCTCCGCTCGACCAGATTCAGGACGAAGGCCGCCTCTACAACCTCAACGGCCATTGAGCCTGTTGGAAGGCGGCCGGGCTTGCAACGCCCAGCCGCTGCCAGAACTTAGCGGGATTTCTTGTAAAGCTTGGTTGCAATGTCGAACATCTCTTCCGGCGCATAATCCGGCGTAAAGGCTGACGGGATGCCGACTAGATCGTGGATCTTGCCGCCATCCGGCATGCCATCGATGATCTCAAGCTCGCCCGGAGGATCGGTGGGCAGCGCCATCTCCCCGTTGCCCCAGATGCCTGCCATTTCCTTGTAGTCGGTTGGGCTGAACGTATAGAGCCGGCGGTGCGAGCCCTCGGCCAGATACTTCTGGCATTCCGGGATCTTGTCGAGCGGGATGTTCGGTGTCGGCAGGAACTTGTCGAGGTCCACGCCGGTGATCTTTTTGAGGGCCAGGGCGTAGGCGTGCGCATGCACCGAACCGCGCACCAGCAGATAGCCGCAGACTTCGCGACCCGTGGGATCACTGAGGCTTTCATAGACACGCAGCTTGTGAAGGCGCGCACCGCATTCGAGATGGAAATTGTGCAGGAGGTCCACCACCACGTTGCCTGTTGTGGTAACCATGTCGGCGTTCCAGCTCATGGCGTTGCTGTTGACGGGCGTCGACCCGCCGCCATGGGAGAAGAAGGCGCCCGCCAGGCGGATGTCCTTCATCGCCTCGTAGGGAGCATTGGAAATGTCGCCGCCGTCGCCTGTATCATCCAGCTTGCTGTCCGGCCCGTTGTTCAGCATGGCGACGCCGTTGCTCACCAGCTCCACATGCCCTAGCTCCTCGGCGGTAATGGCCGCGACGAGGCTGTAGAACGGTCTCAGCTTGCTCTTGGACCGAAAGTTGAAGCTCTGGAACAGATAGTTTCCCAGAGTAGACATCTCGCCATACTTGCCACCCAGCAGCTCCTGCAGGGCCGCGGCGGCATTGGGATCCTGTCGCTTGGGTGCAGGTAGCTCCACCTGCAGTTTGTCAACACGCAAGAACATCGGTCACCTCTCTCGAATTTCCCCGCGATATCGAACTAGGGGAATCGGAGATGGTTCCATGG
>Ga0180217_1003964_pt1 | contig 12079 bp, 9 predicted proteins | sample eDN3rd37CBELigOP_FD_128521 | JGI IMG/M metagenome (GOLD analysis project Ga0180217, IMG submission 128521) | Enriched Organic Plus compost microbial communities from Emeryville, California, USA - eDNA 3rd pass 37_C BE-Lig OP (version 2) (version 2) ... | reverse complement strand
TAATTACAACCATGGACAAAAGGATGAAGTGGAAAAGTACAATGAGTTTCGGAATTCATTACGAACTACTGAAAACCTGCTTCTTTCAAGACCGGCAGGACGAGAGATCTATACGAAAGGTTATCATCACAGTGGTGAGCCAATTCTTTTAACTGAATTCGGTGGAATTGGATATAAAGTTGGTGATGATAGTGGCTGGGGTTATACATCGGTTACAAATGAGGAAGATTTTCTGGCAGATTATGAACGAGTCATGAAAGCGGTGTATGAATCCAGTGCCTTGCATGGATATTGCTATACACAGTTAACAGATGTTGAACAGGAGATTAATGGCTTATTAACATATGATCGAAAACCGAAGTGTGATCTACAACTGCTTAAAAAGATAAATGATATGTGGCATGTACCGATTGTAAGGTAACTAACCTATTCTAATCAAAAGTGAATGAAGTGAAAGATCCCTTGACTGAAATTGATCTCATTTTAGTCAAGGGATTTAAATAAAGTAAAACAAAACTCAGGGGGGAAATATATGAAGAAAAAAGCGGTATTAATGTTCACGATACTTTTTGTGTTTGCTATGGCTTTATCAGGTTGTAACAGTTCATCCAGTAGTTCAGGATCATCTAAGAATGAGATTCTATTTTGGAATCCGTTTACAGGTCCGGATGGAGAAAATATGAAACAAATCGTTGATGAGTATAATAAGACAAATCCGGAATTCAAGGTTAAAAACTTATCTATTGCTGAGGGAGATATGTATACGAAAATTCCAACGGTAGTAAACTCCGGAAAAGGAATTCCTGATTTAACCATTGTCCATGCAGAGAGAATTAAACAGTTTGTAGATAACGATATGTTAACACCATACGATGATTTATTGGCTGATTATCCTGAAATTAAAGCAGAAAACTATGTTCCCGCAGGATGGAATATTGGAGATATAGATGGCAGCAGATATAGTGTTCCATTAGATGTTCACAGCTTTGTTATGTATTACAATAAAGAATTACTTGAAAAATATGCGCCAAATGCACTGGATGATAACGTTATTACGTTTGATGAAATAAGAGAGGCTGGAGAACGATCTAAAAAAGACGGTATTACTGGTTTCGGCTTAACATGGACTCGACCGATTTTCTTATCTATTTACAATCAACTTGGTGGAGATATTACGAGTGATGGAGAAACACCAACTCTTAATACTCCGGAAGCGAAAGAAGCGCTGGAATTAATTAAGGGGTTAGTTGATGACAAAATTGCCAACAAAGATGGAGAAGATCCGGGTCAATTGTTTCAATCGGGGAAAGCCATCTTCTATCCTGAAGGTATTTGGATGCAAAACGGCTTAAATGAAGCAAAAAATTTAAATTGGGGCTTAACAAATTTCCCGCAAATTTCACCAGATAATATTGTAAACTGGACGTCTTCACATCAATTCGTCATGTTTAAAGACGAAAATAGGTCTGAAGAGAAAACAAAAGGAATGATGGATTTCCTTGACTATGTCAGACAACATTCACTTCCGTGGGCAAAGGCAGGGCAAAATCCTGCGGCATTAGAGACATTAGAAGATTCTGAATACAAAGAAATGCCACAATCATTCTTAGTTGAAGATCCTGAATTACAAAAATCATTAAAAATCTTTGATTATAAATATAACGGCTTTGTAGTTGAAGAGATTGATAAATTAGTTGGAGATGCAGCGTTTGGAAAATTAGATATTGATGAAGGGCTGGAAAAAGCACAAAAAGCCATTGAAGATAAAATAGCAACAAATAAGAAATAATCGTTGCTAAAATTATTGAGAATGATTCAACCAAAGGGTCTGACCCTTTGGTTGAGTTGTCCTCTCTCTATTCGATAATGAAAGAATAGGAGCTTAAAATGATGATAAATACTGGAGAAAATAAGGAAGTAAATATGTCCTCAGTAATGGTAGGGAAATCAAATAAAAAAAGGTTGAATCTATCTCCTTATCTTTACATTGGACCACATCTCATTCTGTTTGCTGTATTTTTTCTATTTCCTACTTTATATGGTGTTTATATCTCTTTTACCAATTGGGATCTAATTGGTGACCCTGAATTTGTAGGACTAGCAAACTATACAGAAATTTTGCTTAATCAAGATTCTACATTCTACGAACAACTCCGTATTGGTTTGGGAAATACATTTAAATTTGTCATTTTTACAGTCCCATTTTGTATTATCGTACCATTGTTCTTAGCTGCCGGACTTAATACGAAGCCAAAAGGTATGAAGTTTTTCCAAGCACTGTTTTATATGCCGTCTTTATTTTCTGTATCTGCAGTCATGATCATATTTGCTATGCTATTTAGTGTTTCATTTGGACCAATCAACCATTATTTGAATGTTGATACGAACTGGTTATCTACCCAGCCGTACGCCTGGGTTACATTGGTTATCGTAACGGTTTGGTGGACGATTGGTGCCAATATGATTATCTATCAAGCTGCTCTTAATGGTATTTCAAAAGATTTATATGAAGCCGCATCGATAGATGGCGCGAATAATGTTCAAAAATTCTTTAAAATTACACTTCCCAGCATAAGAGCTCAAATACTCTATACAGTCGTTATTACGACAATTGCACAATTTAATGTTTACGGGCAGCCGCTCATGTTAACAAAAGGTGGACCAACAAGCTCGACGACAGTTCTATTAATGTACATTCAAGAGAATGCATTCGGTTCTGGAATTTCTATTGCCGGAATTGGGGCAGCAATGGCTGTCATTTTAGGAATATGTATTATGGTTGTTTCTGCAATCCAATTCTTCTTTTTAAGACAACGTGATTAGGAGGTGCTTTCCTTGAAGAAAATATCAGTATCGAAAATGATTTCACTCATTTTTTTATTATTCATGGCGTTTATATGGCTTGTTCCATTACTTTACACCTTTTTAACTACATTTAAAAATGAATCGGATATTCAATCAAACCCATTTACCATCCTGCCGATAAATTGGGTGATTGGTAACTATCAGGATGTTCTGTTTGAAAACACAAGTGCGCCTGTTGCAAAGTGGTTTATGAACTCGCTGATTATATCGGTATCACAAACAGTATTAGTACTAGTGATTGTTTCGTTCGCCGGTTATGGATATTCAAGAATGAAATTTAAGGGGAGAGATGCCATCTTTATTTTTTTAATGGCAACGATGATGTTCCCTGCCGTTGTAAACCTTATCCCGCTTTATAAGATTATAGATACATTAGGATGGGTTAATAGCTATTTTGCAGCCATTGTTCCAGGGGCTGCCGGAGTATTTAATATCTTTTTAGTGAGACAATTTATGCAGGGAATTCCTAAGGACTTTGATGAATCTGCCAGAGTGGACGGTGCTTCTGAATTTCAAATTTTCACTAAGTTAATATTGCCGTTAATAAGACCGGTTTTAACGGTTGTTGCGTTGTTTACGTTTACAGGTTCATGGAATGACTTCTTATGGCCGTCGATCGTGTTTAATGATATTGAAAAAATGCCAATTACACCAGGACTGCAATTGCTTCAGGGGATGTATGCACTTGATATTGCTCATGCTTTAACAGGGGCGCTGATTGCGATTGTTCCGACATTTATTCTCTATTTATTCACACAAAAATATTTTATGGAATCGCTTTCTTTGTCGTCAGGTGTTAAAGGATAGAAACGAAAAGGAGGTTTCACAGTGAATAGAAAACTTGAGCGAAGATTAATCATCATCGGGTCCATTTGGCAAATGACTACAGGGCTCTTAACCATTTTTGTTTATGCTTCATTTATCAAAAATGAAGGGTTGAACTCTTCTTTTGATACCCTTGCTAAGTTGGAAGCAGCACAATCAATATATGGAAGTTTGTATATATTTTCAGTCTCGTTTGGGATGCTATTTGTCTTATTAGGAGTAATAAACTTCATTTTAGCTAGGGGATTAAAGGATGATAAAGCAGAAACGAAAAAGCCGTTATGGTTTATTGTAATAGGCTTAGCCTCTTATTTTGTCATGGACATCTTAGCATCACTCCTGTTTTTATCCGGGGGAATCTTAGCTTTTGCTAAAAATAAATCCATAATAAAGATGGAAAACTATCATTTACAAAATCAATAATATAAAACCAAAGGAAAGACCAACTTCTTTTTCCTTTGGTTTTTCCTTTGACGTTTTTTGAGTAATAGAGTAATAGCTAATAGAAAATGTACGTTTACAAATCAAAAAATAGGAGGAGATTATCCTGAAAAAGATGATGACGATGGCCCTTGTGGTTAGCTTTATACTGTCTCTCCCATTAACAACCTTTGCTTTCAGTAACCCTTTTAAACTACCAAATTCTTGGGAATGGGATACAGGAGTTTTTTATGGAGAAGGAGACCCTTATATTTTAAAACATAACGGTATTTATTATCTTTATGTCAGTACAGTGGATGATAAGAGTGGAGTAAAAGCCTGGAAGTCAGAAGATTTGGTGAATTGGGAGTACGGTGGAATAGTGACAGAGGAACCTACAACAAAGGCTGCCTATGCACCTGAGGTTGTCTATTGGAATGGTAGTTTTTATATGTACACATCACCTGGAGGGAATGGACATTATGTATATAAAAGTTCAAATCCATTAGGGCCTTTCAAAAAGCAAACGGAAAATCTCGGCATGGGAATTGATGGACATGTGTTTATAGATGATGATGGAAAATGGTATTTCTACAGTACCGGTGACCAAAGAATTGATGCACGGCCAATGTCTGATCCATATACATTTGGGCAAGTGTCACACACTGGTGCAGAAATGAATGGTTGGACAGAAGGACCAACGATTATAAAAAGAAATAACAACTATTATATGACATACACAGGAAATCACGTTTGGAATAAAGCTTATCGAGTAGATTATGCATCAAGTGATTCACCAATTGCCAATTACTCACCTAAGCAGGGACAAAACCCGATCTTACTAAATGCAGAAGGAGTAAATGCAGGTGTAGGACATAATTCTGTTGTTCGCGGACCGGACCTTGATTCCGATTACATGGTTTATCATAGTCATGCAAATCCAGGCCGCTATATGAACCTTGATCGAATTGCTTGGAATGGGGATAAAATGCTGGTTCTTGGTCCAACAATAACCGAACAGCCTAACCCGCATTTACCTGATTTTAGTGAGAGGTTCCCCGAATCCTCACTGAATAAGAACTGGGAGAATAAAAATGGGGGAAGCTGGACCGTAAATTCAGACATGTCGGGCTGGCTACAGCAAACAAAAATGGGTAGTCCGGAAGTGTTTAAACAACTGACGAAGGTCGGGACTTCTTCAGACTACACCGCAGAATTTAATATGAAATCAATTAAGCAAGGATCCAGCAGTGATCCACGTTTTGGTGCTGTTTTCTCCTATAAGGATGAAAAAAACTATGGATTAGCTGTGTTAAATCCTAATAAAAATCAATTAGAAACCTTCTTCATCGTAAACGGGGTTGAACAAAAGTGGGAAGCAACTGATTTACCTAATGGCTATGATTATACTAAACTCCATCAAATACGAATCGAAAAAGCTGCTTCAACCATTAAGATTCTTATAGATGGAATGCAAAAGCAAACACGACATGTAGATAATCTGGATGGCGGAAAGATTGGATACATGACAAATGATGTTCATGCTGCTTTCGGGTTTACCGCTTTTAGTAATAAGGTAAACGGAAGTTCTGTATTCGATGCGCATAAACCTGTACCAGGAAGCATTGAAGCGGTTCACTATAATACAGGAGGAGAAGGAAAAGGCTACCATGACACAACTACTGAGAATACTAGTGATAAATATAGAAAAGATGCTGTTGATTTTAAAGGGAATTCCAAAAGTGGATACTATGTAAATTTGAATAAAAAGGGAGAATGGTTGAATTATAACTTAAATATTGCAGAAGAGGGTTCTTATAATTTGGATTTAAGAATCACTGACTCAAGTAAAGATGCACAAATAAAATTAGTGTTAGACAATTCGACGGAATTGTCTCGAAGGATCAATATTCCTCAAACAGATGAGTGGAAAACCCTTTCTATTGAGGGGATAAAATTACCAAAAGGAAAGCATACGCTAAAAGTAATTGCAGAAAATGGAAGCTTTGATCTATCGACACTTGATTTTCATGAAAGTAAGAAAGTTACGAAAGTATCGTCAAACTTCAATGATGGAACAAGTGAGGGCTGGGAGGAAATAGAAGGGTTTTGGACAGTTAATACAAATAAACCAAGCGTATTTGATGCATACAAACCAATACCGGGTTCAATAGGTGCTGCTTATTATATTACTGGCGGTGAAGGAATCGCTTATCATGAAACAACAGCGGAAAATATCGGCGGAGTATTAAGAGGAGATTCTGTAGATATTCGTGATAACCCAAAAGGCGGTACTGCAGTAGGGTGGAATCAAACAGGTGAATGGTTTAAGTATAATGTATCCATTAAAGAATCAGGTTTATATAATCTGCAATTAAATGCGGCAACAACATTTCAATCAGCAAAAGTGAGAATATGGCTGGACGATGAAATAGATTTAACGGGTGTGTTGGAGGTACCTAACACTGGGGATTGGAATAATTGGCAGCCTGTCATAAAAGAAGGCGTCACATTACCTGAGGGAGAACACACGTTAAAGGTGGAGATCGTGGAAGGTGAATTTGATTTCACAGGCATTGACTTTACATCATTTGATATCCATAAGCCAATCCCTGGTATTATTGAGGCGGAAGATTACAATCTTGGTGGCGAAGGTGTTGGATATCATGATAACACCTTAGAGAATAGTGGAGAACAATATCGAAAGGATTCTGTCGATATACGATCAAATCCGGAAGGTGGTTACGCTGTTACTGCTAACCAAACAGGTGAATGGCTAACATATAACATCGATATTGAAGAAGAAGGAAGCTATGGTTTAGATATTCTTACTGCATCTACCAAATCTGGAGGGAAAGTAAGGCTTCTTTTAGATGATGACATTGATCTTACAGGAGAAATAGATATACCTAATACAGGGGATTTAAATAGGTGGGAAAACATTTCACTACAGGATCTTTCTTTACCAGCTGGAAAGCATACGTTAAAGCTTGAAGTCCTAAATGGAGAATTTGATATTTCGAGACTACTATTTCATAGATTTGATCATCATAAGGAGCTTCCGGGAAAAATCATGGCAGCAGATTATATGACCGGTGGAGAAGGTGTTGGGTATCATGACAATTCTCCTGATAATATTGGTGGTAAATATAGAAGAGATGCAGTCGATATCCGGATTAATCCGGAAGGTGGATATAATGTAGGCTGGAACCAGGCTGGTGAATGGCTAAAGTATAATGTCGATATAAGCGAAGCGGATGAGTATGAACTGGACATTAGGGTGGCAACTAATTTGGAAGGAAGTCAAATAAGACTTTGGCTAGATGATACTGTTGATTTAACAGGTGTTATAGATGTTCCAAAAACTGGAGGATGGGATAACTGGGAAAGTGTGATCAAAGAAAATGTTTCATTACCAGCTGGAAAGCATACGATCAAGGTGGAAATGATAGAAGGAGAATTTGATTTTAGAAGTATTCAATTCTCTGTTGCTGATGAAGGAGAACCACCAGCTATTGAAGGTGAGTATAGCACATCACCAGGTACCTTTGCGAAATCTGTCATAGGAGACAGTAGGTGGAAGGATTATACAGTTGAAGCGGATCTTAATATCGGAGCTGGAACAGGAGACGGTGGTTTACTTTTCAGAGTAAATAATCCGGCAAACGGTATTGAACTTGGACAGAATAATCCTGATTTTATGCAAGGTTATATAGCCTATATAAATAAGGATGGAATTCATTTAGGGAAGTTTAATTATAACTGGGAATACTTAAAAGGAGCTGAACTAAATGAGCCATTGAATACATGGCATCATGTGAAGGTTGTTGCCAAAGGCACAAACATTAAGATTTATGTAGGAGATATGAATGTTCCGAAAATAGATTATACAGACAACAGCAGCACAGCATTTACGCAAGGAAAACTAGGACTGCGATCAAACTATAATCAGACAACGTTTGATAATTTTGTGGTGAAACCATTAGAAACCACCCATTCATCCATAAAAAATGATCTTGATAGAATGAAAGAATCTGGTGAGATTGTTCAAAGTGCCTATAAAAAATTAACAAATAAATTAGATCAATCTAAGCATCATTTAGACAAAGGTAAAGTCGCTCAATCAATCAAGCATCTAAATGATTTTAGAGATTCTCTAGAAAAAGAAAATAAACTATCTGAAGCTATTAAACAAGAGCTTGAGGGAGATGCTCTAAGACTTATAAGAAAAATAGAAGAAGAAAAGTAAGTGATAATGGGTAGGTACAAGAAAAATAAGGGTACCTACCCGTTCATTTTGTATATGTCATGAACAATGAATGGGGGATACACGATGGAAAAAAATAAACAAAACCAAAGTGGAGTAGAATTAGGAGAAATGTTTATGAACCCTCTACTTGAGAGTGGACCTGATCCATACATTTTTAAACATTTTGACGGAAACTATTATTTTACAGCTACGACTCGTACTCATATAGCCCTTTGGAAGAGTACAACCATTACAGGTATATCAACTGCTGAAAAGAAAGTAATTTGGATAGCGCCTACAGAAGGGCCATATAGTAAAAATATTTGGGCTCCGGAAATCCACTTTATACATAATAAATGGTTTATCTATTTCACTGCTAATGACGGTGGTGGTGATGACACACGACGAATTTATGTATTAGAAAATTCCTTTGAAAATCCACTAGAGGGAGAATGGAACTTTAAAGGTGCTGTAAATACGGAACTTCCAGGGCTGGATGGTACAGTCCTTCAGCATCATAATCAACTTTATTTCCTCTATTCAGGTTATGGGTATTTTCCTGATTATGGATCAGCCTTATATATAGCAAAAATGAAAAACCCCTGGACATTGGAAGGTGAAAATATTCTACTTTCTGCACCAACATCAGAGTGGGAGAAACAGGGTGGAATGGCAATTAATGAAGGACCTATTTTATTGAAAAGAAATGGTAAGCTATTTTTAATCTTTTCAGCAAGTGCTACATGGTCTGATGATTATTGTTTAGGAATGTTAACTGCTAATGAATCAGATGAGGTACTGGACCCGGACTCTTGGGTTAAATATCCGGAACCTGTTTTTTCAAAGAATATAAAAAATCGAGTGTTTTCACCGGGACATAATAGCTTTACTCAATCTCCGGATGGAACTGAAGATTGGATTGTGTACCACGCATTTTCTTTTTCAGAGGAAGAAGGAGACCATAGTAATGGGAGGCTTCGTAATCCAAGAATCCAAAAATTTCATTGGAATCAAGATGGGACACCAAATTTTGGGATACCTTTACCTGCCTATACGCCAATCAAGCTCCCTTCAGGAGAATAAGTAATGGGAAATATCATAAACACCCCTCTAAAAAAGGGGTGTTTATGATATTTCGTAGAAAAACGCTGTTATACTAATCTTCTGCAATTTTTATCCTGAACTCACTTATATATTGGTGTTTATTATCTTGATTATAGACGGAAAAGAATTCATAGATGTCACTTAAAGGTTTGACTTCATTTGTTTGTATATAATGAATTAGTTTTTGGAATGTAACAAAATAATGTTCAAATGAAGTGGAATTTGAAACAATGCTTACGTATTTGCCTTTTGGTAAGGTTGCAAATTCAGTATCACTTTGAAGAGATGAAATATGTTTATTCGAAAGTACAGGTGTAAACAAATAGTCATAATTGATTTCTTCAACAGTATTGTAGGGTCTAAATGGAATAATGGAGCCATACCCTTTTTTTCTAAACCCCTCTGTAGATGGTCCATATTTTCTTAGGCTGCTAAATGACGAATTAAAGGTGTTAATGGGGCCTAAACCCGTTACTTTTGTTTGAATAACCTTCATTTCATCCTTTTCTAAAAGAACGATCTCATCAAATGGAGCTTCTTGTCTCTGTAATTCTTCTCTTACATTGGCGATAATTTCTTGTATTTCAAATAAATAATCAATTTTTTCTTCCACAATTCTTTCTTGATCCATTAAAAAGGAAACATAATCGTCATTATTTAAATCTTCCACCCTTTTGATCTGATTTAAAGGTGTTCCGATATAGCTTAGAGATTTTATTAGATCTAAACGATATAATTGTAAATCACTATAATAACGATAATTTGACTTTGGATCTACATAGGCTGGTTTAAATAAATCGATTTGATCATAGTAGCGGAGAGCTTTAATAGAAATATTCATTAATTTTGAGACCTCACCTATTGAATAAAGTTTATCCTCCATTAATAAATCCACCCCATCACTGTTCTGAACTGGTTAATTTGGCTGGTGAAGCTTTAGATAGTGTCTGTTGTTTCCAAGCAAGAGTTAACCCTGTGCCAATGGCTAAAAAAATCGTCGCAAAATAAAATGGATAATTTAAATTTATATCAAATAGTATACCTCCAATAATAGGCCCAAACACATTTCCAATACTCGTAAACATTGAATTCATACCACCTACAAAACCTTGTTCGTTTCCGGCTATTTTAGAAAGATAGGTGGTTACAGCTGGTCTCATTAAATCAAATCCTATAAAAACGATAATTGTCGTAAATAAAATCAAAAAGTATTGATTGACAATTGTGACGAATAAGACAAGAATTGCTGAAAATAAGAGGCTGTATCGAATTAAACGAATTTCACCAAGCCATCTTGTAAGTCGATCAAATAAAGCTATTTGAGCAATTGCCCCAACAATAGCTCCCCCAGTAATCATAATGGCAATATCCTTTGGAGTAAATCCAAACTTATGATCAACAAATAGAGCAAACAAAGATTCAAAAGAGGATAAGCCAAATGCAGAAATTAAGATAATCATAAATGAGATGAAATATACAGGTGAAAAGATTCGGTTTAATCCGGCTTTTTGATCTGAATTTTCTTCATATTCCTTATTACGATCGGGTTCTTTTAATGTAATCAAAGATAAAACAGCAGCAAAAATACCTAATAAACCAGCAAAGAAAAAGGGGATGCGAGTTCCAATTTCCGCTAAGAATCCTCCAATTCCAGGACCGATAATGAATCCAGTTGAAATGGCTGCTGACATGTAGCCAAGTGCTTTCGGTCGTGTTTCTAATGAAGTTGTATCTGCAATAAAGGCAGTTACGGCTGGCATAATAAATGCTGCACTAACACCACCAAGTATACGTGAGAGAAACAGGACACTCAGAGTATTTCCGACACCGAATAACAACTCTGAAATTCCAAATATAAATAAACCTATTACAATCATTCTTTTTCTGCCAAATTGGTCTACCCAACGGCCTGCTATCGGTGATACAACTAATTGTGCTACAGCAAATGCGGCAACCATATAGCCTACGATTGAGCCTGATAAATGTAACTCATTCATTATTGTGGGAGTAACAGGGATAACAAGTCCTATGCCTAAAAAGGCTATAAATAGATTCAGCAATAATATTGCTAAAGTAATGTTCTGTCTTGACATGCTTATCATCTCCATGAAAGATTTTTTGCAACTACAAGACGTTATTTTAATCTCTCCCTTAAGGGGAGAGTCAACCTTTTTGTTTTAAAAAAGATGAACTTATTTTCACCTATAACACTGCATTACTAAACAACAGAGTAGAGCCATTAATTAAGATTAATAGAATGGGTTCCCCTTACCTTAAATGGGATCGAACAGTGGATCGAGGTGTATCACATTTGTTTTATTTAGAGAGAGATTTTCCTAACAGCAAATAAGGATAATAAATAAATGAACAAGGATATAGAAACACTGATTTAAGTATCCTATACTACTACGTATAGTAAACGCTTTCAACTAGAGGGGATAAACATGTATAATGGGGGAAGTACTAATATGTTAAAAGAATTAAGTAATGAGTTACTAATTAGTATATATAAAAAAGCTGTTAACTTAAGCCAGGATACTAAAATAATTAAGGTTTTAAAGGAAGAAATACAAAAACGAAATCTATTACAACTAATAGACGGTTAATCTGGTTTTT